>ENA-OQIM01000001-OQIM01000001.1-human-gut-metagenome-genome-assembly--contig:-NODE-1-length-77439-cov-5.239174_pt1 | contig 77439 bp, 74 predicted proteins | sample MGYA00242579_ERZ504744 | MGnify/ENA primary metagenome ERZ504744 (study PRJEB26092, sample SAMD00036441) | human gut metagenome | host: Homo sapiens | study: EMG produced TPA metagenomics assembly of the...
TTTACATCTGCATCCAATTTTAAAATTAAACATTAACTGACTGTGACATATTACAACACTCCTTTTCTTGCTTATAGTATATATGCAACAATTAAAGAAAATATCAATAAGATTTCTTCATTTTTTCTTTATTATAAATTTTTACTTTCAAAGAAATAAGTGCTCGCTATAAGTGCTGTTCCGCCTATATATGCCATCTTATCTCTCAAGTGTGAACGGCTGATAAGCTTGTCAGTATAGTTTTCATCATATTTTGTGCAGTACTGTATAAAAAGCTTATATATACTTGTATTTTCAAACATTGAACCAAACACTATCGTGCAATCCGGAGCCAGAATAGTCAACACATTTACAGCGACACGTGCCATTCGTTCTATTGCTCCAACAAGTATCTCAGAAATTGTCTTATCCATCCTTGTTATGTAGCCGTTGCCCTCATTTTCTACCCACGAAGTCAAGAGCTCTCTTGTTATAAGATTTTTATCACCGGCTGTTTCTTCGTATAGCACCGGGGTATTTTCCTTGGAATATATCTCCTTTATGCGGTCACACAGGGCAAACATGGATACTCTTGTTTCAAGACAGCCATGTCTGCCACATCTGCACTTAAGTCCATCAGGCTCTATGATGTAGTGTCCTATTTCTGCTGCGTTGTGCTGATTGCCCTCATATAGCTTATTGTCCACAACTATCGCAGAGCCGACACCCGGGCCCCACTTAATAAAAACAATATTGTTTCCATATTTTCCGACACCATAAAGCATTTCGGCTTCCGCAAATGCTTTGACGTTGTTTTCAAGTATTACCGGACACTGAATCTGTTTTTCAAGTATTTCTCTTATTTTTACTTGATTGTTCCATATGCCATAAGCGTGTATACTGATGCCATTATTCCTGTCAACTATTCCCGGAACACATATTCCGATTCCAAGAATATCTGACAGCTTAAGTTCATTTTCCCAAAGCTGAAGCTTTATTTCCTTTGCCAGTTCTTCTAAAAACAGCTGTGGTTCAATGTCCGTCCGGGTATGTACCTTAGTTTCAACAAGCACATTTCCCCTGATATTGGTAACTGTAATGCTCGTGTCTACAGCCTCAATATTTACAGATACTATATACTTAAAATCATAATTGATATCCACAAGCACCTTCTTACGGCCCGCTCTCTTCTGCTCCTTCATCTCACCCTTTTCAAGTATCATGTGAGCTTCCATCATATCATTGCACAGCATGGTCACAGCCGCCGGTGTGAGTCCTATCTGATTGGCAATATCCTTCCTTGACATTGCGCCGTTTTTCTGCAGTATCTTAAGTATCTGAGATTTATTATTGTTTTTTACACTATCAAGGGAAATTCCGGTTTTAACCATTAATTCATGCTCCTTATTTATGCTTCAACATTCTTTGTTGCAACTATATCCACACCGGTTGCTGCAGCATCACTTAGCAGTACATCACCTATATGCACCGGTGCCTCTACCGTGATCCGGTTGATACAGTCCATCACATCCATTATCTTTTCCTTTGGAATATCCTGTGCTGTCTTTACGGATACCATAGGTATTGTGCCGTTTTTCACACAGACTGTGCTTGTCACGATTCGCATCGGATGTGTCACTTCCTTTGCTCCGTAGTCTGCTCCGCGCTTGCAGGTATTTCCGGTTACTGTGACATTTTCTCCGTCTATTGTCACCTTAAGGCACAGCCCAGAGGGCAGCCTATACATGTCAAATTTCTCTCTTCCATGATACTATGCCTCCTCAATCTTTATCGTAATTGTGCAGGGATTGTCTGTTTCGATGAGCTGCTTCTTCTGCAGCACTACCTGCTCCATCTCACCCGGTGCCATTACAGGGCGCTTGCGGTGCTGTAATTGTTTATCATCCAGATATACTGCAATATAACAATTCTTATACACAGCTCCCACTCGAAATCTTACCGTCACAGTATCATCCATCTGTGCAGTATTTATAGTGCTTGGGACAGTATATCTGACTCCGCCTGTAGCAGTTATCGATATTTCTTTGCCATCATCACTCTTATCACCGCCGTTTTTCACATACTCTGCGGCATGGCGGCCTGCTGCTGTTGCTTCCTCTGACACATAATCCACGAGGTCGTGCACATGAAGCACATTTCCACAGGCAAATACACCCGGCACATTGGTCTCAAGGCTTTCGTTTACAACAGGTCCGCTTGTTACAGGATTGAGCTCTACACCTGCTGTTTTTGAAATCTCATTTTCCGGAATGAGTCCGCATGAGAGTAAAAGCGTATCGCACTCGTAAAACTCCTCTGTTCCCTCAATAGGCTTGTTATGCTCGTCAACCTGAGCGAGAGTGATGCCCTCCACACGCTCCCTGCCCTTTATATCAACCACTGTGTGGCTAAGCTTAAGCGGGATATTAAAATCATCAAGGCACTGCACAATATTACGCTTCAAGCCTCCTGAATACGGCATGAGTTCTGCAACCACCTGCACCTTGGCACCCTCCAAGGTCATTCTTCTTGCCATGATAAGACCGATATCTCCTGAGCCAAGTATTACTACCTTTCGTCCCGGCATGTATCCCTCTATATTCACCAGTCTCTGAGCTGTACCCGCCGAGAAAATTCCTGCCGGTCTGTAGCCTGGTATGTTTAGGGCACCTCTTGCTCTCTCCCTGCAGCCCATCGCAAGTATTACTGTCTTTGCAGCGATATGGAAAAGTCCGTCTGTACGGTTCATAGCCGTGACTATTTTATCGTTTGACCCATTTTCGGACTCGTCACCGGTTGAGATATCCATGACCATCGTATTCAGTCTGTACTCTATGCCAAGCTCTTTGACCTCTTTGATAAATCTGCCGGCATATTCAGGACCTGTGAGTTCCTCCTTAAAGGTGTGCAGGCCAAAGCCATTGTGTATACACTGGTTTAATATGCCGCCAAGCTCGCAGTCTCTTTCCAGTATAAGTATTTTATCTATTTTATTTTTCTTAGCGGAAGCTGCTGCCGCAAGACCTGCCGGGCCGCCTCCTACTATCACAATATCGTAAAATTCCATATTGTCCCCCTATGTTAATCTGATATTAACCCAATATCAATCTTTCGTTACCTGTCTCTTTGAAGTAAGACAGACTATCCGCGATTCTTGCTCATTCCAACAACTATCTTTGACTTTCCACCGCTTTTAGTGATGTCAAGCTGCGAAATGCCTCTCTCCCTGGCGATAATCTCCATAGTTCTCGGAGAACAGAAGCTGCCTGGCACCTGCCCATTCCGGCTCTGGTGCGTCTCTTCACACCATCAAGCGACTTTGCGCCTAACGGTCTGTTTACCGCATCCATTATCTCGCCCTCCGTAATCATCTCACAGCGGCAGATTATGTTACCATACTCAGGCTTTTCTTTTATCAGCTCTTTATACTCATCCTCTGAAAGCTTCTTTGGATTTAAAATACCTTTTCTTGTCTCGATAAAGTCCGCATTTTTAGAAGGCTTAAAAAGCCTCTCAACTATTGCTGCCACTCTCTCACCGATAGCCGGTGCACTTGATAAGCCGGTGACTCTATACCTGCACAGTCCACAAAAATGGTGCATCTTTAAGCTCCTCGATGATAAACTCATGTCCGTCCTCATGTGCACGGTTTCCTGCAAACGATGTGATGACCTGACGCATAGGAAGTGACGGCACCGAACGTGTGCCGGATGTCGTAACATGCGCTAAGCCCGCTCTTGTTGTATTTGTACCATCCTTGTCATCATGATCATCTGCTGTAGGTCCGATTAGGATATTTCCGTGTACTGTCGGGGTTACAAGCACGCCCTTGCCGTATTTTCCCGGAAGCTGGAAGATTGTCTTGTCAACGATACCACCAGCTGCCCTGTCTAATAGCTCGTACTCTCCGCGCCTTGGTGTGATATGGATTTTGTTTTCACTCACCATGTTGTGAAATACATCAGCATATACACCAGCTGCATTTACAACGCAGCGTGCATGAATTTCTCCATTTTGAGTAATGAGAATATAGCCTGTCTGCTCCTTTTGTATCTCCTTCACCTCGGTGTTAAATAAAAACTCCACACCGTTTGCCGCAGCATTCTCAGCAAATGCAATATTCATGCCAAACGGACATACAATGCCTCCTGTCGGGCAGTAAATAGCTGCCACCACCTCATCAGACAGATTCGGCTCCATCTCATGTGCTTTCTTTGAATCAAGAATTTCAAGTCCCGGCACGCCATTTGCGATTCCCTGATTGTAAAGCTCCTTAAGCCTTGGCATATCGTCCTCGCTAAAGCACACTATCAGCGAGCCGTTTCTTCTGAACTCAAAATCAAGCTGCTTCGAAAGCTCGTCCATCATCTCATTTCCACGGATATTCATCTGTGCCATAAGTGTACCGGTCTTACAGTCAATTCCGGAATGGACAATAGCACTGTTGGCCTTTGAGGTGCCACAGCACACGTCCTCCTCCTTTTCCACTACGCAGATGGACAGGTTATATTTCGATAGCTCTCTTGCACAGGCGCTTCCCGATACTCCCGCTCCTATAATTACTACATCATACATGTTATTTTCTCCTACCAATTTCCATATATATTTTTACTTTCAGTCATCCTTCGCCCAGTTAAATGCGCAGGCGACAGCCTTTTTCCACATTTTACGCTTCTTTTCTCTCATATCATCCGCTATCTCCGGCTCAAACACACGGTCAATAGCCCAGTTTCTCTTTATATCATCCATGCTGTCCCAATAGCCCACTGCAAGCCCTGCGAGGTACGCTGCGCCCATGGCTGTTGTCTCCACACACACAGGCCTATTGACCGGTGCATTGCTGATATCAGCCTGCATCTGCATGAGCAGATTGTTGGCACTGGCGCCGCCGTCCACCTTAAGCGATGTGAGATTGATGCCCGAATCAGCCTTCATTGCCTCAAGCACATCATTTACCTGAAATGCCATTGATTCCAGAGTGGCCCTTATGACATGGTACTTGTTTACACCTCTCGTAAGACCCACAATAGTTCCTCTCGCATACTGATCCCAGTACGGTGCCCCAAGCCCTGTAAATGCCGGCACCACATAACAGCCGTTTGTATCCTTTACCTTTCTCGCCATGTACTCTGAATCAGTTGAGGAATCGATAAATTTCATCTCATCGCGGAGCCACTGTATTGAGGCTCCTGCCACAAATATTGAGCCCTCCAGCGCATATACCACCTTGCCGTCTATGCCCCAGGCTATTGTGGTTACGAGTCCGTTCTTTGATGAAACAGGCATCTCACCTGTATTCATGAGAAGGAAGCAGCCGGTGCCATATGTATTTTTGGCTTCTCCTGCCCTAAAGCAGGTCTGTCCAAAAAGTGCTGCCTGCTGGTCTCCTGCCGCTCCCGCGATAGGAATCGGTCCCCCGAAGTACACCGGATTCACCTCACCATACACACAGCTTGACGGCATAGGCTTTGGAAGCATGCTCTTTGGTATGTCAAGCTCCTTAAGTATCTCATCATCCCACTTTAAGGTATTGATATTAAACATCATGGTTCTTGATGCATTAGAATAATCCGTAACATGCACCTGCCCCTGAGTGAGCTTCCATATAAGCCACGTCTCGACTGTTCCAAACAAAAGCTCGCCTCTTTCGGCTCTCTCCCTTGCTCCCGGCACATTGTCAAGGAGCCACTTGAGCTTAGTTGCCGAAAAATAAGCATCTATCACAAGACCTGTCTTTTTCCTAAAGTTCTCGGTAAGCCCCTTCTCCTTCAGTGAATCCGCATACTCTGCCGTGCGCCTGCACTGCCATACTATCGCGTGATAAACCGGCTCTCCCGTATTTTTGTCCCACACAATCGTGGTCTCTCTCTGGTTAGTAATGCCTATCGCACATATGTCGGCTGCCGTAGCCTGTATATTGGCCATTGCTCCTTTGCCACCTCAAGCTGTGTGGCCCAGATTTCCTCTGCATCGTGCTCCACCCAACCCGGCTTCGGGAAAAACTGCGTAAATTCCTTCTGTGCCACGCTGCACATCTCGCCCTTCTCATTGAAAAGTATACATCTGTTGCTGGTAGTGCCCGCATCTAATGCCATAATATACTTTGCCATGTAAAAATCCTCCAACCAATTATTCGGTACCTAAATACTACTATTATTATAGCATGATATTTAAGCTATTTCCATAAAATCAGTACTCACAGACTTCGATTTCAAGCATATGTCCTAAAATCTTTAATTCATCTGAACAATCTCCGTAAATCACCACAAAATGAGGCTCCCAGCCATCCTTTACACTTTGATTTACAATATCATAGCTCTTTTTGTCTGTCCTTACTACAATTGATGTTCCGCAAAACTGCTTAGGCTTGTCGAGAGCACTTCCTGTTGTGACAAAAAATCTAAAGCTTCCATCTGCTTTTTGTCCTACTCTGAACACTGTGACTTTGTCAGCCGCCTTACAGCCAAAGTCCATTACAGGGCCAATCTTTCTGTTCGGATGCACTCCGATTGTTGCACCTGTATCCTCTCTTGAGATAGAGCATGCAGCTGTTCCGCAATGCCAGAATGTAATGGTATTTTCACTCTCATCAAGAGACACCGGATCTCCGAAAAATACCGCCTGCTCAGATAATTTCATTCCAATATACATAGAGAGTGCTCCATATGTATCAGCCTCACAGCTTGCAGCAACACCCATATCATTTAGCATAGCAAGCACGCCACAAACAGGTGTTCCAAACGCGGTAAAGAAATCAGGCCAGCATCTTGAAGATAGTGCTCCAATATTATTTTCATCTACATACTCCTTATATGCCTTGCACAGTCTCGCAAAATCCTTTCGATTATTGTCAGGAGTCTTGTCAAGACCAACAGTACTCTTAGTCATTTTATCGAGATATTCACTGCACTCATCATCGGTATAGCCCTTTGCCATATCAATAAGCTCTCTCACCTCAATTGACTCAAGTGTTGCTCCGAATACCTTTTGCATGTCAGCATCCATTGCACGTCCAAATCCAAATCCCTGCGGTGTATGTCCGACTGAGGCAATCCTTAGATTTTTAAGCTCATTTTTAAGCCATGCTGCACGAATACAGGCACTAATTGTTTTCTTTGTCCTCTCTTCCTGTGGAGCTCCAAAGATATATTCAAAGTTACCATCCTAAACGCAGCCAGTGCATTTCCTGCCGAATATGCTCCCGTCAATGAATTTAATCTCAACCGGCCTCCATCTATAACCGGCTCACGAATGTCCAAAGCAGTACCGGACACGAAAATCTTTTAAGAACCTCACTCGCATAAGCTGCATTTGCAAAGGTTATATTCTGTAAAATTATCAGGGATGGCTCTATTGTATCAAGAAAATTAGTTAAATCCTGAATTGATAAAAGCATTTTATCTGGTACAATTGCAGCATCCGTTATTGTATTTAATAAGTCTATTGATTTTTCAAATTCCTTCTGTGCGCTCTCCAAATGAAATGTCGGAACCCCGACCGGCACATATGCCACCTGAAATTTTGTCATATATTTTACCTCCAATAAAATTTTCAAAAACTACTTAACCATAAGCAGTATTCCTGATATAAAAAGTAATATGTAGGTGAGCTTCATAAATATTTCCTGGCTCATCCTCTTTACAAGCACTGAGCCTGCTGCCATTCCCGCTATCAAAAACGGAATCGATATGCATTGAGTCATAACAAGCCCTGCATTCCACATTCCCGCACATATATCCTGAACAAGTATCATCGAATTTAATATAATCCAAACAGTAGAAATAGTTGCTCTAAAGCTTGTCTTTTCCTTTATCTCATTGGATAAATACCCTATCAGAAGCGGTCCGCCTGACACAAACATACCATGAACTATTCCCGCACCAATAAGTAACAGCATTGATTTCCATGATGATTTTTCTTTTGTATCACGCTGCCTTTGCCCATATATGCTGTAAAACCCATGTATTGCAAGAAATATCACAAAAATACCCAGAAACTTGTATAATACTGCATCATATCCTGCAAGTGCGTTCTTTAGAAAAAAGCCGCCAAAGATTCCTATAGCCATGACAATGACTACCTTTTTCAACTGCTTCCAGTCTACATGTTTCCATTGTGTAACAAAGACATACACTCCGGCAAGAATACCAAGCACATTTAATATCGGCTTAGCGACATCATATCCCACCAGAATTAGGCTTGGAGCATTGCGAGGATGGTCCCCGCAAAGCCTGTAATGCCCTGAATCACATTTGTCAGAAAAATTATTATGTAAAATAAAACAGTGTTCATTTATTTGACTCCATATTTTTCTCTGATTTCTTCAAATATATCAGCAAACTCACTATTTTTTCTGTAGAAGGCAGGTGTATAGCCAAGCTCGGCTGATACTGTTATTGCTCCGCCGTGATACTCTTCGCCTGTCCACAAATGCACCCACTCATCCTGTGGCAGATACACATCCCATTCATGCTTATCCTGCTCATAAACAGGTGCTATCAGCATATCCCTTCCAAAAAGATACTCATACTGTATGTCATAAGCTTTCGCATCAGACTCATAATGCATAAACAAAGGTCTTTGCACCGGATGTCCACTGTCTGCATTCTCTTCAACAAGTGTCTTTGTATACGGTGCAAGCATCGTGTATACATCAACGAGTCTCGCCAGCCGCTCCATGGTATCCTCATCATCGTAATACTGAAAATTGGTATCAGGTCTGTTTCCCTCATGTGTCCTCATAAATGGTGTAAACATCGCCATCTCAGCCCATCTGAGAAACAGCTCCTTTGTACGTGTATTATCAAAAAGTGATGTATATCCTCCAATATCACTATGTGTGAGCCCACATCCCATCATTCCTGCACTAAGTGCTCCGCAGATAACAGATGCGAGTCCATCATGTATTGTAAAGTCAACCGACTGATCACCGGCCCACAGCAATGTACAGTATTTCTGGCTTCCGGCACCTCCGGCACGCATGAAGTAAACCACATCTCCAAGCTTTCCTGACTCTTTTACTGCCTCATAGTTACACTTTGCCCATAGCACCGGCCAGTGATTGTGCTCAATCATAGGTGATTTACCGCTGTATAAGCATATATCATCTGTAGGCAGATACTCTCCAAAGTCTGCCATCCATCCATCAATTCCTATACCAAGTGTATACTCTTTAATAATATCCTTAAACCACTCGAATGCCTCCGGGTTTGTGAGATCCACAACTCCACAATAAAATTCACCAAAATCCACGAGATAATCACTGCCATCTGCCTTTGTTGCAAAATAGCCTTTTTCCTTGCCTTCCTTATAGAGCTCACCATCATTTACCAGATATGGATTAACATATCCCAAAAATTTAACGCCCTTTGCATTTACCTCTTTAATCTTCTTTGGAAGATCCGGATACATTTCCTTGTGATATTTCCAGTCCCATTGGAGTCTCTTTCCGAATGATGTCACTCTCTTTCCGCACCAATCCTGGCACCATATGCCAGCTACCTTGATGTTCTTATCAAGAGTCTTATCAAGCAATCCAAATGACCTTTCATTTCCACCCTGAACACCGATTATGAGCCCATTGTATACCCAGTCCGGGAGCTTTGGCTGTCTTCCAAAATATGCTGTGATTCTCTCAAGCAGTTTGAGATATGTATCAGCACACTCTATACGGATCTGCTTAGGCACCTCCCAGATCTGCAGCTCATGAAAGCTGTCATTTCTGAAATCAAAATCAGCATATGCTGTTGAATCCACATGAAGATAATATTTATTTGTGGAAACAAAGGTTGGCTGTGGATAATTTGTGTTGTAATAGTCTCCTCCTGCCTTATTTTCTACATCCGAACGCCATGTAACGTAGGTTGTCTTATCACGTCCGACACCCGGTTCAGATGTCCAGATAGGAAAATTTCTTCCACGCAGATTAAAGTAAGACATCTGCTCACCGCAGCCATAGCATTTTTCCTCTTTATCCGCTGCTACCCTGAACCAGAATCGGTTAATCCTGTCATCCTTTTGTTCGAAATCAATGGTACACAGATTTTCGTCACATTTAATTTCCGCGATGATATAGCTTTCAAAGCATAGTCTGACTGTATCAGCTGTCTGAATCACATCTGTGAGCTTTAGTGGAAACGCTCGGTAACATAATCTGTTATCTTGAAGTTACCTCTGTACATATCAACATCTTCCTGTCCCACTCCGACATAAATCATCGGTCTTTCTTTGCTATGCTCCAGAATCCTTTTTTCTCCCACAAAAAGCTGAAATTCATTATCTTTTACTTTAATCTGCATTTAATAACCTCCCTAAGCTGTCTTTTTACGCTTGTTCATCTCTTTCACAATCAGAACAATTGTCTCAATCACAAGTATTGCTGTTACAATAGCAATTCTTACTACATTTTTGTTCTCTGTTGCAATTCCTGCAGGCGAGAAAATGAAATACTCATATACCAGGAATGAAACAAGCCAGATTGCAAAAGCATTTTTATGCTTCCATGGTGTCATGTTATAGCCATCGTTTCTTGATGAGCCCTTGTCAAATACCTTTGTATTTGGTGCAATCTTGCTGCATACAAAGATGATTACAAGCATGATAATAAATGAGATAGCGTATATATACATATAGTTAATTCCTCTAACAGCATTTGTGAATGGTGTGTCAATATGTGGGAAGATAAACTTGTAGCATGCGTAGAATGCAATATGGAATATTGTTGCACATATTGCTCCAAGCTTAGAGCCCTTCTTTGAGAACATTCCTACAAGCACCATTGTAATGATAGGAATATTATAAAAACCTGTAAAGCTTCGTCCGAAATCATAAAGTCCTGTGCTAAGCACATCAAGGAATGGTGTAAAGATAATGGCAAATGCTGCAAAGCCCCATCCAATTTTCTTTGCAAGTTTTACTGTAGCCTCCTCTGAGAGGTTTGGGTTAAAAATCGGCTTATAAATATCAATCATAAATACGGTACTAGCTGCATTGAGGAATGAATTGTAAGTTGAGATAATTGATCCAAACAATGCTGCACAAAACAGTCCTACAACCGGCCATGGCAATGACCTAGCTACAAGTGAAGGATATGCAAAATCCTTGCTTGTAAGACCTGGTACAAGTCTTGCTGCGATTACTCCGGGAATAACAAGAAGTAATGGTACCATCATCTTTAAAAAGCCTGAAAGTAAAACTCCCTTTTGTCCTTCCTTTAAGTTTTCAGCACCAAGTGCTCTCTGAATAAGTACTTGGTTAGTACCCCAGTAAAACAGATTTGCAAGCAGCATACCTGTAAAAATACACGCAAATGGTACAGGATCATTCTTTCCACCAATCGCATTGAGCTTTGCCGGTTCAGATGTAATAACATCCTTCACACCGACAATAAATCCACCTCCGCTTAATTTTCCAACAGCTATAAAACCAAATACGACTACAAGCACTGAGCCTAAAACAAGTAAAATTCCATTGATTGTATCTGATACAGCTACTGCTCTCATACCTCCAAGTACGGCATATAGTGCACCAATAATACCTACAAGCACTATAAGAATTGTAAGTGCCATACCCTCGCTGATTCCAAATACTGTAGCAAAATCAAAAATCTGCTCAAATGCTATAGCGCCTGCGTACAGACATACAGGAATTCCGATTACTAAATATCCAATAAGAAATAGGATAGAAACCATACGGCGTACACCAACGCCATACCTCTCCTCCATAAACTCCGGCAGCGTTGTATATCCTTTTCTAAGATACATCGGCAAAAACACAAAAGCCATAATAATTGTGGCTATAACCGCTGTTGCTTCCCATGCCATGCCTGACATATTAGCTGCATATGACTGTCCCGACAAACCTACCAGATTTTCTGCCGACAGATTCGTAAGCAGCATTGAGCCTGCAATGAAAAAACCTCCAAGTCCATTTCCGGCAAGGAAATAACCCTTTGCCGTTTTCTGGTCATCGCTATTCTTCACTATTTTTCCTGAAATAATTCCAACCAGTGCTGTGAAAAGCACAAATGTCACCAAAGTAAATACTAAATGCTCCATAAAATCCTCCAATTTAATAGAAAAAATATACATCGATTTGTTGAAACTAACTATTCACATTCTATCTCTCACATGATATACTTTTTCTGAAAATTATTTCCCACGCAACCGAAAGTACAGTAATATGTCCAGTATTCAGTCTTTCGGTCACGTGGTTTTTTTAATAATAAAGTTCCTTATTCTCTCCAAGCAATCCAGGATATGCCCCTTGTTTTATCAATGGTTCTCTATCTGGATGTGCTATTACCCACTTATTTCTTTGCAAAAGCAGTCTCTCTTCTCCTATAGCAGCTTCATCTGTCCCTCCATTATTGAGTGGTGTATTGGTTCCCCTTGGAAGAATCACAACATCCTTAAATCCAATATCTGACACCCTGCATGGTGATAGATGAAGTGTCGTCTGGTACATCTCTATTGCTGTACCCTTTTCCACAAAAAATACCTTTGCATCTTCAATACGGTATGTATTGTCTTTTATCTCCCATGTATGTCCCAGCACCAGCATAAAGTCAGTTACCGCTATATTGATTTCGCTGCCCTTATGGTACTCAAAACCATTGTATGTGGTGTTTCTGCCGTTACAGTAGCCTATCTGTATAGGCATCCCTCCATATATACGATTTTTAAAAAACTCTGCTATATGTGTACGTTCAAGCTCTTCTACTGAAGCCACATATATATTTCCTTTCTCAGGAATTACAGTATTTTGTTCCATAAATGAGATAAGTTCGTTGCAATTGATATTTGAAATCATCCTTCCGTAGGTTTCAAAACATGGATCAGTGACACTGTATATAGTCACATCATTTTTTTCATTCAAATGTTTTAACATATTTCCCCCACTTATCTTTGCATTGCCTTGACAGCCTTTATAGTAGCGCAGAAATCTTCTTTTCCAAAGCCAAGCTCCATTGCCTTGTCATATACCTGCTTTGCAGCGTTTTCTCCTTGAAGCTTTAATCCACTCTCCTTTGCCATATTCATGCAGATATTCACATCCTTGTACATGTTTTCAATCGAAAAGGCAGTGGTGTAATCCTCATTTTTGATTGGCACATTTTTGGAATCCAGATAAAAGTTCTGTCCACCGCCATATGAGATAGCTGTAGTATAGCTTTCTATATCTATTCCATATGCCCTTGCAAGTGTCAGTGTCTCATTTACACCATTTTGAATCTGTGATACAAGCGCGTTATGGCAGATTTTCATGACCAGACCTTTTCCGTTTCCACCCATCCTGATGATATTTTCCCCCATATAGGAAAGAATCGGCATAGCCTTCTCACATGCTTTTTCATCTCCACCGACATATATTCCGAGCTTTCCTGCAATAGCAGCAGGCTTCGATTTCACAACCGGTGCGTCCACAAACTCTGCGCCCGTCTTCTTTACCATTTCAGAAATCTCCACAGAAACAGATGGATCTATCGTGCTCATATCAATACAGAGCTTTGTATCATCAAGTGCCGGTAAAACTTCCTTATAAACAGCCATCGAATGCTCTGACTTTGGAACCATTGATATAATTACATCTGATTTTTCTGCCAGCTCGAGCGAACTGCTGCAGCCGATTGCACCATTGCTCTCCAGTAGCTCTACCTTCTCCTTTACGAAATCAAATACATATACCTCATCATCATGCTTCTTCACTATATTCTCACTCATGGACTCCCCCATGATTCCGAGTCCTACAAATCCAATTTTCATTGCTTACAAGCACCTCCCTGTTTCATCTATTCTGTAACTGTATTATCCCATGCATTCTGGAATGTCTCAAGTCCCTGTCTGGTATATGCATGTTTGATACTGTCCTTGTATACTGCAAGGCCTGTTGTAACGATATCTGCTCCTGCAACCGCACAGTCTACAATCTGCTTAGGTGTACGGATAGCCGCACAGATAATCTGTGTCTTTCCCTTATATCCGTAATTGTCATAGATATCTGAAATAGCCTGAATGTACGCTTTACAATCCTCTCCATTTGCCTCTTTCCAGCCGATGAAAGGTGAAACAAAAAGCGAATTATTCTTTGCCGGCAGAATAGCCTGTGCTGGTGAGAATACGAGTGTCACATTTGTTCTGATTCCCTCTGCCTCGAGTCTTCTTGCTGCCTGAATACCGGCCTCTGTGCACGGAATCTTGATAACAAAGTTACTGCAGATAGCTGAAATCTTTCTTGCCTCTGCTACCATCTCATCTGCATCATCAAGGTGTGGGTTGATTTCAACCGAAATAGGGAATTTCTCGTATCCCTCGATTCCTTCCGCCTTAACCCAGTCTGCCATCTCACTGATTACAGTAAGGAAAGGCTTTCCGCTTACCATTATGTGGCGTGGATTTGTTGTCACTCCATCAATACCAAATGTATGGTAGGCCTCCTTGATTTCTTCGATTTTTGCACTGTCCAGAAAATACTTCATGATTGCTTCCTCCTTGATAGTTAGTTAAATTTGTTAATTAATTGTTGTAAAAAATATAAGCCGTTATGTTTTTCTCTTGGCTTCTGTTTGTATTATATTACTATAGCATTGACTTTTCAATAGTATATAACGTTGCAAAAGCATTTTCAGCTATTTGTTTAAATTTATTAATCATTTTTTGTGCAATATGCAATAGCCATAAAAAATAAGCAGATAAAACTACTTTTTATTATAAAAAACCACCCGGAACTTTTTTTGCGTTCCGAGCGGTTTTTTAGTTAATCCTGTGATTGTACAGCTCTATCCTTATATGTCAGCTATTATTATCTACTTGCTACAGTTCTTCCTCTACCATGCTCTTCTCTCTGTTGAACGCATCATAGATACATGGAATTACTATAAGCGTAAGGATGGTTCCGTATACGAGACCTCCTATTATTGCGATTGCCATCGGCCTTATCATATCTGAGCCATCTCCGATACCTATCGCCGATGTAAACATTGCAAGTATGGTGGTCATCGCTGTCATCAGTATTGGACGAAGCCTTGTACGGCCTGCGTCTATGATTGCCTCATGCTTGCTCATGCCCTCTCTCCTAGCCTGATTGATGTAATCAATGAGCACGATTCCATTATTTACAATGAGGCCTGCCAGCATGATAAAGCCAAGCATTGATATGATTCCGAGCTCATTTCCCGTGATGAAAAGAGCTATAAAGCCTCCTGTAAACGCAAGAGGTATACAGAACATGATAATAAACGGTGAAAGCAATGACTGGAACTGCGCCACCATGATAAGATAGATAAATATCACTGCAAGCACAAGCATAAGTCCAAGCTGACTCATTGACTCATTTATTGTCTCATCCTCACCCTCCATGTCTATTGAATAGCCATCAGGAATGCTAAGTTTATCAATTTTTGATTTAATTTTATTACTTAGTAATGTTATATTATGGTTTTCATCAACCGCACCTGATACTGTAATATATCTTGTCTGAGCATCTCGGTGAATGGTACTTAATGTCTGTTCCTGTGAAATAGTGCAGATATCACTGAGCGGAATCTCCTTTTCACTGCCATCATTATCCTTATAGGTAAATGTAAGGTTTTTGATGTCGTCCACAGTCACATCAGACTGCTCTGCAGATTGTAGGTATACCTCATAGTCCTTTATGTCGGTCGTAATGGTTGTTGCGCTCTTTTGAGATGATATCTCACCGGATACGAGCTGGTATACCTGAGCCACCGTATAGCCATACTTTGCTGCTTTTTCCTTATCCACAGTTATCTTAAGCTCATTGGTTGTATCGCCAAGACCGTCATCTATATCTGTCACTCCATTTGTGTCCTTAAGGATATCTGCCACATCACCTGCAAGCTTCTGCAGCTTGTCTATATCATTACCCTTAATCCTGACAGAGAGACCACTTCCGAAAAACTCTGATGAGTCCATAGCCTGCGAAGATGCTGTTACCTTGCAGTCCAGATTCTTTGTGCGTTTTTCAATTTCATCTATTACCTTATCCGATGAAACATCCGACTTCTCATCAAGCAATATATACATGCTCACGCTGTCGCTTCCTGAGCTCATCAGGTTCATGGTCGAGCTGCCGCCTGCTGTAGCTCCTATTGTGTCTATGCCCTTTATATCAGATATTTTGTCCATGACCTTATCAGACAGCTCTGTAAGCTGCTTGAAGTCAAGCTTTTCGTCATCCTTTGCCTCTATGGTAAGTGAAATCTGATTTGACTCCATGTCCATATCCATAAATGTCATTCCCCTTGACATGCAAAGTGCGCCACTGCCGACTAAAAGCACTACTGCCGCAATAAATACCACCGGCTTAAATCTAAGACATGTGCCGAGCACATTTCCATACCAATCCTTAAAACGGTCAAACCATGGATGCTTTATATCCTTCGTCTTTTTGAGCATGCCTGAAGCAATTGCCGGTACAAATGTGAGTGCCACTACAAGAGATGCCATAAGAGTAAACGCTACCGTAAGTGCCAGGTCTACAAAGAGCTGTCTCGTGATTCCATCAGTAAAAATGATTGGCGCGTACACACTTACCGTGGTAAGTGTAGAGGCAAAAATGGCTCCTGCCACCTGATTTGCACCCTCAACAGCCGCCTTCTTTACCGAATATCCCTCTCCCCTTAATCTGTAGATATTCTCAATTACTACAATTGAATTATCCACCAGCATTCCTATTCCAAGCACAAGTCCCGACATTGAAATGATATTTAAGGTGATATCCGTAAAATACATAAGCACCACTGCCACAATAACCGATAGCGGTATAGATGCTGCGATAACAAGTGTTGGCTTTATATCCTTTAAGAACAAGAGCAATACGAAAATGGCAAGTATTGCTCCCACTATCATATTTTCCATAACACTCTTTACTACCATGTCGATGTATACGCCCTGATTCATAAGCACTGTGGTATGTAATCCGTCATTTTCCTTTTCCAGCGAATCAAGCTTGTCTAAAAGACGGTCTGTGACGTCTCCTGTAGAGTAGCCGGTCTGCTTCTCCATGGAGAGCATTATTCCGGGATTACCGTTGACTATCGCATATGTCTCATCCGAATTGTCAGTCATCTCAACATCTGCCACATCACTGACATGAATAGGAGCTATTCCATCAAGCTTCATATCCATAAGCACTAGATTTGTTAAATCATCAATTGATTTTATCTCATCTCCCACCTGTACTATGTACTGCGTGCCATTTGAATCATTTACATAGCCTGCAGGCATATCAAAATTCTGTGCGACGAGCAGCTGCGAGAGTGAGTCAATTGTTAAAACTGCATTTAAGTTTGACTTGTCAAGTGCATCATCCTTGCTCTTTTCAAGCTCCTTTTTTGAACTGTCAAGAGATGCCGCTGCTGTTGCAAGCTGTGCCGACTGCTGTCCTATGCTTATCGAGCTGATGGCTGCCTGACTGTTTAGATTATCATAGGCATCTAAAAGTGCTGTCTCTCCTTGTGCTATCTGGTCAAGCCCGCTTTGGCACTGCTCTATACCTGTATTCACCTGAATGAGAGTCTGCGCTATCGCTGACGCTGCCGCAGGCAGATCATCTGCTGTGTTTACCTTGATTCCAAGCGCCGAGAGACCTGAAAACTGTGCTGCAATCTGCTTATCAACCTGCTCAAGCTGCGCTTTGAGTGCTGTGCCCGCTTCACCCGGTGCATTTGCGCCCTCTTTGAGTGACGGAATTGTCTTTGTATATGTATCACTATTCATGAAGTCTGAAAGAGCTGACTGGATTGTTTCAAGCTGGCTCTTCTGCTCATTTAAGCTTGCAAGAGTACTCTCCAGCTGAGTCTTCTGCTCTGCAAGCTTTGCCTTTTGCTCCTTTAGCGTATCCACTCCCGCGCTCATCTGATCTGACGCAGATGTGATTGCGTTTTGTCCGCTCTCTATCTTTGCACTTGCATCATCCATCTGACTTTTTGCATCGTCAAATTTCTTTGAAACGGCATTATTTATTTTCTCATTGAGCGCATCTATCTTGGCCTGATTCATCGTGACCTGTATCTGCTCGGTGAGCTCACCTGTCGCAGTCACTGATGCGACTCCCTCTGTACTCTCAATTGCAGGCTTAAGTGTGTTTTCCACAAAGTCGGTGATTTCCGCCTTGCTTTTCCCATCCATATCCACAGCAGTCATCATGATTGGAAGCATGTCCGGATTTATCTTCATAATGGTCGGATTACCCACTCCATCCTTCCAGCCAGCCTTGACCTGATCTATTTTCTGCTGCATCTCTATCACTACAGAATCCATGTTGGCATTCTGCTCATACTCGCATGTCACCAGAGAATAGCTGTTATATGACATTGAGCTTACGTTTTTGATATTGGACGTAGTTGCCATAGCTGCTTCAAGCGGCGCGGTAACATCACTCTCCACCTCCTGTGGACTTGCTCCCATATCTGTTGTCACGATAAGTGCATACTGAAAGCTCATATCCGGCAGCAGATCTGTCGTCATCCTGCCAAGTGATACAACACCAAGTACTATTACCAGCAGTACTCCTACAAGTACAGTAAAAGGCTTTTTTACACTATATCTTGATATCATCTGCCCCCTCCTTTTCCTTTTCTTTGATAATGTCCTGCCTGTTTGACAGACAATGATTACTGCGATTTTCACAATAAATTTAATTCGCTATTATACTTTTATTATACAATGTGGCGGATTGCAACTCAATTGGTTTATACTTTTTTAAGAGTTTTTAGCAATAAAAAAGACACCCAATTATACGATTAATATAATTCGATGTCTTTTAAATATCTTTTAATATCTTTTTATTTATTTTAGCTTCAAATGCCCTCTTCCTCAATCTCATCCTCATCATCATTGATACCTGCAACGGCACTTGTAACGGCTCCGATTACAGCGACAAGCGCAAAGATGATAACTAAAAAAATAACTATAAAGAATGCTACTAAAAAACCTGTATCTGTCATATAATTTACCCCCATAGCTGTCTCACAGCTTCTTTAAAATATAGCTTTAGTTTAACACACTTGTCTGTAAATAACAATATCGTAAAGGGCTAAATTATTGACTAAATATTGACTAAAATATTGATTTATGAAATTGCTCAGTCCTTGATCTGCATACCGTTTGCATCCATATGATAGCCTTCAGTCATGATCAGCTTTGATACCGGAACTATCTCATAGCCCATGTCCTGCAGCTTCGTGAGCATCTCATCGAGTGCCTGCGAGGTGTATTTTGCGCCTAGATGGCAGAGTATTATCGAGCCACAATCCAGGCTTTTGTGATTGCACACTGTATCTATAATGTTTTGCATACCATAGTTTTTCCAATCGAGCGAATCCACATCCCACTGGATTGGATAATAGTCACAGCCATACACTGTGTCAATCAGTTCATTGTTGTACGAGCCGTATGGCGGTCTGAATACCTTCATATCCTTTCCGGTCAACTCCTTGACCTTTTTGTGCACATCCATTATCTCTGTCTTCATCTCGCCTGCAGTGATTGTTGCCATATCATAGTGGTGCTCACTGTGATTTCCGGCTCATGCCCTTTTTCAACCAGCGTCTTTACACATTCAGGGTTATCACTCACAAAACCTCCTGTCATAAAAAATGTAGCCTTTACGTTGTGCTTGTCAAGTGTCTCCATCATACTGTCAAAATCCTCTGCTCCCCAGGCACAGTCAAATGAAAGGGCTATCTTTTTTCTGTTGTCTGAACCGAATATACAGGCAGCTTTCTGTCCCCGAACTGACTCACAGCACTGCTAAGTGTCTCCATCACCTCTATATTTTTCAGCTGTGATATGTCATACTCTCTGCCATATAAAGCGCCTGTAATAAGAAGCGCCGACAGCAGCACTCCAAAAAGGAATCTGTGTCGGCGTTTCTTTCGTTTTGTCCCATTATGTAGTTTTGTATTTTGCATGTATGCTCTGTATTCACTCATGCTATATACTATTCTTTATTATCACAAATTATGAATAATGAAATAACTCTATTTCAGTTCTTCTGCCCTTCCGATAAACTCAAGCACTACCTCAATCGACTGATGCGCAGCCTTCTCCGCAAAGGTCTGGTAGTCTGTCTCGCCGCCATCACCGTCTGATATTGAACGAAGAATGGCAAATGGCACCTTGTTCACATAGCACACATGACCGATGCTGCCGCCCTCCATCTCTGCTGCGATTGCATCAAAGGTATTCGAAATATAATCCTTCTGCTCCTTTGTGGCAATAAACTGATCTCCTGTTGCGATATTGCCCTTTTTGTAGTGGATATTCCTGTCAGCTAAGCATGAGCACATGAGCTCCACCATTTTTGTATCTGCCGGAAGCAGAATCATATTGATGCCTGAAAGAAGCCCCTTCGGATCTCCGATTGGCGATGTATCCATATCGTGCTGCAGCACGTTTGTGGCTACTGCCACGTCAAGCACATTTAAGTCCTTTGTCAAAGTTCCTGCCACTCCGATATTGACAATCATATCTACATCATATTTCAAAATCATGGCCTCTGCACATATTGCCGCAAATACCTTTCCTATTCCGCATTTTGCCGCAACCACATACTGATCGCCGATTTTGCCCTCAACAAACTCCACTCCGCTGTAAACCTCTGTCTGTGTGTCTGTCATCTGAGCCTTTAAGTCATCGACCTCCATCTGCATTGCACCAATTACACCTATTGTCATTTTATTTCTCCATTCCTGCTATCTTACTATTATATTATCTTTCCATATAACTATCCAGAACCACTGAGACCCCAAGACTGATGCGTCATACGCACATGTAAGCATCAGATTTTCCTGTACTCAATACAACTTCTGTCAAAGCTTAATACCTGTTTACTGTGGATAAGTAAACTCCATATTTGTCTGGCTCTCAAGTACCTTAAGATATGCACGGCACTCCTTCTTTGCCTCGTCAAGTGACAGATTCTCGTAATGTCCGCACTCTATGGCTGATGCACCAAACACCGGTCCATCATACTCTAGTATCTGTTTTAAGACCTCTTTTGTGATTTCAAAAACCTTTCCCGGCTCAACATCCCTCACTACGAGGTAGAAGCCTGTCTGACAGCCCATCGGTCCAAAATATACCACATCATCTGCAATCTCAGAGTTTCTCACACATGTTGCAAACATATGCTCCACTGAGTGCATAGCTGAATTGGACATATAATCGCCTGCATTAGGTTTTCTTGTACGAAGGTCGTATGTGACGATTTCTCCGTCTTTTCTTGAAATATAAAATCCAGGTTTAAGAATATTATGATTGATTGTAAAGCTTTTAATTCTTTCCATAAAAATGTTTCTCCTTACTTAGTTGCTGCCTCAAACTGCTTCAGATAATCCTCAAATACATTGAGTGCGTCATCCACAGGCTTTGGTGTGCTCATATCGACACCGGCACTCTTTAGCAGCTCGATTGGATTCTTCGAGCATCCACCGCACAGGAAATTTCCTATATACTTATCCACAGCAGGCTTTCCCTCCTCAAGTATCTTTTTTGAAAAAGCAACTGCTGCCGAATAGCCCGTCGAGTACTGATATACATAGTACGGTGTGTAAAAATGCGGTATGCGCATCCACTCATATGATATCTCATCATCCACGCGCATATCCGGTCCGTAGTACTGCACATTCAGCTCATGCCACAGCTCATTTAGCACATCCTTGGTAACCGGCTCGCCCTTTTGCATTTTCCGGTGAGCTATATGCTCAAACTCTGCAAACTGTGCTTGTCTGAAAAGTGTCGTCCTGAAGCCGTCCAGAAAATGTGTCATGAGATATTTTCTCTCATTCTCATCCTCACAATGCTCAAGCATATAGTGCATTAGAAGCGACTCATTGCAGGTGGATGCAACCTCTGCCACAAAAATCAGATATCCCGCGTAGGTGATGCTCTGATGCTCATTTGAATAGTATGTATGTATCGCATGTCCCATCTCATGAGCCAGCGTAAACACACTGTCCAGATTGTCGGCATAGTTCAAAAGCACATACGGATGAGTGCCGTAAGCGCCCCATGAATACGCACCGCTTCTCTTGTTCTCATTCTCATATACATCTATCCAGCCACTCTCCATGCCAGCCTTAAGTGTGCTGACATACTCATCGCCCATAGGCTCAAGTGCCTTTGCCACAAGCTTTTTCGCCTCATCATAGGTGTATGTGGTCTGTACATTGTCCACGATCGGTGCAAACAAATCATACATATGCAGATGCTCCACACCTAAAAGCTTCTTCCTAAGCGCCATGTACCTGTGCAGAGCCGGCAGATGTGCGTGAACCGTCTCAATCAGATTGTCATAGACACTCTCAGGAATATCGCCACCGGATAAATACATGGCCCTTGCGCTGTCATATTTTCTTACCCTTGCATAAAAAGTGTCATTTTTCAGCTTGCTGATGTACATCATGGAAACAGTATTGCTCCACTTCTTATACGAATCATACACTCCGCGGAACACCTGCTTGCGCAGGCTTCTGTCCTTGCTGCTTAAAAAATCTATGAAATTGCCATGCGTGATACGGATTTTATTTCCCTCGACATCAGTGATATACGGGAATTTGATATCCGCATTGTTGAACATGCTGAATATATTCTCCGGCGCTGCAGCCATCTCACCGCACTGCGCCAGGATATTCTCCTCTGCAGCCGATAAGGTATGCTCTTTCTGACGCATTATCTCATCAATCGCACGCTTATAGTGCACAAGCTCATTGCTCTCACTGTAAAAGCTCTCAAGCCTTTTATCATCTATCTGCAAAATCTCAGGACTCGCAAATGCCAGCGCACCTGATGCCTGAACAGTCAGTGTCTCAGCCTTTGACACATATGCCTGATATTTCGACACAGCAGTGTCCTGATGCGAGCGCTCATTCGCATAGACCACTATACGCTCTAAATAATAAGACAACTCATCCTGCTTCTTAAAAAAATCAAGCAGCGTTGCTGCACTGTCGGCCAGATGTCCCTTAAATCCTGATAGCTTTTCTGCAAGCTGTGACGCTTTTTCGCACTCAGCCTCCCACAGCTCATCTGTCTCATACATATCCTCAAGCTTCCATTTGTACTCGTCTGAGATTTCATCTCTCTTTTGAAGCCTTTTCTCACTCATTTTGTGTTACCTTCTATCTTACTCTTTTTATTTAGAATCCCACACATCTGCTCTGCAAAATGCATATAGACGTGTGGGATATATGTGAATTATAACAATTAAGCTCTACTTTGTAATTAAAGTGCCCATACCACCTGAAACAGTCTTGCCCTCTTTATTGAGCTTTGTGATAAGCACTGAACGGATGGCAGAGTCACCGATAAAGTCGATAGCCGCCTCAATCTTTGGAGCCATGGTACCCTCATCGAACTCGCCTGCTGCAAGGTACTTCTTTGCCTCATCGACAGTCATGGTATCAAGTGGCTTCTCATCCTCCTTGCCATAGTTCAGGCAGACCTTGTCAACGCTTGTAAGTATAACAAGTCTGTCGGCATCAAGAGTATCTGCAAGCTTTCCTGCTGCAAGATCCTTCTCAATAACAGCGCTTGCGCCCTGAAGCTTATTATCCTGTGCTAAAACAGGAATTCCGCCGCCACCGCATGCGATAACAACCTGATCCGCATCAACAAGAGCCTTAATAGCATCCTTTTCCACTATATCAACAGGCTTTGGAGCTGCCACAACTCTTCTGTAGCCTCCCTCAACCTGTGTCACATGATTGCCCTTTTTCTCCTCTTCCTCAGCCTCAGCCTCTGTCATAACACGGCCAATGATCTTTGTCGGATGATAAAAAGCCTCATCATATGGGTCAACAACCACCTGTGTAAGTATTGTTGAAACGGTCTTGTAAATTCCTCTGCCAAGAAGCTCTGTACGGATAGCGTTCTGTAAATCATATCCTATATATCCCTGACTCATTGCAGAGCAGACAGCTGTAGGTGTAGCTGTATACTCAGGATAAATCCTGCAAAACTCAGACATAGCAGTGTGAATCATGCCCACCTGTGGTCCGTTGCTGTGTGTGATAACAACCTCATAATCGTCCCTGATAAAATCTGCAACTGCCTTTGCTGTATGCTTTGTAGCCTCGTGCTGCTCCGGAAGAGTTGTTCCAAGAGCATCATGTCCGAGTGCAATAACTATTTTTTTCTTCTTCATGCCGACCTCCTATGCTGCATCCGCTCAATGTGTATTATATCTCATAATCATAAACCGATGTGTATACTATTATAAATCTACATATAAACCATCAATTTTAAAGAATTCCTATGCGGTGCAAAAAGTAAAATTATTTATATACATTATCTAATATTTTAGGGAATTTGTCTAGTACTTTGAACTGATTTGAACAACATTTCCACCATAGCGTAAGCCCCGGGCACCTGTGACGCACACGTACTCTTGCAGGAGCGAATAGCGAAGTGGCTTAGATACTGTAGAAATTATGCCCATGAAACGCAGAAACACCCCTGCATGGACGCAGGGGTGAGGAGAAAACGCGCCGGAATTACTGCTGGACATCCTTCGCAGAGCTTAAGGTTACTTCAACCTTGCTCTCTTCGTACTGTCTGCCACTCTGACGGGCAACAGTAAGAGTAACCTTATCTCCGGCCTTGTAGCTCTTTAACGCTGACTGCAGCTCTGTCATAGAAGAAATCTTTGTGCTGTCAACAGCAGTGATGATATCTCCCTCCTGTAAGCCGGCATTTGCGGCACCTGAACCAGCTGAAACAGATGAAACATACACACCCTGTGGGAAGCCGTAGGCTACCATCTCAGATGAAACATCACCACCCTTGATACCAAGGTATGCCTGATTCTCATTAGTATATTTTCCATTCTGGATAAGGCTCTCAATAATAGGCTTTGCAACTGACATAGGAATTGCATATCCAATACCCTCAACCTCAGTTGAAGAATATTTTACAGAGTTTATACCGATAACCTCGCCATTTTCATTTAAGAGTGCTCCACCACTGTTTCCAGGGTTTATGGCTGCATCTGTCTGGATAAGCTTGTTGTTGGTAACAGTCTCACCTGTCTGTGAATCCTGTGTAGTAACAGTTCTGTTAAGTGCACTTACTATACCTGTTGTGACAGACTGTCCGTATCCAAGTGCATTACCGATAGCAATTGCAGGACTTCCAACAGCTACACTATCAGAATCTCCGATTGTAGCAATCTTGATATTTGAGTAAGTATCTTTTCCAAGGTCTGCTTTCTTTACACGTACAACTGCAAGATCGTCATCCGGATCTGTTCCTCTGATTTCTGCCTTTACCACAGAATCATCATCAAACTGTACTGTGAGCTCCTCTGAATCTGCCACAACATGATTGTTTGTAGCAATATAAAGATAATCATCATCCTCACTCACAATAATTCCTGAGCCACAGCTCTGAGACTGCTGTGACTGCCTTCCGAAAAAGCTGTTGTAGGTGACTGTTCCTGTATTTGTGATAGCAACGATGCTAGGCATAACCTCATCGACAACAGATGATACATCTGTCATATCCTTTGCATCCCCTGAGGATGTCTGCTTAGTCCCACCGGATGTTGTAGTGGTAAGCTTTGCACTTGCAGTAGAAGAATTTGAAATAGCTCTCGTGCCAATATAGCTTACTCCTGTGAAAACTCCGCCTCCGACGAGTCCGAAGATAAGAGCTGCAGCTACTGTCTTTGCTGCAAATGGTCCAAATGCAACAGGCTTTCTAGGTGCTCTCTGTTTCTTAGGCTTTACAGTCTGCTGGTATGCCTGACCATTCATATTCATCCGGCGGCTATATGAATTGTCTGTCGAACCTGCTGATGTGCCGCCATATGCATTATTATTTGTGCCTGAATTATACGACTGATTAGAATAAGGCTGGTTTGCATATGATTGATTTACATTTGGCTGTCCTGCTGCAGAAGCCTGCGAATATGGATTGTAGCTCTGTGAATAGCTTTCAGCTGATGTATTATTAGTCTGTGCAGCCTTCTGTGACTCATCCGGATTGTAAGGATTACCCGACATTGTGAAATTTACATTGTTTGTATTGTTATTTGTACTGTTAGTATTATTTGTATCATTCATATTTCTATAATTGTTATCCATAATAATTTCTCCTTTCGTTTACATTTAGAAGTATACTGTCAATCTGTGTTTATTTTGTGACGGGATTATTTATTTTTTCATAAATCATTTAACTATTTATAGCCTATATTCCCATTGCAGGCCACTATGCAATTATAAAATAAAAATAACTGCTCATCGGCAGATGCACCTCTAAGTCTGCGATAAATAGAAATTGCAGAATATCAATACATCCCTGCCAATGAACAGTTACCATAAATCATATATTAAATTTCAATTCCGTTCTTCTCAAGAAGAGCTCTCGCTGTTTCAACCGAATCTGTACCTGTCGCATTCTTTACAGGTGCAAACTCCTTCTCCCTGTCTACCTCAAATGGCAGGCTATTGTCCATCATGTATACCATATCGAGGATGAGTGTCTCGAACTTGTATGCATTCGGAGTCTCAGGCTTGTGCTCTGTACCATTCTCATCAATGTAAGGTACCTTCTTCTCTACCACATGAAGTGGAAGGCTCTTTTCTGCGATAGCCATGAGCTTGTCCACGCGGAATAAATAGTTTAAGATAACACCAAAACCATACTGCAATGAACCATTCTCGTTCTTTGCCTCTGCCATCTCAGGAGTAAGCTCGTAATACTCAACAATCGAAGGCTTGCCATTCTCAAGACACATAGCACCAACTCTCTCATATGGATCACATTTTCTGACCACCTTAGAGCCGCTGACACAGCCGGACTCGATTGTAGCACCTACAAATACAGGATCTGCAATCTGCTGAAGCACATTGTCCACAGCAAATACATTGAGCCACTCAACACCCTTGTCCTTCAAATCCTTGTCAAGACCGGCATTGATGAGTGACTTGAACCATCCACCGTTTCCGTTTGGTGACATGGCAAGTGAATCCTCAGATTTCATGAGCAGATTTCCATCAAAATCAACTGCCGGAACCATCTCCTGCACGAAAAACTTCACATAATCCTTGTTGTATCCAAAATAGTCGTGCTCTTCAAAGAACTCTCTTGTCATGCCATCATTTATCTCGCTTGTCATGACATACAGCGGCACCCATGTACCGGTCTGATTTGTAACCTTCATGAGGTTTGAGACAAGCTGCTCAAAGATGTAGAGTTCCTTTGTCTTTCCGATATTGAACATGCCCTTAGCCTTGTCAAAGCCAAGACGTGTACCCTGTCCACCGGCAAGAAGAATTGCTCCAACCTTGCCATTCTTGACAGCATCAAGACCTGTTGCAAGGTATTTATCCTTATTAGTCTCTATCTCTGAAAGCTCCATAGCTGCAAGTGGTGAAAATGTACCTCTCTGCTGCTCCTTGTTGTGAATCATATCAAGGTATGACCAGTCCATGTGCTCAAGCTGTGTCTCAAGCTTTGCCGGTGCTTCCTCTGTTAAGAATTTCTTTAAGTATTTCTGATTTGTTGCTGTGATTTTTTCTTTAATTTCTGTTTTCATAAATTCTCCCTAATAGCAGTCTTTAAGCATTTAGTCATCTGAATCATCGGATGAGGATTTTGTTGTCGAGTCACTTTCAGATTCTGCCTGGCTCTTCTTCAGTGCATCCTGCTTCTCCTTGTTCTTTTTCTTTGCCCCTTCGGTTCCATCAGAACCAACAGTATCATTGTACTGCGTGAGGTCAAATGCTGAAGTCTTAGATGTAACACCTGTCTTTTTAGCAATCTTGTCACTTACAGTCTGAACTGTCTCTGTTGGCTGGTAATCAGTCTCATTAAACAGGAACTGATGAAGCTTAGAAACATTCTGTGCCAGGTCTATAGGAATTACGGTATCGCCAGTAGTTGACAGATTCATTGTAGTCAGCTCAAATGGGAAGCCTGTTGTCTCCTTCATCTGATATTTTGTAACAGCTGTTGCATACTGGATAATCTCTTTAGCTGTAAAATTAGTACTTATCTGACTCATAATATCCTTACACATCTCTGTTAGAGAGCCTAAATCTGACTGTTTAGCCTTGTCAAGCATAGCCTGAAGCACAATTCTCTGACGGGATGCCCTTAAGAAATCATCACCTGAGGTGCTTCTGATACGTGCATAGCATGTAGCCTGAGTTCCATCAAGATGCTGCATACCATCCCCCTCAAGATAAGGAGTATTATATCCTGTAGTATAATCAACCTCAGGAATCAGATAATTGATTTCCTTCATCTCCGCATTAGTAATCTCAAGATCAAGGCCACCGATATCATCTATAGCATCTACAAGAGCCTTCCAGTCAACACAGACATACTTGGTTATATTCAAATCCAAATTTGAATTAAGCATAGCTACTGCTCTCTTTGCCCCACCATTTGCATAAGCGGCATTTGCCTTTGCAAACTTTCCATTGCCTATAGGCAGATACGTATCTCTGTAGACAGAAACAAGCTGAACCTCCTTAGTATCATAATTCAGACTAGCAATCATGATACAATCGGAATGCCCCTCATCGTATGAACCATTACTTCTGTTGTCCAGACCAAACAACGCTACATTGAGATATCCATGCATATTGGCAAGAACATCCTCATCAATCTCCTCATTGATTCCGGCCTCACTATTTGTCAGCGCATCCTCATATTTAACCTGTCCGAGTGTCTTATTATAAGCCCAAACCACTAACAGAACAATTAACAGCAGCAGGATTTCAAATACAAAGAGTATAATCTTCTTACGTCCACTTCTTCTCTTTTTTCTTCTTCTCTTCTTTGCCATGTTATTTTTCCTTTTTCCTATGAATGTAAAGCCACGCGTCTGCGTAGTCCTGACGTTCCTTCTCTGACATATTGGTATACTTTCCAAACTCCAGATTCGTCAGACGCATCTGCGGCCTGCCACACTTGAAGCATTCAACCTCTTTCCTTCTTGAAACCATCCGTATCCAGCCACAATCCGGGCAAATGTATATTTTCATCATAGTCTTTATTCAAACTGTCCGAGAACCTCAGCTGACAAAGCATCAAGCTTAGCCTGTGAATCTTCAAGAGACACTCCTTTAACTCCGAAATAGAATTTAATCTTAGGCTCTGTACCAGAAGGGCGTACACAGCACCAAGCGTTATCGTTAAGTTCGTAGTAAAGTACATTGGAAGAAGGAAGACCTGTCGGCTCGACCTTTCCTGTTGTCATATCTTTTCTTGTGTCATTCTTGTAATCACGGATAGCAAGCACCTGATAATCACCAAATTTCTTTGGCTCAGCGGCACGTGCCTTTGTCATAATCTCATTTATCTGTGCAGCACCATCAATGCCCTTTAAGGTCATTGTGGAAATGCCCTCTCTGTAGTAGCCGTACTTCTCGTACATGTCAATCATGCCATCCCAGAGTGTCTTGCCCTGTGACTTGTAGAAGGCAGCCACCTCACACAGCATGCAAACTGCTGCAGGAGCATCCTTGTCCCTTGCATATGTGCCAGGTAAGCATCCGTAGCTCTCCTCCATACCGAATACATAGTTGTTGCAGCCGGTCTTTTCGAATTTGAGCATCTGCTCACCGATATACTTGAAGCCTGTTAAAACCTCGATATGCTTTACGCCATATGCTGCCGCAATTGCCTTACCCATATCTGTTGAAACAATTGACTCAACAAATGCAGGATTCTCAGGCAGAGTACCATTAGCGCTCTTCTGGCTTAAAATGTACTCACCGATAAGCATAGCTGACATATTTCCTGTAAATGTCACATACTCGCCTGTCTTTGTATCCTTGCAGTATACACCGAGTCTGTCGGCATCAGGGTCAGTTGCTAAAACAATATCAGCATCCTTTTCCTTTGCCAGCTCAAGTGCAAGCTTCCATGCATCAGGATTCTCAGGATTTGGATAAGGACATGTAGGGAAATTGCCATCAGGCACTGCCTGGCTTGGCTCAATGTATACATTCTCAAAGCCCATATCCTTAAGCACTCTCTGTACAGGGCGAAGACCTGTGCCGTGGAGTGGTGTGTAAACGATCTTGATATCCTTTGCCATAGCCTTGATAATCTCCGGATGGATAGAAAGCTTGCGGAGTTCTCCGAAATATCCTTCCTCAACCTCATCAGAGATGACATTGTAAAGGCCTGCCTCAATAGCAGCAGCCTTGTCCATAGTCTTTACCTGGTCAAACGATGTAACCTTTGCCACCTCAGCCATGATGCTTGTATCATGAGGTGGAGTAACCTGTGCACCATCCTCCCAGTATACCTTGTATCCATTGTACTCACGAGGATTGTGGCTTGCTGTGATAACAACACCGGCTATTGTACCGAGTGTCCTTACTGCGTATGAAAGCTCCGGAACAGGTGCGAGCTGTGGGAATACATATGTCTTGATTCCGTTAGCTGCAAGACAGAGTGCTGTGGCATCTGTGAACTCATCATGCATATTACGTGAGTCATGTGCGATTGCAACACCTCTCTTTACTGCGTCCTCTCCCTGTGAAAGTATGTAATTTGCCAGTCCCTGTGTAGCCTGACGGACTGTGTATATATTCATCCTGTTGGTGCCGGCTCCTATTACACCACGAAGACCTGCTGTACCAAACTCAAGTGTGCGATAGAATCTGTCCTCTATCTCCTTATCATCACCTGCGATAGCCTTAAGCTCTGCCTTTGTAGCCTCATCAAAATATGGGTCTGTACACCATTTCTCGTACTCCGCTCTAAAATCCATTTATATTAACCTCCTGTATCAGCTAGTAAATAAGCCTATTAATGTTAACTATACCGATTTTACCACATTAACGTGCATTTGAAAAGTTTTAGTTCCTTAATATTTTTTTAAACACAAGGCTCCTCATCCAAAGTGGCATCATACAGACAACAAGCTGTGCCGAAATCGTAACAAAATAATCGGCTGCGCTTATGGTCCCTGTCTTTAAAATACGTTTTCTTCCGGCTTTGTATTTAAGGAAATAATCAAAGCCGCCACGCCTCCTTAGCATATCATCACCGGTTCTGGCATACACAAGAGTCTCACCTATATTTGCCATACGACAGTGATTTCTGATCATATTCGCCCAAAGAAGAGAATCCTCCATAAGCAGACAGTCCTGATAATTGCCCGCAGCAAGCACCGCAGATCTTTTGTACATCACAGTCATGTGATTGAACGCATCGCGCTTTCTCTGATACTGCTTTATCACATAATTTCCGAGAGGCACTGTCCTCTCTGATATAATATTATGCATATCATCGGAAAACTCGCTGATGTAGCCGCCTATGATATCAAACCCCGGATTTTCCGAAAAAGCATCCAGCTGTCTCTCAAACCTGTCAGGCACACATATATCATCCGTATCCATTCTGGCCACAAGCTCATTAGAGCAATGCTTTATGCCTTCAGCAAGTGCAAGACCGAGCCCGCTGTTTTTTTCAAGCTTTACCGTAACAAAATTTATTTCCGAAGGTCTGCATTCATAATCTCTGATTGCCTCATAAAGCTCATCTGTCAGCCGACCATCCTCCACCAGCACTATCTCGTCCGGTAAAACAGTCTGTGAATATATGCTTTCCATACACTCCCTGAAATACTCAGGCTTTTCCTTGTAATAAATTGACAGTAATACTGAAAATTTGACTTTATTCATAAGTATCATCCTCCCAGACAAGCAGACTAATGTATTACCGCAAGCACAGTCTCTATGCACAGTCTAATATCATTTATCAGTGAAAATCTCTTAAGATACTTAAGATTGTACCTCATCTTGCCCGGCAGCACCTTGTGGATATATGTGTAATCCACATCATCAGAAGCCTCAAGAAGCCTGTCCTCATCCTTATACCTGATGCTTGCCTCACTTGTGATTCCGGCAGGCATCAGAAGTGTTGCCATCATCGCAGGTGTATATGCCATGACATACTTCTCCACCTCAGGTCTTGTGCCAACAAAGCTCATATCACCACATAGCACATTTATGAGCTGCGGAATCTCATCAAGCCTGTACTTTCTGATGACAGCGCCGACTCTTGTGATTCTTGAATCCCCACCGACAGTCACGAGTGAGCCCTTTTTGTCAGCGTCATTCACCATGGTTCTGAACTTGAATATGCGAAACTTCCTGCCATACTGTGTGATACGCTCCTGTCTGAAAAAAACAGGTCCTCTGCTATCCACCTTTATCCAGACAGCAAGGACCAGTATAACAGGCGAAAGCAGCACAAGAAGAACAGCGGACATAATCACATCAAAAATGCGTTTGAATACCATGCTTGTCCTCTTTCTGCTCAGATGCCTGTAATATTTAAGTGTAAAATCATTTTTCATGAATGTAGGAATCTCTCCCCATGTTCTCCATCTACTCATGTAAAATCTCCAATAAATTATTAATTATATACTCCACATCCTCATCGCTAAGCTTTGTGTTGAGAGGAAGTGTAATTTCATTCTCATACTGATGATAAGCATTTGGAAAATCAGCTATGTCAAAGCCCATATTCTTATATGCTGTCATCATCGGAAGTGGCTTGAAATGCACATTTGTGGCGATACCTCGCTCCGCCATCTGCACTATAAGCGCATTGCGCCTGTCCACGCCGATGCCCGGTATGCGAAGCAGATACAGATGTCCGCTCGATGTATGCCTGTCTGTAAAATGAGGCACAGTCAAGAGACCAAGCGGCTTAAATGCCGTATCATAGCGCTCTATAATATCACGGCGCCTCTTAAGAAGCCATCATATCTGTCAAGCTGTACCAGACCAATGGCAGCCTGGATATCAGTCATATTGCACTTATACGAAGGAGCCACAATATCATACTCCCAGTTGCCCTGACCATTCTTGTGGAAAGCATCCTTCGTCTGTCCGTGGAGTGAAAGCAGCATAAACTGCTTGTAGATATACTCATCATCAAAGCCCTCTATAGGTCTCCAGGTGAGTGCTCCGCCCTCTGCAGTGGTCAGATTCTTGACCGCATGAAACGAAAAGCTTGTAAAATCAGCTACATTGCCACACATAATCCGCTCACCGTCTCTCATGTATGAGGCGCCAAAAGCATGAGCTGAGTCAGCCGCCACAATCACACGTCCGATTGCCCTCTGCACATCGTTTGACGGATGAAAAAGAGCCTTTTTTCTTTCCACAATATCCAAAATCCTGTCATAGTCGCAAGGCACGCCTGCAATATCAACCGGCACGATAACCTTTGTCTTTTCTGTAATAGCAGCCTCCAAAGCCTCGTAATCCATCTCAAAGGAATCAGGTGCTACGTCTATAAACTTAAGTGTCGCACCGACATGCACAGCAGGGCTTGCAGATGCAGTATAAGTGTATGCACTTGTGATGACCTCATCACCTGCACCTATTCCTAAGAATCTGAGTATCGACTCAAGACACGCAGTAGCAGAGCCCAGAGCCACAGCCTTATTCGTGCCGCATAGCTTAGCAATCCTCTTCTCAAATTCCTTAGTCCTTGGACCTGTTGTAATCCAGTCGCTTCGTAGCACATCAGCAACAGCTGACACCTCTGCTTCTGTTATATCAGGTGGTGAAAATGAAATCTGTCTTTTTTCCATAGTTATGTTCCTCGCTTCCGGCATAAAATATGCCAAACATCCGGCTTTTACAATCTATATTATGAGCTTCAAAAGATATTTAGTCCTCCAGGTCAGGATGATATGTCTTGACCACAGATGCAACTATCTGCTTGATATCCTTTGCTTCTGAGGTGCATGCCTTCTCGAGCATCTCAAGCTGCTTCTCAAAGAGCTCATCATCCATCTCAATAGGCTCACCCACATGAATCAGCTTGTTTGGAGTCTCCTTAAGACCCTCCTCACTCATCAGCATCTCCTCGTAGAGCTTCTCGCCCGGACGCAGTCCTGTGTATACAATCTGGATATCCACATCAGGCTCCAGTCCCGAAAGCCTGATAAGATTCCTTGCCATATCATCAATCTTGACAGGCTCGCCCATATCGAGTACGAAAATCTCTCCTCCATGAGCATAGAGCCCGGCCTGCAGTACAAGTGCCACCGCCTCCGGAATTGTCATAAAGTACCTAATAATACGCTTGTCCGTCACAGTAACCGGACCGCCATCCTCTATCTGCTTCTTAAATAGCGGGATAACACTTCCGTTACTTCCGAGCACATTTCCAAAACGTACCGCTACAAAATCAGTCCCAGTCTGCCTGTTCATCATCTGTATAACCATCTCGCACAGGCGCTTTGACGCGCCCATGATATTAGTCGGATTGACCGCCTTATCTGTAGAGATAAGTACAAACTTCTTCACATGGTACTCTGCTGCAAGCCTTGAGAGCTTTAATGTGCCAAGCACATTGTTTTTTATTGCCTCATTCGGGCTCTCCTCCATCAGCGGTACATGCTTATGTGCTGCCGCATGATAGATAATCTCAGGATGATATGTCTGAAATACATAGTGCAGCCTGTTGGTATTGCGCACAGAGCCAATCAGCGTCTCCACCCTTACATAAGGATACTTACGCTTCAGCTCCTGCTGTATATCGTATGCATTATTCTCGTAAATATCAAAAATGATAAGAAGCTTCGGGTCCTCTCTGGCTATCTGACGGCAAAGCTCACTACCTATGGAGCCACCGCCACCTGTAACCATAACCACCTTGCCCTGTAAAAATGAATGAATACCATCATTATCCACAACAACCGGATCCCTGCCAAGCAAATCCTCTATACTGACCGGACGCAGATTAGAAACCGAAACCCTGCCGTCCACCATCTGATATATTCCCGGAACCACAGACACATCACAGCCGGTATCCTTACAAATATTGAGTATATCCTTCCTGTCCTTACCCGATGTGGAAGGTACAGCATACACAATCTTTGTGATATCATACTTCTCAACCATCTCCGGAATGTCGTTTCGATTGCCGACAATAGGCACGCCGTCTATGAAGCGGCCGAGCTTCGCCGGATTGTCATCTATGATACAGCAGGCCTTTGTGTGCAGATGTGAGCTCATGATAAGCTCTCTGATAAGCATCCTGCCCGCATTTCCTGCTCCTATAATCATGACTCTCTCATCACCGTTTGCAAAGCCTCTCTGCTCAAGCATCTTCTGGCCTGTCCTGATAAATCTGTACGCAAACCGGCACGCTGTGCACAGTGCAAAGCTGAGCATCAGTCCGATAATCCAGAAGGCATACGGCATCTTAATCTCATACACCTCATGAATGATAACGCACAGAACCGTAAGCACCAGAAAGGCACCAATAATATGCATAAACTCATTGATGCTCGCAAAGCGCCATATACTGTGATACAGCCTGAAAATATAAAACACCACAAGTGAAATCACCATAAACAATGGCACAATGTGCAGATACCCCTCCAAAAATGAGAGCGGAATATGTGAATATGAAAACTCAAACCTGATCATCAAAGCGAAAAAGAATGAGATTGCAATAATACACATATCAACAAATGCAAGAACCAATGCCCTGAAAACCCATTGCTTGTCATTGCCCATGTATGAATCCGGCTTCTCCGGACCATCGCATTTTGTTTTGTCTTTTAGATTATTTGTATCTTTTTTCATGTCAAGTCTATTACTCATATAGAATTTTCTCCTTTTGTCCTACACTGCAAAAAGCAGCTTCTATATCCCTATGCAAATCAACTTCTCATAAACTGCATTTAAATTTACGCTTTATTATACCATACACACACTATTATAGTTCTTATTATTTTATTAAATATACCACATTTAGCGATTTTTGAAAACAAACAGCTTGCTTATGACATAGTTGAGCACAACCACAACCACCTGTGCTGCAAGCTTCACCCACATGCTTGGATAGTCCAAAAGCGTGATAAAAATAAAGATAATAGCCTCTTCAATAACCAGTGTGATAAATCTGCCACTGAAAAAAGCAAACATCTGTACTAAAAACGCCGTCTTTGTCGGCGTAGCAACCTTAAACACCCACTTCTTGTTGGTAACATATGAGAAAAGTACAGCAAACACCCATGCCAGCGCATTCGCAATCAGCTCATTGATTCCAAACAAAACATTAAAAATAGCATATGCGCCTATGCTGATCACAAAGGTCACATTGCCAAAAACCGCGTATAAAACAAGCTCCTTAAACTCCTCTTTCCTGTTTCGTATTATAATATTATCCATTTCTCCACCTATGTGACAGGCTATATAACTCTGTCGTAATTTATACGTGTAAGTTGATAGTAATGTTAATTTGCGATTTTTATATAATAACTGCATAGCCAAAATAAGTCAATATGTGATATGATATCTGCATGAAAAAGAAAACACAAAAAAACAAGAGTATAAAACTAAACTACATATATAATGTGAGCTACCAGATACTCACACTGATCACACCGCTTATCACAGCGCCGTACCTCTCGAGGGTGCTTAAGGCAGACGGAATAGGTGCATACAGCTATACCTACTCACTGGTATCATACTTTATCATGTTTGCCGCACTGGGCACTGTAAACTACGGAAACAGGGAAATATCATACCTGCAGGAGGACAGAGCAAAACGCACCAAAACCTTCTGGGAGATAGAGCTTCTATCCGTCATCAGCGTGATTGTGTGTCTGTGTGCATATATGGTATTCACACTTGCATTTGGGCACTCACCGCTCAAAAAGCACCTGCTATTGATTGAAGCCGTGTACCTGATATCAGTTGCTTCTGATATCTCCTGGCTGTTTCAGGGACTTGAGGAATTTGGCAAAATAGTCGGTCGAAACGTGATTTTTAAAATCATAAACATTGCTTTTATCTTCATCGCCGTACGCTCAGAGAGTGATTTGCTCATATATGTGGCAGGAATATGTCTATTAGAGCTTTTTGCCAATATATCCATCTGGTTTTACCTGCCTCAATATGTTGACAGACCAAAGCTTAAGGAGCTTAAGCCATTCTCTCATCTAAGGGCTACACTCACACTCTTTGTACCTACAATAGCTACAACCATATACACAGCGCTTGACAAAACCATGCTCAACAACATAACAGGCAGCATGACAGAAAACGGCTACTATGAGCAGGCCAATAAGATATCCAAAATGGTTCTCATGCTCGTAACCTCACTCGGTACTGTGATGCTTCCAAGAATAGGAAGAGCCTTCAGTGAAAATAAACCAGACGAAGTAAAAGCCCTCCTTTATAAGAGCTTTCAATTCGTCTGGTTTATAGGTCTTGCCCTGTGCTTTGGCCTGATAGCATCGCACGCAATTTCTCGCCATGGTTTTTTGGTCCGGGATATGAAAAGGTGCCATATCTCATCATGATAATGGCTACACTGTTGCCGATTATAGGCTTAAGCAATGTAATCGGTATACAGTATCTGGTAACAACCAAGCGTGAAAGCCTGCTGACACGCTCAGTATGTATCGGAGCCGCAGCCAATTTTGTCATGAATATGATTCTCATACATCAGCTCTATTCATACGGTGCAGCCATAGCCTCTGTCATCTCGGAGGTAATAATAACTGCCGTACAGCTTTACTTCATACGAAATGAGCTTAGCATCCCAAAAATATTTTCTCTATCGTGGAAATATCTCATATCAGCAGTCTGTATGCTTATAGTACTGCTGCTCATGGATGCAAGGCTGTCAGTCAGCTTCATGCACACAATGATTATGATTGTGACCGGATTTATAGTCTATATGGTGCTGCTTGTACTGATGCGTGAGAGATGGTATGTGAAGGCATAAGGCTCATCAAAGCCAGAATCAAATGCCACTAAATAATACCATTCTGCAACGCTTAATTCCCCGGCAGCTTCACTTATTTGGCTGCCTCATACTCTCCAACCACCTGTGCCTCTCCTCTGTCAGTATATTCTCTTGCCATTTTCAGAGCTTTTTTAGTCCTCTTCACAGACTTTTTCCATCTTGAAAGCTCTGATTTTGCCGTATCAGACTTTATACAATATTGATTCACAGCCATATCGCCAATATATGCCGTAAGCTTTTTGGCACCATAAGCATTCAAGTGCTCAAAATCAGCGAAGTCATGGGAATCATCTATCCCTGCAATGCTCTCATAATCAGTACTCAGGTCAAGAAAATCGTATCCATACTCCTTCGTTATACTTTCAATCTGCTCAAGACCCGACTTGTCAGCTGCCTGTGTCTCATGAGGTGGCTGCAGCAACAGCACATGCTCTATGCCAAGCTTATTGCAGTACGAAAGCAGCTCCTTAAGATATGCCCTGCACTCATCAGTCAGCACATAGGCTTCTTTAGTAGGCTGTCCGATATTTGCCAGATTATCTCTTCCTCCGGTGATGCCTGTCTTTGAATAAAAGCCCTTCAGATAGCCTCCACCGCTGAGCCTCATATAGGCGCGAGTGACAAATGAGGTATACACCGCCTCAGGGTCCTTCCAGTTGCCATGATACTTCTCCAATGGAAAATAAAGGGTATCCGATATGTTATCCTTCACCTTTTCATCATCCTTATTGATATTTTTAGGAATAGTCTTTACCGTGTCAAGCTTGTTCTGTGACATAGGCATATTGTCAATCCACTTTCTCAGATAAACCTCATCAGTCAGATTCCAATTGCCCTGACTAAATGCAGAAGCATTGATTACAAGAAGCTTCGGCTTCTGTCTCTTCACAATCTCCGTGACGATGGACTTGTACATATTGCATGGCACAGCTCCTATTGAAAGATTGCACGACTTAAGGCCATACTCCTCCCACGCCAGAGCCGGCGCATAGCCCGTGTATACCTCACTTGGTCCAATCATGACCATATCAAGCTGTTCTCTGGCTCTGCGTAAAAGCCATATATATTTTCAATATCGCTGCTGTCAATGGCAATAAATGCCTTTGATACTATTTGCATGAGCAATAGGAGGACTATTGCAAATGCAGGGATTTTAATAAATTTCATGGTGTTTCCTTTTCTATTAAAACGCTTTATTTTGATATTTTTTCAGTAAACACTATATAGTATAGCGGATTAGTATTAAAAAACAACACCCTGATTCATATTTATCATTTTCTGATAGGAAGCTGTTTACCCGGGTAGAATATAAAATCGATAAGCCTGATTTTCTTTATGATACACTCATACAATATCCAGCATATAGCAGTGCTTCCTGCAAATCCGCATACGCACTGCAGCGCCATATTGGTTATACCGGCCCTGTTCAATATAATCCTGATTCCACCTACAAATATCACATTCATCGCATAAAACGGCATGCTGTCACGGCCGATAGTCTGTAACCATTTAGGGAAATCACAATACCCTGATAAAAAATAGCTTACTGCAAATATAAATACAGTCACTATACAGGCGGTAAGCCGCTCAAACAGACTGCTACACAGGGGATTGCTGCTCATGTCATCCTGTAATACTATGCCGGACGCCTCAACAAGCACACTCATAACGGCAAGGCTCAGCACAGCATACCTATTATACAGTTTATCAAGCCACTTCTTAATCAGGCATCCCAGATAAAAGTACATCTGAAAGCCGGCTATGTAGTTAAAGCCACATAGTGAAAGCTGCCATAGCATGTGAAAGCAATTATTAAAAACAGCACAAATAAAAGCTCCATTTTATAATTAAAATGTGGCAGAAGCCTCGCAAACACATAATCAGCCATATACGCAACACAATATAAGAGAAACAGTGCGTATAAATACCATAAAAACTCTATCGGCTTCCACGGTATGCTTATCAGGCTGCTAACGGCAACCGGCTCCCTTATCAAATTTGAAAGGGCAAATTTAATAATCCAGTAAATAACTGAAATCATCACGTAAGGCAGAAGGATATTAAATGCTTTATGACATATCCGGCTAAAAATGCCTTGTGAAGCATTCCCTACATATTCACTGTATAAGAAGCCTGAAACTGCGATAAAGCAAGGCATGTGAAAGCTGTATATTACATTTGCAATACCATACATTGTATCATCAAATGAATACATGTCTGTCAGGCCCAATGTAGTGTGACCTAAAATCACAAATAAAATAAGGATGCCCTTTATGAAATCAATTGTTTTATCTCGTGTGGTGTTGGTTTGCATGTTATGACCTTTCCTTAAACACAACCAGCTTACTAATCACATAATTCAGCACAATAACAATAACCTGCGCAATCACCTTAATCAGCATACTATTAAACCCAAGCCATGTGATAAACACAAGCAATATAGCTTCCTCAACAACCAGTGTAATCACTCGCCCTGAATAAAACACAAACATCTGCTTTATAAATGCCTGCTCACTATCAGTCGGTGACTGAAATACCCAGACACGATTCGTCAGAAATGCAAACATAACAGTTATAATCCATGAAAGAATATTGGCAATGAGCTCATTTATTCCCATACCAACATTAAAACATGCATATGTAGCTATGCTCACAATAAAGCTCAATCCACCAAAAAATAAATACAATAGCATCTCTTTGTACTTCTTGTAGAATGGATTAAAAATCCTAAGTATAGGTAATTCCATTAATTTATCAAATACTTTCATTCCACATAAAACCTAATAAATCACAACCTTTGTTCCATTTGGAATATTATCATACAGCCACTTTGCATTATTAATGTCCAATCTTACACAGCCATGAGAAACTTGTTTGCCAAGCGTTCCATCTTGTATCTGTGTCATACTACCACGATTATAAAGCACTGAATGGAACAAATAGTTTCCATAAAACTGCGTATAATACCAACATGTATAAGACCTGCTACCAAAAGATTTACCTCTTCCATAGATTGTAAACTCCCCCTTTACTGTAGGCGTAGAAGGCTTTCCCGGCCACATGACCACAATGCAACTCGACTCCAATTACCATAGCTTCCACTATAAACGCCTACCTGACATGCAGATGTGTCTGTCATAATAAGCCATCTTGTAGAACTGGCTCTTACCTGTGCGTTCTTAGACATTACATCTAATGCTGCCGGTTTCGGTGTATACACGGGCTTATTTTTATAATAATTTGCAACACTTCCAGGTGCAGGTGCCCCCTTTCTTACCAAATTAATCCTTAGAGCCTCTACTCTATAACTAATACCAGTTGAGCCTGATGTCTGCCCATTTGAAGCCCAACCTAACCATCCATAATTCTCTATATGTGAACTGTAGTATATATTATAAAATGTTGCTAACTGACCTGTAAGCTTTATCTCAATGGCTTCTACCTGCTTAGCCCTACATGAAGTTCCAGAATATTGCCCCAAAGTTTTCCATCCAGTCCATCCTATATCCTGCACATGCGTTCTATACATGATAGTACCGGTTAATGAATGTACAGTATCCTGAGATAAATTGATATTAATTCCTTCAATTCTCAGTTTTCGTCCTGTCGTACCTGTAATGTTTCCCCATGAAACCCACGGCATATTACCTATATCCTGTTTATAGTTCTATTTTATCACATATGCATTTTATTTAAAACAAAAAAGAAACTAATACAAATTATCTGTATCAGTTTCTTTTTTATTAATTTATCTGGCAATATATGCCATTGTATTTTTAGAAATTATTCCACCATAATTGTTGCCAGGTGCTGACTGTCCTTTCTTCACTAATACTATCTGCAATGCTTCTAAATGAAGATTTTGTCCGGATGTTCCTGCATTCTGTCCATTCTTTGCCCATCCAAGCCATCCGTAATTTTGTGCATGTACTCTGTAATAGATATCGTATTGATTTGCCATTTCTCCCGTCAGAGACATATTTATTGCCTCTACATTCAGAGCTCTGCCTGTCGTTCCTGCAAGTGCACCATCCATCACCGTATTCTGCCAGCCGATATTCTGTACATGTGTCTGGTATTTTATTCCTCCTGAACACGGCTGCCCGTCAAGATCTATCTTTATTGCTTCAAGTCCAAGATTTCTGCCTGTTGTTCCACTGAGACTTCCGTTTTCCACTGCACTCTGCCATCCGATATTACTTACATGGCTCTGATATCTTACCGATGCATTTGTGTTGATTATCGGAACAGTACTGGTTTTTGATATATACGCTTTTGCGTTATTAGATGTGTATCCTCCATAAAATACTGTAGGAGCCATATCTCCCTTTGCCGTTACAACTATCTGGATTGCTTCAAGTCTATATGCATATCCTGAGGTTCCTGCTGCCTCTCCGTTTTTTGCCCAGGCTAACCAGCCGTAATTCTGTGCATGTAGTCTGTAGTATATATCATACTTATCAGCATCTTTACCGGTAAGTTTTAGCATCAATGCTTCCACATGCTTATTCTGGCCGGTTGTTCCACTCTGTTCTCCATTGAACGAGTTTCCAAGCCATCCGTCATTTTTCACATGTGTTGTATAGATCACACCAATGTCTGCATCTGATTTTACATTTATTTTTATTGCCTCAAGCTGCAGTCCTCTGCCTACGGTTCCTGCCATAGCTCCGTTTGACACACCATTATGCCATCCGATATTTGCTACATGTGTCTGGTATGATACTGATACACTGTTTAATACCCAATGTGCATACAATACATGGTCAGAAGCTGTTTTTACTGTACTTCCAGCATTTACCTGTTCGCCACTGTCTACAGCCGTCCACCAGCCTGCAAATGTATATCCGCTTCTTGTCGGTGTAGGTAATTCACCATATGCATTTCCAAAAGTAACAGTTTTTGTATTAGCAGTAACTGTTCCACCATCAGCATTAAATGTAACTGCGTAGCTGTTTGCTGTCCAGTGTGCATAGATAGTCTGATCAGATGTAACCTCTACTTTGTATCTTTAGTAATCTGTGTTCCACCGTTAGCTGCTGTATACCAGCCGGTAAATGTATAACCATCTCTTTCAGGAGATTCCAAATCGCCATATGTGCCGCCATATGTAATATTCTTGCTTGTATTTGTAAGATTACCTCCTGCTGCATCGAAATTTAATTTTACTGTAACCGGAGCCCAAACTGCATTAACTGTTGTATCTGAAGCTATCTTATTATATGCCTTATCCCACGATAATACATACCCGGTCTTTGTTATTTCCGGAGCTTTCGCCCCTCTCATACACAAAACATTCTGTGACTCAACAATCTGACCATTATCAACAAAATCCACTTTATATCTCAACGGCGATGCATTACGATTTTCCTTCGCACCATATGATATGTAATGGTCTACATAACCCTCATAATCATCACCAAACGCACTTTGTAAGTCCCTATATCTTGTTTTGTAACTTATAACATCAAAATTCTCACTTGCCTGACGACCCTCTCGTATTCCATTTTCTAGATAATGCTGATAATATAAATACCAATTATCTCCAAAAGCATTTTGCAAATCTATATTATTATCCTTATAAAAATGCACATCAAAAATTTCATTACCACGACGACCTTCAGCCATGCCATATTTAATAAAATGTTGCAGTGCAGCTTCTGCAGTATTTCCCCAATTATTCTTCACATCAGGATTATTATTCAAATAATATGATGCGTCAAATATAAGGTGATAGTCTTCTTGTTTTAATCCAAAATAATTAACAATTCCCTGTGCATCTGCGATGCCAAGTTTTTTTAAAGCTGTCTCCGATCCAAGGTAATTAGTCGCGTCACTTTGATTACTTATATACGCATGTTCAATAATAATTCCCGGGAAACCGGCCTTTTTACTATTTCTTATTACACTATAGTAATCACAAATAGATCCATCTGTATAGGTATCTCCACTCTCAGAATTTCTGATACGCGTTCCATCATTTGCCAGTCCTAATGCGACTAACTGTTTAAGAACCTCGTTTGCTAATGCTCCCCCCTGTGCACCAATATTTGCATTTAAGCTGGAATTAGGATAATAAACTGTTGCGCCATGAACACTCGAGCTGGTTGTCGAATTATTATGAATTGAAACAAATACACTTGCTCCTACTGACTTAGCATAGTTTACTCTATCTTCAAGAGCTACATAATGATCATCATTCTTGTCATATATACGTTTACACGTTTGTATTTACTAAGTTCTTCCTTGCAATACTGTGCAATCTTCAAATTAAGTGTTTTTTCTAAATAGGTCTTTCCACCATAACTTGCCTGTGCTCCACCATCGTTGCCGCCATGCCCCGGATCAAGAACAACATTCACTGCCGAACTAGCTCTAAAGAGATTATTCTGCTGTACATCAGCCGCTGCTGCAATAGCCTCGCTAATTGTATTCCCCGCAGCTTGTGTTGATGTTTCATCCGGATTTATTACTACTGCATCATACACTTCACTGCCCGTATTTTCATTATCTGAATTGCTATTATCTGAATCCTCCGCATATGCATCAGCATTCAAATCCATTACAACAGTATCAATTCCAAACTGTGAATTAATTCCAATAGCTTCAAAGTCTACTGAATACCCGTCAGTTTCGAGAGACTTAACTGTATAACAGCCTGAAACCAGATCACTTGATTCAAATATCAGGTTTCCATCCTCCGTCATCTCTCCACTTATTTCAAATGACTGATTTAAATCGGTATTTTCAACTGTTAATCTAGCATTTGATTGATCAATGCCATCCGCTAATCCAACAATTATCCTTACAGCATCTCCCTTTTTAACAGATGGATCTGCAACAGATAAATATGTAACTATCTGATTTTCACTATTATCTTGTTGTTGATAGCTCTCCGTACTATTACCTGTCTCTGCAGAATCAGCAAAAACAAAAGTGTTTGCCGAAATCAGCATAGAAAGCGTGTAAACGGTAGAATACGAGTACCTTGACAAATAGCAGGCCGCTTTTGCGGTCTGTTTATTTTCCGCTGGCTTTTTGCGGCTTTCTAATGTTTTCGGGCAACATATCTGACCATGGCAGAAGTTCTGCAAGAAAATCTGTGTTTTTGTCATCTACATGTTTGGGAATCTCCGTAAGCAGATATTCGAAATAATCGAAAGGTTTCAGGTTATTCGCCTTTGCAGTTTCTGCGATACTGTAGATGATCGCTGAACTATTGGCTCCATTGACCGTATCGATCATCTCCCAGTTTTTCTTCCCTATACAGAATCCACGGATCGCACGTTCGCTGGCATTGTTGTCTATTGGAACATCCCCATCTTCCAGAAAGACTTTCAGGTAGCTTTCCTGGTTCAGTGCATATGTAAATGCTTCCCGTATTTTACCGTTCTTTGGAATTTTAGGTTCATTCTGTTTCAGGTACGCAAAGAAAGCATCCACCAGTGGTTTTACCACAAGCTGACGCTGCATGAGCCTGTCTTCCGTAGAAAAATCAGACAGTTTTCCCTCTTCCCGGTAAATGGCCTGTATCTGTTTCATGATCAGATGCAGGATCGATTCCTTTCGGTGTACTTTTGGTATCACTTCCAGTGCATCGTTAAACCTGCGCCTGCAGTGAACCCAGCAGCCTGCGATCTTCAGATCTTCACGCTCCTTTTCCAATGTATGATATACCTGGTACCCATCCGTAACACAGATCCCGGTGTAATCTCTCAGGAATTCCCGGGGATGGGATGCATTACGCGTTTTCTGGTATTCATAAAGGATGATCTGACGATCCCGGTACATAAAGCCGGACCGGTACACCCACATGTAACTCTGGCTGCCGGCAGGACGCCCGTCCTTATTTACAAGTACAGGAGTCTCATCTGCCTGTATCACATGATAATCATACAGAAGTTTATGCAGATAATCATACATGGTTCCCAGATATTCTTCCCCAAGACGGATCATCCAGTTCGCCATGTTCTGTCTGGTAATGGCAAGCCCGTACCTTTCGAATTCTTTTTCAAGACGGTAGAGAGGTACCGCATTTACATACTTACCATTTATGACTGCCGCAGCAAGGGACGGGGATACAAGGCTTCCATGAAGCAGATTTCTGGGATGGGGTGCCTTTATCATGTGTTCATCCAGTTTACTGGAATAAACGCCGATATGATGTTCCTCTATCACGACACTGGCCGGAATGAACTGATAACATCGGGAAATGGCATCCGGAAGCTGTTTCCATCCGTTTTCACCAAACTCAGCCGTCAGTTCTTCCTCTTTCAGATAGTGATCAATACGTTTTACTGTCAGCCCCGCTATGTCAGCCGCTTTTTTCCCTGGCTGTTTTTTCTTTTTGGGTGCTTTCAATTCCAGGTCCTCAGGTTCCGGTGCATCCAGGTCGCAGACTGCCTCTGCTTCATTAAAGAATACGATAGTCCCGTCTACTTCCATGAAACGTATCTGTTCAGAATCCGCCATTTTTTCGCTGGATCTGCCAAAACGGTTCTTCTGGAAAAGGACCATCTGTTCCATCATCAGCTGCATCCTGTCATTTAAGGCCTGCGTTTGCCTGGACAATTCTTCCATCTGTCCCTGCATCCCAAGAAAAAGCTCTATCAGCAGATCCTTATCAAACTTATTCAGTTGTTCTTTTGTGTACTTGATCGTCATAACCGGAACTCCTGTCTTTATACTGATTCCGATTATAACAGAATTTTTGTATTTCCGCCAATCCTTCAGATATGGGCTTTCGTCATAATGACGGTGGATAATACATCTGGAAAGCCGTTGTTTTACAGCTTTTCAGATGTATTATCCACAACAGTTTTTCTATTCACACGATAACAAATGGAATGAGAAAAGACTGTTTGTGGATAACCTTTTTCATCCGGTTGATACACATCATTTTTACAGTTTTGGTACTTTTTTATTTTCGGCATTTTGCACAGGCTACATAATGCGGGGTGTCTCTTTCAGCTCAGAGATCGGATGGCGTGCAACGATCTCCAGTCCCTGCATCAGCATACGGTACTGGTCGTCTGTGATCGCCATTGCCTCATCTGCCGAACGGGGCCACCGGAATGCACCATTATCGAGTCTCTTGTACATAAGGAGAAAACCATCGCCTTCCCAGAGCAGTGCTTTGATCCGGTCACATCTTCTTCCACAGAAAAGAAACAGTGTATTTTTGTCGTAAGGATCAAGCTTAAACTGAAAGCGTACGATCGTTGCCAGCCCATCGATCCCACGACGGAGATCCGTAAATCCCATCGCCAGATACACCTTTTTAAATCCGGAAGCATCTGCATCATTCAGCATGGGTAAAAGCCTTTATGAGATGGCAGAGCATTTCCGGTGAAGTACCGGAAAATATCTCAGCTGACAGTCCCCTGGTATTTTTAATACGGATCATTGGCAGAGTTCCTGCCGAAATGCATGTATCGGATTCTTTTGGAGTATCTGTTTTCTTTGGATCTGGTGCAGGTGCGGGCAGTTCCACAAAAGCAGTGGTTTCTGTGTCCTGCATCTGATCCAGGCATATCTGCCTGACACGCCGGAGACGGTAATAATAGTTGGCTTTTGTAAGATTATTTTGGGTACACCAGGTTTCAACATCCATCCCTTTGGGACGGTTCTGACAATTCCGGATCTGTTCTGCCCATTGTCTGATCCTCACCTGCTGAGCTACAAGGCTGGTTTGCGTAGCCATAAGATTCCTCCTCTGAATCATAGTCAGTTAAAAAAGTTAAGTACTAAACTTTTTTGACTATGTTATTTTGTTGAGTATGATTATGGCATAACTTGAAGTGAATAAAAAGGTACTCGTATTCTACCGTTTACGAAAGCGTCAACAACAGTGCTACTACTTTTTCATCTTAAAACGCCTTTCCTTTTGTAATAAATCTAAAATATAGTTTATCACATAAGAAAAGACGTTTAAAGAGTTACCTTTTTATATTTTCTTAAGATTTTTTATAATTCGACGGATTGCAACAAGTTAATTATCAACTCATAATATGTATCAGGAAATGCTAGTATTTCATATTTTATCACAACAAGAAAGACAACGTTTAAAGACTTTTTACCTATTTTATTTAGTTTTTACCATAAAGCAATTTCTTCCTATATAATTGAGAATCTTTCAATAATTCAACATTTATATAGTCCAGACCATATTTTTCAATCAAAGTATCCTCTCCAGAATAAAGGTTAGTTCCTAATCCAAGTCTATTTCCCTCTATTTGAACCCCTAAAGCTGCCAATGTTGTTGGATACAAGTCCAAAGTTGTATATTCTCTTTCAACACATGGTTTTTCATTAACCGCTGCGCCATTAACAATTGTAAAATATGTTCTTCTATTAAAATCTGTTGCATTTTGTCTTTCTATATAATCAGAATCCATTGTAAGATGATCTCCGGAAATAACAACTGTTGTATTATCATAAAAATCCTGTTGTTTAATCCAATCCAGGAATTCAGAAACTTGCCTGCTTGAACATGCAATAACATTACTATATTGTTCATCATATTGATTCTGACATAATTCACATACATAGCCATCTGTAAAATGCGTATCTACTGTTAACATTGTAAGATTAAACGGTTCATCTTTAGAAGCTAAATTATTTAATTCATTTTTTGCATATTCAAATAATTTTTCATCTTCATATCCCCACCAAACCATATAATCATCATCTATGTAGCCTCTATCAATTGCAGTATAATAATCAAAAATATCATAGTTTCCGTGTCCGTGAAAATACGATGAACGTCCAGCAAATTTCTTATCTGAACCAATCAAAAATTCCTGATTGTATCCTTCTCCTTTCAGGACATCTCCTATAGCCCAAACACCTGGAACATAATTATTATCTGATTCCCACTTTGAATTTAAGGTATCATTACTTATTAAGTTCTCATTAATTGGTACACCGGATGTCTGTGCAACCAATCCACCCATTGTAAAAGTCGCGCCCGAAGTCGTATACGCACCATTCAATTTTCCATATATTCCAAAATTCATTCTCCAATGAAATTTGTGTAAGCTCCGGAATATAATTTTCACTCATAGCACCACCAACGCTCTGATCTGAATATGTCATTTCCATAGATTCTAAAAAATATATATCAGATTTCTTTTTTCCTTTGGGAATGTAATTGCTACATCTCTTCCATCAACATAATTATCTTCATATATCGTTGAATCCTGCTTTGTATATTTTAAATACGATATGATATCAAAATGGAAACAACACAATATAATTGAATATCCAATTGCTATACACCCTAAAAGCGACATCCAAAATTTATATATCCACTTATTTTTCTTTTTTCTGAATATCAATAATCCAAATGTAACCATTAAAACGCATATTATAATAATCAAAATAATGGAAATAAATATCACACTGAATGATGAAGTATTTGTTCCTTCCAAAGGTGTATTTAAATGATATATTATCTGTCCTATTGGCACATCTTTAAAATTTTTCTGCATATACCAAAAACCATATAGCAATGCTCCACCTAATGCAGTTAATATATATGTTATGAAAGCAGACAGGAAATTAAAAATCCTACTATGTTTCTTATCATCATTATTCTGACACAATAATACAAATTGCAAAATACCAAATAGCAAATAACAAAACGTGCCTATATAAAACAATACTAATTGTCTATTCAAAAACAGTTTAACTACCTTATAATTTAGTTTTTGTGACAAAATAAACATATTATCCTGAGTAAGTGCAGTAATATACAAGCCATCATCATGTACCTCATACTCAACATCCTTACGAGATGATATGTATTTTTCTAGTTTCGAACCAGATACTTCTATGGAATTTCCCCAAAAATCAGAAAGTGTAATACTCTTAATCGAATATACCTCTAATGTATTTATAGGATCAACTCTAAATAAATTATTGTTGATTTCTGCCAGACCCATTTTTATTTTGAAATTCGCTTTTTTATTTTCAAAATATGCATTAATACTATCCTCTTCTGTCATTTTCTTAACACTGGGCGCATAATACATTTGGGCATAGTTTTATTTGAATGCTCTTCTCCATATTCAATCGAAAAATTATATGTATGTTTTCCGAATATTCCTATACATAATCCAATTAATAATAACGCAATAAAAGCCACGTCTATTATAGCTAAAACTACACTTAACAAGCGTCTATTATTACATAATTCGTTTTTTATCTTTCGCATAATAAAATACCCCTTATTTATATATAAAGAAACAAGGAGTATTATATTATAATCTTGTATTTTTTTCAACTTTTTCTTAATTTTTTCTTAATCTCTTTTTGTGTTCTTTTTTAAAATTGTATAGATTATACAAAAAATAAAATATTAAAAACAACACCATTACAGAAGTGAGAAAACCGTATGCGCCACCTTTTATTCCATATCTAGCCACTAAGTATTCATTTGCCAATTTCGCAACTATAGCAGAAACTATATATCCTATAATTATCATCCCTGATTTTCGCATCACAGTTAAAACATAATAACCAAAATAAGATAACGCATTAATTCCACCCGCAAACATAAGTAAAATCAATACCATCCTATATTGTATTAATTCTGAACCTGTTAAAATCTGTAATACAGGAATTCCTAAAATCCAAGCCCCAATTATACAAATTATAGTAAAGCCTACTATTATTACTGATATTTTTGATATTGAAACAATAAATGGTTTCTTGTAATCTGAAGCATATTCGTCTGCTAATTTAGTTAACGCGGGCTTCATAACAAAAGTTGCAAATAGATTTACAATAGAAACAGGCATAAATAATGTCTGAAAATATGCTGAATAGTTTGATGCCATTTTTGCATCTATTGCTATTCGACTAGCACTTAAAATATATGACCATAAAAAAGAACCTATAAATAAAGGAAAACAATTCTTGAGAATACCCAAAATATATTTCTCATTCCAGATAACAGCTATATTTCTAAATGTTTTCATCGGCATTACATCAAAAATAATTAAACCAAGTATTGCAATAAGAATTGACAACGATATAGCTAAAATCATATTTTTCGTAATAATAAGAACTACTAACATTACAGTAACTGACATAACCGTTCTAAATGCTTGAGATTTTCCTGTTAAATCTAAACGACCATCTTTTTGAAATGTTCCCTCGTATAAATCTGCATATGCATCAACAAATCTATAAATACACATCAACAAAATAACAATGCACTTATATATATTTGATTTAGCTGTCAATATTGAATAAACGATACTAACAACAACCGACACAACAAATAAAATATATTTTACTGCCTTGTAATGTCCAAATTCAAAAGTGCTTTTAGTATCTGTAACCTGAAATGTCCTTGTTTCATAATACTCTATAAAAGCAAGCATCTGCGCTACTGTTATTGCTATGGCAAAAATTCCTCCATCATCTTCACCAACTATTCTAATTATCAATAAAGATAATATCATTGATGCTGCCGCAAATATCATGCTTCCAATCATATTCCAAACAAAATTATTTTTTTCAGAGGTCTCACTACTAACATATTTATGACACGCTATTGTTAATAGTTTATTTACTTTCATTTTCCTCTTCTTTCTTATAATAATTTCTCACTGCAATTTCTTCGGTAAGACTGTTTATCATATTATCTAAATTGGAAATTCTTAAAGTCAAATAAAAATTATGAACAAAAAGTACCATTATTGAAAATAGAAATATAAAATTTACCGGGCTTTTTATTCCGCATATATCTGCAAAAAAATATGCAATTTGAGGAAAAATACTTAAAATTAATAATAAAATACTTGATACAATCCAAAATAAAGCATATTCAATTTTTTAGTTTTGCTTTCTTTATTTTCTTCATTATAAAGAAAAAAACACATAATGACGCAACAAATAAAATAACTCTCAATGATGTTGACATACTCTATATCCTCCCTATCTTTTTCTAAAATTCTGTACAAACAATATAGACATTAACATTCTAAACATATAAGAAATGGATCTTGCAAAATTCAAATAACTTGTTCCTGCAACACGCTCCTTCATTTCTAACCTGCACCTCAGCAACCTTTGCTCCATTTTTATCAAATATGATATCGTATCCGGTTCTGGTCCATAATTAATTTCCTGTGCAAATTCTTTAATACATTTTCTGCTATATATCTCATACCAGATGTTGGATCATTTATTTTTACTCCAGTTGTCAGTTTTATCGCTGTGGATATAAGTCTACTTCCCAACATTCTAGCAGAAATAGGCTTTTTTTCATCCACAAATCTTGAACCAATAACAATATCATAGCCTTCATCAAGCTTCTTTAGCATTTTGTCGATATATTCAGGTAAATGCTGTCCATCTGCGTCAAACTGAATAAAGCAATCGTAACCTTTTAAATAAGCATATTTTGCTCCCGCCTGAAATCCTCCTGCCAATCCAAGATTTATTGGCAAATCAATTATATTATATTTATTTTTTTCACAAACTGAGTATGTGCTATCCTTTGAGCCATCATTTACAATAACATAATCAAATTGTGAATAATTTTCTTTAATATTATTCACAACTTCTTCTATACTTCTTCCTCATTATACGCTGGGATTACTATTAATAGCCGATTCATATCTACACCTTACTTTCTATACATTGTTTTCTTTTTCACTAAGAGAATATATTTTTGTTAAGACCTTTGCAACCGGTCTATTCCAAAATTTTAAAAACATCTCATAATCCTCTTTACTTCTTAAATTATCTCCTATTACTGCTGATGTTTCCGACTCTTCATGAATTCTGTGTGCCATTAATATTTCATTACAATATAAAAACTCCCCCTCTGCTCTAGATATTCTTTCCCATGTTTCCCAATCAACATTACTTCTAAAACCTGTTTTAAATAACGGTTCATAATCACATAAAGCTTCCTTTGAATATGTAACAGAAGGACAGCAAATTGCATTTCCAAGTCTTATAGCACTTCTCTTATTTTTAATTCTGTATGCCTTGTCATGATTCCTTAAATTCTTTAACATTATCCTTTTCAGTTTCAAATTAAACCCATTGTCAGAAAAATTTCCATTAATGAGCTCCGAGTAATCTGAAAACGCGATTAAAGCATGTGGATATTTATCAAATGTATTTATAATTTCAGTTGAATAATTTTCTCTATAAATATCATCCTGATGTGCTATTGTTATATATTGCGCATCAGAGCATGAATATGCAAAATTCCAATCTCCCGCAATTCCCTTTTCACCTTTATTAACGAACATTTCAATCTGATATTTATTACATAAATTTTCAATATAGTTGTTCGGTGTTGATGTTGCTAACTTAATATTTGATTTTTTTTTCTGTTTTTTCAATGAAATTATGCAATCTTCTAAATATTTACTTTCTTTATATGCACAAATCACAAACTCATGTTTTATCATTTTTCCTCCCTATAACATTTTGATTAAAATATACTGATATATGCACCACATTGAAACGCTTTGCATAATTATCATTACAATATAATTATATACTCTATAATCAAATTTCAACCTGATTCCACTACCACCCAAAACGGCAAATAATGGATAAATCAATGGTGTTATATATCTTGATTGACATCCAGCTATTGTATTTGAACCAACTTCTGTATATGCAATGTACAGTGATGTAGCTATCAAAACTACTGTTCCAAAAAACATCAAAATATCATATATATAAACTATTTTCGAATATGCCTTAACGTCGTATTCACGTTTATCTGTTAATGTTGTAAAAACCAAAAATGCAAATACTATTATAGCAACTGTTGTTGTACCAATTCCCAGATATGCAAAGTGATCAATAAACCCATTCATATTTCTAATTGACAAATAGTCTTTCAAAAAATTTAATAACGTACGTGTATATTCTACTGGGTTATGAATAATATACAATATCTGTTCAGTTGGATTAACACCTGCACCACCTCTTACATCACCGCCTTTTGAAGTTTCAAAAATGGTTTTCAATAGCAAATCAAATAACATAATTACAAAGGCCATAGAGCAAATGCTATAATATTTTTTCTTATTCTCAATTTTGTTCCGTTTCATCAAAAATGGAATTATCAAAAATGCTAAATAAATTTGCTTTGGAATTATTGCTATTGCAAATGCTATAACCATAATGACCGTATCTTTTGTCGAAACCACACCTTCTTCCTGACAGTTGCCCACAAAATACGCCATTCCAATCATGACAAATCCAATAACCCATGTATCATAAGAATAATTGCTTGCTATAAATAAAGATGTTGGAAACATAGCCACAACAGCTAATATCATTTTTCCACTATGTAATCGTTTCATGGCAAAATAACAACATAATGAATATACTAATACTATTGGAATTTGTCCAAATTTATATATCACAAAAAAGTTTGCTCCAAACAATCTTAGCAAGGCAATCACAACTCCACTAGGCAATGCGTCAAAGAAATATTATGATCTATATATTTTATTATTGCATCACTATTCTTGTTTAAAGTATTAATCTTTTCAATATTTTGAGCATAAGTGTCTGTATTCTGAATAAAATTCCCCCCATTAGTCAAGACTTCTAACTCTGGTTCTGATAAACCTATATGTGCAACAGACGAAGAACTTATTGCAAATTTAAAATGTGAATCAATATCCCAACTAATATGACCAATTGGAGAAACAAATAACATAGTAATAGAAGAAACAAAAACCAGCCTGACAAGTAATTTCTCCGGCTTATCTTTTATCGTTCTATAGCTAATCAATATAAATAAAATAATAGCGACTATAGCAGAACAAAATAGCCACGTACTATACATAAACTTTAGTCCACTAACAAAATACGCAATTATAGCTCCTATAACCAAAGAAACTATAAATATAAGTAAATCTCTTAATGCTATTTTATATTTTCTACCGATAAAGCAAATAATTGTATCACTAAAATTCAATTTTTTGTCTATAAATAATAAAATCGATATAATAAAAACAGTAAAACAAATAGAGTAAATTATTCTTTCATAATGCATATTTTCTTTGTCAATACTAATTATTGACTTACCTGAATATATTTCTATATCATCAAAGTTAAAATCAGAATCAACATCTATTCTAATTTGTTTAAGGCTTTTGTTAGTAAGTTCAAACCCTACGTTGTCATCCCCTGAAAAAATAGTTTTTATACAACTATCATTTTCATTAAATTCATTGCCATCATCAAAATATAACTGTACATCTAAATCGCCAGATACTTTATCTTTTAATTTAATAACAATTGTTGTTACATTCTTTATATTTTCTTTTTTAAAAACAATATGCGGATCTACTCCATTAATACAAATTTGACCACTTTGATTTATATAACAACCGCTATATTCTATTATATCCGATGTATCATATCGTTCTAATAAATTATCAGCATTTCCGCGAATCTTTAATTCTTTACGAGGGGACCAAACCATGGCTACTGTCACAAGACTTAATATACTAAATATTAAAATCCATAATGATATTTTGCTAATATTTTTTTTTGACATTTCTTACTCCTACAACAAATGATTTCATTTGTTTATTATAATATGTCGTTTTGTCTTCGTTGCTTTTCCATTACAGCACACATATATTTGATACTTACCTGCATCAATTTTGTCGAACTCACATATAAATCCTGATAATTCTGCACCTGGTTTTCGCTTAAAATGAATAGCCAAATCGCTTCTAAAAATCTTACGAGTAGTTATTAGATAGGACTTATTATCTGATTTCAGTAATAATTGTATATTCCCATTATACGGTTTTTCATTATAAAATCCCCATCCCTCAATTATACATTTATTTCCTACATAAATATTATCAATCGCATTCACAACTTTTCTACAAATATCAAATTCCTTTGTACATTCTTCAACAACACACTTTCCAATATTCTCTTTCATCATATTATATGAGAAATCAGGAGCATGCTGTGTCAGATTTGAGCTATAAAATGGATCTTTATTTTTAAAGTACGGATGCAATTTATATAAATGTTTTTGTTCTGCCATTAATCGTTTAAACTTTTTTCTCACTTTTCAAATCGTTACCACGACTTACCGATTCATGATGATAAAGTATAACATCATTCCTAACAACATTATAATATCCAGCCTCTACAAGCCTAAAACAAAGTTCAACGTCATTATATGCAACCGGCATATCCTCATTAAACCCATTTACTTTATTAAACTTTGCAGCATTTACGAGCATACAAGCAGCCGTAACAACAAGCCAGTTATAATCTATTTTATTTCGTCCGAAATAATATATATTATCATCATTATAACCTATAAATGCATGAACTGGACCATTAGCAATATTGATAACACCAATATGCTGAATTTTCTTACTATTCGGGTATAACAGCTTTGCCCCAACTGCTCCAACATGCTCTAATTCTGCATGTCCAACCATTCTTTCAAGCCATTCCTCATTAATTATTTCAATATCATCATTTAGAAATAAGTAGTAATCACCCTTAGCTTCTTTAGCTCCTATATTACACATTCTTGAAAAGTTAAAGTTCATTTTTTCATAGATATATCTAAAAATATACTTGTCTGCTAATCCCTGATACAGTTTCTTATTTTCGTCATTGCTTCCATTGTCCACAAGAATAACTTCAAAATTCCTATATCTGGTAATTTCATACAAGGTCTCTATACATCTTTTTAAGACTTTATAGTTGTCTTTTGATGGTATTATCACGCTTATAAGCGGATTGGTCTGCGAGATATAATTCACCCTATATTGATACATTATATCTACCATTTCCAAATTAGCCTTGAGACCACGTCTCGCAAGAGCATCTTCCTTGCTCTTCTTTGCAGCCTCGAATATATATGGCTTTGCAGATGGATCCAAAGCTGTTGATTCTTTTCTTTCTCTCCAATGATATAAGATTTTATCAATATGAGCTATTTTATTTGTCTTTTCAGTAAATCTAAGAGTAAAATCATAGTCTTGTGCACCTTCATAACCAGCTCTTAATCCACCTATCTCATTTGCAATACTTCTGCGATACACTCCAAAATGACAAGTATACATATGTGACATTAATGTATCCGGAGACCAATCCGGCTTAAAATGTGGCATATGTCTATTGAAACCATCATCATCAATTTTATCCTCATCACTATAGATAAAATCCAAATTGGGATTTTCATTCAATTTTTTTACAACTTCATAAAGTGCATTTGGACGCAATACATCATCACAATCCATAAATGCGACAAATTCCCCTGTCGCAATTTCAAGCGCTGAGTTTGTGCAACGTGAAATATGACCATTCTCTGTTCTGTAGACAATCTTGATTTTTTCGTTTCCTTCATACTTTGCAAGAGTCTCTCTCACACTATCCCATGAAGAACAGTCATCAGCCAGACAAAGCTCCCAATTTGTATATACCTGATTAAGTACAGACTCAATACAAGGAATAAGATGTCTGTCCAGTACATTATAAACAGGTACCAAAATTGAAATCTTAGGATTATATTCAAACTTCTCATCATAGTTCTCATTTGCTTCAAGCATAGTAATCCATGTTTCATATTCCAAACTGCGATTTAATCTTGCTGCCCTGCGTGTTCTTATCTTCTCCGGAACTACTTTATGATAAATTGGTCTTGCTACTTTTTTTATATTTTGCTTGATAGTATTCATAAATAATAACCTGCACCCTTCAATTGCTTATCTTTTATCGCGCTTCAATCTCAATATATGGATTGTATACTGCATATTTATTTAATTTCTTCAAAGTCTTACCCAGAATTAATTCTAAATCATTCTCACATCCAGCCATATCCGGCATTATCATAGATAATAATACACTCTTATCTAACATCACACAGTCTGATGAGACTGAATAACAATCTCTTGTACTTACAAGTCTGTTAAAATTTCCTGCTTCGGATCTTCCATATCCCTTAAACGGATATATAACGCTTCCTTCCTGATCTACATCTATGCCAGCCTGCAAAATATATTTCTTTTTACATATTTTTGCACCTACTGCTCCTACCTCCGGTCTTGTTATATATCCAAGCATTTCTTCTATACATTTAAAGCTCATGACTTTATATCTGTTATTGATAATCCAAATATAATCAGTTTGTATATCTTTTACAACTTCTTTTATCTGTTCTTTTGTTTCTATAAACAAGTAATTCTTATTAACGTACTTGGAACTGCACTCAATTGAATCCACACATGCCTTATCATATATTCTATCACCAACCACAATAATAGTTATTGGCGTTGTCTTACTATACCCGTATATGATGTGATAAGTCCCATGATATGGTCCTTCTTCAACCTTAGCATCAATTTTCTTTCTTTTAATATGGTCTTCAAGTGCTTTTTTTCCGGCTTTAAATGCATAAAGCTTACTATCAGGATTTTCAGATGTAGAATTTTCATGGCATCGCCAATGATATAATATCTTAGGTATATGATATATAGAATCAGTTTTTTCTGCACACCTAAGAATATAATCATAATCCTGTGCACCATCCAAGTCAGGATTTAAAATTCCAACCTGCTTAGCAATCGACATTCTTACTACAAACAAATGACAAATATAATTATTAGCTCTTAAAAGATCTATATTAAAATTCGGTTTGAAATATGGTTGGAAGCGTTTTGTACCACCAGCAACTATTTTATCTTCATCTGAATATATAATATCTGCATCAGGCTCATTCTCTAAAAGTTTTGCGCACTCAAAAAGTGCATCCGGAGCTAACATATCATCATGATCTGCAAAAACAATAAAATCTCCTGTTGCCATTTCTATAGCAGCATTTGTATTTGCTGAAATCCCATGATTTTCCTCTAAAACTTTAAATTTAATCCTTTTATCATCAGCCAGATACTTTTCAATTATATTGATAGTCTCTTTATCTTCACCAGATTTATATTCGCTAGCATCGACAATACAGAGCTCCCAATCAGAATATGTCTGTGCTTTTATAGAATCAATCATAGCTCTTAGATATTCTGCATTGGTTCTATATACCGGCACGACTATACTAAATTTATAGTCCTCTTTGAAAAGGTATCTTCTTTGCAGCTCTAGCAAATTATCATCAAGTCGGTTTTTCTCCTGCCAGATTTTATATGCATTTTCTTCATCAAGCTTTCTCTTGATTTTTTGGCAGTTGCAAACAGACCATTTTTTAATATTTAATACTATTCCACTATTCATATTTACATTGCATCTTCATTGACTTCTCTTACAACACCAGTTATTTCTACACTTGAAACGCCATGACTAAATGACATATCTATCCAAGGATCATCCTTTCCAAAATAGAATACATCATCAACTTGTCTGCCATTCGTAGCTATAATATTGACATTTGCATCTTCTGCTACAATCTTCAAGTCACTAAGCGATATCGTTGTACCCTCTACCGGATCATATCTCACATGCTGGCATTTTGTCGGGAATTCATATACCTGTTTAAAGATATTACCATCCATCGGCATAACCTGAGTAAATGTAGCTCTCTCATTAAAGCCTGTTCCATCATCAAAGTAAAGCTTCGACAATTCATCGTTTTCACTCTTCTTAAACTGATATGCATCACATACCTCTTTTGCCCCACCAATCATCTTTACTTTGCCATGATCAAGCCAAACAACTGTATCACACATCTCCCGTATCTGAGATATCATATGTGATACAAATAGCACTGTAGTTCCGCCACTCATCAAATCAAGCATTTTATTCTTACTTTTTTCCTGAAAGTCAGCATCTCCTACAGCTAATATTTCATCCACAATCAGTATTTCCGGATTCACAATAGTCGCCACCGAAAAAGCCAGTCTCATAAGCATTCCGGAGGAATAGTTTCTAATTGGCTGCTCTATAAACTCTCCAAGCTCAGAGAATTCAAGAATTTCATCAAACTTTTCATCCAGGAACTCTTTTGAATATCCCAGTATTGAACCATTAAGATATATATTTTCTCTGCCACTAAGATCCATATCAAAGCCACTTCCGAGCTCTAGCATTGGAACAATATTACCATGTGTTACGACAGTTCCCTCTGTAGGCTTCATAATCCCTGAGATTACCTTCAATATTGTACTTTTTCCGGCTCCGTTGTGACCTACTATTCCCACAACCTCACCTTTTTTCACATTGAAGCTCACATCTTTAAGTGCCCAGAATTCCTCATATTTAAGTTTTCCCTTCACTTTCTGGATCATGAACTCTTTCAGGCTATTCAATTTGTCATTTGCCATTCGAAAGCATATAGACACATCTTTTACTTCTATCATGTTCATAGGTCATACTCCTTAATGTTTACAGATTGAAAATAAACTTGTCCTCATTCTTTTTAAAGAACCAGAAACCAAGTATAAATGGTACAACTGATAGCAGAATACAATATAAATAATGCTGTGGTGACGGTGATACCCCATCTATGAGAATGCTTCTCACAAAGTATATAAACTGATACATCGGATTACAATGAAAAGCTTTTAATAATATAGGTGAAGTAATAATATTTTCTGTATAGAAAATAGGTGTCGCATAGAGCACACTGTGCTCAGTACATTCCATATAACTGCGTATCCTTAAAAAACACCATTGACGTACTAAGGAAATAGCTCATTCCCAGACTAAATATCATCATGCATATGATAGGAAATGGCAATAATATAAATGCCGGTCTAGGCCATAATCCTGTAACAAATGTCACTATGAGCAAAGGGATAAGTGAAAATCCAAGGTTTACTAATGATGACATTGCCCTTGACAAAGGATATATATATTTAGGTACATATACCTTTGTTATAAGTGAAGAGTTTGATGTTATAGCTGAAATTCCCATAGCACAACATTCATTAAAGAAGTTGAACATAACAATTCCACTAAGCAGATATACAGGGTAATTCGCCACTCCTGAACTAAATATAGTAGAAAATACCACATACTGAACAAGCATCATTAGGAGTGGATTCAAAAAGCTCCAACACACACCAAGCACAGAACGCTTATATTTAGTCTTAAAATCTCTCTTTACCAACTGGCTTATCAGGAACTTGTAATGTGAAACAGAATCTAAGAATGCAATAACCACTGTTTGTTTACCTGATTTCCGTTTATTTAATGATACAACAAAATAAACAATAAGAAGAATTCCTATTGCTCCCATTATTATCCAATAATAGTTACCAAACCATATTGTGTTCATTCCATCTATAGAGAGGCATAACTCCCCCTCAAGACCCTCGTTATTTACATACACGCGAGTGCTATCATCATATGATTTGGATATCTCTCCTTTTGCCATCTTGATAGAATTTCCATAGTAAAAAGAGATTTGACTGTCGCCATCCAATGATTTGCAAATCAATTCTAATGTGTAGCTTTCATTATTATCCACCTTGATTTTTTCAGGCAATTTTATATCATATGGCTGATTATCACTTAGCTCTGACATATCCACATCAATATCAGCAATATTTTTTCCGTTTGTATCTGTAATCTTCGCTTCAAGCATCCCCTCTGCGGTTTTGCCATAGGTTGCCGGTGTAACTGTCACCCCTTCAAGATACTGGCTATCAACCGTAAATGTCTGCTTAATTGTATCTCCCTCAGCAAACTCTCCTACAACCTGAGACTGTGAGACAGTATCACTCTGAGTTTCCTGGTAGTGAAACTGCTTACTTGACACTAAATATACTAAACATATAGAAGCAAAATAAACCAACAATGTTATTCCAAATACTTTTTTTATAAATTTTTCTTCCATAACAATTAAATTCTTTCCTAATCTAAAATATTATTTGTCACTAAATGCCTAAGAATTATACTCTCTACTGATACTTTTGTCAAATCATCCCCACACAGCCTGTCCCAGCCGTCTCATGGTCCCGGTCTTATACATATCATTTTCCTTATAAAACCGTTGTCTCACGAGTCTGGATTTGCCTTCCAGTGCCGCATACCTTACTGCCAGACTGTCAGCAGGCAGATTATATGTTTTTGCAAATTCTCTCGCCTGAAGCCGTCCAAGCCTCATGCTCTCCTGTATCTGTTTTTTCTGCCAGACACGGCGCACAATATATGAGAGCTTATTTATCCCAAGTGCTCCCAGGCTGTTGTCTCCATGCTGTCTATACAGTATGGTGGGCTCATCTATGAATGCTGTTTTACCAAACTGTGCAGCTACAAGTGCTGCCCACCAGTCATGCATTATTGTGTTGTCTATATCGGTGATGTGAAGCATCTTATCTCTTAAAGCCATGTTTACCATCATTGTACAGCCTGTCACAGAATTCTGCAATATAAACTGGTTGATCGTACGCTTGTGACAGTCAAGACTCTGGTATCCGCTCATCGTGTCCGCTATTGTATTCAGCTCGCTATCTACCACGCGAAGCTCCGTGTATACCAGGCACGGAACATCTGCTTTGTTCTCAATAGTAAGCATCTTATCACATGTCAGCTCTATCTTTTTATCCAGCCACACATCATCCTGATCACAGGTCATATAGTATGGCGCTTCCACCTGACCAAACAGATAGAAGAAATTATATTTTGCTCCACCGGTTGATTTACCATCTATCAGATGTATCTTGTCGGGGTATTTTTCCACATAGCTTTCTACAGCAGCTATCGTGTTGTCCGTAGAGCCATCATCGTGTATATATAGTTCCCAGTCCTTGCAGGTCTGCGACAGGATAGAGTCTATCTGCTGACATATATATTTCTCTCCATTGTATGTAGCCATTAAAATGGCTATCTTGTCTGTGCTATGCATTCTTCCTCTTCCACTTTCTTCCGGCCCTGTTGCCAGAAACTTTGCCGCACTGTCAAATATGCAGTGCACTGCTGCCCCAATCTTGAACTGCTTTAAGAGCTTTTTTTCTATGAAAAGTACCATCCTGATACCCTCACCTGTGGTACCGTCACACTTTATCTCATCCTTATAGGTCTCCATAAAGACCGCTACATCAAAGTTGCGCTTGTACTGCTGCTTAAATGTATAGTTGTGTGAGTGATACACCTGCGCTGTGGCACAATAGCCTATCTTGCATCCTGCCCCAAGTGCCCTGGCTGCCATCAGCATATCCTCATTTGTGAGCAGTGGCTTTCAAAGCCGCCTATGTCTTCAAAGAAATCACGTCTGTAGGCTGAGCATACATCTGAGAAGAAATATGCCTTTATTCCAAGTCGTGGTATATCCTCTTTACTTCTGACAAAGCTTTCTGCCGGATAATTAAACTCCCTGACTAATGCCTCGTCAGGCTTAGCCTCCCTTCTCGGAAGCTGTCTGGCCGATATCATGACAACATCTTCGTTTTCAAAGCCTGCCAACATATTTTCCACATAGTGTTCATCTGAAGGCAGTGCATCCTGCGACAAAAACATCACTATATCACCCTTTGACATGGCTACAGCATAGTTTCTCGTGCCACCATGATCAAATTCGCTTCTCTTGACCTTTAGTGTCCTAAAGCCTGCCTGCTCTGCCATGCGCACTGTGGCATCCTCGGATTCTGAGTCTATCACTATTATCTCATCAGTCTTACGTGTCTGCCTGCCCAGTATATCTATCAGACCTGGCATATACTCTGCAGCGTTGAGAGTAGGTATTATGAGACTTATTGTTATACTATTTAAATCCAATTTCTTCATCATATTTCTCACATATGTTCTGATTATTGTGCTCCATCCTCCTGATTACAGAGAAAACGGTTCTGAAAAGTATCTTTATATCCATCCAAAGCGAGCAGTGCTCCACATAGTACATCTCCATCCTCTGGCGCTCTCCGCTCTCATAGGTGGCATTGTTTCTGGCATATGCCTGCCAGTAGCCTGTCAGTCCCGGCTTTACGCTCAGAAGCTTTGCGATGTCCTTACCGTATATCTCGGTTTCCTTCTCCACGATTGGACGCGGTCCCACTATGGAGAGCTCGCCCTTAAGTATATTGATTAGCTGCGGCAGCTCATCAAGGCTGGTCTTTCGCAGGAAGCCTCCTATTTTTGTGATTCGAGGATCATTGTCTATCTTGAATTCCTTTACATACTGCTCAAGCTGTTCAGGTGTCAGTATCTTTTCCAGATCACCTGCGTTCGTCTTCATGCTCCTGAACTTGTATACAGATATTTTCTTTCCCTTATAGCCGACTCTTGTGTGCCCATAGAACACGCTGCCTCCATCACTCATTCTGATTATCACAGCGAGTATGATAAACACCGGTGACAGTACTATAAGTCCAAGCAGTGAGGCAACAATATCCACCAGACGCTTTATAAATCTGTATACCGGCTTTCCGCTATCTTCAGCTGTCTGATATGCCTGCATGTCATAGCTTAAAGGCATTCTATCCTTCACCAGCTCGCTCAAGCATCTCATCTCATCAACCAGCTGTGCCGGCATGACAAGCTCTCGCTTTGACACTGACCTGCACAGAGGACATACTGCCCTGAAAATAATCCTCAGATCAAGACCTACAGTCCAGTTCAGTATATATTCCTGATCGTACTCGCTTTGCTCCTCCTCGGTAAGCAGCCTGTGTTCCCTGCTGTATACCTGCCAGAAGCCTATGATTCCAGGCTTTACAGATAGACTTTTTCTGTGAAATGCAGAGTATTCTATAAACTCCGGCAGTGATGGAGCCGGATTTCCCACCATGCTCATGTCTCCCCACAGCACATTCCAGGCTGACGGCAGATTTTCAAGTCTTAATGCCCTAAGCATTCTTCCAACCGGTGTAAATCTCGGATCTTTCCCCTTCTTTCCATCCAGTAGCCATTTATCATATCTATCCCTCGCATCCATATACATGGTGCGGAATTTATAATAATAAAATCTTCGTCCGTTTTTGCCGACTCTGACAAGCGATATGAGCACCGGTCCATGGTCGCCTGTGACTATTTTGCCCATAAATGCTACAAACCACACAGGCACTATAAGTATGCTTCCTGCCACGCCAAACAGCAGATCTATCAGCTTTTTAATAAGCAGATGCCTTACACGGTATGTCTTATTCTTCCATGTGACCACTGCGTATTTTCCAAGGAAATCCATATAGTGCTCACCGACCTTGGCCTCATACTCGTTGACATTCAGGTGCACTGTCTTACCCATCTCATTGAGTACTGTAACAAACTCTCTCTGCTTAAACGGATAGTTGTCCGGCAGATGCACAAACACTGAGTCTATCTCTGCTGTTGATATCACCTGAAGCAGATTATCGGCGGTTGCCACGACCTCTATCTTGTCCACTATCTCACCGACCATATCACAGTCCAGTATCGCTATGTTTGATATACGAAAATCCCAGTTTCTTGTAGTCTTTATCTTTTTTATCACTCGCTCCACCTGGTCTGATGTGGTGACAAGCATGATTTTCTCATTGGCCCCCGAGCGGTGATATTCCTTTGTCACCAGTCTTTTCAGCAGCTGTCTGACTATCACAGTGAATATAGTACTCAGTATAAAGGTCATACCCATCTGCCTCTGGAGAAATATTCACTTGTTTTTGTAAAATATACGCAGCCGACGGTGATTGCGCCCACATATACATACATCTTCAGGACATTGTATATTTCAGGAAAGAGCTTTCGGTTTATCAGATTATCATCTGCAAATGCCACAAAATGTACCACCACATATGCCACCAGCTCCACCAGAAATAGTGTAAGATAGTGCTCTGTATGGTTTATAAGTCCCGTTCTAAAGAAACCGAACTTGTACCAGTTTGCAATCAGATAAGATGTAAACATCACAATTATATCAAGAAGTACCTCGAGGTACTGGATTATCCATTTTTTTGAGTTCATATCTTTCTCCCGGATTTTTCCTCATCAGCAGTATCTATACCGGCAAGCAGTACAAGCAGGAACGGATCATATGCCACCTCGAGCAGATGATGCTCCATGAAGGAGTGCACTCCAATCATGACTATTGCTGCAAAAAGCACATATTGCTTTGCCCCTATTGCCCTATGACCTATAACTATTAATAATATAAGCACTACAGCAAATACTATTATTCCATACTCAAACAGCATTCTAAGATACATATCATCTATAAAGAAATACTTTGCAGGGTCTATCCCGGTCGGGTCTGCAATGCCTCCCCAGCCCTGTTCCTCTATAAACTGTCCAAATGCCTTGATGCTATACTCACTCCACACTTTGTGGCTCACCATCAGCCTTTGAGATAGTACAGTGTCTATTTTAACCATTACAGCATTGCTCGCGCTATAAAAATAGCTCAGCGCCAAAAACAGACCCGCCCACACTATCGGCAAATATTTAAATATCTCACACACCCTGCGTGCCAGATTTTTCCTCTCAAGCAGATAAATCAGGCTGTCAGAACCAGGAATCCTGTCAGGCACACTGTTCCCGTAAAGGCTCCTGCTTTTATATATATAAATACACCTGCCACAATTACGATTAGCCATCTGAGCCCTGCCGGATATCTGTATTTTTCGTTTTCCCAAACCCTCTGCCATATACCAAGCAGCTTACCGCCAATATCAGGTAAAATACATGTGCCGCAAAGTCCGTCGGATATATAATGCCGTATGAATGTCTGGCCGCCGCTGCATTTCTCGGTGAATAGCCTATCACATCCGCTATCACACCTGTCTGACTAGCTATAGCTGCCACTATAAGCATGACCGATACCACCGCCGTATATACCTTTAGTATATTGTCAAACCTCACATTTTTTGCCCCGGCAATAAGTAGTACCGGCTGCAGCAGTTCATAATAACCGGTTTGTAAGCCTACTATTCCAAATATAAGAACAACTACGGCAATTGCAAGCTGCTCTTTTCTGCTGTAATATCCGGAAAAAAAGGACCTTGGCTCCTGTATACAAAACCATCGCTGCAAGAAAAAGCTTAAAGGTTCCTACCAGCACCTGCTGCGAGAACATAGTAGTCTCGTATACACATTTTGCCAGCACAATACCATATAATATAAAGTATCCTACATCCCATCTGTTAATTTTCTGTGTTGAAATCGATTTATTTTTGTCCATAAATGATATTTTACCATATTTGATATATAATTGCCACATTTCAAAAAATTATAACAAAAATTTAATAAAAGCTACAGTTTATGCGTCTCCGCTCAACTGTAGCCTTTAAAATCGACCTATTTAATTACTTCAGGTCATCATCTGTAATTGTTTCACCATTCATAACCTTCTGTATCAACTGTTTAGCATGCTCTACGCTGCTCTCATCCGGAATAGTAACATAAACTTTCTGAATAGGCATAGAATATGTTGTTTTCTTGGTACCCTGACCAGTTACTGCAAATGACTTAATATTCCAGCTTCCTCCCTCTGACAGCTGCATATTGATAAGAGATGAAATATCTGAGCTTTTAAAATCCATGGAAATCATTCCCTCAAGACTGTCAAGAATACCGGAGTAGTTGGTCAATAATGCCGTACTGTTTGTCATCTTATCTATTACTGCTGAAATAAGATCCATCTGATGGCGTCCCCTGCCATTATCTCCGTCCGGAAGATTATGCCTCTCACGGGCATATGCCAATGCTTCCTCTCCGTTTAATTCATTTGGACCCTTTGAAAACTTGTAAGAATCCATAGATGAACTAAATGCCTGTTCAGAATTCACAGTAACTCCACCTATTTGGTCTATAAGAGTCTCAAAACCTGTGAAATTAATCTGAGCATAGTAGTTGATTGTATCCAGATCATATACTGAAGCCAATGTCTTCATTGAACAATCTATACCATACAATCCACAATGTGTCAGTTTATCCTTTGTCCCATGAGATACCGACGTTTCAACATAGTAATCTCTAGGTGTATTTAACAATAACACCTGTCTACTCTCAGGATTGACAAAAGCCAGAATATTTACATCGCTTCGGCTCTTTGCAAGCTTCTTGCTTCTGGTATCTGATCCACTGATATATACAACGAACGGCTCCTTTGTCACCTGAACATCCTTTTCTGTCTTCTCAACCTCATATGTCTTAGTATAAGCATACAATACCTTTGTCTTTGTTTCAAAATCTTCATACCCCTCTGTATCTGTGATAACAGATACATATGAGGTATTGAGTATCATCGCCTTTACCTCACCCGAATAAAGGGCATCCACCATCTCTATTGCAGACGCATATGGCTTTGTATTGATTGTACTGTCTGTTTTTTTATTAATATCATCTATTGTTTCCTTTGTCTCTTCATATCCATATGAATCAGTATATGCAAAGGTATAATCCTTGGCATCATCAATAGTCTCAGCGGGATCATCCTTCATAACATAGACAACAATCTTATCCTCCATGACATTTTTATTTCCGGTCATATCATTAAGTGTGCCCATCACCTTGCTAAGCACAGACGTGCCATATAAGCTACATATGATAACCAGTATAGATATAAATGTTCCCAATCCTCGCTTAAAATAGCCCGACGCTTTTGGTTTCATTATGTTTTGTCCTAAGTGAACAAGTGCAAACACCAGGAACTCCATAATTAATAAACCCCCGGCTGCAAACATGATATACTTTGCAGGTAACATTTTTGTTTTTACAGCCATAGCAAATATCATAGCACTAGCAATAAGCTGTAAAACCAATAATACCCTTGCAAATATTATCCATTTTGTAGCCTTTTTCTTTTTCTTCATTTGTTTCTCCTTCTATCTATAAATACATAGTACTTATCTATTTTAACAAATGATTTTGATTTTTCAATATTTTAACAATGATTATAACAAAATTAATAATTTTTTTTAAAATTTAAATGTGTTTTCCAGTGTCTCCCACTTCTGATCCTTATCACTCAAGTTGATTGGTGTGCCATCCTCAAGTGTGTATCCGCTTCCGTCAGCGCTTCCCGGATACTCTCCGACAAGCTGTGGCCACTCGATGCCGATTGCAGGATCATTCCATGCAAGGCCGCTCTCATCTCCAAGGTGCCAGAAATCTGTTACCTTGTAGCAGAACTCTGCTACATCTGAGAGTACTAAAAATCCGTGTGCAAAGCCTCCGGAATAAGGAACTGCTTCTTGTTCTCCTCTGTGAGCTCTACTCCGAACCACTTGCCGTATGTCTTTGAATCGCTTCTTAAGTCTACAGCCACATCAAATACTGAGCCTTTTACTGCACGCACAAGCTTTGCCTGTGGGTATTCCTTCTGGAAATGGAGTCCGCGGAGCACTCCCTTTGTGGAGCATGACTGATTATCCTGTACGAACACTCTGTCAATGCCAGCTTCCTGCATATCCTTTGAATTGTATGTCTCCATAAAGTATCCACGGTTGTCTCCATGCACTGTAGGCTCGATGATGCAAAGTCCTTCGATTCCACCTACGTTTTTCTGTACTTTAATCTGTCCCATGATTTCTATGTCCTTTCTTGTATTACGTGAACATCCCAACATCTAACTCAACCTCGCTACTTCGTAGCTTCTTTGCTCACTAAAATTCTATCTCCTGCAGATATCTGTGCAGCGCATCCTGCCATGTAGGGAGTGGCTTAAATCCATTCTCCACGAGCTTGCTCTTGTCCAGTCTGCTGTTAAACGGACGTGCTGCCTTTGACACACCGTACTCTGCTGTTGTAACAGGTGCTACTGTAAGTCTGTCCTCAGAATACTCTGTATGACCAAGCTCCACTGCCTGCTTAAAGATTTCCTTTGTAAAATCATACCAGCTTATATATCCTCCCTCGTTTGTAGCGTGATAGTAACCGTATTTATCAGTCTCTATCATATCTACGAGCAATCTTGAAAGGTCGAGTGTATATGTCGGTGTACCAATCTGGTCACTTACTACTGTAAGCTTATCGTGTGTCTTGCCGACATTTAGCATTGTCTTGATGAAGTTCTTGCCGTTTACACCAAATACCCATGCTATACGCACTATAAAGTACTTCTCAAGTGTATTTGCCACTGCAAGCTCTCCGTCAAGCTTTGTCTGTCCATATACATTGAGTGGTGCATAGTCCTTGCAGTCAGGCTGCCATGGTGTGGTGCCCTGTCCGTCAAATACATAATCTGTGCTGATATATACCATCTTGGCATCTATCTTCTTGCAGGCATCTGCAATATTCTGTGTGCCGTCTGCGTTGATTGCATGCACCTTTGCTTTTTTATCATCATCCTCGGCCAGATCCACAGCTGTCCATGCTGCACAGTGTACTACTACGTCAGGCTTAAGCTCTGTGATTGTTTTTTCCACTGCATCACGGTCTGTGATATCGAGTGAGACATATGGCATAGTTGTAACTGCTGTGCCATCGTCTGCTCCACTATACTGTGGTGCTATATCTGTTCCGATTCCTTCGTAACCGCGTGCTGCCAGGTCGTTCATTACGTCATGTCCGAGCTGACCTGCAACTCCTGTAACAAATACTTTCATTTTGGGTCTCCTTTATACAAATATTCGTAAACAGGCCCAACATATATGCGCAATCCCGCATGCTTTAGGCATGCTTTCCCGCTGCTTACGCAGCTAAGATTGCTTATATACGTTGTTCCTGCTCTATTCTAGAGCCTCAAAGAATCAAAATGCGCTTATGTAAGCGAGCTTACAACACGCATTTCGATTCTTCAAGGTTTACGAATAGCAGTTATCTATTCGCGTACATCTTCTCGTAATAGTTCTGGTACTCTCCGCTGATGATTGTCTCCCACCACTCACGATTGTCAAGATACCACTTGATTGTCTTCTTTATTCCGTCCTCGAACTTGGTCTCCGGAAGCCATCCGAGCTCGTTGTGAATCTTTGTTGGGTCGATTGCGTAACGCATATCATGTCCCTTACGATCTCCTACGAATGTGATAAGCTCTCCGGCTTATTGAGCTCCTTGCAGATAATCTTTACGATTTCAAGGTTTGTCTTCTCATTGTGTCCACCTACGTTGTAAACCTCTCCTACACGTCCGTTGTGGATGATAAGGTCGATTGCCTTGCAGTGATCCTCTACATAGAGCCAGTCACGCACGTTCTCGCCTGTTCCGTATACCGGGAGTTGCTTATCATTAAGTGCATTTGCTATCATAAGAGGGATAAGCTTCTCAGGGAAATGGTATGGTCCGTAGTTGTTTGAGCAACGGCTGATTGTTACAGGAAGTCCATATGTGCGGTGGTAAGCAAGCACGAGTAAGTCTGCTGCTGCCTTTGATGATGAATATGGGCTTGATGTATGGATTGGTGTATCCTCATGGAAGAAAAGGTCAGGGCGGTCAAGTGGCAGATCTCCGTATACCTCATCTGTTGATACCTGGTGATATCTTTTAATGCCATACTTGCGGCATGCGTCCATAAGTACTGATGTTCCGATGATATTTGTATCAAGGAATACCTGTGGGTTTTCGATTGAACGGTCAACGTGTGACTCTGCTGCGAAGTTTACAACCATATCAGGATGCTCTTCCTCAAATAATTTGTATACGGCGTCACGGTCTGTGATGCTCTCCTTTACGAAACGGAAGTTGGATTGTCCATTACAGGCTCAAGTGTTGAGAGATTTCCTGCATATGTGAGACAGTCTAAGCATACGATACGATAATCCGGATATTTGTTAAGCATGTGAAATACGAAATTGCTTCCGATAAATCCTGCTCCACCTGTTACGATAATTGTCATTTTGATTTCCTCCTGATTCCCGCTTTTTGCAAGCGAGATTTAAATTATTTCTATTAACTTAATCTACTAACTAACGCAATGTCGATTTTACTATAATTAGTACAGTTGCTCGCGGTATTTTCCATCAAGTACATCCTTTAAGTACTGTCCGTACTGGTTCTTCTTTACGAGCTCATATGTCTTTAATACTTCATCCTTTGTAATCCAGCCGTTTAAGTAAGCGATTTCCTCAAGACATGCTATCTTGCGGTGCTGATGTGTCTCGACTGTCTTGACAAAGTTTGTGGCATCTACAAGACTCTCATGTGTTCCTGTATCAAGCCATGTGAAGCCCTGTCCTAAAAGCTCTACATTGAGTGCCTTTTTCTCAAGATAGATTCTGTTAAGGTCTGTTATCTCAAGCTCTCCTCTTGCTGATGGCTTAAGGTTCTTTGCGTACTCTACTACATTGTTGTCGTAGAAGTAAAGACCTGTGACACAGTAATTGCTCTTTGGATGCTCCGGCTTTTCCTCGATTGAAATAGCCTTTCCCTCTTTATCGAACTCTACGATACCGAATCTCTCAGGGTCATCTACATAGTAGCCGAATACTGTGGCGCCCTTACCGCTCTTAGCGTTTTCAACTGCGGCCTTGAGTCTCTTATTGAGTCCGTGTCCTGCGAAGATGTTGTCTCCGAGAACCATTGCTACTGTATCATCACCGATGAATTTCTCACCAATAACGAATGCCTGTGCAAGTCCGTCAGGACTTGGCTGTACCTCGTAGGTGAGGTTGACACCAAACTGATGTCCGTCTCCTAAGAGCTCCTTGAATCTTGGTGTATCCTGTGGTGTTGAAATGATCAGGATATCTCTGATACCTGCATTCATAAGCACTGACATAGGATAGTAGATCATTGGCTTGTCATAAATTGGAAGTAACTGCTTTGATGTTACCATTGTGAGTGGGTAAAGACGTGTGCCTGAACCTCCCGCTAATATAATACCTTTCATGTTGTTCTCCTTCAAACTGAAACTACGTGCTGCATTTGATGCTTTCGGTCTGTAGAATCCACTGACCTGATTCATCATTTACCTGCATTATAAAAGGTGCCCCAAGGGCACCTTCAAGTACTTTTTATATTTTTAGCATTTTTCACAAAATATATGCTTATAATATCCTGTTTTTAAATCATTTTCGTGCAATAAATACACCTGCATCCTTTGTGATATGGAACCCTCCCTCTGTCTTCTTTCTGACAAATGCCGCAAATTCCTTATAGCGGTCCACAATATACCTGTTCTGGTTGCCGTGGCACGAAAGCACATACTCTATCACAGGCTCTGCTTTTTCTACCACAAGCTCATCCTCGTACCCATGCCAGCTTACATCACCAAAGTATTTTCCAAGTATTGCCTCACCATTTTCTTTACCGAATTGCTCATACAGCCTTTCCGCTGACAGCTCTATGCGGTCATCAAACTCCTGTACCAGGTCGTTTATTTCCTTCATATGCCGTGAGCTGTATGTACTGCACACAAACACGCCACCGGGCTTTAGCACCCTTTGGATTTCACTGCACACGGCATCCAGATTGTCACAATAGAACAGTACATGGTCTGCTATCACGCAGTCATACGATGCATCCGGCTTATACAGCCTGTGGGCATCCATCACCTCATATGTGAAGCGCTTGTCGTCTGCACCTACATTTCTCGTCGCATCCCTTACCATGCCATACGATATATCAGTCAGGGTTATCTGCATATCTGCCGGTATCCTGTCTATGTTCTGTGTCCAGAGAGAGGCATCACCACAGCCCACCTCAAGCACCTTTTCCCCCTCAAAAAAGCTGCACTCATCAAATACCCAGCTAAACCAGCTCACCGGATTCATCGAGAAATCCCTGTGCAGATTGATTCTGGCTGATATATTTGAAGCATCCCTGTACTGCTGCTTTAGCTTTTGCTCCATCTCGTTTATATTAACCAGCTCCAGCATATGACTCCAGTCCACACTTCGCCCCTCGTCTATCACCTCTGAAGCCTCCTGCAGTGCTGATTTCATAAGCTTCATCTGCTCTATCCTCTCCTCCACGAGACCAAGCTGCATGTGAAGCGACTCAGACATGACATTGCTGTCCGTGTTTCTGAGTGTCATCTCCTTGATATCATCCAGGGAAAATCCCAGATATTTGAGGAACAGTATCTGCTGTAGACGCGCAAAGTCGTCATCATTATAGAATCTGGCTCCGTTTTCGTTTACGTAGGATGGTTTTAAAATATTGTGCTCGTCATAGTACCTGATGGTCTTTTTTGTAATATGCGCTTTTTTTGCAAATTCTCCTGAGGAGTAGTAGCCGGGTAGTTTCATCGTTGCGTTGCCTTTCCTCTTATTTTCTTACTTTTGAACTTCCTATATCTAAGTATATCATAATTTTCTAATACAGGATTTATTAATATTTACTTATTTTCATTGTTTCTGCTTGTTTTTCCGGAAAATGTACTTATAATTATAATATCACTATGCAACAAGGAGAAAACAATGAAATACGATTATATAGTAGTAGGTTCCGGTCTCTACGGAGCCATCTTCGCCCATGAGGCAAAGGCCAAGGGCAAATCAGTGCTTGTTGTGGACAAGCGTCCTAACATAGCAGGAAATGTCTACACCGAAAAGCAGGAGGCATCAATGTACACATGTACGGAGCCCACATATTCCACACCAATGACAAGAGGGTCTGGAACTACATCACACAGTTTGCTGAGTTCAACCGCTTCACAAACAGCCCTGTAGCAAACTACAAAGGTGAGCTGTACTCAATGCCTTTCAATATGTACACCTTCAACAAGATGTGGGGTGTGGTGACACCGGAGGAGGCTGCTGCAAAGATTGAGGAGCAGAAAAAGGAAATCACCGGCGAGCCAAAAAATCTCGAGGAGCAGGCTATCTCGCTCGTTGGACGTGATATCTATGAGAAGCTCGTGAAGGGCTACACTGAGAAGCAGTGGGGTCGTGATTGTAAGGAGCTTCCGGCTTTCATCATAAAGCGTCTTCCTGTTAGACTTACCTTTGACAACAATTACTTCAATGCTCTTTATCAGGGTATTCCAATCGGTGGATACACCAAGATGGTTGAGAATCTGCTCGACGGCATTGAGGTCAGACTAAATACCGACTACCTTGAGCACAAGGCTGAGCTTGATGCTCTTGCTGACAAGGTTGTATACACAGGTCCGATTGACGCATACTTTGGCTTTAAGCTAGGTACTTTGGAGTACCGCTCAGTGCGCTTTGAGAATGAGACCCTCGATATTCCTAACTTCCAGGGAAATGCCGCTGTCAACTATACAGACCGCGAGACTCCATGGACACGTATCATCGAGCACAAGTGGTTCGAGTTCGGTAAGGATGAGGATGGAAATGATCTGCCAAAGACTATTATCAGCCGTGAGTACTCTTCTGAGTGGAAGGCAGGCGATGAGCTTACTACCCTGTAAACGATGAGAAAAACGGACAGCTCTACGCCAGGTATAAGGAGCTTGCCGATAAGGAGACCGGTGTTATATTCGGTGGTCGTCTCGGCGAGTACAAGTACTACGATATGGATACTACCATTGCTTCTGTACTTGATATGTGTGAGAAGGAGCTTGGCTAATAGTCAGGCTTCCCACAAAATGCTTTGTTCATGTCATATTCAAAAGCGCCATGGCAATTTACCATGCGCTTTTATTTACAATTTTTTTCCGGCCAGATTTATCTCAGCCGCAGGAATATGCTCTCTAAGACACTCATATCCATACTCCTTCGAATATGCATATATAGCCGGAAGCTGTCTTGACAGAAAGAGTGCCGGTGCTTCTGTCACAGAGTATGCGCCACAGTGCCCGAACTCAAGAACATCACCAAGCTCAAGTTTCTTGAGCTTCACCTCGCGTACCAGCACATCTGCCACTGTACAGAGGCTTCCGCAGAGTGTATAGTCTGTGTCCGGCAGTTCTGTGAATTCCACACCGGTTCTTTCTTCATTTTCTGATACTTCACAACCATTGAATGTGTTTCCTATCGGACCTGCTGTTCCTTTTATTTCTCCCAATTTTTCACCAAAATATATTTCGTCAGCTCTATATATACTGATCGGTGGCACCTGCATTGCCATCCTCTGCCCGAAGTAATTCAGGTGGTGGATTCCTCCATCCAGAATCGCATAATTGGCATCACCTGTCGATTTTAAGTCCTTTACCTGTGTGTAATATTTACCGCATGAGGCTGCAAGGAAACGTCCCATCTCAATGCCAAGCGGATATTCCTCGGCAAATTTTCTAAGCACCTCTGCTGCCTCATCAAGCGATTGTTTTTCCTTTTCCTGCCAGTCTTCCTCAAAATACTCCACGCAAAGTCCCGGGCCATACTCTACAAGCTGTGGCTCAAAGCCGTATTTTTCTTTTAATACGCTCAATGCAGACTTTATTTTTTCCAAGTCCTTATTTATTTTGCGCAGGCTCTTCTGTGTGCCGGAATAGTAGTGGATGCCCATTACCGCAATGCCCTTAAACTCATCCGGATGCGAAATGATGTATTCAATATCATCAAGCGACATGCCAAACTGGTTGCCACTTGTCAGGCGCAGTATGACATGTGTTTTCGTTTCGGCAAACTCGGCTTCATGCGCACCTTCCGGCATACGTTCAAGCATCACTTCTGATATCAGCGCTGCATGTCTTATGCTCTCACAGGTGAGTATACCGGCGCCATATGAAACTGCTCGCTCTATATCGCATTTTTCCTTCATCACACCTGAATAGATGATGCTCTCCGGCTTCACGCCAAGTGCTATACATATCTCAAGCTCTCCCGGGCTGCACACCTCCACATGGTCTAAGCCTCCGGCAGCCTGTGAAGCAGGAATGGATTTGCCTTTATCGAAAAGCAAAGCGGTATCCTACGTCCTCCTTTACAATCAAGAGCAGCCTTATCATGGCTGCTCTTTTTGCAAACTCGTCCGTATCAAATACATAGTACGGTGTCTGTCTCATATGCTTTATTCCTCCACAAGCTCTTTCACAAGCTTCTCGATTGCATCTACTGAGTTGAAATTCTCAGGAACCAGATCCTTTGGTCTGATTGTGATGTCAAACTCATCTGTCAGCTCCGATACGAGTGAAACTATATCAAATGACTCAAGAATTTTGTCATCGATTAGCTTTGTCTCCTTTTCAAAATCCACATCCGGTCTTAATTCCTCTAAAATCTCTAAAATTGTGTCTCTCATTTTACATTTCCTCCAGTTTTTTCATATCATATTTTCCGTTTGGAAGCTTAGGAAGCTGCTCCAGCTTCTTGATTTTCCTTGGCACCATAAAGCCGGGAGCTCGTCCCTCAGTGCCAGCGCGAGGCTTCTCCTGTCACAGTCACCTGTGTAGAAAAGTATCAGCACCTCTTTTGCTTTATTATATATAACACAGCTTTCTGCGACTCCCTCGACCACATTGGCGGCATGCTCCACCTCGTCAAGCTCCACACGGTGTCCCATGTGCTTTATCTGGCGGTCCATACGTCCACAGAAATGAAGTATGCCATCCTCATTGAGCCTTCCGTAATCCCCTGTGCGATACATCCGCTCAGGATAAGCCTTATTGAGTGGATTGAGTGTAAATGCCGCAGCTGTCCTCTCCGGATCATTATAATAACCCAGCGCCAAGATTGGTCCACATACACATATCTCGCCCTGTTCTCCGACAGCCGGCTCATTTCCATGCTCATCTATCAGGAAAACCCTGTAATTGTCATAGGCTTTTCCTATAGGAAGCACCTCGTCCTCTTCCACCAGATGATCCACACTATAATACGTACACGAAGCAGTTGCCTCTGTCGGCCCATACTGGTTCACAAAATGTGCTTCCGGCAGATTTTCCTGCCATTTTCTGAGCACCCTGCATGGCATTACTGAGCCTGAGAAGCAGATTTTTCTAAGACTCTTAAGCCCTACTTCCTCAAATGCTCCAAGCGATGTGAGAATGGTAAATGCC
>ENA-OQIM01000002-OQIM01000002.1-human-gut-metagenome-genome-assembly--contig:-NODE-2-length-63710-cov-2.647154_pt1 | contig 63710 bp, 73 predicted proteins | sample MGYA00242579_ERZ504744 | MGnify/ENA primary metagenome ERZ504744 (study PRJEB26092, sample SAMD00036441) | human gut metagenome | host: Homo sapiens | study: EMG produced TPA metagenomics assembly of the...
ATGTTCTCGGCAGGCCGAGCTCGCGACCCACAACGCGGACCTCGTCCTTGTACAGCAGTTTGACGGGCTCGCAGAGCTCAAACTGTAGGTCCTCGGGCAGGCCGCCCCACCGTTGTGGTGAGCCTTCACTCCATCCTGGGACTCCAGGATGTCGGGATAGATGGTGCCCTGGGCGAGGAGCTAACCTCATCGCCAACCTTGCGGGCCTCCTCCTCGAACACGCGGATGAACTCGGCGCCGATAATCTTACGCTTGGCCTCGGGCTCCTCAACGTCCACGAGCTTGTCCAGGAAGCGGTCGGTGGCGTCAACGTAAACCAGGTTGGCATCCATCTGGTTCTTGAAGACGTCGACGACCTGCTCGCTCTCGCCCTTGCGCATGAGACCGTGGTTCACATGCACGCAAATGAGCTGCTTGCCGATAGCCTTGATGAGCAGGGCCGCGACAACAGAACTGTCGACGCCGCCGGAAAGGGCCAGCAGGACCTTCTTGTCGCCGATCTGCTCGCGGATTGCGGTGACCTGCTCGTCGATGAACGCCTGGGCAAGTTCGGGAGTGGTGATACGCACCATATCGTCGGGACGCTTGTTGGGATCCATGCAGAGCTCCTTTTCGATTCGATGGAACGCGCCGCGCATATGCAAACGCGCTGTCATATGTCCTCATTATATGCAGATCGAGGTTCGTTTCCCATCGCTGCGACGGAGCTTTTTGCAGGGGCGGCAGTTTTTCCTTATGCCAAGGTCAGCTAGGCTTCGGTAGCCACCTTAAGAGCATCGCCAATAGACTCTTCCTTTATGCGTTCGGCATAATCGTAGGCGATACCCACAAATTCCAGTCCCGAGCAACAGGAGTACAATTGCTGCTATTGTTGCCAGCTGTTGGGAGATGGAAGATGGACTGCGATGGCTACCCATGCGTTCCCATGCCGTTGATGTGCACTGCCTTTGTGCCGGGACAGATCGACGCTGCGGTTGCAGGCATTTCCGACCCCGATTCGCGCGCCATTGCCACGGCAGAAGCACTGTACTTTCGCGGACAGGCCACCCTCGCTGCCAAGACGGCGCGCCCCTATCTTGACGCCACCGATCCCGCGCTGCGCTATTCCGCATGCTTTATCTGCGGATACGCCAGTCTGTCGCTCAACCGTATCGCCGACGCCGCCGGCGCCTTGCTGGCATCCTCGATACGCCGATCGACGAGGAATCGCTCGCCGTCCACGCCACGCATATCCTGTTCGCCTCGGCCGCGAGCGTCCTGCTACACTTGCCTTCCCCGTATTCTGCCGAAGAGTTTTATCCACTTGCGGCGCACCTGCGAGGCTCGCGTCTGTTCGCCAGCTACGTGATGGCGCACGCCTTGTATCTGCGCGGCGAATACGGCCGCAGCCTGGGCATGGCGGAAAACGCCTGATTATGAAACAGGGAAGCTACCCCATCTCGGAACTGTTCCTGCACCTGGCAGCTTCCATGGCCTGCATGAGTCTCAAAGACGTCGACGCCGCAAAAACGCACTTCGGAGCTGCTTGGAACATTGCGCGCCCCGACGGCCTTATCGAGCTCATCGGCGAACACCACGGCCTTTTGCAGGGGCTTATCGAGCATGCTTAAAATCGCAATACCCCGACGATTTCGCTCGCATCATCGAGATTACGTACCGCTTCAGCTACGGCTGGCGGCGCATCCACAACCCCGATTCGGGCGAGGACGTTGCCGACGATTTAACGACACAGAGTCACCATGCCATGCTCGCCTGCCGCGGATGGACCAACGCCGAAATCGCACGCCATATGGGAGTATCGCCGGGCACTGTCAAAAACCGCCCATCCGGCGTATACGCAAAGCTTGGCATCGGCACACGCGCCGAGCTGGTCGCGCATATGTTGCGTTAGCGACCGGGCTGCCAAGCGCATCGAACGCGTTCCGGAACCCGGCACTTCGCGCGCTCAAATTGGACATTTTGGCCATCGAACGGCACTACCGCCACGAAGCGCCTTCTCGCAAAATTGGATTATTTCCACCGATATTTGCGGGATGGGAGTCCAAGATGCTTGATCGCCGTTCGTTACTTGTTGCTGGAGCGTCCTCGCTAGCGAGCATTATGTTGCCTCGCGTGCCGGGAAGCGAAAATGCCTTCCTGCTGCCGTTCGCGCCCACCGCGGCCTATGCCGACGAAGAAGATCCCTTTAAGGTGCTCGTTCTCTCGCGCACCATGTTTGGTGTGGTCGTGGTCGACGTCGCCAACAAGAATACGCCCATCGCAGGTGCCCAGGTCACGCTCACATCGCGCTATGCCGCAGGCAAGCAGCTCACCGCCACGACCGACGACGAAGCACGGCCATCTTTGAGGTCGCGCCGCTTTCGGAAGGCTACGTGGACGAAGCAACGCTCCTTGACGCGTACGACTTTAACGGCGGCATCTCCATTAGCATGGCGGGCTACCGTGATGTCGAGATTCCCCTTGCGCGCATCCAGGGCGGCACCGCCATAACCGCGCCCACGCGTCCGCTTTCCGACGGCCAGCCGTACTTCCGCCAGCTCACATTCGACGAATGGGACATCCAGTACGCTGAAGCCACGTTTATGGCATTGCCGAAGGACGACACGGCAAACGACCAACCCGACACGCACGCCTTTACTGTACAGGCACATCTGCCACAGGGCGGACAGGCAACGCTGCGCATCAACAAAGTGACACCTGCCGCGGGCAGCTCACCCGAAACCGTCACGCAGATCGGCCAGATCAAGGCCAGCGCATCGGGCGCGGATAATCTGGCGACATTCACGCTGGAAGACAAGTTCCTCGATGCGGCATCGGGCCTTCTGGAGGAGGGGTGCAAGCTGTGCTTTGTCCTCGACTATCAGGCAAAACCTACACGCTTTCATCCCCTATGGCCGTTGTCACCGCGCCGGCCGCAAAGGCAGAATCGGGCTCGACCACCATCATTCCCACCACCATGGACCAAGAGATCACTCCGTTTGATTTCCCAGCGGCGTTTCCCGGCATCGGCGGCAACAAGTTCACCTGCTGGATGCCCTCGTTCCCCATTCTGTTCGATTTCTCGTTTGCCGGGTACGTACTGTTTGGCGGAGGATACAAACCAGCCAGCTATATGAACGATTCGGGCAATCCGGATCCGGAGTACTGGAAGAAGTCACCGCGTGAATCGGGCGCCAAGCAGGCAAACCGCTACCTCGACGAGATGGAGGGAAAGTGGAATCAGTACAAGAGTATGAGTGCCGGTTCGGGCACCGATCCAAGGAACACCAAGCTGCTTCGCCACCATTGCACGCTGCTGTTCACGATGGATATCGCCACACAGCTGTACGGCTCGCTTGCCTACGATTGGGTGGGCAAAACCTGGGGTGGCAACGACGACCCCGCATACGGCAATATTAAGGCCTCTTCCAGGTAAGAACCGACCTCAACTGGACCGAACAGTTTACCCTAGGACCGGTGCCCTTTTTCCTAAACGTCAACCCCTGGGTGCTAGCGAAGCTGGCGCTCGCCGTGGGTGCCCACACGCACGGCAGCGGCGCGGCGTTTTTTAAAAACATTTCGCTCGACTATTCAAACACGTCGGGCTCGTTCACCATCCAGATCGGGCTTGCCGTCACCTTTGGCGCCGGCGTTGCAGGCGTCGCTTCGTCTGCCGTGCGCGGCACCGCATCCCTCACGCTGTTCATTGGGTACGAGAAGGCAGATGGACACCAGCTTCCGCGACTGCGCGTAGGTGCAGACGTCGATGTCGATGTGATACTCCAGTTCGTAATGTTCAAGTGGACCACCAAGGCTTGGTCGGGGTCGTGGCCCACACTCATCGATTCGTGGAATATGTCGGTGAACAATTGCGACCAGTATGTGCTCCAGCGCTCTGAGCTCGCATTGGGTGGAGATACGCCTTACACGCTGGATGCCCACTTCGGCACCGCCCGGCAACGCGAGGCAGGTGGTATGCCGCAGTTTATCGCGTCGGCCACCATCGTCACCAATTCCGAGCTGCTCGCACGCGCCGAGGTTGCAGCCGCCGCGATAAACATCGCGCCTGTCGTGCGCGATTGGAATCAAGCGGTCACGCGCATTGAGCTCGAGGCGGATGCAGAAAGCGACGACACGGGACAGATCGAGCATTTCGTCCATGCACTGATAGAGGACGACGAAAACGCCGCGCCGATGTATGAGTACACCCACATCGGCCAGGCAACGAACGCCGTTGCGGACCCCAACGCCAATTCTGCCGGCGTATCGGAGGACGAGCGTGGCGGCATCAAGCCCTCGAGCGACAACGTGCTGTTTGCTGGCGTGCTCAGCGAAGCTCACATGAAGCTGGCAATGATTGCCGGCGTAGAATGCCTGTTCCGTATCGCCTCGGTGCGCTACGGCGACAATGGCCGCTCGCGCCTGGTGGTGCACACAAAGGCAAACGGCACGTGGTCCGCTCCCACGCCCGTGGACTATCCCCTTGGGTTTGGCGAGGGCGACGTGGAGCGCGACGGCATATTCGATTACGACTTCGACGTGGTGGAATATACAGACGGGAGGGGAAACCAGAACGCCTACGTGCTGCTGGTCTCGGGCGAGCGCCCCGCCGGCGACAACACCCTTTTCGATACGGCGAGCACATCCGGCATACTGTCCGTTGTGCGCCTGCGCATAAGCAACGACGGAGTTCGCGTGATATCGCACACGTCGTGGCGCAGCATCTCGCGCGGCCGTCTGCAAGAGGATGGCTACCATTGCCTGCAGTGCCCGCGTATCACGGTGGGTAAGACGCTGGTCGACGGACGCCTGTCGGGTGCCTACCTCCACCGCCGCGGAGCCACCGCAGAAAAGGCGCTCGGCAGCGAGGCTGAGGTTGCGCTGGAGTGCTTCACCCTGTGGTCGGACGTTTCGGGCGACAGCCTGACGTTCCGCCAAGTTCTCCGCTTTCCGCAAGCACCGTCGAGTATCGAGCTGGGCGAGCCCGAGAATATCAACGGCAAAATGGTGGTGCCCGTTGCGTACGAAACCGCAGACGGTTGCGGCTGCGCATCGTACGCCGTGATCGGCCAGTCCATTGCGGGCTGGGGCGTTATGCCACCAGACGCCACGGTACCCCATGCGGTGCCGTGGCCGCAACATTCGGGCTTTTTGGCAACCGTCAACGAGCAACTGCAGCATATTACTTGGACGCGAGGCGCATCGGCATTTGCAACGCAGCCCGTGGGTGCGCAGGCTGTGGCCCGGCGTCGTTTAGCGTAAGCAACAACGGCAGGTGCGTGCTCTATGTAGAGAACACCGATGGCAAGGTGGGACAAACCTACGACGAAGAAGGCAACCCGGTAGCAGTGATGGGCAAGCACTTCCGCATCTTCGCCAGCACCTTGGCTGGCGATCTGTTCACGGAACCGTTCGTGATGTGCGAGCTGGACCATCCCGTCGATCAGATAACGACATTTTTGACGTCGGGAGGCATGCTCTCCGCGCTCGCCACGCACATTGTGAGCGCGGAGAAGAGCGAGGCAGAGCTGCACGGCATCGAAGTGCCTCTGGTGGCGTGTGCCACTCCGACGGGCGCGGTCGCTACCTCAGGCGCGGTGGTGCCCGGAGCAGCAGGCGAATCCTTCATGGTCACGGTGCGAAACGACGGCAACACTTTGCTGACCGCCGGCACGATCGATCTGTACCGAGAGGGCTCCGGCCAACCGTTCTCCAGCGCATCCATCGGATTCGGAGCGAACGCACGCATGGCTTCGATCTACGATCCAGAGCTTGCCGAAGACGCTTCGGCCAACGACATGGCACACGTAAAGTACGCGCTCGAGACGCTGGGCGCACGTTTTGCAACGCACCCGCTGGTAGCCGACAACGGCAACGCCGTGCTGGCACCGGGTTGCACGGCACAGTTCCGCATGAGCTTCGCCATCCCCGAGAGCTGGAGCGACGAAGTGGGCAAACGCGTCACGCTGTATGCGAAGGCGCGTAATCTGGTGGCGCTCGATCCCGTAACGCTCGAGGAGATCCGACCGGGCGCAAACTCGGCGCTGAGTGTCGTTCTGCACGAGCTTCATGTGCCCGACGCGGCATGCGAACGCTCAGAAGTGCAGGTCGGCGTATGCGACAGCGCGGATACGACAGGACTTCACGACGCCCCGATGACAGCAGACGGCGATGGTGGCTCGAGTGGCAGCGGTACTGACGAGGGCGGCGGCTCCGGCGGAAGCAGCTCCGGCAGCGGCAAGGATCACGGCAATAACAAGCGCCCCGGAAAAGCAGGCGCACTTGCGGGCACGGGCGACAGCAACGTCCCCCTAACCGCAGCCGCAGCAGCACTCGCTGCAGCTGGTGCCGGCCTTGTCGCCTACAGCGCCCGCCGCACGGCGCTCGAAAAAGACACCGCCAATGAGGACAACTCGGATAAGCCTCGCTAGCTCCTAGTTACTTTTGTGAGAGACGCCGACTCGGCTCATCGAACATCAAATGGCTGGTTCTGAATACCAGAGCCAGCCCATTGCACATTAAATGTCGTCTGAGGAGTCGAGTTCTGCCTCGAGCTTGGCACGGCGTCTTTTCGCCGTGAAAAACGTTGCGCACAGGACAGCAAACGTGGCCGCGAAAATCGTCGCACCGCAGAACACGCCCGTGGCCAGGTTCGCCAACCAAAAGACGCTTTCGAGCGGTACGATCTGCGCCTCAGCGACACAGCGCATTGCGGCAATAACAAGCGCGAACGCGGTGCCGCTAAGACCGCTGACAAGCAGGAAATATCCAACAGGAAGATGCTCGGTTTGCCCAAAACGATTGGTATCGACATAGCCCTTCCGCGTTTGCAGTCCTGCGCAAATCAACATCACGAGAATGAGCCACAAATACATGGCTGCCTCGAACGGCGTTGCAAAGCCATGCGGCATTTCACTGGCGTCGCTGTGAACCCACGCAACCTGTCGAGCTATAAACTGGTAGAAAAAGATCATCAACATGCCAAACGAAAGCAGCACGAAACCAAATCTTGTAGATCTTCGCGCTCTCAGCCTCCAGCGCTCATCCTTTGGACCGGCATATTCACGCCACTTTTGCACGAGTTTTAAATCTTCAAATTTCATAGCGAACTCCTAAAGAGCGTCAGGGTCGACGTTGCTCTCGTCTTCCCAAAACAAGTCGTTCAACGTAACGCGTAGCGCTTTACAGATTGCCACGCACAAATTGAGCGTGGGGTTGTAGCCGCCCGCCTCGATAAGGCCGATGGTTTGGCGCGTAACGCCCACGGCTTGGGCTAAGTCAGCTTGCGAAAGGCCAGCCGCCGCGCGTGCCGCCTTCATGCGTAGGTTCTTTTTGCCCGGCATGGAGTTCCTTTCGTAAATGTGGACAGATATCCGTTGCAACATAACAGAAATATATTGCATCCTTCACAAGATGTCAACTATATCTGTCATTATGGAAACCATGTTCGCCATCGCCATGTGGACATAACAATCTCGATTCGCTATTCAAACTTACTCGGACAGAACCGACTCGGTTTTGTCCGAGTAAACGTGATTGATAGTCGATCGCTGTGCCCGCTCGTGCAATCAGCATCATTCGATTTTGTTTAGTAAAACTAGGTCCCTATTAAATAGAATTCGTTTGTATCCAAATTTGTTTAACAATGCCGCGTTACCACTAAACACTATACCCGTTAATCCGAACGATTGTTCGATGGATTTCGTGTTAGGTGGAATCGCCCATGGCCTGGGCTATGCTACCTTGACTATCTATATGACTTAAACGCAGCAAAGGAGCACCGAGAGAGCGAGTATGGCAAAAAACACCGCAAACTATGGTAACGACAGTATCCGCCAGCTCAAGGACGAGGAACGCGTACGCCTGCGCCCCGCCGTCATCTTTGGCTCGGACGGACTCGATGGCTGCGCGCATGCTGCCTTCGAGATCCTGTCCAACGCCGTTGACGAGGCACGCCAGGGCTACGGCAAACTTATCACCCTTACCGCCTTTCGCGATGGCTCCATTCAGGTAGAGGATAACGGCCGTGGCTGCCCGCTCGACTGGAACCCTTCCGAGAAGCGCTTTAACTGGGAGCTCGTCTTCTGCGAGCTCTACGCCGGCGGCAAGTACAACAACAACCAGGGCGGCGACTACGACTTCTCGCTCGGCACCAACGGCCTGGGCTCCTGCGCGACCCAGTACGCTTCCGAGTACATGGACGTCACGGTTTGGCGTGACGGTAACAAGTACTCTCTGCACTTTAAAAAGGGCAAGGTTGTCGGCGCCAAAAAGAAGGCACTCGAAATTGAGCCCAGCAATGAGGACCGTACCGGCACCACCATCAAGTGGCGCCCCGATCTTGAGGTCTTTACCTCGATCAGTATTCCCCACGAGTGGTATCGCGAGACCATGCGCCGTCAGGCCGTGGTCAACGCCAACGTGACCTTCCGCCTGCGCATTGAGGGCGACGATGGCGAGTTTCCGAAGAGGATTTTTGCTATCCCAAGGGCATCGAGGACTACGTGCTCGAGAAGGTCGGCACCGACTATCTCACCGAGCCCTTCTTTATCGAGGCCGACCGTCGCGGTCGCGATCGCGAGGACCTGCCCGACTACAACGTAAAAATCACCGCATGCATGTGTTTCTCGCGCACCTTCACGATGCAGGAGTACTACCACAACTCATCGTGCTCGAGAACGGCGGTTCGCCCGAAAAGGCCGCCCGCAGCGCTCTGACCAGCGCCATCGATGCCTACATTAAGCAACAGGGCAAGTACAACAAAAACGAAAGCAGCATCAAATGGCAGGACGTCCAGGACTGCCTGGTTCTGGTGACTAACTGCTTCTCCACCCAGACGTCCTACGAAAACCAGACTAAGAAGCCATCAATAACCGCTTTATCCAGCAGGCCATGACTGCCTTCTTTAAGGAGCGCCTCTCGACCTACTTGATTGAGAACAAGGACGCCGCCAACAAGATCATGGAGCAGGTGCTCATCAACAAGCGCTCGCGCGAGAATGCCGAGAAGACCCGCCAGAGCATCAAGACCAACCTGCAGCAGAAGACCGACATGGCCAACCGCGTGCAAAAGTTCATCGACTGCCGCTCCAAGGACAAGAGCCGTCGCGAGATCTACATCGTAGAGGGCGACTCGGCAGCAGGCGCTATTCGCACCTCGCGCGATGCCGAGTTCCAGGGCGTTATGCCCGTCCGCGGCAAGATCCTCAACTGCCTGAAGGAGGATTACCCGCGCATCTTTAAGTCCGACATCATCATGGACCTCATGCGCGTGCTGGGCTGCGGCGTGGAGATCAAAGACAAGCGCATCAAGAACCTTGGCGCCTTCGACCTGGACAACCTCAACTGGAACAAGGTCATCATCTGTACGGACGCCGACGTCGACGGTTATCACATCCGCACGCTCGTGCTCACCATGCTCTACCGTCTGGTGCCCACACTTATCGACGAGGGTTACGTGTATATCGCCGAGTCGCCGCTCTACGAGATCAACTGCAAAGAAAAGACCTACTTTGCCTACACCGAGCTCGAGAAGAACGGGATCCTCAAGGAGATCGGCGACCAGAAGTGCTCCATCAACCGCTCCAAGGGTCTTGGTGAGAACGACCCGGACATGATGTGGCTCACCACCATGAACCCCGAGACGCGCCGCTTGATTAAGGTGGAGCCCGAGGACGTCACCAAGATGGAGACCATGTTCAACCTGTTGCTGGGCAACGACGAGGCGGGCCGTAAGCGTCACATCTCCGAGCACGGCAAGGAATACCTGGACCAGCTGGACCTGCAATAGCAGCAAATCGATAACGAAGGCCCACAAGAAGTTCAAGAGGAAATCGTGGCAAAGAAGAAGACAAAGAACCAGCCCAAGAAAAAGCAGGTCAACGCCGAGAACGTCATCGGCCTGCACTCCGAGGTCACCGACCAGCCGATCACGCAGACGCTCGAGGTCAACTACATGCCCTACGCCATGAGCGTCAATGTTTCGCGTGCGTTCCCCGAGATCGACGGCTTTAAGCCTCGCACCGCAAGCTGCTCTACACCATGTACAAGATGGGTCTGCTCAAGGGCGAGCGCCAGAAGAGCGCCAACATCGTGGGCCAGACCATGAAGCTCAACCCGCACGGCGACGCCGCGATCTACGAGACGATGGTGCGCCTGGCCACCGGCAACGAGGCACTGCTCGCGCCGTTCGTTGAGTCGAAGGGCAACTTTGGCAAGTACTATTCGGGCGACCTGAGCTACGCCGCCTCTCGTTACACCGAGGCCAAGCTCTCCCCCATTAGCGCCGAGATTTTCAAGGACATCGACAAGGACCCGGTCGACTTTGTCGACAGCTACGACGGCGCCATGAAGGAGCCACGCCTGCTGCCCACCACGTTCCCCAACATCCTCGTCTCGGCCAACAAGGCATCGGCGTCGCCATGGCGTCCGATATCTGCGGTTTCAACCTCAACGAGGTCTGCACCGCCACGATGCACTACCTGCAGGATCCCCGACTGCGACCTGCTCGAATATATGCCCATGCCCGACTTCTCGACCGGCGGCGAGATTATCTACCGCCGCGAGGAGATGGAGAAGATCGTCGAGACCGGCTTGGCAGCTTCCAAATCCGCTCCCGCTGGCGCTGGATTCCCGAAGAGCGCATCATCGAGGTCTACGAGATCCCCTACACCACCAAGACCGATGTCATCATCGAGCGCATCGTCAAGCTCTCCAAAGAGGGCAAGGTCAAAGAGATCGCCGACATCCGTGACGAGACCGACCTCTCGGGTCTGCGTATCGCCATCGATCTTAAGCGCGGCGTCGACCCCGACAAGCTCATGGCCAAGCTCTATCGCTCGACCACGCTGCAGGATTCGTTCTCGTGCAACTTCAACGTGCTGGTCGACGGCTACCCCCGCGTTATGGGCGTGCGCCAGATCCTGCACGAATGGGTCAAGTGGCGTATTGAGTCCACGCGTCGCCGCATTAACTTTGACCTGGGTAAAAAGTCCGAGCGCCTGCACCTGCTGCACGGCCTTGAGGCAATTCTGCTCGACATCGACAAGGCGATCGCCATCATCCGCGGCACCAAGCTCGAGGCCGAGGTCGTGCCCAACCTTATGAAGGGTTTCGACATCGACGAGACCCAGGCAGAGTTTGTTGCCGAGCTCAAGCTCCGCAACATCAGCGAGGAGTACATCCTCAACCGCACCAAGGACATTGCCAAGCTCGAGGCGAGATTGCCGAGCTTGAGGAGATCCTCTCCAGCGAGGAGAACATCAAGAAAGTCATCAGCGACGAGCTGGCCGCAGTCAACAAGAAGTACGTGATGCCGCGCCGCACGGGCAGGATCGAGCCCCATGAGGTTATCGAGGTGAGCCTGGAGCCCGAGGTCGAGGAGTACCCGGTCACCATCATGCTCTCGCGCGATGGCTATCTTAAGAAGATGACGGACCGCGTGCTCAAGAAGGCGACCACGCTCAAGTACAAGGACGGCGACAAACCCTTTATCGAGTTCCCGTCCTCCAACACCCACGAGCTGCTGGTCTTTACCAATAAGAGCCAGGTGTACAAGTGCAAGGTTGCGGCGTTGAGGACACCAAGTCGGCCCAGCTGGGCTCGTACCTGCCGACCGATCTTGAGATGGAACCCGACGAGAGCGTCATCTGGGTCATCGACCCCGAGGATTACAAGGCCGACGTGCTGTTTGTCTTTGAGAACGGCCGCGTGGTGCGCGTCGCGCTTTCTGGATACGTCACCAAGACCAACCGCAAGCGCCTCAAGAACGCCATCTACGGCGGCAGCAAGCTGCTGTATGCGCAGGTGCTCAAGGAAGACCGCGACCTCGCGCTGGTCTCGAGCGACTACCGCCTGATGAACTTCAACACGTCGCTGCTCAAGACCAAGACGACCACCAACACGCAGGGCGTCCAGGCTTTCACGGCCAAGAAAGGCCGCTCGGTCACCACCGTCGGCACGACCGAGGAGATTCTTGGCGCCGGCGTCTCGGCCGAAAAGTTCACCGCACAGAGCCTCCCCTCAGCCGGTGCCCTCATGAAGGAAAACGACATGCCGAGCTTGTTTGACTAGGACGACGGTGGCCAAACCGTCATGGTTTTACAAAGCAGCGGGGCCCGGAGCGCAGTAAACGCTGCGCCCCGGGCCCCATGCATTACACCAGCATCATCCCTATAGACAAAATGCCGCATAAAGCGGAACAGACATAAGCCCATCATTGATTCCAAAGGCTTAGTCGATAGCCTGATAAGGCGCACGCCCGGATGGGTCTTTTTAAGTGAGGACAGACTTCGAGATCTTGTGTTCTCCCCCGCCTTGACTTCAATCGCAGACAAGCATCCCTGCTTCTCTACTACAAAGTCGATTTCCGCACGATTATCTCGCGCCCAATAATGCAGTGGATAACCCTGGCTGAAAGCTGTTGGGCAACGTAGTTTTCGGTAAGTGCACCCATGAATGTGCCGCCGATACCGGCAAGAATATCGGCGCGTTGAGCACCGGCCTTGGAGACCAGCAGCCCTGTATCCGCCTGATAGATTTTAAAAGCAGAAGGGTTAACGAAGGCCTCTAAAGGCTTTCGATCTGCCCGACTAGGCTGCAGCGCGCCACCGTACCCGACAATACAAGCCAATCGAGAGCATCTCCAAAGAGAGACGCATTGCCCCCCGCTCGCACTACCTTGTATTGAAATTTACGATTCTCTTTGGCAAGCTGCTGTGGAATGGAATCGAAGCACGCACGCGTCTTTGCGCTCAAGCGTTCATCAGCATATTTATTGGTGTCGGCGGAATATCCGTCGAGAATAATCCGATGCTTTTCGGCCACATCAATGATTGACTGATCATCGATGTACGTTTGGACCGCCTCGGGCATTCCGCCAACAACAAGATACTGCCGATAGAGCCCAAGCGCCTTTTCATGAAGGCTTGGCGCAAGAGGACTCATTAACTCGAATGACGAGCGTATCTCGCCGACCAGCTGATCGTGTCCCATCGCCCAGAGAAACTCCTCGAAATCGAGTGGAGTCATCTCAATCAAGTCGGTCTTTCCGACGGGGAACGAATACGACTGATGGTTAATGGCAACCCCAAGAAGCGACCCAGCAGCCGCAACGTAATACTCGGGAGCATCTTCGCAAAAGTATTTAAGGGAAGTAAGCGCTTCCTCGCATGCCTGGATCTCGTCAATGAACAGTAAGGTTTTGCCAGGCACGATACGCTGTCCCGTACGAGCCTCAATCGCACGTACGATCGAATGAGGGTCAAGACCGCCCGAAAAATCCGCTCGCGCCGACCGGTCGTTCTCAAGATTAACGTAGACAACCGATTCGAAAAGATCCTGGGCGTACGTTCTGAGCAAATAGGTCTTGCCACACTGGCGCACGCCTTTGACCAGACAAGTTTTCTATCAGCCTGTCTCGCCATTCCCTAAGGAGCTCGTCTGCCTTGCGACGCATACGCAACCTTCCCTCATGAACTTCTGTTTGACAATATTTTAACGCGGATTAATTTGTTTTCAGTTATTTTTCTGCGTTTAAAAATTGTTCTATACGGCACTTGAGGGAATACACCCCTATCTCTTGGTAAGGATAGCAAGCATTTCCACCAACGCTGATTGCCATGCGTTCTTCTTGCCCTTAGGCGAGCTTGCGAGCGAGCTCTCGCACCTCTTCCAGCTTGGGCGAGGAGGCCATGCTGTCGCGCTCGGTCATACCGCTGATGGTGACAATGCCCTGGTCCTCCCACTTGCAGTATGCGCACGTGGACTTGTACATGGCAATCGCCGCATCATAGACGCCCTCGCTGTGGCTATCGAGCAAAAGGGCCGTCTTGGTGAACGGGAAGCCCGTAGCACCGAAGGCGTACAGGCGGTCGATGACAGCCTTCTCCTGCGCGGTGATATCGAACCAGTAGATAGGCGAGGCAAAGACGACCATATCTGCGTCTTTCAGCGACTCGATCACGTTGACCATGTCATCCTTCTGCACGCAGACGCCTCATGAGCGAAGCAGTACTGGCATCCCAAGCAGCCGGCGATCTTCTTGCTGGCAACGCGGACGACCTCGACCGTATTGCCGCCCTCACGCGCGGTCTCGGCAAACGCCTCGACCATGGTATCGGTATTGGCGCCCTTACGCGGGCTACCGCTCAATACAACGATTTTCATAGGATTCCCTCTCCTTCATGCTGCAGGCGCGCAGCATGTTTTCTTGTAACCAAAACGGATGGTGTTAATCAATCGCCAGCAGGTCATATCTCTTGTTCAAGTTCCCTAAAGAAGCTCAAGACGATTGCGATTGCCTTATACAACGTCGAAAATCAAAGAGGGCCCATAGCAACGCCACCTACCTGAAATGACATGCGGTCAAGACGAGCTACAAGGATCGTGACAAGCCGATACCGCTCGCATACCCCCTTCGGAATAGGCGCTGAGCAGCTCCTGGGCATGGGCGAACTCGGGACCTCGCCTCCAACCGAGCAGGCGGTTGACCGCGAGATTTCCCTGGACGTTGTGAACGAAGAGCAGATAGCGTCCTCGCGCGAAAGCCTGTTTCCTCCATGATTGAGGGAACCATCTGCTCAGCGCCGCGCTCGACGACGCGCTGTGCCACCCGGGCGTACGCGTCGTCATCCGAGTAGAGCAAATAATAGTCATCGTTTGCCGGCGGACGCTGGCAGAGGGCATCCGCCTCCGATCCCTCGAGCGGGGGCACCGCCGCCAAGGCCTCGTCAATAAGTGCGTCGAGCAGCGCGAACTTGTCCTCGTAGTGCAGATAAAACGTGCCGCGGTTGATATCGGCGCGGCGGCAGATATCCGCCACCGTCATCTTCGCGAAGCCGACCTCGGCCAGCAGCGCGAAGAACGCCTCCCGTATGACCGAGAGCGTATAGCGTCGGCGACGATCGATCTTCCCCACTTCCATGGCCCCTCCAATTGCAGCGCTCAACAATATCCAGCAGCCGCTCGTTTATCGACAGCAGCTCGAAGCTGTTCATTGCTCTGTCGCAAATCAACAAGGATACTTTTTATAGACACCTGTTATAATGCTGAAAGAAGGTATCCAGTGACTCTATACGAGCAGCTCGTTGTCGAGCTCACCAACCGATCGTTTTCCCTTCAGGCCGCCTACCGCAGCAGCGGCACGCCCTATGAGCTGAGTGACCGCGAGCCTAAGCCCTACGACCAGCAAATCGAGGACTTCGCCCGCATGATTGAGGAAGCCGATTGCGCGCTGGTGGGCGGTGCCTCCGGGCTCTCCGCGGCGGGCGGCGGCGACTTCTACTACGAGGACAACGCGACCTATCGCAGGCATTTCGGCAAATTCGCCGAGCGCTACGGTTTCAAGGGCGCTTTCGAGGGATCGTTCTACCGCTGGCCCACCGCCGAGGCGCGCTGGGGATACCTCGCCACCTTCCTCGACACCACGCTCAACGCCCCGCTGCGCAAGCCCTACAAGGACCTCGACGCCATTCTCGCCGAGAAGGATTTCTTCGTGCTCACCACCAACCAGGACACGCAGTTCATGAAAATCTACCCCTGGGAGAAGGTGGCCGAAATCCAAGGCGACCACCGCTTCTTCCAGTGCTCCCGTTGCTGCACCGACGAGGTATGGGACGCAATCGAACCGGTCTCCCGCATGGTAGAAGCCATGGGAGACGGCCTTGAGGTTCCGACAGAGCTCGTGCCGCGCTGCCCGCACTGCGGAGCAGAGGCGTTCCCTTGGGTTCGCGGCTACGGCAACTTCCTGCAGGGCGAACTCTACGAGGAGCAGTACCGCAAGGTGTCCGACTGGCTCGACGCGCACGCGCGGCAGAGGATCCTCTTCCTTGAGCTGGGCGTGGGCCGCATGACACCCGCGTTTATCCAGGAGCCGTTCTGGGCCCTCACAGCGCAGTTGCCGCAGGCTGGCTACATCGCCGTGAACAACAAGACGCAGTTTCTCCCCCGCGCGATCGAAGATCGGGGGCTCGCCGTTCGCGCCGACATCGCGACGTGCTCGCCGACGTGCGCAAGACGCTGGAGAGGTAGCGCATGGAGACGATGAAGGCGGCTCGCATCGGCCGGGCGCTTGCCGAGGCGGATCTTGTCATCATCGGCGCCAGCAACGGGCTCGACATGGCAGAAGGACTCAATCTTTTCTGCGCCGACACCCATTTCCGGGAGGCGTACGGCGATCTCGCCCAGACCGACGGCATCGGCTGCATACTGCAGGGGCTTGCCTCCCCGGATGCAGCGTGCGACGCCGATGGGCCGAGCGGTTTCATCAAAAGGAATATCTCGAATATGAGCCCAGCCCGCTCATGAACGGGCTGCGGCGTCTTACAGAGCACGCTGACACCTTCGTGATCACGTGCAATATCGACGGGCACTTCGTACGCGCAGGGTTCAACGAGAACCGCGTGCTCGAGACGGAGGGGAGCACGCGCACGTCGATCGACGAGCGGCGTCTCGCCCATCCAGACGCCCTCGCCACGGCCCAGCTCGAGGAGCTCGAGCGCCTTGTGCAAGCCCATCGCAACGGCAGGGTCGCCATCCTCGAACTTGGCGTGGGACTGCGCAACGGCGTCATAAAGCACATGCTCGCCCAGATCGCGAACGTCTGCGAGCACGCCACCTACATCGTGTTCAACTACAGCCAGGCCATGGCGCCCGACGCTTCGTGCGAGACGATTCTCGTTGACGGCGATATGGCCCCGGCTTTCGAGGAGATCGCCCGATGCCACCCCTAGAAAGAGAAGCGCGTAGGCTTCGAAGCCTTATCGACGATGCCGACGCCATCATCGTCGGCATCGGCTCGGGCATGTCGAGCGCCGCCGTTCAACCATTACAACCGCGCGGGCATGGCGCGCGCAGGAATGGCGGACTGGCAGCAAGCCTTTGGCTTCAAGAGTCTTTTTGACGGCTTTTACCACCTCTACCCCAGCCTCGAGCAGCAATGGGCATACTATGCGCGATATATCGATTTCATGCTGCGCGAGCCGACCTCGCAGCCCTATCTCGACCTACGGTCCCTCATCGGCCATAAGAACTACTTCATCCTGAGCACCAATGTAGACACCCAAGTCGAGAAGACGTTTCCCACCGAGAGGATCTGCAACTATCAGGGAAGCTTCGCGCACCTTCAGTGCAAGCAGCCATGCTGCGACGAGCTCTTCGAGGCGAGCCCCTACGTCGAACGCATGCTCGCGGGCATGGCGGGGTTCGAGGTCCTCAGCGAGGGCGTCCCCCGATGCCCGCACTGCGGCTGGCAGCTTGTGCCGTGGGTGCGCGACGACACGTTTCTGCAGGGTGCGGCATGGCGCGAGAGCCTCGGACGATATGAGCGCTTCGTGCGCGAGCACAGCGATCGCCGCGTGCTGTTGCTGGAGCTCGGCGTGGGCGAGATGACCCCGGGCATCATCACGCTCCCGTTCTGGAGCATGACCGCGAAGCTGCCGGATGCGCACCTGCTGGGCGTAAACATCTCGGGCGACTCGGCTCCGCTGCAGCTTGGAAGCAAGGCAGAGGCGATCCAGGCCGATTTGAGCACGCTGCTCTCGGCGGCGCGGGCAGGTGGCGAGTAACGCGGAGCGGTAGACGCGCAATGAGGTTTTAGCCGCAGCCTCCGAACGAGAGGGCTCGGAGGCTGGTATTCCTGAATCGCAGGTCACGATGGGTTATCGGAATCGCGAAGAGCGGATACCGCCAGTAAGCCCCCTTCGGAATAGGCGTTGAGCAGCTCCTGGGCATGGGCGAACTCGGGGCCTCGTCTCCAGCCGAGCAGGCGGTTGACGGCCAGATTGCCCTGGACGTTGTGGACGAAAGCAGGAAGGCGTCTTCGCATGAAAGCCCTGTTTTCTCCATGACCCAGGGAACCATCTGCTCCGCTCCGCGTTCTATGACGCGCTGGGCTACGCGAGCGTATGCGTCGCTGTCCGAATAAAGCAGGCGATGATCGTCGTCTGCCGGCGGACGCTGGCAAAGCGTTGCCGATTCAACCTCAAGCGGGGGAGCCGCTGCCAATGCCTCGTCGATAAGCGCATCGAGCAGCGCGTACTTATCCTCGTAATGCAGATAGAACGTTCCCCGGTTGATCTCGGCGCGGCGGCAGATGTCCGCCACCGTCATCTTCGCGAAGCCGACCTCGGCCAGCAGCGCGAAGAACGCCTCCTGTATGACCGAGAGGGTGTAGCGCCGCCGGCGGTCGATCTTGGTTTCTCCCATCGCCTCTCCAATCTGAGTCGTTTGACAATGCCCAGTAGCTGTTCGTTTATCGACAGGTGCACGCGTTTGTTCATTGCCCCTGCGAAAATCAACAAGGATACTTGTTTATAGACACCTGTTTTTATAGCTGAAAGGGAGCACGGATGACCCTGTGCGAGAAGCTCGGCATCGGGCTTGTCAGCCGATCGTTTTCCCATCGGGCCGTCTATCGAAACGGCGGCACGTCATACGATTTGAGCGATTGCGAGCCTGCTGCTTGCAAGCAAGATATCGAGGCTTTTGCCCGCAAGGTGGGGAAGGCTGATTGCGTGTTTACGGGAGAGGCAGGTAGGCAGGCGTTATGAGCATCTGCATCAAAAATCAGATTCAGAATATGAATATCGTCATCGGCTGCACGGTGGGGTGTCCATATTGCTATGCCCGTAACAATGTGAAACGTTGGCATATGATTGACGACTTCGCTGATCCTGCGTTCTTCCCGAGCAAGCTCAAGATGATGGAAAAGAAACGCCCGCAGAACTTTCTCCTTACCGGCATGAGCGATCTCTCCGGGTGGAAGCTGGAATGGCGAGACGAGGTATTTGCAAAGATCCATGAGAATCCACAGCATCAGTTCCTGTTCCTGACCAAGAGACCCGATTTGCTGGATTTAGATACCGACCTGGAAAACGCATGGTTCGGCGTTACGGTGACGAGGAAAGCGGAGCTGTGGCGTATCGACGCCCTTCGGGAAAACGTCAAAGCAAATCACTTCTTCGTTACTTTTGAGCCGCTATTCGACGATCCCGGTACGGTCGACCTTTCCGGAATCAACTGGATCGTCGTCGGTACCATGACCGGGGCGCAGAGCAGGAAGGTTCATACGGAACCGGAGTGGGCATGGTCTTTGACGGACCAGGCGCACGCGCTTGGCATTCCAATGTTTATGAAGGAAGACCTCGTCTCTGTCATAGGGGACGAAAACATGATTCAGGAATTGCCGGAAGAATTCGAAAGAGTGCTGGAGGTGCAGAGAACATGGCGGAAGTGATCGATGGAATCCTCATCAATGAGGTGGAAGCAAAGAACATCATGACCAAGTCCAGCCTGCCGGTAGGCGGCTACTCGGTCAATCCCTATGTAGGCTGCACGCATGCCTGCAAGTATTGCTATGCCTCCTTTATGAAGCGCTTTACCGGACACAAGGAGGAATGGGGCACCTTTCTTGATGTGAAGCATTGGCCGGAAATCAAGAATCCGAAGAAATACGCTGGACAGCGGGTGGTTATCGGTTCTGTGACGGATGGCTACAATCCACAGGAGGAGCGATTCGGGAATACCAGGAAACTCCTGGAGCAGCTGATTGGCAGCGATGCAGATATTCTGATCTGCACAAAGTCCGATCTTGTGGTACGGGATATCGATCTGCTGAAGAGGCTTGGACGAGTGACCGTTTCATGGTCGATCAACACGCTGGATGAGAACTTCAAGAACGATATGGACTCCGCGTCGAGCATCGAGCGTCGTATCGCTGCTATGAAGCAGGTGTATGACGAAGGTATCCGTACGGTCTGCTTCGTGTCCCCGGTATTTCCCGGCATCACGGATTTTGAGATGATTTTTGAGCGAGTAAAGGATCGGTGCGATTTGTTTTGGCTCGAAAATCTCAATCTTCGGGGTGGTTTCAAAAAAGCGATCCTGGATTATATCGCCGAGAAACATCCCAATCTCGTACCGCTTTACGATGAGATCTATAACAAGCGCAACCGTAGCTATTTTGAAGCGCTTGAAGTAAAAGCCGAGGAAATGGCCAAGAAGTACGATTGCCCCTTTGTGGACAACGAAATGCCTTATGGCAGAGTCCCCCAGGGCATCCGGTGATCGTGGACTACTTATATCACGAGGAAGTCCGAGGGTCAGATAATAGCGGAAAAAGAAATCGTTAAACGGAAACCGACGACGATTCGCTCGAGCGATTAGCGTCCACGCGTGGCTTCTGCCGATTGGCGCAACGGGCGACGGATTAAGGGATCGCTCGGGCGGATGATCCCGCTGCAGTACAGGCGGTCGCTCAATTTAGCGGCATGAGCGTTTCGCACGGAAAACCAGTATCCCCTGTGCCGAGTTTAATCGTAGCGAATACAATGGGCACTGAGCATCAATCGAAAGTAGTCAAGAGCCTTTTCGACGGCTTCTACACCTCTACCCCAGCCTCGAGCAGCAATGGGCCTACTACGCGCGATATATCGATTTCATGCTGCGCGAGCTGGCCTCGCAGCCCTATCTCGACCTACGGTCCCTCATCGGCCATAAGGATTACTTCATCCTGAGCACCAATGTAGACACCCAAGTCGAGAAGACGTTTCCCACCGAGAGGATCTGCAACTATCAGGGAAGCTTCGCGCACCTTCAATGCAAGCAGCCATGCTGCGACGAGCTCTTCGAGGCGAGCCCCTACGTCGAGCGCATGCTCGCGGGCATGGCGGGGTTCGAGATCCGCAGCGAGGATGTCCCCCGATGCCCGCATTGCGGCTGGCAGCTTGTGCCGTGGGTGCGCGACGACACGTTTCTGCAGGGTGCGGCCTGGCGCGAGAGCCTCGGACGATACGAGCACTTCGTGCGCGAGCGCAGCGATCGCCGCGTGCTGTTGTTGGAGCTCGGCGTGGGCGAGATGACCCCCGGCATCATCACGCTCCCGTTCTGGAGCATGACCGCGAAGCTGCCGGATGCGCACCTTTTGAGCGTAAACATCTCGGGCGACTCGGCTCCGTTGCAGCTTGGAAGCAAGGCAGAGGCGATCCAGGCCGATTTGGGCGCCTGCTCTCGGCGGCGCGGACGGGCGACGAGCAGCGCAGTTCATCGCGCCGTGTTTCATGCGTGGACGCTTAAATCAAAACCACCCTAGAAGGGGTGGTTTGCTCTTAGGGTGTAACCCTTGGATTTCCGGCACGCGTCTAAAGGCGCCGGCCTCACGGGGTTCGGGCCGCACTGCAGATTGACCCGTGACGGGCCGGTCAAACCGGCGCTATTTACGCCCCGGCCCCTATCGAAGGGGTCCTCGTACTCCTTGACGCTCAGCCGGTCGAGCGCGATGTCGGCCTTCTCCTGCTCCCGGATGTACTTCGCGATCGTGGCCTCGTTCAGGCCGACGGTGGACACGCAGTGGCCCTCGGCCCAGAACTTCCTGTTGCCGAATTTGTACTTCATGTTCGCGTGCCTGTCGAATACCATCAGCGAGCTCTTCCCCTTCAGGTAGCCCATCACGCTGGACACGCTGTACTTCGGCGGTATCGCCAGCAGCATGTGGACGTGGTCGGGCATCAGGTGCCCCTCGATGACCTCTATCCCTTGTACTGGCAGAGCTTCCTGAAGATCTCCCCAAGGTCGGACCTTATTTGGTTGTAGATGACTTTGCGCTATACTTCGGCGTGAACACGACGTGGTACTTGCACGTCCACTTCGTGTGCGACAGGCCGTAGGCTTCTGGGCCATACGCCACCACCGCCCTCTCGACTCGGATTCCTTGCGGCCTGAACAATCGCAAGTGTCCGGCGAGGGGGCGGCTTTGTAAAGCCGTTTGGCCCCACCGCATAGCGGGTGGTTTCTGATGCGGCGCGCTGCGCGCCCCGCACAGGCTAAAGCCTGTAAATAAAAATACCCCCGATTCCAAGTGGAAATCGGGGGTATCTCATCGGGTGGCTTTCAAGCAGTTTGCAAAACTGCAGGTCGCAGACCTTCATTGCTAGTAGGAGAAATGAGTAGTCTCGGGTGCTTGCCCATGAGTTGACGAATAAGTTGGAGCTTCGCCATTGGCTCAATCGCTTCGCGCGCTCGATAAACTTGTTTAGTAAAAGGCGGATCGGTCACCGATGGACGCACGACGAGAAACACGTACCTCCAGTGGTTCAAGCACGGCGCGCGTGAGGATCTCTGCAAGCAACCGCCTGGTACGCTACTGTTGCCAGCGTGGCTTAGCGGACTGGCGAATCCCGCCCCGTGCGCGTCATCATCCAATCAAATGCCCTGGCAAGCAGCAGCACCGCCAATCACACTACGTTCTTACGGCGCCCTCTGCGATAAAATTAGCGAATTGTGTTTTCACCTCGCAGCTACGGAGACATTAGATGATTACTCTGGACAATCTTCGCGACGCACTTAGGGCTCTGTGCTACGAGCCTCGGGCGACGGCACCGTTTATCAGAAATCCTGGGAAGAGACCAGCGCGCAAATCACGGTCGATTTTTCCAAGAAACGCATCGGCTACCCGAAAGACCTGGGGTTCAAAGTCAACAAAGACACAACTTGTAACTTTTCCGATAACGAGAACTTCGTCGTACTCGCCTGCGTAACCATGCTCCTCGACAAAGGATATCGCCCCGAATCACTTGAGCTGGAGCGCGAATGGGCCCTTGGGCACGAACAAAAGAGCGGCCGCGCTGATATCTGCATTAATGACGAGAGGGGCGACACACTCGCAATCGTCGAATGCAAGACCCCTGGAACCGAGTTCAAAAACGAATTCAAGAACATGCAGTCAGACGGAGGGCAACTCCTCTCCTATTGGCAACAAGAGCGCGCGACTCGCTGGTTGGTACTCTTTGCATGCGATTTCATCAACAACGAAATCGTGCCAGACCAGGTTTCAATTAACTGCAGCGATGACGAGAACTTCATCGCGCTCGCCAAACGCGATGACACCATTGCGCTCTACCGCGACGCCCATACAGTGGAACAGCTCCATCAAGTTTGGACGGAAACGTACAACCAACAAGTCGAGGGAAACATCCTCTTTGGCGATAGGTCGACGGCATACCACCCGATGGTTCCTCCCCTTCTCAAGAAGGACCTTGTCGACTTCAGGCCGAAGACAGCATCGTCAACCGCTTCGAGGAAATCCTCCGCCACAACAACGTCTCCGATAAAGAGAACGCCTTCAATCGCCTTATCGCGCTCTTTATCGCGAAGCTCCAAGACGAGCTCTCGAAAATGCCAACCCAGGAGATTGAGTTCCAATACCGCCAAGGACGCGACACCTACGAAACGCTCCAGGACAGGCTCCAGAGACTCCACTCAGACGCATGAGAAAGCTCATGCGGGAAGAGGTCCTGTACGTTCCCAACGACTACGCCGAAAACCTCATAAGCAACTATACGGGCCAGCACCGCAAGAAGCTCATCGAGGAGCTGAACGGCACGCTGCGCAAGCTCAAGTTCTATACCAACAATGACTTTGCGTTCAAAGACATCCACAACGAGGAACTCTTTCTTCAGAACGGCAAGGTACTCGTAGAGACGGTGCAACTTCTACAGCCGTATCGCATCGTAGGAACTCAAGACATTCAATTCTTGGGCGACCTCTTCGAACAGCTCCTTAATCAGGGCTTTAAGCAAAACGAGGGCCAATTCTTCACACCTGTGCCCATCACCCGTTTTATTTGGAAGTCACTCCCACTCGACAGCATCGTGCAGGACGAGGCTGGTGCCGTGCACTATCCACGCGTTATCGATTACGCCTGTGGCGCGGGGCACTTTCTCACAGAAGGATTCGAAGAAATCTCCGACGCCGCATGCCAATATGATCCGACCATAGAGGATGACCTCGGAGACGCGACTGGGTCAGAGACAATCTCGTCGGCATCGAGAAGGACTATCGACTCGCTCGCGTTTCCAAGGTCTCGTCCTACATGCATGGCGCAGGGCAGAGCAACGTGGTCTTCGGCGACGGACTTGAAAATTATCCCGACAAGGGAATCGACAGCCGAACCGACAGGGGACGCTTCGACATTCTTGTCGCCAATCCCCCGTACTCTGTAGCGGCCTTCAAACCGCATCTCAAGCTTCACAACAACGAACTCAAAGTGCTGGAAACCATCAGCGATAGCGGCTCGGAAATCGAGACCCTCTTTGTCGAGCGTGCGGCACAGCTTGTTCGGCCCGGAGGCTACGCCGCCATCGTCCTCCCCACCTCGATCCTCGACAAGAGCACGAGCTCGAGTTTCATGGCCGCACGCGATGTGCTTTTGAGCTCCTTCGAGATCGTCTCCATCGCCAGGTTTGGATCAGGCACATTCGCGGCCACAGGAACAAACGTCGCAATTATGTTCCTACGTCGCTTTGACGAGATCCCGCCCCGCAATGCGAACGCACTTGATTTCGTTGACGCTGTTTTTGAGCGCAGGAAGCTCACTGGCTGGAGAGACGAAAGCGCTTTCAACGCTTATCTCGGCACAATTAATGTAGACGGAGATACTTACCGGGCTTTTCTCGCAGGAGAGGCTAACTGGAACGAATGGGCAAACACTCGCCACTTCAGCGTTTATTGCCATCTTTTCGAATCATGAAGGAGCTCAAGACCCTTCGGAAGAGCAAGACTTGGAAGGCGGCCGACAAGAACTCACGGCTCAAAGCAGAGAACGAGCTGTTCTATCGCCATGCGCACAAGGAAGAGCGCAAACGCCTGCGCGTTTGGGGTCTCGTCTGCGGTGAACAGACGCTCATCATCAACTCACCTAACACGACCAAGGAAATCGCCTCTTTCCTTGGCTACAAATGGAGCAATCGCAAAGGCAACGAGGGGATACAGCCCATCGATGGTGAGGGCGTGCTCTATTCGGACAACGAATCGGACGACACGAACTCGCTAAGCGGCATCATCAGAGCATGGTTCTCCGGCGAGCAGGTTGAGCCCGGCGACCTTGCCCAGTACTACTACTATGCCAAGACCGCCGATTTCATTGACTTTGATGCCGATAAGTTCGACGAGACTCTTACGATTCCCCGCTCTTTCTACAAGCCCCGCTCGTTCGTCCAGGGCACCGTAGTCAAGACGCTTAGAGACATCACATCCTACGTTACCAACAGCGTGGCCCAGAGTTCCATCACCACCGACACTTACGTAACAACGGAAAACATGGTCAAGGACCGTGGCGGCATAACCACCTATAGTGGAGAGCTTCCGGCAAGTGCTGGCACCGCATACAAGAAGGGAGACACGCTCGTCTCCAATATTCGCCCCTATCTGCAGAAGATTTGGCTCGCAGACCGCGATGGGGCGTGCTCCAAGGACGTTTTTGGTATTCCGAAGCATAAATACCGACAGCCTATTGCCCGAGTTTCTCCATCTGCTCCTGTGGCAGAAGGACTTCTTCGACTACGATATGTCCACCTTCACGGGAACCGGCAGGCCTCGCGGAGACAAGGATGAGCTGCTCAAATACCCCATCCCAGTCCCGACGCTCTCCGAGCAGAGAGCCCTCATCGACGATTTCAATCGCTTAACAGATGAAATCAATAGCAAACGACAGCAAATCGCCGCTCTCAAGGAGAGCGTCAAATCACGGTTTGTAGAGGTATTTGGCGATCCGGTCGATGGTAAAAAATGGCCTTTCGTTAGGTTGAAGACCTCTGTACCAAGTTGGGTTCCGGAGCAACGCCACGAGGTGGCAAAACGGCATACAAGGCCGAAGGTGTTCCGCTGGTCAGAAGTACGAATGTTCACAACGGTCGTTTCGTGTGGAAGGACCTTGCTTGTATTGATGATGAACAAGCCGCAAAACTAGAAGGCGTCACGCTGATGAAGGGTGACGTGCTTCTGAATATTACTGGCGCTTCGGTTGCTCGTTCATGTCTTTTGCCAGATGAATTGGCTGGTGGACGTGTTAATCAGCATGTCTCAATTGTCAGAGTCGACCAAAAACGGATGCTGCCGGTGCTATTGAACACGGTGCTGATCAGCGATTCGTATCAGAGACTCCTGCTAAACGGCTCAAGAGCGGCTGGAGCAACAAGGGAGGCAATTACCAAAGAAGCTCTAAAGAGAATGACGGTTCCCTTGCCTCCCCTTGAGCTTCAGCAAGAGTTCGCCTCTTTCGTCGCTCAGGTCGACAAATCGCAATTTGCACTCGAGCAAGAGGTCGACGCCCTTTCCGCAGAGCGCGACGCCCTTCTAGACCGATTCCTCGCGTGATACGTTCCTCCCATCCATATCGGGATGGGAGGAACTGATGCACACGACGATCGAAATAGCAAACGCGGTTCTCACAAAAATGCAGGCACTCGTTAGCGGCGAAGTGCTTTCGTATCTCGAGAGCGTCCTTATGAGCGAACTCAGGGGCATCGAACTTGAAGTGAACGCGCTCAGCAATGTCGAAGACGAGGCCTCAAAGTACATGGAGCGATTCCTCGCAGCCAAAACCATCGAGGGATGCTCGCCTAAGACCATCAGGTACTACAAGGCCACACTTACAAGGGCGCTCGAAGCAATCAAAAAACCAATTGTCCGGATTAGTTCAGATGACTTACGAACATACCTGAGCGAATATCCCATGGGTAATAACGCAGGGAGCATCACCGTCGACAACGTCAGGCGCATCCTGTCGTCATTCTTCTCTTGGCTTGAAGACGAGAACCATATACTCAAAAGCCCTGCACGACGCATTAAAAAGATTCGCTCAAAGAGAACGGTCAAGTCCGTATATTCTGATGAAGAACTTATAGCCCTCACAGACGCCTGTTCTTGCAAGAGGGATCTGGCAATCATCAACTTCTTAGTTCAACAGGGATGAGAATAGGCGAACTCGTCTCGCTCAATCGAGAAGACGTTGATCTAAATCGGCGAGAGTGCATTGTACTCGGAAAGGGCAACAAAGAGAGAGTCGTCTATTTTGATGCGACTACAAAGCTGCACCTAAACAACTACCTGCAAGAACGCAGCGATAACGTCGCCGCGCTATTCTGTAGTCTCACAAAGCCGAGTTCTAGGCTGCAAGTAAGCGGAGTCGAGCTCCGCCTTCGCTCCTTGGGAACAAAAGCAGGCGTCAAACACGTCCACCCACATAAGTTCAGGAGAACGCTGGCCACCAAAGCAATTGGAAAAGGAATGCCCATCGAGCAGGTGCAGAAGCTGCTTGGCCATCAAAAGATTGATACAACGTTGATGTACGCAATGGTCGATCAGGACAACGTAAGGGACTCTCATAGAAGGTATATCTGTTAAGTCAAATCACGGTTTGTCGAGATGTTTAGAACCAAGACACACGCATCATGGCCAATCGAAACAATCGGCAACTACAGCATAGAAATGCACTACGGCACTTCAGCAAAAGCCGGCGCCGATGGCGATTATGTCTACATCCGAATGAACAATATCACCGACGACGGCATCCTTGACCTAACCGATACAAAGCGAATCACCCTAAAGGGCCAAGCTCTCGAAAATGCTACCGTCCGCTATGGCGATATGCTTTTTAATCGAACCAACAGCATTGACAAGGTTGGGAAAACTTGCGTTTTTCATCAGTCAGAGACCATGGTTATTGCTGGGTACATCGTGTGCGTAAGGTTCGCTGACCACAGCTCTGCCGAATATGTATCTGGTTACCTGAATTCAAAGGAAGGAAAGCGAGTCCTTCGTAATATAGCGAAGGGAAGTGTCCATCAGGCAAATATCAGCGCAGCAGACTTGGCCGCTATTCCCATTGCAATTCCCCCGTTGTCCCTCCAACAGGAGTTCGCCGACTTCGCTGCCGAGGCGGACAAATCGCAATTTATCATCCACCAAGATCTTCACGGCTTTTGAAAAGACAGATAGTTACATGTCCAACGCTACAGAAGCCCGAGGACCGTCGCCTTTGATAGCATCTCGTAGGCTCGCGGATATGTCTCTTTGTCGCGCTCGGCCATAAATGCCCAGTTCGCCGTCACGTCAGCCGCCCTCACCATAGCCACCTTGGAGGAGTCGACATAGGAGACTGGAATCTTGGGCAGCCAGTCGCTAAATACAGGAGGGTAGGAGGTCTGCCACGTTGGTTGAACATGCCGCAGCGCAGCTCCTCATCAACCGATTCTGCCAGGTTGTACTTTCCGTCGATCGAAGTCGAATGCTCGTCAACCACAACAGAAACTGCATCAACCTCGCTCGCGGCAATTCCCTGAAGCCTCAGCGCGTCAACGATGCCGGACTTCACGCCACGCTTTAGAGCGTAGTCAAGATACCTTTGCTTGCGCCTTTTCGAGCTTGAATTCTCAGAGCAACTGCAACACCCCTGAGTAGTGGACCTCGTAGGGCGTCCTGAACCCCAGGCGCTTGTGGGGCCTGCGGTTGATGGCATCGTACACCCGCTCGACCTCCTCGTCCGAGACCGCAGAGAAGCCGGTCCTTCGGGAAGTACTCGCGCAGCAGACCGTCTGTGTTTAGTCAAGCCTGATTTTCGTTGGGCTGCGGTGAATCTGGTCCTCGTTTGGTCCAGGATTTCCACCGCAGCCCCAACCCCGTAAATTGAACGCTATCAAACACAGATGCCGTCGCGAAGTCGATGTCGCGCGTGACGCGGCCGTCGGGGATGCGCGCGAGCAGCCCGCTTCCGCCCTTGAGGATAAACCGGCCGTCGGGGTTGCTGAACACCCTGCGCAGGAACCGGTCGCGCAAAGCCCGACGACAGCCGTCCCCGGGGTCACCGCCCCTGTCGCGAACGGCCCTCTTCAGGCCCTGTCGAGCTGACCGCCGTTCTCGTACGTCATTCTTCCCGCCTCCTAGCTAACGAATCGTACAGGCTGGCCCCCGCCGGCATCCCGGCTTTTGCCCCCCCGGCGTCGATTTTCTCCCTCAGCGCGCCTCGTCTTCGACGAGGCCCCTTTCGAGCGCGTCCGCGAGCACGTTCGCGACCAGGCTCAGTTCCTCCCCGGAGTCTATCAGGTCCACCACCGTGAGCCAGGGCCTCGTCGCCGGGATGTCCGAGACGATCGCCACGTCCTTCGGGTCGAGGCGGCGCTTCCTGATGAATCAGGTTCGGGCGCTTAGTCTGCTTTCTCTCGGGCGTGCAGAACTCGTAGGGCGAGGGGCTGACCTCGCCGATGCCGTAGAGCCATGCAGCCGTCGCCCCCATGGCGACGGGGCGCCTCCCGGGTCGATCGACAGTCAGGCCGCGAGGACGTCCTCCTCCCGCGTGCTCGGCGAGCCGCCCATGCGGTAGACGCCCTTCGCGAGCCTCTCTATGTTGCCGAGCCCTTCCCGCCTCGAGAGCGCGTACCGCTCGACGCCGAGCACCTTCGCCTGCACAGATGTGAAGAGCCCCCTTTGGAAGAGGCGATGTCGTTGGTGGCTCGTATGACTTCGATTTATTCCATGCTTGCATTGTGGAAAATAATGCAACAATGCAAGCAATACGCTCAGAATACACGGCGTTATTCGGCGGCATTCGGGGTCACTGAAACTGCGGAAACCGATTTTCGCATTTCTTTATTCCCATTTGTTGACCTGGGCGAATGCAATTGAAGAGGGCTTGAATCCGCCTCGCAGTTTCAAGTCAGTTTCATCCGCTCGAAATCGGCCTTCGGGGGACCCGAATTGTGAATTATTCCCGCAGGGCCTAATTATTCCCGTACCGCCGAGTACTCCGTTGTACCGCCCAGTAGGGACACACGGGAATAATTGGGTCGTTTTCCCAGGTAGAGATGCAAAAAGAAAGCCCTCGAACCAAAGGGTTCGAGGGCTGTTATTCCCACTATTTCGCTGGTGGCTTTGGTTCTGTCGTCCCGTCATTCCAGTTGCACCCAGTTTTCGGCATCGACACGGAACGCGTGCCGCCGAATGACGCGATGTCGCGTCTCGTCGGCTTCGGGGGACAAAAGCTGGGACAACTTCAAAAACTTTTTTCAAACTCAGGGCTTTGAGTTTTTGTTTTTGTCCCAAAGGAGCTTCCGGCCGTGATTCGGATGCCCGATTGGGCGGAATCGCCCGTTTCTGGAACTCAACCGCAGCATCACGCACAAGCCACTCGCAACAACTGCAAATGATTGGTCGAGGGCGGCTTCCAACGCGATTCCAAAGCCGCAGGTCAGGCGACTGCGCTGCTGGCAGGGAAAGGGAGTCGTATCAGGCGGCTTGCCCATGAGTCGACGATGAGCCTTCACCGAATGTCGAGAACATGCTGGTAAAATAGGCAATACTTTTTTATGACAGGAGAACGAGCATGGCCGAACCCCACGATAGGAAGCCGATCCTCACGATCGAGCAGCAGATAGAGCACCTCAAGCAGAAGGGCGTAGCTTCGAGCTGTGTTCCGAGGAAGAGGCCGAGGACTACCTGCGCGACAAGTGCAACTTCTTCAAGCTCGCATCCTATCGCAAACTCTTCTCGAAATACGAGGGAGGCCCGCGCGACGGCCGCTACGTAGACCTCGACTTCGGCCAGCTACGCCTGCTCGCGGCGCTCGACCAGGAGCTACGCCACGCCCTGCTCGGCATGACGCTCGACATCGAGCACTTCCAGAAGGTGACACTGCTTCGCGAGATGGAGGACCGTGGAGAGGATGGCTACGCATCGTGGCCGACTACATGGCATCGCTTACCACTGCAAACAGGGAGTACCGCCTGCGCGAGCTCAAGATGAGCGGCCGCAGCCCCTACAGCTCGAGCCTCTACGCGAAGTACTCCGGCGACATGCTGCCTGGGCCTTCCTTGAGCTCACCTCGTTCGGCACCCTCATCGACTTCGTGCGCTTCTGCGCCAGGCGATGGGGCGACAGGCGCTTCGAGGCCTCCCACTACGACCTCAAGCGCGTGAAGTCCGTCCGCAACTGCGCCGCGCACGGCTCGTGCCTGATCAACTGCTTCGCCGAGAGGGGCGCCGCCCGGGGCTCGGCGTCCAGTGGCGTCTCCCGTAGGGTCGCCGCCGTGGGAATCCCCAAGGCGACCAGGAGGAAGTGGATGGGGAATACGGCCATGCAGGAGGTCGCGACCGGTGCTCGTGGCGCACTCCGGCTTGGTACCCGAGGGCTCCTCGCGCTCGCGCGCCGCATCCGAGCTCGCGAGATGTTCGCCAGGGCCGACGGAGAAACCGAGGCGCTGCCCGACAAGGGGCCCGACGCCGCAGCTCGCTCCGCGCTCGAGTTCCTTCGCAGGTTGACAGAATCGCTCGGTTGGTAGAATAGCCTGCAGATAGCAAAACCTTCACGGTTTTAGGGGCGGACTTGCGCAAGCGACTCTGCCCTATTTTTGTATTCACTCGCTATAGGAGACGGGTGATACCTGGGTCAATGACAGAACTGAGAAGCCCGGAATAATGGAGCCAGTTAGAAACCCTCGGGTTTGCGGGGCGGGATCGTGAGAGCGATTCTGCCCTTATTTTTTCCTCCGTCTCGCCCCAAACCAAGTATTTCGAAGATAGCCTGTAGGTGTCCTCCTGGGCGCCTTTTATTTTCAGGGAATCGGCCGCTTCATGAACGAGCGACCGGCTTGACCTAGATCGAACCGCCTTCATCTCCGCCTAGGCGCCGGCGATCAACATCGTAAATCCGCGCGTGCTACAATGCGGGCACCAGAGATGAAAACACAGTCCCCGTCGGGTAGTCGTGGGCGTGCGGGAGTCCGCATCAGTAACCTGCCTCCTTGGTTGTCCCTTCTCTGCATGGTCATCTACATAAAGGAGGAACCAACCATGCAGATCAGCGTGTCGTCCACCCTGACCGTATATCATGACGGCCAATTCTGGGTCGGGCTGGCGGAACACGTCGAGGACGGAAGGTACGGCGTCGCCCGCATCGTCTTCGGCGCGGAGCCGTCCGATGAGGAGATTCTGCAATTCGTTGTCTGCAAATGGGAGAAGCTCTCGTTCTTCGATGGCAAACCGGCTGAGGCAAGCAAGCCCGCAAAGAACCCCAAGCGACGCGCTCGCGAGGCAGCGAAAGCCTTAAGCGGCCCGCGGTGAGCACCAAGGCACAACAGGCGCTCGCAGCACAGCGGGAAGCGATGAAGCGGGAGTCGGCTCAAGCAAGAAGCCAGCGTCGCGCGGATGAGGCGGAGGCGCGCTTCGAGCAGCGAAAGCTGAAGCGCAAGCAGAAGCATCGTGGGCATTGATCGCCATGTGCAGCAAGGCAGACCATATACAGCAGTGGGGCCAGTTCCACTTGAAGCCGACGCCGCGTAGACGCTGATGGTGACGGCTATGCACGGGCACGGGCGCGCCGCCGCACTTCACAGCTTATTTCTCAAGTATTTGGGACGCACACGCGGCGTTCAAAAATGCGGAGCGACTCCACATGGCTCGAGACTGAGCCGAGGTGCCCTACTTCTCGCCCTCCAGCAGCCCCACGATACGGTCGATGTCGACGGCGAAGCGGGGCCTTCCCTCGCGCTCGCAGCGGTCGAGGTACGCCTGGCACTCGGAGACAATGCGCTTGGTGTTGCCGTCGATGATGCGCTGGAGCGTCTCGTAGTAGGCCGAGCCCTCGGTCCTGAAGCGGCGCTGGTAGGACTTGGTTATGGGGAACATCTTGATGTAGTGGATGCCGTGGCGACAGCCGGGGCTCGTCGTGGGGCGGGGTGGCAACGCAAAGTACTGGTCTTTGGGCACGTTGGGGGCGATGTTGGAATGCAGCGGCACGGCGAAGTCCCTGCGCTTCCCGCGGAAACGCAGCCTCACCACCACGATGCAGGGGAGATTGTGCTTAAGCATGAGCTCGCGGTCGCCCTCGACGAGGTCGAAGAAGTCCTGGGAGATGGATACGATCTTCATCGGTTGCGCCCCTCATACGAAGCGGGGCCCGCATCGCTGCAGGCCCCTACAGGTGGGCGATATTCTACGCCTTGCGGCACCCCGTCGCCCACGGAGGTTAAACGTACACGTAAGCCGTACTCTGAAAGCCGCGGCTTCCGGCAAGTAGTTTATGCCACGAAAGGTCGCTTTCAACGCGCATAGCTCGCAAAATAGCACTCGCTGGGCCGTCACCCCTGGCCGTTACCCTCCAATCTTCATTGGAGTCAGCAGGTCAATTCATATAGTTATGGGGGGTATCCTAAAGGAAATCAATTTTATACCCCCATAACTAAGGAATTTTCTATTCCCACTCAATGACTAGGGCCCTGGTGTAATTGGCTGGATCACCGTTCCGGGAACCGGTATCGACCTACCTGTCCGCCGAGCTCTTTCTTCAGCTCCAACCTAGTATCTGATTCGCGCCGTTATAAGCGAAAACCGAAGAGATGCGTCTTAGCCAAGAAAAGAAGGTTAGCCTCATCTTACTGCATGATTCGTGTGTTATAGTTAGATGACTCTAACTGTTTGGGGGCGACAGCCATGCACGAACGCGAGGGTTTCTGGGACAAGAACGCCGGTCGGTATGACCGTTTCATGCGAAACGACCGGGCGGCGTATGAGAAGATGTATGGGCTGATCCGGCCGGTAGTGAAAGCAAAAACCGTACTGGAGGTCGCCACCGGCACGGGGCTTATCGCAAAGAGCATCGTGAATGCGGCGGCGCACATCGAGGCTACGGACGCTTCTGCACAGATGATCCTTGAAGCAAAGCGGGACAATCAATCCGCAAAGCTGCACTTTTCCGTACAAGATATGTTCCGCCTGCCCTATGCACAGAAGTCCTTCGAAGTGGTGATCGCGTCCAACGCGCTTCACATAGTGCCGCATCCGGAAAAGGCACTGCAAGAAATCAGGCGGGTACTGAAGGACGACGGCGTGCTCATCGCGCCAACCTTCACCCACGCGGGGAACTCGGTTTCCGGCAAGGCAAAAGCCTTTTTCATGAGTATGGCGGGATTCCCCCTCCACAGCAGGTGGACAAGCGAGGAATACCTGCGTTTCCTGCGTCAAAACGGCTGGGCGGTGCAGAAAAGCGCGGTGCTGAAGGCCTCGTTCCCATTGACCTATGCGGAATGCACGAAATCGGAGGGGCCAGATGTCGTTCTTTGAAAACACCCGCAAGCCCGTGGGCCTCGGCGGAAAACTTATGGTTGCCATGATGAATCTGGGCCACAGCCCTGTGGCGCGGTGGGGACTTCGATTTCTACGACTTGCGCCAAATGCCAAGGTGCTGGATTGCGGCTGCGGCGGCGGGGCGAACATAAAACGGCTGCTGAAAAAATGCCCGCATGGCGTCGTCAAGGGCGTCGACTATTCGCCCGTCAGCGTGGAGAAGACTAGAAAGCTCAACCGAATTGCAATTCAGGAGGGGCGTTGCGCCGTTCTGCAAGGCAGTGTGCGGATATAGTGTTTGAGGATAGCTACTTCGATGCCGCCACGGCCTTTGAGACCGTCTATTTTTGGCTGATTTGCCGATGCTTCCGTGAGGTCTGGCGGACGCTGAAGCCAGGCGGGACAATTCTTATCTGCAACGAGAGCAATGGCGATACGGACAAGGACGAGAGGTGGACGCAGATCATCGGCGGCATGACCATCTACAAGGACATTGAATTAAAGGCATGTCTGGAGCAGGCGGGTTTTCACGAGGTGCAGATACACAAAAAGAAAAAGTGGCTCTGCGTCACGGCGCGGAAGTAGGGGTATCAAGCACGGGCATTTTTGCATCCATCCTGCACATGGCGATAGACATGACGGTCATAGCGGCTATGCTGGCGGCAATTATGACAGTTTTTTTCACTGAGGAAGAAACCTATGAAATGTAAAATTGAGAAAAACACCGTGCAGGAGACGCTGATCCTCCCGCTGTATTCCCGGAAGCTGTGTACGGAGTTGTACCCGAACCTTTACAGGATGAAACAGCGGTTCGTCTGCTCGACCAGATCGACTACGACTTTTCAGAGGCAGAGAAAAACTCCCGCAACCTGATGCAGCGCTTTGGTGCGCTGGAGGTGGCCACACGGCAGAGTGATCTTGCTTTCGAGGTGCGGGATTACCTGAAAGGCCACCCCAATGCGGCGGTGGTCAATCTGGGCTGCGGGCTGGACAACACCGGCAGAACCTGCGACAACGGTAGATGCAAGATCTACAATCTGGACTTCCCGGATGTGATTGCCTTGCGGCAGCAGCTACTGCCCGCCGGGGATCGAGAACAAAATATCCCCTGCGACCTGAAAGACACCGCATGGTTTAGCAAAATCGATGCCTCCCGCGGGGCGGTGTTCTTTGCCTCCGGGGTGTTCTATTACTTTCTGACCCAGCAGGTCCGGGAACTGGTGCGGGGGATGGCGGACGCTTTCCCCGGCAGTGTGCTGGTCTTTGATGCTGCCAATCGGACGGCGGTAAAGATGATCGCAAAAACATGGCTTAAGACTGCAAAAATCAAGGATGTGGGGGCATATTTTGCGGTTTCGGATGCCGCCAAGGAAATCGGCACGTGGGACAGCCGTCTGCAGGTCACAAGTCGCGGCTATATGCTGGGCTACAACGATTTGAGAGACTCTTCTGTCAGCTGCTTTTTCCGGTTTCTCGCAAGGGTCGGTGACAACGGGATGAAAATGCAAATCGTGAAAATAAGATTTTGAGAGGCGAAAACGAAGCGCATTCACTTTGACGTCGAAGAAGACGGCTTTTACGGCGCATATTGGGCGTGCAAGGACACGCATACAGCAGCGGGCACGGATTCAATTGAAACCGTGCCCGCTATCTGATACTATATTATTTTATCGAACGTATGTTCTATTCCCACTCAATCGTCGCGGGCGGCTTGGACGTGATGTCGTAGCACACGCGGTTGGCGCCGGGGACCTCAGCCACGATACGGCCGGAAATGCGGGCCAGCACGTCGTAGGGCAGCTTGGCCCAGTCGGCGGTCATGGCATCGCTGGACTCGACGGCACGCAGATGATCGGACGCTGATAGGTGCGCTCGTCGCCCATTACGCCAACGGACTTAATGTCGGGCAGGACCGCGAAATACTGCCAGCAGCTGTGCTCAGAGTTGCGCTCGCCAGTCTGCTCAAACAGACGCTGGTTGTAGGCGTCGAGCTCCTCGCGCACGATAGCGTCGGCGTTTTTGAGAATCTCGAGCTTCTCCTTGTCGACCGCGCCGATGATGCGGATGGCCAGACCCGGGCCCGGGAAGGGCTGACGGAACACGATGTGACCCGGCAGGCCGAGCGCCAGACCAAGCGCGCGGACCTCGTCCTTAAAGAAGTGGTCGAGCGGCTCGATGAGGTCGAAGTGCACGCCCTCGGGGAACGGGATCAGGTTGTGGTGGCTCTTGATGGTGGCCGTCTTGCCGCCCGTCTTGCGAGCGCCGGACTCGATGATGTCGGGGTAGATGGTGCCCTGAGCCAGATACTTGACCGGCTTGCCATCGCACTCGAGCTGCTGGGCGACCGCGAAGAACTCTTTCCAGAACTGCGTGCCGATGATGCGGCGCTTCTCCTCAGGCTCGGTCACGCCGGCCAGAAGCTCGGCATAGCGGTCCTCGGCGTGGACGTGGATAAAGTCGACGTCAAACTGCTTGGTGAAGACCTCCTCCACCTGCTCGGGCTCACCCTTGCGCAGCAGACCGTGGTTGATGAACACACAGGTCATCTGCTTGCCCACGGCGCGGGCGCCAGCGCAGCCACGACGGAGGAGTCGACGCCGCCGGACAAGGCCAGAATCACGCGGTCGTCGCCGACCTTCTCGCGGAACTCGGCCGTCATGGTCTCGACCAGGTTGTCCATGCTCCAGTTGGGCTTCAGGCCGCAGATCTCAAACAGGAAGTTGCTCAGCAGCTGCTGACCGTACTCGGAGTGCTTGACCTCGGGGTGGAACTGCGTGGTGAAAATCTTGCGCTCGACGCACTCCATGGCGGCAACCGGGCATACGTCGGTGCTGGCGGTAACGGTAAAGCCTCGGGCACCTCGGACACGGCGTCGCGGTGGCTCATCCACACGGTCTGCTCCATGGGCGTGGAGTTAAAGAGCTTGGCGCCAGCCGTGCGCGTGATGGTGGCGCGGCCGTACTCGCCCACCTCGGAGTGGCCGACCTTGCCGCCGAGCGTCACGGCCGTGATCTGATGGCCGTAGCAAAAGCCAGGACGGGAAGGCCAAGGTCAAAGATGGCGGGATCGATGGACGGAGCGTCCTCGGCGTACACGGAGGCCGGGCCGCCGGAAAGGATGAGCGCAGAGGCGTTCATCTCGCGAATCTCATCGGCCGAGATGTCGCAGGGAACGATCTCGGAATACACGTTGAGTCGCGGACGCGACGGGCAATGAGCTGACCGTACTGCGCACCAAAGTCGAGTACGAGGACCTTTGCGGAAGCCTTTTGATCCATGGTTTCCCCCTCTTGTTGGCGGGGAGCCGGTGCCCACCCGCGTGAATGAACGAAAATAACTTCCATAGTGTACACGTTATATGGGGTTTCTCGTCCCTCGCGGCCATCAGCGCACGGCAAACGCACGACCTGGCCTTATTTGACGGCAGTTGAAGTATTACTAAACATTACAGATGATGTATTACGTTTGAACATTGGACGCCCTGTGCCACAATACTGCCGAACGACTCCGCCCTTGCGGCGACAAAACCGATAGGAATACCAGCATGAAGCGCATCCTTCTCATCGCCACGGGCGGCACCATCGCATCGACCGAGGACGGCAACGGCCTCTCCCCCGCCCTGACCGGTGAGGAGCTCGCCCAGAGCGTCCCCGAGATCTCGGGCCTCTGCGAGCTCGACGTCGTGCAGCCCATGAACATCGACAGCACCAATATGCGCCCCAGTGACTGGATGCGTATCCGCGACGTCATCGTCGAGGGTTATGCCGACCACGACGGCTTTGTGATTCTGCACGGCACCGACACCATGAGCTACACCGCGGCGGCGCTTTCCTATCTGATTCAGGACAGCCCCAAGCCTATCGTACTCACCGGCTCGCAAAAGCCCATGGGCAATCCCTTTACCGACGCCAAGCTCAACCTGTACCAGAGCCTGCTCTATGCGCTCGACGAGCACTCGCACGACGTCTCAATCGTGTTTGGCGGCGTAGCCATTGCCGGTACGCGCGCCCGCAAACAGCGCACCATGAGCTTTAACGCGTTCATTAGCGTCAACTATCCGCCCATCGCCTATATCCGCAACGACCGCATCGTGCGCAACGGGCTTCACGGCACGCATCAGGGCGAAAACCCGGTGCGTTTCTACGACAGCATCGACCCGCGCGTATTTGTACTCAAGCTCACGCCCGGCGTAAACCCGGGCATCCTCGACGCCCTTGCCGATAGCTACGACGCTGTAATCCTTGAGACCTTTGGCATTGGCGGTATCCCCGAGTTTGGCGAGTCGGGCGAGTCGTTCCAAGAGGCGATTTTCCGCTGGGTCGATTCGGGCCGCACCGTCGTTATGACCACGCAGGTCCCCGAAGAGGGCCTTGACCTGGGTGTTTATGAGGTCGGCCGTGCCTACGCCGATCATCCGGGCATTTTGCGCGGCGACGATATGACAACCGAGACGCTCGTGGCCAAAACCATGTGGACACTCGGCCAGTCACGCGATGCCGCCGAGATCCAGCGCCTGTTCTACAGCCAAGTCAACCACGACCGCATCCCGATGGCGTAATTCAGTTATCGACGGGTATCCCCTATTCGATCCCCTCGAGAAGCTCTGACACCGTCATGCCGAGTGCGGGCGCGATCTTAAATAGAACCTTGAGCGTGAAATTTGCCGTCCCATCTTCGATTCGGTCGAGGTAGGGTCGCTGATTCCTGTCGCCACACAAAAATCAACCTTGGAGATACCAAGTCCCTGCGTGTCTCTTCGACCCGCCTGCCAAGAATCTGTTTCGCACGTTCGTCCATGCAGCCGAGTTTGAAATGGAGCTGAACAAAAACGTAAACTATAGTTTACGTTTTGCCGAATACACAGGAGTTTTCTATGTCGGGTTCTTCGGTCCGCATGTACCGAGCCACGCTTCGCACAAACAGCGCACCGCCCAAGCTCGTCGTCGTTGAAGCAGAATGTCTTTCGCCCGATGAGCGCACAGCATTCGCATTGCTATCAAGTCGAGTCGCCGCTGTTCTGGTCCCTTGCCCGGCGCAAGGTGAACTTGCCATCCAATGCCAAGCGCACAGTTGCTCGCTCAATCAGGCTGCCGTAATCGCAACCAGTCAACGCGGCCTGCCGCTCCTTTTAGAAGCCGGTATCGCGCTCTGCCTCCGCGGTGCCGGATACGAAAACGAGGCCGCCGCCGATGTAGTCTTTCAACCACGATCGAGCGGCGGCCTCGCAGCAGCCATCGAATATGCTTGCAGGCTCGTTGCCTAAAGGCGCAAGCTAAAAGCCCAGGCCAAAGCCCATACCGGTAATCGCCGAATACATAAAGTAGACGTTGATTACGTTGAGAAACACACCCGTGATGCAGCCGTTTCGCAGGTAGCGCTCGCACACGATGCGCGCCATGGCGGCGGATTCCTCATTGTTCTTTGCCTGGCGTCCCGCCGTAAAGTACGTCGCCACGCTCAGCAGCAAGTTGAGCACCGGCAGCGCCAGCAACTCGTAGCTCTTGCCCCAGCGCGTCGCCTCGCCGGCAGCATTAAACTTTGTTGCTACCTCGGGACCAATGTTGGGGATAACACACGCTGCGACCACCAGCGGAATCACCGCAAGTACGAGCAGCGCAATACCCATGTAGCCAGCTTTTTTGCCATATTTAAACATATGCGTCGTCCTTATACGTTAAAGCGGAAGTGCACGACGTCGCCATCGGCCATGACATAGTCCTTGCCTCAATACGCAGCTTGCCGGCAGCCTTGGCGCCCTGCTCGCCACCGAGCTCGATGTAGTCGTCGTAGCCAATGACCTCGGCCTTAATAAAGCCGCGCTCAAAGTCGGTGTGGATGACACCGGCGGCCTGCGGGGCGGTCGCGCCCTGACGCACCGTCCAGGCCTTGACCTCCATCTCGCCAGCCGTAAAGAACGACTGCAGGCCAAGCAGCTTGTAGGCGGCCTGCGCGAGCACGTCCAGACCGGGCTGCTCCAGGCCCAGGCTCTCCAGGTAGTCGGCGGCGTCCTCGGGATCGAGCTCGGAAGCTCGGCCTCGATTTTGGCGCAGATGGGCAACGGCTTGACACCGTCGATGGGCGCCAGGTCCTCGTTGAGCATATCCTCGTCTACGTTGGCCACATACAGAATGGGCTTCATGGTGAGCAAGAACAGGCCCTTGGCAGCGGCGCGCTCCTCGTCGGTCATCTCCATGGATGCGGCGCGCTTGCCCTCGTTGAGCCAGGCAAGCAGACGCTTGGCCACCTCGAACTTGGGCATGAGCTCCTTGTCGCGCTTGGCCTCCTTCTCGAGCTTGGGCAGCTGCTTCTCGAGCGTGCCCATGTCGGCCAAGATGAGCTCGGTCATGATAGTGTCGGCATCGCCGGCGGGATCGACGAACTCGCCCGTGCGGCCCACCTCGCGCATAACGTTGGGGTCCTTAAAGTAGCGCACGACCTCGCAGATGGCGTCGGTCTCGCGGATGTTTGCCAAGAACTGGTTGCCCAAGCCCTCGCCCTCGTTGGCGCCCTTCACCAGACCTGCGATGTCGACGAACTCGACCGTAGCCGGCACAATGCGGCCCGGGTTGACGATATCGGCGAGCTTTTGCAGGCGGTTATCGGGCACATCGACGATACCCACGTTGGGGTCGATCGTGGCAAACGGGTAGTTGGCGGCAAGGCCGGTTTTTTTTGGTAAGCGCGGTGAACAGCGTCGACTTGCCCACGTTGGGCAGGCCCACGATACCGATGGAAAGGGACACGACAGCTCCTTTTGGTACAGGTACTTCAAACTGCATAAGTATAGCGCCGCCGCAGCATCCAGGCGAACCCGGACGCCACGGCGGCGCAAATGAAGCAGAGATTGGGGTCGCCAGCTAGTCCGCGAGCTTTTCCACCTGGTCGAGCATCTTGTCGAGCTTGGCCTTTGCCTCGGCCTTGGCTTCATCGCCTCTTCGTGGGCCTTGGCTTCTGGGCAGCCTTTTCCTCGGCCTCGGGGTCGACGACAACCAGATTGGACGCGTCGTGTTGAACCAGCTTGAGCGCATGCTCGGGACAAACCTTGACACAGGCGCCACAGCCTAAACAATACGTGGACTCCAACGCAAAGCGGCCGCTTCCCACCAAATCGCAGGCAAACGTGGGGCACACGTTGACGCACTCGCCGCACGACGTGCACTTGTCAAAATCGCATTCCGGCGTGCTCACCTGCATGTTCTGGGCAAGCTCGGGATGGTTCTGCAGTGTCGAGAGCACCAGCTGCCGCCCGTGCGTGAGCGAACGGCGACGCTTGGTCGTCGTGGTGCCGCACATGGTGTTGAGCGTGCGCTCCAGCTGGGTAATCTGATGACGATGGGCTTTGAGCTTCTGCGTCACCGAGGCCAGCGCCGCCGTCGCCGGGTTGAGCTTGGTCACTGTCAGGCCCGTCGTGCGAGCGATCTTTTCCATGTACTCCTTGCGCTCGTACTCGCGAAGCTTATGGCACTTGAGGCTCTTGGGGTCGACCTCCAGGCCCATACCCGTGCCAGACCACTCCTCGGCCTTCGCAATCGCCTCGCCAGAATGTCCTCACCACCGGTGTTGCGGCATTTATCGCACACGCCCAACGGCAGGTACACGCTCACGTTGGGATAGTCGGCCAGCACCGAGAACCAGGTCTCGGCCGTAATATCGCCCACGCAGGCAACGACGACCTCGTTTTCGCGCGGCATGCGCTTAAGGGCACGCGTGCAGGTAACGTAGGCAGTCTCGTGGCTCGTAGCAGCAGAGACGATATCGTCATACAGGTTTTTGGGCGCCAGGCGCGGCGAGATGATCGCCTCGGTCGGACAGGCAGCGGCGCACAGGCCGCACTTGCGACAGGAGTCGAGGATCTCAATGGCGTCTTCCTCGACCTCGATAGCGTTGACCGGGCACACGTCCATGCACGCGGTGCAGCCGCTCTTTTCGTTTTTGCAGGTCAGGCACGGAATGGTATTGCCGCGCGGGCGCTCCTTGTAGTCGGCAGGATTCCACTGCGGCGCTGACGGATCGAGTGCATCGGTCACACCGCCAAGCGGGTTTTTAAGAAAGTCGAAACCCTTACTGATCTCGATAATGTCATCAAACAGATCGTGTTCCTGCGCCATGCGCGGCCCCTCCCTGAGCAGTGCAAACAAGCAAGAGATAATGATACGCCATCGGCTCACGCCTCGGGCAAATTACACGCGGCGCATCTTTGCGGCAAATAGCCTATGCCCATCGCCGCCTCGATTGCACAAGGTCAATCAAGCGCCAAGCTATGCCTCGCACATGAGCTGCACGAGCTTCTGTTTGGTCACCTTGGTCTGCTCGTTGGCCATGTTGCGCTCGTTTCTAAAGACCGCATTTGCAACACCCTGCAGATCGGTATCGGAAATCTCACCAAGGCCCAGCTCCTCGAGCGTGGTCGGCAGACCGACGCGCTGGCAAAACTCGAGCACCTGATCAAGCTCGGGCGCACGCTCCAGGCGCAGCTGCACCACCAGGCCAAATGCCACGGCCTCGCCATGCATGGCCCTGCACTCGCAGAATCGTCAGACCGTTGGCGATGGCATGCGCCAACGCCAAGCCACCGCTCTCAAAGCCGACGCCCGAGAGCAGAATATTGCACTCGATCAGGCGCTCAACTGCCGGCGATGTACGGCCCTTTTTGAGATCGCGCTTGGCAGCGACGCCGCACTCCATGAGTGTGTCATAGCAGGCACGTGCCGCGACCAGAGCCAAGTGCCCCGGCGCGCACCGTGCTCGTTGGTGCCGCGCACCGCAGCGCACGAACGCGCCTCGAAGTACGTTGCCAGCGCGTCGCCCATGCCAGCGACCGTCATACGCAGTGGGGCCGCCGCGACCACGTTGGTATCGACCACGACCAGGTCTGGATTCTTCTCGAGCATCAGGTAGCGGTCGAACGACCCGTCCTCGTGATACAGCACCGAAATCGCGCTGCACGGACCGTCCATCGAAGCCGCCGTGGGGCATACGCACAACGGCAACTCGGCATAAAACGCAACGGCCTTGGCGATATCGAGCATCTTTCCACCGCCAATACCCACCACCATGTCGCAATACTCGGCTTGGGCTTCCTTAGCCATTTCGACAACGGCCTCTTCCGTACACGGACCGTCATAAATCTTAAAGAACGGTTCGCTTAGATCTTCATCCAGAAATCCATCGACGATCTGTCTGCACAGCCGATCCTCGGTGCCTGGTCAAACAAGACATAGGCAGCGCAGCCCAACCATGACAAATACCTGCCCTGACGCGAAAGTTCGCCCGACCCCTGAACATACCGGCCGGGACCGCCATAAACCATAGGAAGCGCCATACGAGAATCCGCCCTTCATCAAACAACGATTGGTGCAAAGCAACCTGACCCCCTTGCAGCAACTTGGTGCGAAGGAGTCAGGTTAGTTTGCACCATAGCAAAAAGGGGCAAAGCCGTCTGCTGGCTTTGCCCCTTCCTTAGCTTGATTTACTCATCCATGAGATAGTAGTGTCCCAGCGCGTCGGCACCCAGGATGGCGTTTGCGACCATCTCGGGCGTCACCTCAAACGGCATATTGCACATGGTGTCATCGGGCGCGCAGGCGGCCTCGGCAACAATCATGGCCTGTTCGCGCGTAAGCTCGGCAACGCCAAGTTCCTTCATCGTGACCGGCAGGCCCAGCTCAATGCAGAAGCCCAAGACTTCCTCGAGTTTCTCAGTCGGAGCATCCTCGAGTACCAGCTGAACGATGGTGCCAAAGGCGACCTTCTCGCCGTGATACATGCCGTGGCACTCGGGCAGCATCGTCAGGCCATTGTGGATGGCATGAGCAGCAGCAAGGCCCGAGCTCTCAAAGCCAATGCCCGAAAGCAGCGTATTGGCCTCGATGATATGCTCGACTGCAGGCGTGAGCGCACCCTTCTCCAGCGCGACCTTGGCCTTGACGCCATCGGCCATAAGCGTCTCGTAGCAGAGCTTGGCGAGCGCCAGACCGGCCATGCCGCCCTTGCCGCCAGCGCAGGTGCCACCGTCGGCATCATGCGTCGCCTGGGCCTCAAAGTAGGTTGCGAGCGCATCGCCCATACCGGAAACCGTCAGGCGCACCGGGCTCGCCGCGATAACCGTCGTATCCATCAGGACAATGTTGGGGTTTGCCTTAAGGAAGAGATATTTATCGAACTGGCCATCGTCGGTGTAGAGCACCGAAAGTGCCGAACACGGGGCATCGGTCGAAGCAATGGTGGGGCAAATGATAACCGGGGACTCCAGGTAATAGGCGACGGCCTTCGCGGTGTCGAGGATCTTGCCGCCACCGACGCCGACGATGATGTCGCAACCGTTGTCGCGAGCGAGCGCAACCAGGCGATCGACCTCGCCCTTGGAGCACTCGCCGTTAAGTCCTCAAACAGCAGCTCGGCCTTAGCTCGGCAAAACCGCCCTCGATCTTGGCACCGACGCGCTTCTTGCCCGAAGGCGTCACGATGACGAGGGCCTTAGCGCCGAGCGGCTCGACATAGGAGCCGAGCTTGGCGAGCTCGTCCGGACCCTGGATGTACTTGCTGGGGCTATTGAAAATTGCAGCCATAACTATCCCATTCTCTAAAAGAAAAAGAAAGGGGCTCCGTACAGATACGTGCGGAGCCCCTCGTTACGATAACAAGAGTCGATTAGAAATCGATGTCGGTGTCGTAGTAGCAGGCCTTGAGAATCTTCTCGAAGTCGGCAGCCTTGGTCTCACGCGGGTTCTCGGGCGTGCAGGCGTCCTGCTCGGCGTTCGCGGCGATCTCGGGGAGCTTGGCGAGGAACTCCTCCTCGGAAACCATCTGCGGGTTCTCGGCGTCGACCTTCACGCCACCATTCGCGTAATCCTTGATGGACTGCGGAATGTTGAGCTGGTCGTTGAGGTCGCGGATCTTCTGGACGAGCGCAGCGATAAGCTCCTCGTTGGTCTCGCCGGGAAGGTGCAGGATCTCCTTGGCCACATAAGCGTAGCGCTCGGCAGCACGGGGATCCTTGGAGTTCCACTGGATGACCTTGCCAAGGTACATAGCGTTAGCAGCACCGTGGATGATGTGGCCGTTCTCAAAGGCTGCACCGGTCTTGTGAGCCATGGAGTGAACGATGCCCAGCAGGCCCGAGGAGAAGGCGATGCCGGCGATGCACTGAGCCTCATGCATGTGCTGACGGGCCTCATGGTCGCCAGCATAGGACTTGGGCAGCCACTCGACGATCTCGCGGATGCCGTGCAGGGCGTTGGCGTCGGTGAACATAGAGGCAAAGGTGGAAACGTAGGCCTCCATGCAGTGGGTCAGAGCATCCATGCCGGTGTGAGCGCACAGCTTGGCGGGCATGGTGTAGGTGAGCTCGGGGTCGACGATGGCGACATCAGGGGTGATGTTGAAGTCGGCCAGCGGGTACTTGATGCCCTTGCGTAGTCGGTGATGACGGAGAAGGCGGTAACCTCGGTAGCGGTACCGGAGGTAGAGGAGATGGCGCAGAAGTGAGCCTTCTGACGCAGCTCGGGGAAGCTGAACGGCTGGATGATGTTATCGAAGGACTCCTCGGGATACTCGTAGAAGACCACATGCCTTAGCGGCATCGATGGGCGAGCCGCCGCCGATGGCGATAATCCAGTCGGGCTCGAACTCGCGCATGGCCTCGGCGCCCTTCATGACCGTCTCGATTGACGGATCGGACTCGACGCCCTCGAACAGCTTGACCTCGAAGCCGCCCTCTTTGAGGTCGGCCTCAACGTCCTGCAGGAACCCGCCGCGGCGCATAGAGCTGCCGCCAGAAACGATGATGGCCTTCTTGCCCTTGAGGTTCTTCACCTCGTGGCGAGCGCCCTCACCAAAGTACAGATCGCGAGGATTGGTAAAACGTCCCATACTGTGCCTCCTAAACAAGCCCCTCTTAGACTTGCGTATATAACGGAGCACCCGATTGGCTCCGTTAGGACCGTTTTGCGCGTTGCCGGCGATGACAATGCGCGATGTCTAAACGTCTCAACGCTCAGACAAACACTATTTTACCGTTCTGGTTGGTCAGTTATTCACCTAAAGCGACAATGATGAAACGTTTTTTCTATCCCTGAAGACCCTTGTGGGGCATTCATACTCCCAAGCTGGGCAAACGTTTTATCAAGGTTGACCACATATCCCGGACAGGACGGTGCCCCTCCAAAATGCGCCCCGTTCGCCGCCAAAAATCGACCGTTTGCGGCACCGTGATACCACTCAGTCGTCCAAGGCGCCGACATTTGTGCGACATCCGTCTTCGTGGTGCAAAGGTGCAAGTCCAAGTGCGGCACCCCCGGTGTGCCACATGCGGGTAAACTAGAACCTTATATAGAGACATTTGAACCCTAACCGCAGCAAAGGAGGCCCCATGGCATTCGATCCCATTCAAGAGGATTGCCATCGCCTCGTTCTTGAGGCCTTGCGCCGCGACAATATCCCGCTCACCGACGGTGCCGCCGTAGAGCGTCTGATGGAGCAATTCACCCGCAACCCCGCGCCGCTCATCGTGCACGACCGCGACCGCGCCGGGCACCTCATTGCCAAGGTGGTCGAGGCTGTCGACTACCGCATTCCCTTTATCCCCGACGATGCCCAAGCCGAGCAGGAAGAGGCCGCTGCCGAGAACATGCTTCGCGAGGCCGCCGCACTCGATCCGGCCAACTGGGATGCGCAGCGCATGTTGTGCGCCCTCACCGCTGACTCCAACGAGGAATACGTACAGTACTTGGTATCCAAGTGCGATGAAGTCGAACACGACCTGGCGCTCAAGATCGCCTCGGCGCAGGACCCCTACGAGCGCGAGGCCGCAGGCGACCTGACCCGCCGTCCCTACCTGCGCTGGCTTGCCGCCTTGGCATCGCGCGCGCTCATTAGCGGCCGCTACCGCATGTCGTTGGATGCCGCGAATCGCAGCCTGGACTTTGCGCCCAACGACCCCGCCGGCGTCCGCCATACTGCGATGCTTGCAATGGCAAAGCTCGAATACCCCGCCGAGGAGCTCAAGCGCTTTCGCTCTGCCCACTCCGTCCCCTATCTCGCCAACACGCCGCTGCGCCGTCGTCCCAAGGACGCGGAGCGTGACTTGGACCCGTGGACGCTCATCGCGCTGATGAGCGCAGCCTGGCGCGAGCTGGACTACGAGGGTGCCGAGCACTACCTGCGTATCCTTGCGCGCTCGTGCCCGCACGCAGCCGAGGCGCTCTACTTCCAAACCGAGTTTCCCGATGGCGTCTATGCCCGCGTCAACGTGGGTGCAGGCTCCACCGACGAGCTCGTCCTTGCACTCTCCGAGGCGACGCCGGTACTGCAGGAGGGCCTGGGCGCGCCCGACAACGCCAGCTTTGCCGCCTGGGTCGCCACCAACGACATCGTGCGCTCCCAGATCGACGAGCGCATACTGCGGGCGGCCGAGCAGGGCTTGCCGTTTAAGGGAGGAGACCTCTAATGGATCCGAGCGTCTACATCCCCGCCTACCTGGAGCGCACCTATCTGGCGTCGCACCCCGAGCTCACCGATGCAGCACGCGAGCTTGTCCATAACGACATTAGCGCGAATCCCCAAAAGTATGCGCAGTCCGAGCATGCTCAGGCGCTGCTGTCCTATGCCGGTGTTCATCGCCACCTGCTCGACGAGCTCCATCGCATCGAGGACATGGGCAGCGACGAGGAGTTTGAGCAGACGCGCAACCGCCTGTTCGACGATATGCGTGATGAGCTGCTCAAGATCGTCCGCATCGATGCGCTGGCCGTCGATGCCCAGCTGCTCGCCATCATTTGGCGGACACGCCCGTCGACGCCTGCCTGGGCGACTGATGAAGCTCGAGACGAGCACGGCCGACTACCTGCAACAGAGCGTGCCCGGGTTTGATATGGAGCCCCGCACTACTGGGCCAATAATGTTTTGGCCGACGGTGTCACCGCAGCGGACCTTACCGTGAGCGAGCCGGCCCTTATCGGGTGGCTCCACACGCTCGAGGCCATCTCGCAGCTGTGCATGGCGAGCGCCCGCTACCGTGCTGCCGCCAACTATGCTCGCCGCGTTCTTAAGGCGGAAGGCTATCCCACCCGAGCCGCCGGCACCGTGCTGCTCGCCCTCGCCCGCCTGGAAGACCAGGACGGCTTTTTTGCCCTGGCCCACCAGCTCGAGGAGCAGATGGGGCAGACGCACTCGAAAACTCTCCTTGGTACCTGCTCGCCGCACGATTCTGCTGTTCAAAACAAACAAGATGCGCCCGGCGACGCGCGCGCTGCGTGAGTTCGCCAACCGTTGCGAGGGTGGCGCGTTCTTCTTGCTGAACCCCATGTACCAGACGCCGTATCTTCCCTGCCGGCCCGAGCCGCACGACCCCTGGGACCTTTCGCACCAGGCAGTTTGGGAGCCGACGGCATTATCTCGGACACCCCCGACTTTGCCCCCTGGCCAACGCCTGCGAAGATGTATCGCAGCTCGCCCAGGAATTTGCGCGCCGCTACGGCTTTTAGCGACGCGATCGCCCCGACCATGTCATTCACGTTAGGAACGACTTCATGAACTTCCGCTCATCTCTCGCCTGCACCTCGAGCGATATCGCCCGCTGGGGACTGCGCTCTGTCCTCAAACGCCAGGGCGGCGTACTCCCCGGCCGCATCGCATGAAGATCGACCCCGAGTTGCTGAGCGACCTCGCCGGCCTTGTCGACCGCAGCGTGGTGATTACCGGTACTAATGGCAAGACCACCACCTCCAACCTCATCGCTGACGCCGTTGCTGCCAGCGGCGCTACCGTGGTGTGCAACCGTGCCGGCAACAATATGGAGCCTGGTGTGGTGGGTGCTCTGCTCGAGGCCCGCGGCGGCCTTAAGCACACCAGCAGCGGCAAGCGCGTGGGCGTTTTTGAGTGCGACGAGCTCTACACCGTACGCGTTCTGCCCAAGCTCAAACCGACGTACTTTGTGCTGCTCAACCTGTTCCGCGACCAGCTAGACCGCTACGGCGAGATCGACCACACCCAGGACGTCATCGCCCATGCGTTGGAGCTCTCTCCGGCAACAACGCTCATCTACAACGCCGACGACCCGCTGTGTGCCGCGATCGCCGCGCGCGTTCCCAATGCAAGCATCGCCTTTGGCATCGACGGCGCCACGGGCACCGAGTCCGACCGCATTAGCGACTCGCGTTTTTGCTCACAGTGCAACGCACCGTTGGAGTACGACTATGTGCAGTACGGCCAGCTCGGAGCCTATCATTGTCCTTCGTGCGGATGGGAGCGTCCCGCGCTGGTCCGTCGCGTGACGGGCGTGGAGCTCGGCTGCGACGGCTACGGCTTTGACCTGGTCTTTGGACCTGCGCCCGACGCTGCTGCTGCACACATCGCCACACGCTACAACGGCCTGTACATGGTCTATAACGTTGCCGCCGCCTTCTTTGCGGCGCGCGAGCTGGGCGTGGACGCGGCACATCTGCAGCCCACGCTCGATGCCTACGTCCCCGCCGGCGGACGCATGGGCCGCTGGGATATTGCCGGCCGCACCGTCGAGGCAAACCTGGCAAAGAATCCCGTAGGCTTCGATCGACAAATCCAGTCCATCAAGACGGCAGGCGGCAGACTCTGCGCTTTCTTCCTCAACGACAACGATGCTGACGGCCACGATGTATCGTGGATCTACGACGTCGACTTCGAGCGCATCGCCGACACGCCGGGTCTTGTCGCCTTTGCCGGCGGCACGCGCGCGCACGACATGCAGGTGCGCCTCAAGTACGCCGGCATCGATGCCACGATTATCTCGAATGTCGAGCAGGCGATTGGTGCCGTGGCAGACGAGGCCGCCGGCGACACTTTCTATGCCGTCGCCAACTACACGGCCTTTCCGCCGCTGGTCAAGGAACTCGACGGACTCAAAGGCACCGATACGAACTCGGTAGCCTCCCACGCCGTAACGCGCGCCGATGGCAGCACTGTCCCCACCGATATTGCGCCGGTCGAGCTTTCGCGCCCCCTGCGTATCGTCTATCTGTACCCCGATGCCCTCAACCTCTACGCCGACGGCGGCAATGTCATCGCCCTCGAGCGCCGCTGCGCCTGGCGCGGCATTCCCGTGCGCGTGGACGAGGTCCGCATGGGCGAGTCGCTCAATCTCACCGATGCCGATATCGTCATGATGGGCGGCGGCTCCGATCGCGACCAGCTGGCCGTGGCACACGAACTGCTCGCTCAAAAAGACAAGGTCGCGGCCTATGTTGAGGACGGCGGCACACTGCTTGCTATCTGTGGCGGCTATCAGCTGCTCGGCCGTTCGTACTACATGGGCGACGATCGCATTGAGGGTCTGGGCGTCATTGCCGCCGAGACTGTGCGCGGCTCCGACCGCCTGATCGGCAACGTCGCCGTCAAGACCGACCTGGCACCCGAGCCTTTGTCGGATTCGAGAACCACGGCGGCCGCACGCTTTGGACGCGATGCCACGCCGCTCGGAACGTCCGTCGTCACTGGCACCGGCAACAACGGCGACGACGGCTTTGAGGGTCTGATCTACAAGGGCGTGATCGGCACGTACCTGCACGGGCCGGCGCTGCCCAAAACCCCGAACTCGCCGACTGGCTGATCGCGCACGCCCTCGAGCGCCGCGGCGATGCGCAGGCCACAGCCCTGCTGCCGCTCAAGCCCCTCGACGACACCTACGAGCGCGCCGCCCACGACGCCGCCATGAAGCTCCTCCCCTAGCACCCCACCACACAAGGGACAGGTACCTTTGTGGTGGTTTTCCAGTTTGCCAACGATATACGCGCCGGCAAAAAAAGTCTGCTATACTCTTTCCCGCTGTCCCCATCGTCTAGCGGCCAAGGACGCCACCCTTTCAAGGTGGATATCGCGGTTCAATCCCGCTGGGGGCACCATTTGAAACGAGAAGCCCGTTACCCCCGCGGTGACGGGCTTTTTTGCTACCCATACGCCGGATTCGAACCCCGAAGCATAAAATCACACTGTCATCCAAGGGCCCGTGGACAAAAAATAGCAAATATGAGTACTGTTACCAATTTAGTAACAGCGATTTCATGCCATCAGAAGGCGATTTGGACACAAGGCGTCCTATGGCGGAGGAATTGCAGGCATTTATCAGCTAAGTACTTGGACATATGTTGCGTAACACTGCATATTTTGCAAAAAGATAATGCTACAGGGCTTGTGACAGTACTCATATTTGACGTTTTTTGCCCACGACCCCTTATTGCGTGGGCGAATCAGTTGCAAAGCGGGATCCAAAGCGTCCTTCGCAAACAAATAGCCGGGGCCCGCGCGATGCGGACCCCGGCTCAATACCGTGACGATATGTCGGTTACGTTCTACACGTAGAACAGAATGTCGTCGTAGGTCGGAACCGGCCAGTAGTCGGCGGCCACGATCTCCTCCATTGCGTCCACGGCGGCACGCAGCGTATCCATAGCGGGAACGACCTCGTGCGCGTATACGTTGGCCTGCTCCTGGCCATCGAGAGCCTCGGCCTTCTGATGTACGGCGTCGAGCGCTTGATGGAGTCGTTGATGGCGGTGATACCGTTGCAGAGCTTGTTGAGCGTGTTCTGCTCGCACTGCATGGCGGCCTCAGCACCGGCGGCACGAATAGTCTCAAGGCCTTAGCGACCTTGGTGGCATAGGCGGTAATGACCGGGCGATAGGTACGACGCGCCTCGCGAACCATCGTGGTAGCCTCGATGTTCATGAGCTTGTTGTACTTCTCGAGCTTGCAGTCATAGCGGCACTGGGCCTCGGCGCGGGTCAGGACACCCGTCTCCTCAAAGAGCGCAATGGCCTTATCGGAAACAAAGGCGGGAAGAGCGTCGGCCGTGGTCTTGTTGTTGGCAAGGCCGCGCTTCTCGGCCTCGATGGGCCACTCGTCGGAGTAACCGTCGCCGGAGAACAGGATGCGCTGGTGATCGGTCAGCACCTTCTTGCAGTACTCGAGCGCGGCGTCCTGGAACTTATCCTCGGGCGTACCCTCGAGTGCGTCGGCGAAAGACTTGAGCGACTTGGCCACGGCAGCATCGAGCACCAGGTTGGAGTCGGAGACGTTCTGCTCGGAGCCGCAGGCACGGAACTCGAACTTGTTGCCGGTGAAGGCGAACGGAGGTACGGTTGCGGTCGGTGTTGTCCTGCATCAGCTTGGGCAGGGTATCGGCGCCTAGGTCAAGCACGCCGCGCGTGGCATGGACGGAAGCCTTGCCATCGATGATCTTCTCGACGACCTCGGTGAGCTGGTCGCCCAGGAAGATGGACATAATCGCCGGAGGAGCCTCGTTGGCGCCCAGACGATGATCGTTGCCGGCCGAGGCAACGGAGCACGCAGGAGCTCCTGGTAGTTATCGACGGCTCGATCACCGCGGTGAGGAAGACGATGAACTGCAGGTTGTCGAGCGGGGTGTCGCCCGGGTCGAGCAGGTTCTCGGACTCGGTGCCAAGCGACCAGTTATTGTGCTTGCCCGAACCGTTGATGCCCTCGAAGGGCTTCTCGTGCAGCAGGCAGACCAAGTCGTGGCGGGAGGCGATGAGCTTCATCTTCTCCATCATACCAGATTCTGGTCGATGGCCTCGTTGACCTCGCCGTAGACAGGGGCGAGCTCATGCTGGCAGGGAGCGACCTCGTTGTGCTTGGTCTTGGCAGGAATGCCAAGCGCCCACAGTTCATCGTCCAGGTCCTTCATATAGGACGAGACGGTGGGGCGGATAGCGCCAAAGTAGTGCTCCTCGAGCTCCTGGCTTGCAGGGAGCAGCGCCAAAGAGGGTGCGACCGGTGATGACCAGGTCCCTGCGCTTGCGGTAAGCGTCCTTCTTGATCAGGAAGTACTCCTGCTCATCGCCCACGGAAGGAACGACCTTCTTGGGGGTCTTGCCAAACAGCGCTAAAACGCGCTTGGACTCACGCGAGAGCGCGGTCATGGAGCGCAGCAGCGGGGTCTTCTTGTCCAGGGCCTCGCCCGTGTAGGAGCAGAAAGCTGTGGGGATGCACAGGACATCGTCCTTAATGAATGCGGGGCTGGTGGGATCCCAAGCGGTGTAGCCACGGGCCTCGAAGGTGGCACGCAGGCCGCCGTTGGGGAAGCTGGAGGCGTCCGGCTCGCCCTGAATGAGGTTTTTGCCCGTAAACTTGGTAATGGCGGTGCCGTCGTGGTTGGGCTCGAGGAAGCTATCGTGCTTCTCGGAAGTAATGCCCGAAAGCGGCTGGAACCAGTGCGCGTAGTGCGTAGCACCCTTGGAGATGGCCCAAACCTTCATGGCGTGAGCGACGGCGTTGGCCACATCCAGGTCGAGCGGCTCACCCTCCTCGAGGGTTGCGGCAAGGCGCTTCCAAATGTCCTTGGGGAGGTAGTCCTTCATGACTTCCTCAGAGAACACCATGGTCCCGAAGCGTCAGTAAGATCGGCCATACGGAACTCCCTTCGTATCGGCACCGCGTGAGAAGCGGTGTTGATTACTAACGAACGAGTCATAGCTTAGGCTCGCCGTGTTTCCGCGACATTACCGTTGTGTTGCTGTCGCGAAACCAATCAATGAGGTTACCGCATCGCGGCAGTATTGCCACCCTTAACAGCCAATGAACTGTATAAATTGCAGACCTCCCCGCATGGTTTAAGGGTAGTCAATTTAGGACGGGGCTAAATTGACTGGTATTTCGCATCAGATACCAGTCTTTATAGTCCGTGCCTAGATTAGCCGCTCTGTTATAGATAAAGCCGATAGCAAGGCATCTTTGATTAGTATCCTCAAATAGCGAGTGAAACTCCACCGTGACACAGTGGTGCTGTAGAATCCTTACAACACATCACACTATTACGTATCTAAAGGAGCACGATATGCGCGTCGACGAGGTTTTTAAGCAGGCAGCTTCCCAGGGCACTGCACCCGTTTCGTTTGAGATGTTCCCGCCCAAGGGCGAGCTTACCCTCGACACGGCTCGCGAAGTGGCAGGCAATCTGTGCAAGCTTTCGCCGAGCTTTGTCTCGGTCACCTGCTCGGCTGGCGGCTCGGGCAACGGCGCCACCACCGCCCCCATCGCGCATATGATTACGAGCGAATTCGATACGCCCTCGGTGGCGCACCTCACCTGTGTGGGCCGTACCCACGCCGATATCGCCGCCAAGATCGATGAGTACCGCACCGCCGGCGTGGAAAACATCCTGGCCCTGCGTGGCGATCTCCCTGCCGGCGCGACCGAGGACGACAAGCCCGCCTCCGACTACGCCTACGCCCGCGACCTCATCCCCGAGCTCGTCGACGCCGGCTTTTGCGTGGGCGCCGCGGCCTACCCCGAGGGCCACATTGCCTGTGAGGACCTCAACGCTTCGGTCGAATACCTCAAGCAAAAACAGGACGCCGGCGCGAGCTTCTTTGTGACGCAGCTCTTCTTTGACAACGAGTGCTTCTACCGCTTCCGCGAGCTTGCCGACAAGGCGGGCATCACCGTGCCCATTACCGCGGGCATCATGCCGTTTATGGGCAAGTCGCAAATCAGCCGCATGGTCTTTATGTGCGGTGCGTCGCTGCCTCCCCCGTCATCAAGATTCTCGCCAAGTACGAGACGACCCCGAGAGCCTGCAGGCAGCCGGTGTAGATTATGCCGCCCGTCAGCTTTGCGACTCAAGGAGCACGGTGCCGCCGGTCTGCACCTGTACACTATGAATCGTCCTGCGATCGCCGCGACCATTATGGAGCGCCTAGGGTAATGGAAAAACCGCACATCGATACAACCGTTGTTGAAGTGCCGGCCGACCTTGCGTCGCCGGCGCTTTACCGTATCGACGCTGCCCACCACCCTCGTGTCGACCGTGCCGAGATGCTGCGGTATCTGGGCTACGGCGGCCAGCAGATTGAGCCCGAGCTGTCCCGACGAATTGAGCTTGTAGTCGAGCGCCTAGAGCTGGATATCGAGCCCCGCGGCGTGCGACGCGTGTTTGCCGTCGATGCCACAGGCGTCGACGAGCAGGGCGAGCCCTGCATCCGCTTGGTTGGCACCAATGTTAAGCTGCGGGGTCGTGATATCTATCGCCACCTTAAGGACGCCCGCCTTGCCGCACTCATGGCATGCACCCTCGGCATGAACGCCGAGCGTCGCCTGCGCACACGGGAGCCAGCAGCCTCTGGAAGGCGCCGTGCTCGACGCCGCATGCTCTGCCTATGTAGAAGCCGCCGTCGAGCAGATGGACCAGCAGGTCAAGGCTGCGGCCGCTGCACACGGGCTCGCCGGTAACTGGCGCTTTAGTCCCGGCTATGGCGACTGCCCGCTCTCGGCCCAGCGCTCAATCGTGGCTGCGCTCAACGCTACGCGGCTCATCGGGCTTACCGTCACGCCGACCAGCCTGCTCATGCCCACCAAGAGCGTGACCGCGGTGATCGGTCTGTTTGACGGCGAGGTCCACGACGCCAGAGCCGCCCCACCTGCAATATCTGCCGCATGCGTGAGCACTGCCGCTTCCGCGCCGCCCACACCACCTGCTATTCGCATTCTGAATAAAATGTCAATTGATGGCACGGTATCGAGGGAATCTCATCCGTAAGTAAGCGGATGTCCTCACAAACAAGTACCATAAGATGCCAAATAACAACTATCTGAAAGCCAGTACATGCACAACATTCTGCAGTTCTCGCCACAACTAACCGCGCTTGAGTTTTTTCAGGCATTGGCTTGGCTCGTGCCGGCATGGCAAAAGCCGGAATCAAAACAATCTGGGCAAATGACATAGACCGTACTAAATGCGCCATGTACAGCCAGTGCTGGGGCGATGAGCATCTAGTCGAGCAGGATGTCCACACACTCGACCCCGACCTAATACCCCAAGCCGACATCGCATGGGCGTCAAGCCTTGCACAAACTTATCTCTCGCGGGAAACAGGGAGGGACTTATCTCTGGCAAAGAGTCCAGTGCGTTCTTTGGCTTTATTAAGGCCATCGAAGGAATGAGCGATCGTGCCCCGCGGGCACTTGTTCTCGAAAACGTCATCGGCCTTGCCACGTCTAATAACAGTGATGACTTTAGACTCGTTTGCCAGGAATTTAATCGTTTAGGCTATTCATGCGACGCTTATTTTATCGATGCACGGCACTGGCTTCCCCAGTCACGCCCCCGCATGTTTATCGTCGGATTAAAAGACCCTCTTCCCAACAGCCGACTCGATTCCTCGCTTCGACCTGAAAAGGTCTCCTGGATTCACTCCGACCCTTCACTCATTACGCACGTCTCTCACCTAAACGAGCCGAGCCCACTTCGCATGACGGGCCTTGCAACGGTTGTTGAAGATATTCCCGAGGGCGACAAGCGTTGGTGGAACAAAAACCAAGTACAAGCATTTATCGACTCGCTTGCACCGCATCAAGCAGAGCGCCTTCAGCGCTTCTTAAATGCCAAAGAAAAAACTGTTCGCACTGCTTACCGTCGCACGCGATCAGGCGTTGTGCGCTGGGAAATCCGTGAAGAAGAAATTGCCGGATGTCTAAGAACGGCTCGCGGCGGCTCATCAAGACAGGCAGTCGTTATATGCGAAAACGGAAAGATAGAAGTTCGCTGGATGACTGGAACCGAATATGCCGTCTCCAAGGTGCTGACTCATGTCAGTTTAGCGGCTTCTCGGATGCTCAGATTCGCTACGCATTCGGCGATGCAGTTGCCGTGCCAGTTGTCACTTGGCTTATAAAAAATGCAGTCAAACCAGCGCTTATGTCTTCAAGGAACGGAGTGAACAATAATGGAAATGACCAATTGCTCCTTGAACGAGCCCGATAAAGATATCTTGGATGCCATTGAACTCTGGTACGAATCCAAACGCAGCAAGCGAGGCAATGTCAACCGTAACGTCATGGCGGTTGGCATAGGCATAAGCGAGCTGTTGCAAAACCGTTTTCCGCTCACCGACGATTATGTGCAATCGGACAAGGGGAGCCAAGTACGAGGCCTAAGTGGAGCATGCATCAAAACAGTTTTAGCCAGACATGGGGAAACGCGTGCCTTCGCATCAGAGGGCGGCAGAACCTCACGCGGCACACTCCCGATGGCGCTTGAGCTTGCCACAATTATCAACTCTGCCTACCCAGTGACACTTGCGAAGACGCTCGTCTTGAAGCTGCGAATGCAATCGCCAATTTCTTCGTCGAGCGAATCCAGGTCGATTTCTTTAACCGGCAGAGAATCAAAGTAGAAATCGATCTTCAAAAACCAATTTCTGTCATTGTCGATGATATCCTAGCCGAAGCAAGCCTACGGTCCGATAAGCCAACGGGTACCGTCGCACAGCACCTGGTAGGCGCAAAACTAGAGATGTTATTTCCAACCATAGAAATCGGAAAGGACAACTCAAACGCTGCCGACCAGCAAACAGACCGTTCTGGCGATTTCCAAATCAATGATGCTGCATTTCACGTGACTGTATCGCCAATGGCCAAATTGACCGATCGATGCCGAGATAACATTCGAAATGGCATTCGGCCCATCGTCGTTGTCCCCCACGATAAAGTTTCCTTCGCTTACGGACTGTTCGAAAGTGAGGGACTCGGCAATCGCGTACAGGTTATCGCGCTCGAATCGTTTATCGGCATCATTATTGAAGAATTATCGTTCTACAAGCGAGACCTAATTCGATTAAATGTCGCACGGCTTCTTGCCCACTACAACAAGCGAATCGAAGATATCGAGCCCGACAAATCCCTTCAAATAGAAATTCCTCAGTGGGCTCTAGACGAAATGGACGCACATGGCGAATAGCTCAAACATACTTATCACTCATGATCTGGACGGTGCCGCGCTGGCGGCGCCTGTTGATGCTGCGCGCCGCAACGGAGCTGCATACAAGACGCGCACGATCGACGACCTTCGCATTAAGGACGATCGTCTGCGCGCCGCCATCGAGGCACGGGACACCTGCTGTTCGACGGCGCATGGGTACCATGCTGCAGGCGGCCGGCATGAAGCCGGCGCCCTGCCCGAGCTGCTCAACTTTGAGGAGCCCCAGGTCATTACCGATATTCAGCGTCAGTACGTCGAGGCCGGCTGCGACGTGATCACCGCCAACACCTTTGGCGCCAACGCGCACAAGCTCGATGGCGCCGCCACCGTGGCAGATGTCTTTGCCGCGGCCGTCGCCTGTGCCCGCGCTGCCGGCGCCGCTACGTCGCCGGTGACATCGGTCCCATCGGCGCGTTGCTTCGCCCTTTGGGTACCCTCAGCTTCGACGAGGCTTATGACCTCTTTGCCGAGGAAGTGCGTGCCGGCGTCGATGCGGGCGTGGACCTCTTTATTATCGAGACTATGACCGACCTGGCCGAGATCAAGGCAGCCGTCCTCGCCTGCCGCGAGAACTCCGACCTGCCCGTCTTTGCCACCATGACCTTCGAGGAAGACGGCCGTACCTTCCTGGGAACGAGCCCCGAGGTCGCCGCCATCACGCTCGACGCTATCGACGCCGACGTTCTGGGCATCAACTGCAGCCAGGGACCGGCCGAGCTCCGAGGACTCGCCGCTCGCATGCTCACCGTTACGGACAAGCCCGTTATGGTGCAGGCCAACGCAGGACTGCCCCACGTGGACGACGACGGCAACACCGTCTTTGATATCCAGGCGCCCGAGTACGCCGTGGCCGTCGCCGGTATGATTGAGGACGGCGTGAGCGTCGTGGGCGGTTGCTGCGGCACCACGCCGGCGCACATGGCGGCCTTGCGCACGCTTATCGACAACCACACGTCCAGCCCGCGCCACCGCAAGCCCAGCATGTCGGTCACGAGCGCCCAAACGGTCGTGGACCTCCCCTGCGACGGCCACAAGATCGCCGTCATCGGCGAGCGCATCAACCCCACCGGCAAAAAGCGCCTGCAGCAGGCCCTGCGCGACGGCGACCTGGACTACGTGGTGAGCCAGGGCATCAGCCAGCAGGAGCAGGCGCCGACATCCTGGACGTCAACGTGGGCCTGCCCGAGATCGACGAGGTCAAGATTATCCAACAGGCCACCGAGCAGCTCCAAGGCTCCACGCTGCTGCCGCTGCAGATCGACTCCACCGACCCCGCCGCCGTCGAGGCCGCCGTACGTCGCTACGCCGGCAAGCCCATCATCAACTCGGTCAACGGCAAGCAGCAGATCATGGACGAGATCTTCCGCTGGTCGCCCACTACGGCACCAACGTTGTCGGCCTTACGCTCGACGAAGGCGGCATCCCCGATACCGCCGAGGCCCGCTTTGCCATCGCCGAGCGCATCGTGGCCGAGGCTGCCCGCTACGGCATCGGCCCGGACCGTATCCTCATCGACTGCCTGGTCATGACCGCCTCGACCAATCAACGCCAGGCCGAGCAGATCCTGCGCGCCATGTCCCTGTGCAAGGAGCGCCTGGGCGTCAAATGCGCGCTCGGCGTGTCGAACATCAGCTTTGGTCTGCCTGCCCGCCCGCTGCTGGGCTCGGTCTTTTTGGCCGCCGCCTTTGGCGCGGGCTCGATGCCCCCATCATGAACCCGGGCTCCAAGCGCTTTATGGACACCGTCTACAGCTATCGCGTCCTGAGCGTTGAGGACGAGGGCTCGACCGGATACATCGAGCGCTATGCCGGCTGGACCGATCCGTATAAGATCGCCGCCAACCCGGCAGCGGCTCAGGCCGCATCGACCGACACCGTGCCCGCTGCCGGCACCGCCGGCACCGACGGCAACGACGACCCGATTCGTCGCATGGTCGTCTCGGGCCGCAAAGGCGAGATCGCTGCCGAGACCGAGCGTCTGCTGGCAGACCACGACGCATGGACCTTATCAACAACCACTTTATCCCCGCCCTCGACGAGGTGGGCGTCCTCTTTGACCAGGGCAAGTTCTTCTTGCCGCAGCTCATGGCCTCGGCCGAGGCCGCGCGCGTGGGCTTCGATACCATCAAACGCCTGGTGCCCGCCGGCGAGATTGCCGACAAGGGTAAGATCTGCGTGGCCACCGTCAAGGGCGACATCCACGACATCGGTAAGAACATCGTCAAGATGCTGCTCGATAACTACGGCTATACCGTCTTTGACCTTGGCCGCGACGTCGATCCGCAGGAGGTGCTCAAAACCGTCAAGGAGCGCGACATTAAGCTCGTCGGCCTCTCGGCGCTTATGACCACCACGGTCGTCGCCATGGAGGAGACCATCAAGCTGCTTCATGCCGAGGTCCCGGGCGTCAAGATCATCGTGGGCGGCGCCGTGCTCACCCCCGAATACGCCAAGCAGATCGGCGCAGACTACTACGCCAAGGATGCCGCCGAAAGCGCCCGTATCGCCGAAGAGGTCTTTGGGCAGTAACACAACGGAAACAACCGAGCACTAAAACGTGCCGCACGCGCCACTTGGCACGTGCGGCACGTTAGAATAGATAAGACTATGCTCGTTTTGGCAGATAGGAGCGCAAGGATGGCGATCACGCCTGCAGAAATCGCGGAAACCCGCGGCATGGTTGAGGAGCAGAACCTCGACATCAGGACCATCACCATGGGTGTTTCGCTCATGGGTTGCGGCGACGAGAACCTCGACCGCATGTGCACGAAGATCTACGACCACGTGACGCACACGGCTGAGCATCTGGTCGAGACCGCCGAGAACCTCGAGCGCGAGTACGGTATCCCCATCGTCAACAAGCGCGTTTCCGTCACCCCGGTGGCGCAGATCGCCGCGTGCTGCAAGGATGAGGACCTCACCCCCATCGCGCACGCCCTCGACCGCGCGGCCGAGACACTCGGCATCGATTACCTGGGCGGCTTCTCCGCACTCGTCCAGAAGGGCATCGGCGACGCCGATCGCCGCGTTATCCAGTCCATCCCCCAGGCGCTCGCCACCACGAGCCGCGTCTGCTCCAGCGTCAACGTCGCCAGCCTGCGCGCCGGTATCAACATGGATGCCGTGCTCATGGCCGCCCAGACCATCATCGATGCCGCTAAACTCACGGCCGACCAGGATTCCGTCGGCGCTTCCAAGTTTGTCTGCTTTGCCAACATGGTCGAGGACTCCCCGTTTATGGCGGGCGCCGTCCACGGCGGTGGCGAGGCCGACGCCGTCATCAACGTAGCGTCTCGGGCCCCGGCGTTATGGCCGCAGCCCTGGAGACGCTGCCCGATTCCGCCTCGATGATGGAAGTCGCCGAAAAGATTAAGCAGACCGCCTTTAAGATCACCCGTGCCGGCGAGCTCATGAGCCGCGAGGCCGCCATCGTCTGGGTGTCGAGAAGGGCATTGTCGACCTGTCGCTGGCTCCCACGCCTGCCATCGGCGACTCCGTCGCGCGCATCCTCGAGATCATCGGCGTGGGCACCTGCGGTGGCCCGGGCACGACCTGCGCGCTCGCCATGCTCAACGATGCGTCAAGAAGGGCGGCGTCATGGCCAGCTCCAGCGTGGGCGGTCTTTCCGGCGCCTTTATCCCCGTGTCCGAGGACGCCGGCATGATCGCCGCCGTCGAGGCCGGCGCGCTTTCGCTCGAGAAGCTCGAGGCCATGACCTGCGTGTGCTCCGTTGGCCTAGACATGATCGCCATCCCCGGCGACACCCCGGTCGAGACCATCGCCGGCATCATCGCCGACGAGATGGCCATCGGCGTCATCAACAACAAGACCACGGCCGTCCGCGTGATTCCTGCCATCGGCAAGGGCGTGGGTGACTGCGTCGAGTACGGCGGCCTGTTCGGCCGTGCGCCCATCATGCCGGTGAACCCCAACGCCGGCACTGTGCTTGCCCACCGTGGTGGACGCTTCCCGGCGCCGCTGAACTCGCTGAAGAACTAGCTGAGGGGGACTGGCGAGGAGCCCCGGGGAGGGCAAATATATAAGTCGCCTGCTCGGACAGTCCTGACTCGCACGGAGAGCACATTAAGTGCTCTCCGGCTCGTGCGGAACTCGCGATCGACCTTATATATTTGCCCTCCCCGGGGCTCCCGCACAACGGGACCTCGATTGAGTTCTATCCCGGTTGCAGTCGCTTCGCTTCTGCTCCACTTTGCTGGTATGACGGTTTGGCGTTGGATCGGTTCTTTCTGATATATGCTGGTTGCGGCTCTTCTTTTGGGAGGAGTCGCTTTTTTGTTGCTAGGAGGTTGGCCCGTGGCTGATGGTGTAATTCAATCTGAGCTGCTTTCTGCGGATTGGAATGAGGAATGGATGCGCTTGCAGGCTGGTCGGCGGCGGCTGATGATTCTTTTGAATGGGATAAGCGGGCTCGGCATTTTCGGCCGTTGGAGACTGCCCCGTATGCCCGGGACTTTATCAAGCTGTTGGCGTTAAAGCCTGGTGAATCCGTGCTCGATATGGGGTGTGGAGCTGGTCGATTGCTATTCCGCTTGCTCAGGCTGGACATCCTGTGATTGCTGCTGACTTTTCCCCTGCCATGTTGGGCACGCTTGATGCTGGCATTGAGTACCATGGGCTCGAGAATCGCATTACACCGCTTGAGCTTGCTTGGGATGATGATTGGGATTTGGTTGGACCGGTCGCGAAAACGGTGGATGTTGCCTTTGCCAGTCGGTCGGTTACGACGACCGATCTAAAAGGTGCGCTTGCCAAGCTCGACCGTACGGCTCGTCGGCGTTGTGCTGTCACGATGGTCGCCAACTCCAGCCCGCGCTATGATCTGCACTTGATGAACGCTATCGGCGCCTCGGTTACCTGCAGCAATGGCTTTGTGTACGCCTTCAACATCCTCATTCAGATGGGTGCGTTGCCGCAGGTTACATACTTTGAATCGCCTCGTCGCGATACCTTCGACAGCCTTGAAGCGGGCGTGGCGGATTTTTCCCGTATGCTCGAGCATGGCAACGAGGATAAGATCGACTGCCTGCGCGACTACATCGCTCAACACATGATTGAGAACCTCCATGCCGGTGAGCCGGGCTCCAAGGGCGTGCCGCAGGGGCGCTATATGCTCGATCATGTCCGCAAGGTTCGTTGGGCGTTTATTGCATGGGAGCCGGTCTCTGCGCCCAGCTCATAGCCTGTTCGCAGCCTGCACCGCCCACTCACTCGGCATCCGCATTCTTTGCGAACTGGGCAAACGCGCCCCACACCGCGCCGTTCCTGCGCTATCGTGGGACAGCTCACGTAGATTAAGGCCCCGTCGCGGGGCGCCCCATACATAGAAAGCGAGAACCCATGGCACTGACAGGAGCCCAGGTCAAGCAGCTTCGCAGCATGGCCCATCACCTCAACCCCGCCATCATCATCGGTAAGTCCGATGTCAACGAGGGCACCGTCGAGCAGACGGTCGCCTACCTGGAGAAGCACGAGCTCGTTAAGTGCTCCGTGCTCGATGGCTCCAGTCTTTCCGCCCGCGAGGCCGCCGAAGAGCTCGCTGAGCGTTGCCACGCCGAGGTCGTCCAGGTCATCGGCCGCAAGTTCTCGCTGTATCGCGAGTCCTCGCGCAAGGACATCGAGAAGATCAAGCTCGTCTAAGAGTCAATGATCCGGCGAACCAACACATAGCAAGCTTACGGGTGCCCAAGTACTTCGGGCGCCCGTTTTTTATCGCTCGACCAGCACGCGATTGAGCCGCCCCTCCACCAAGCGCTCGTATAGACGCCGCGTCTCGGGCTCGGGCACGCCATTGACCTGCTCCCTCAGATGGTGCATATGCCACTGTATAGCTCGACGATATCGCGCCTCCGCCCCGCCGCACTGTAGACACGCATGGCGCAGCGCACCATATCCTCACGCGCCGTTTCCTGTCGAAGCCCCGACTCCGCCAGCCAAATCGCCGACTGCAGATCGTTTTCTTCTAGAGCGGCATTTGCTCCCTTAATCATGCAATCGATGTACTTTGACTGCATAATGCGTTCGCATACGCAAAAAAGTAGGGTGGGATTACAGCCCATTGGGGAACATACAGCGGTTCCGGG
>ENA-OQIM01000003-OQIM01000003.1-human-gut-metagenome-genome-assembly--contig:-NODE-3-length-61703-cov-4.249691_pt1 | contig 61703 bp, 74 predicted proteins | sample MGYA00242579_ERZ504744 | MGnify/ENA primary metagenome ERZ504744 (study PRJEB26092, sample SAMD00036441) | human gut metagenome | host: Homo sapiens | study: EMG produced TPA metagenomics assembly of the...
GTGCTGATGCCGAGTGGCTGGCCGGACGCGTGGATGATGTTGCGTTCGTCATGATGGTTGCTCCTTTTCTCACTCGCCGTCCGCGTTGTTGCCTTGCGCGCGTTGGCTTCCAAGGCTTTGGCCTGCTCGTCGGTCAGGTATCCGAACCATTTGCCGGCGGTGTTCATGTCCTTGTCTCCACGGCCAGAGATGTTGATGATCATGACCGGATGCTCATACCCTTTGGCCTTGAGGTCTGCAGCTGCCTTGTACGCGCCGGCCACTGCGTGGGAGCTTTCGATGGCAGGGATGATGCCTTCGGTTTCGCACAGATCCTTGAACGCGCTCATGGCTTCCTGATCAGTGGCCCAGGAATAGTTGACGCGGCCGATATCCTTGAGCCATGCATGTTCGGGGCCGACGGAGGCGTAATCCAAGCCTGCGGAGATGGAGTACGTGTCAAGGGTCTGGCCTTCGGGGTTTTCCAACAGATAGCTCTTGGCTCCTTGGAACATGCCCAGTTCACCGGTACCTGGCGCGAATCGAATGGCATGGCGACCGGATTCGGGCCCGTTACCGCCGGCCTCGTAACCGTACAGGTTTACTCGTTCGTCATCGAGGAAGGCGTTCATGATGCCGATGGCGTTGGAACCGCCGCCGACGCATGCGCAGATAGCATCGGGATGGTCGATGCCATACCAATCCTGCAGCTGCTGTTTCGCTTCCTCTCCGATGATCTTTTGGAAGTCGCGCACCATGGATGGGAACGGATGAGGCCCTGCGACCGTGCCGAGCAGATAATGGGTGTCTTTGACGTTGGTGACCCAGTCGCGCAGCGCCTCGTTGATGGCGTCCTTGAGGATGCGATCACCCAAGGTGACTTCGACGACCTCCGCGCCAAGCATGCGCATGCGGGCAACGTTCAGCGCCTGACGGCGGGCATCGATCTGTCCCATGTAGATGCGGCACTTGAGTCCCAGCATGGCACAGACCGTGGCAGTGGCCACACCATGCTGGCCTGCACCGGTTTCGGCGATCACACGGGTTTTGCCCATGCGCTTGACCAGTAGGGCCTGTCCAAGCGCGTTGTTGATCTTGTGGGCGCGGTGTGGTTCAGGTCTTCACGCTTGAGGAACACACGGGCATCAAGACCGGTTTTCTCCTCGAGCCTCTGCGCGAAACGAGGCGCTTCAGTCAATGGGGACGGACGTCCAACATACTGCTGGTTCAACCGCGCCAATTCCTTATGGAATTCAGGATCGGCCTTGGCTTCCGTATACACGCGTTCAAGCTCGTCGAGCGCCGTGATCAGCGCTTCCGGAACATAGCGTCCGCCAAACTGTCCGAAATATGGTCCTTCATGGCTTGCCAACGGGGTCTGTTCGGATGCCTTCACTCTTGCTCCTGCCTTTACTAATCGTTCCACTGCCTGCTCATGGTTGGCCGCGGTGGCCACGCCTTCTCCCACCAGCACCGCATCCGCGCCGGCACGGGCGTAATCCTCAAGCTCAACCGAACCGAACACACCGGATTCCGCCACGCGAATCACATCGTCCGGCAAATCCGCGGCCAGTTCGTTGTACTTGTTCACATCCACCTTGAGGTCTTTAAGATTGCGGGCGTTGATGCCAATGACCTTGGCCCCGGCATTGATGGCCCGTTGAATCTCCTCACGGGTGTGTGTTTCCACCAGCACCGTCATATTGAGGCTATGCGCGAGATCGAGCAGCGACTTGAGCTTGACGTCGTCCAATGCGGCGACGATGAGCAGCACCAGATCGGCACCATGCGCACGTGCTTCCCAAATCTGATATTCGGTAACGATGAAATCCTTGCGTAGCACGGGAATCCTCACTGCGGCGCGCACCTTGTCGAAATCTTCAAGAGAGCCAAGGAACCAACGGCCTTCAGTCAACACGGAAATCGCGCTTGCACCTCCCTGCTCGTATTCGCGGGCCAAAGCGGCCGGATCCGGAATATCGCTCAAATGGCCTTTGGATGGGGAGGCACGCTTGATCTCGGCGATGACCGGAATGCCATCCGCCTTTTTCAGCCACTGACGCGCATCGATTGGCGCTGAAGCCTCGAACGCCATCCGCTTGACCTCAGCGAGCGGCACGTTGTTTTCTCTTGATCGCTGATCCTCGACGGCTCCCGCCACCAATTCATCGAGCACAGACATTACTGCTTCCTTTCACAACACAATTGAACGGTCAGAATGTGACTCACAACTGGCGAAGCTGCGCGGCGATCTGTACCGCTTCAACGCTGGCTTCGGCCTTGTTGCGAGTCTCCTGCCACTCACTGGCCGGCACGGAATCGAGGACGATTCCAGCTCCGGCCTGCACGCTCGCTTCATGGTCGCGAATGAATGCAGTTCGAATGGCGATGGCCATATCGAGGTTGCCTGAAAAATCAAAATAACCGACGGTGCCGCCGTAAATACCACGGTCGGCCGGCTCAAGTTCATCGATAATCTCGATGGCGCGCGGCTTCGGCGCTCCGGACAGCGTCCCCGCGGGGAAGGCGGAAGTGAACACGTCGAACGCCGTCATATGCGGATCGACCTGCCCGGTAACGGTTGAGCAGATGTGCATGATATGGCTGAACCGTTTGATGTCCATCAAGGAAACGACTTCGACGCTTTCCGGACGGCACACGCGGCTCAGATCGTTGCGGGCCAGATCGACCAGCATGATATGCTCGCTGCGTTCCTTCGGGTCTGCCAATAGTTCCTTGGCGAGACGTTCATCTTCCTCAGGAGTGGCGCCTCGTGGTCTGGAACCGGCGATTGGGAAAGACATGGCATGGCCGTTGTCCACCTTGATCAGTGTTTCCGGGCTGGAACCGATGACGTTGAAATCACGTCCTTGAGCATCGGTGAGTGCCATGAAATACATGTACGGGCTCGGATTGAGGGTACGCAGCACACGATACACATCAAACGGATCGGCGGGAGAATCAATATCCAGTCGCTGCGAAATGACCACTTGGAACACATCACCATCGATGATATGGCGTTTGGCCTCTTCAACGGAACGTTCGTAATCGCTTTTCTCCGTGCGGAATCGCAGTTGGGGCTGGCCGACCGACTCGTCGAGCACATTGACCCGGGCTTCGTTTTCGACGGGTGCGGCAGCCTTGCGCTGCATATCATCCAGACGTGCCAGCGCTTCATCGTAGGCGGCATCGGCACGAGTCGGACGGTCATCGACATTCACGGCATTGGCAATCAGCATACCGAGCCAGACACGTGGTCGACTACTGCGATGTCCGTGGCGAGAGCCAGAACGGTTTCCGGCTGTCCGGTCTCATTCGGGGCTTCGGCACGGAGCGTCGGTTCCCAATGTCGGATGGAATCCCATCCGACAGTACCAACGAGGCCACTGGTCAGATTCGGCAATCCCTCGACGTGCGGAGCTTCAATGTCTTCAGCGCGGCATGTGCCACTTCGACAACATCACCGTCGGTGGGCACTCCGACAGGCACCTGTCCCAGCCAATCGGCTTTGCCGTTGTTCGAACGCAGCTGCGCCATGGAATTCACGCCGATGAAGCTGTATCTACTCCACGCTCCGCCAAATTCAGCCGATTCGAGGATGAACGTACCGGAACGGCCTCCTGCGAGACGCTCGTAGAAGCCGACTGGGGTCAATGAATCAGCCAGCAAACGGCGTACGATGGGGATGACACGGTAGCCTTGGTCGGCCAATTCATGGAACTGCTCACGGCTTGGCCATGTAGCACCCCACTTGAGGGTCTGTACGCTGCATTCGCTCACCGCTGACCCTCCTGTTCTTTGGTTCGATGGCCCACGACCACAGGCAGCTGTCCGCCTTCTTCAAAGCAGGAACGTTTGCCGGTATGGCAAGCCGCTCCCACTTGGTCAACTTCTACCAGAATGGCATCTCCATCGCAATCCAGCGCGAAGGACTTCACATACTGGGCATGTCCCGACGTATCGCCCTTACGCCAATACTCCTGCCTGGACCTCGACCAGAATGTGACGCGTCCGGTGGTGAGGGTACGTCTGATGGCTTCGTCGTTCATATAGCCGACCATCAGTACCTCTTTGGTATCGAACTGCTGGATGACGGCCGCGACCAAGCCTTTGTCATCGTGCTTGAGACGCTGTGCGATGCGCGGGTCGAGAGTGGTGGTGTTGTCGTATGCTTCGTTGGTCATGATGGTATTGCGATTCGTTGTTCAGTACTACAGGGTTGGTTTGCGTAGTTTCCGTGGTTCTATTCAGCGTACGGTGTATCCGGCTGCTTGATGGCGTCTTTGACTTCACCGATGGTGACTTTGCCGTAATGGAAAATCGAGGCAGCGAGCACGGCATCGGCGCCCGCCTCGATTGCCGGCGGAAATCCGAGCTTTGCCGGCGCCGCCAGAAGCGATAATCGGGATTTTGACTTCCTTGCGGACAGCTTTGATCATCTCCAGATCGAAGCCTTGTTGGGTGCCATCGGCATCCATTGAATTAAGGAGAATCTCCCCCGCACCAAGTTCTTGGGCGCGCTTGACCCACCAAATGGCGTCAATGCCAGTGGATTTGCGCCCGCCCATGGTGGTGACTTCGAAACCTGACTGCGTATGTCGTTCTCCCTGTTCGCGACGTGCATCGACGGACAGCACAAGCACCTGATTGCCGAATCGTTCGGCGACACGACTGATGAGGTAGGGTCATTGATGGCCGCGGTGTTGACGCCGACCTTATCCGCACCGCAACGAAGCAGGGAATCGACGTCTTCAGGTACGTACGCCGCCGCCGACAGTCAGTGGAATAAAAATCTGTTCGGCGGTGCGGCTCACCACATCGACCATGGTCTGCCTATGGGAGCTTGACGCCGTCACATCAAGGAACGTCAGTTCGTCCGCGCCCTGGCGGTAGTATTCCGCGGCGAGTTCGACCGGGTCTCCTGCATCGCGAAGATTCTCGAAATGCACGCCTTTGACCACTCGTCCCGCATCGACATCAAGACATGGAATGACTCGGACCGCCAGTGACATGCTGCTCTACTCCTTCACGCATAACGGTTGCAATGATTGCAAGAGTAACCGCAATACGTTACGTCGGTTCATGCGGATTCCGAGTAGCGGACAGAACCGGGCCTTTCGGAGGAATCAGTCACGTTCTTTGGCTGCAAGCTGTCCGCATGCGCCATCAATGTCCTGTCCTCTGGTATCACGCAGCGTGGCTGTGATGCCAGCGTTATGGAGAATCTCAAGGAATCTACGCTCGTCTTCTGGTTTGGACGCGGTCCACTTCGATCCCTCGATCGGATTGAGCGGAATCGGATTGACATGCGCCCAATCATCTCCATAGTGGTTCAGACGCTTCGCCAGCAATTTGGCATGTTCCGCCTGGTCGTTGATGCCGCGCATCAAGGCGTATTCGATGCTGACTCGCCGTTTGGAAGCCAGATAATAATCATGCGCAGCGTCGAGCACCTGTTTGGTGTTGAAACGCTTGTTCATGGGCACAAGTTCATCGCGCAATTCATGCTCGGCGCGTGCAGGGATACTGCGAGACGTACTGGGATGCCTTCTTCGGCCAGTTTCCTGATGCCAGGCACCACGCCAACGGTGGAAACCGTGATGTTACGTGCGGAGATGCCGAAGCCTTCGGGAGGCATGGAACTAATTTGGCGGACTGCGCTCAAGACGGATTTATAGTTGCCCATTGGTTCGCCCATGCCCATGAACACGATGTTGCTCAGTCGTCCGGAGCCTCCGGCCACTTCACCGTCACGCATGGCCTTCGCGGCCACACGAACCTGCTCAACGATTTCGCCTGCGGACATGTTCCTGGTCAGTCCCAGTTGTCCAGTGGCGCAGAATGGGCAACCCATGCCGCAGCCGACCTGGCTGGAAATGCAAAGCGTGGTTCTGGTGGGATAACGCATCAATACGGATTCGATCAGCGACCCATCAAACAGGCGCCACAACGTTTTGATGGTGGTGCTCCATCGGCGACTTGGCGTGTCACCTCATGGATGAGTTCCGGGAAGAAAGCTTCAGCCGCGTCGGAGCGTCTTGCCGCCGGAAAATCGGAAAATTCTTCCGCATTGACATCAAAATGGCCATAGTAATGATTAGCCAGCTGTTTGACCCTGAATTTCGGCAATCCAAGTTCCTTGGCCTTACCGATACGTTCCTCTTCGGACATATCGGCGAAATGCAGTGGCGGCTTGCCACGGCGGGCATGGTCTTTCGACAGCACATCCCGGAAGGCGCCCGAAGTGCCTCCAGGAGTGATGCCTGTTTCCGGCTGATCATTCATGGAATTCACGGTTATTGGCCCTTTCTCACATTCCGGTGGTCCACAGGAGCACGCACACGAAAGGAGCGCACAGGAGGATGGAGTCGACACGATCCATCACTCCGCCATGACCTTTAAGCAGATGGCCCATATCCTTAATACCAATGTCACGCTTCAGCATGGAAGCGCATAGGTCGCCGAAGGTTCCGGCTATACCGATCATGAAACCAGCGACAATAGGCACCCACCATCGAACCGTCCAAACGGATGGCTCGTAAGTGCAAAACATCACCACAAAAGAACCGGCCATGGCGAACAAGATGGATCCTGCCAGGCCTCCCATGATTTCTTCGGTGAGATACGGGGACTGAGTTTATGTTTGCCAAGCCATGCACCTGCAAACAGACCACCGGTGTCACTCAGCGCGGGCATGAAGACAAGCATGATGGCATGTGCCACCGGATGACCGTTGAACGTCAACGGCATGATCAGGCAGGAGGCAAGCAGCGGAATGTACAGAACGGTGAACATGGAGACTGCCACATGGCTCAGTCGGCTGTGGCGCACTTCACCCTGTTCATGATTGAACGACGATTCGAGACGAGCACCTGCATCGGTGTGCGACAGTTTGTCCGCCACGGCCAGGGAAAGCCGACTGCCGAACGTCACCTTGGCACTTGCGGCGATCGCTACAAGCAGCAAGGAGGCCAGTACACAGACCGTCATAGCCACAATATGATGCTTGCTGTAGTAGGTGGCCAGCAAAGTCACCGCGGAACATGCCCACAGCACCACCACGGAATATGCAATCCCGCGGTGGCGAAATCGACGCGCAGCTCCCACAATGCGAGCACCATGAACAGCACGACAAGATAGACGAACAAATCAACGCTGATCAACAGGCATGCCAAGATGATGGCGATCAGGACGACCGCCGTGGCGATGGCCTGCGGCATGTTGCGTCCGGTTTTCTTGTTGATGGCGTTAATGGCCTCTTCGGCTTCTTTTTCGCGTTGCTCCTGTTTTTCCATCGTGGTCTCTCCTGTGGTACCGTGCGTCGATTGATGATTATGGAGATTCGAAGGAATCAGACCTCCATGATCTCCTTCTGCTTGGTTTCCAGCAGAGCGTCAAGCTCGTCGGTGGTCTGCTTGGTGACCTTGTCGAGTTCCTTGAGCAGACGATCGCCTTCGTCCTCGCCCATGTCACCATCTTTGATGGCCTTGTCAAGGGATTCCTTGGCCTTGCGACGAATGTTGCGCACCGCGACCTTGCCGTCTTCAGCCTTGCCCTTGGCAATCTTGACGTATTCCTTGCGACGCTCTTCGGTCAGCTCCGGCATGGTCAGGCGAATGACGTTGCCGTCGCGACGGGGGCTGGCTCCGAGATCGGAATCACGAAGCGCCTTCTCCACGGCGTTGGCCTGGGACGCATCGAAAGGAGTGACCGCCAAGGTGCGCGGCTCCGGAACACCGATGGTGGCAACGGCCTTCAGCGGGGTCGGTGCGCCGTAATAGTCAACGGTGATGCCGTTAAGCAGCGCCGGATTCGCACGACCGGTGCGAATACCGGAAAAGTTCTCCTTGGTGGATTCCACGGACTTGGCCATCTGCGCCTTGGCTGATCGACGATAGTTGCCATTGTTTGCTCCTTTAATATTGTTGGTTTAATCGATATTCGGCTTTGAATGTCGTCACTCGGCGAGGGTGGATTCCGCGGTGGAAACCATGGTGCCGATCTCCTCGCCCAGCAAAGCCTGGGTCACATTGCCGGCGCCCTCGAGTCCGAAGACGCGGATGCGCTGCTTGTTGTCCCGCGCCATGGAAAGTGCCGCAGCATCCATGACCGCAAGATTGTCGACCAATGCACGGTTATAGCTCAACGTGGCGAAACGCTTGGCGTTCTCGTCTTTGCGCGGATCGGCAGTGTATACGCCGTCCACGCCGTTCTTGCCCATCAGCACCTCATCGCAGTGGATTTCCAGAGAACGCTGGATGGACACGGTGTCAGTGGAGAAATACGGCATGCCTGCTCCGGCGCCGAAAATCACCACGCGTCCCTTTTCCAGATGACGAATGGCCTTAAGCGGAATGTACGGCTCGGCGACCTGTCCCATGGTGATGGCGGTTTGCACGCGCGTGGCCTGTCCCTCCTGCTCGAGGAAATCCTGCAGAGCGAGGCAGTTCATCACCGTTCCCAGCATGCCCATATAGTCGCCGCGGGAACGATCGATGCCGGCCTGCTGCAGTTCGGCGCCACGGAAGAAGTTGCCGCCACCAACAACGATGGCGACCTGAACACCTTGCTTGACCGCGGGAACGATTTCCTCCGCAATACGACGAACGACGGTGGTGTCGATGCCGACTTTGCCTCCGCCGAATGCCTCTCCGGACAGCTTGAGCAGTACCCTGCGGGGATTGTCGCCAGTGTTTTCGCCAGTCATGAAATGCCTTTCTTACCCGAAAACCCATGAAATTTACCGTTTTCAAGACTATCGGCAAACACAGACACCAAAACACGATGGGGTTTAGTGCAAAAAAATGTCCGCAATCCTGTTGGATTGCGGACATTGGAGATATGCCAAGCCCACGTTCGAAAGCGTGAGCTCAATTCACATCAGATTCACTCGGCGTCGCCCTTGCCGACCTCCACACGAGCGAAGGAAAGCGCGGTTCCCCCGACTTCCTTGAACAGGTCGCCGACGGTCTTGGACGGATCCTTGACGTACGCCTGCTCAAGCAGCACGGTCTCCTTGTAGAATGCGCCGAGACGGCCTTCCACGATCTTCGGAGCGATCTTCTCGATCACGGCCTCCGGCTTGCCCTTGCTCTTGAGCTCCTCCGTGGTCTTCTCGGTGGCCACGCGACGCTCGGATTCCAGCACATCAGCCGGAACATCCTCGCGGGTCAGCCACTGGGCGCCCATCGCGGAAATCTGCAGAGCGGCTCATGAGCCACAGCAGCGCCGGCTTCATCGGTGGCAATCATGGCCACGATGCTCGGCGGCATCTCAGCGGACTTCTTGTGGGCGTAGACCTCGACATGCGGGCCCTCAACCTTGGCGAACTGGCCTACCTTGACGTGCTCACCGAACAGAGCAGCGGCTTCCTCGACGGCTTCCTTCACGGTGGTGTCACCGGAGGCTGCTGCCAGAACCTCATCCACGGAGGATGCTTCGGCCTTGACGGCGTCATCGAGCACGCTGCCGGCGAATTCCACGAACTTCGGGGTCTTGGCCACGAAGTCGGTCTCGGAGTTCAGCTCGACCGCATAGCCGGTCTGGCCGTTGGCGGATTCGACAACGGTGGAGGCGATGGTGCCTTCCTGAGCCTTGCGGCCTTCACGCTTGCCAGCGGCCTGGATGCCCTTGGCGCGGATGATTTCCTTGGCGCGAGCCACATCGCCTTCGGCTTCGGTCAGGGCCTTCTTGACGTCCATCATGCCGGCGCCGGTTTCCTCGCGCACCTGCTTGATCAGAGCTGCAGTGATTGCTGCCATTGATTTGTCTCCTCTGAAAATTTGGTGATGCCCCGATGATGGGAGGCATAGCACCTCCCATCATAGAGCATGGTCTCACTCGGCCTTGGTTTCGCCTTCAGCCTCAGCCGGGGCTTCAGCTGCCGGAGCGCCCTCGGTGAGGAGCTCCTTTTCCCAAGCAGCCATCGGCTGCTCGGCTTCGCCTTCGGCCTTGGCGGCCTTGCCGGAACGCTCCAGCAGACCTTCGGCCACTGCGTCAGCCATGAGGCTGGTCAGCAGTTCGATGCCGCGGATGGCGTCATCGTTGGCGGCGATCGGATACTCAACGGATTCCGGATCGGCGTTGGTGTCGACGATGGCGACAACCGGAATGCCCAGCTTGTGGGCTTCCTCGACGGCCAGAGCTTCCTTGTTCACATCGACCACGAACATGGCGGACGGGGTGCGGTTCATGTTGCGGATACCGCCCAGCTGCTTAGCCAGCTTGTCCTTCTCACGCTCGAGGAGCAGCAGCTCCTTCTTGGTCAGACCGGAGCCGTGCACGTCGGTGAAGTCCATTTCCTCAAGTTCCTTGAGGCGGGAGACGCGCTTGGACACGGTCTGGAAGTTGGTCAGCATGCCGCCGAGCCAACGCTCGGAGACATACGGCATGTTCACGCGGGTGGCCTGAGCGGAAACAGCTTCCTGAGCCTGCTTCTTGGTGCCGACGAACAGCACGGTGCCGTTGTGGGCAACAGTGGCCTTGATGAAGTCGTAGGCCTTGTCGATCATGTCGAGCGACTTGAACAGGTTGATGATGTGGATGCCGTTGCGCTGGGTGAGGATGAACTGCTTCATCTTCGGGTTCCAACGACGGGTCTGGTGGCCGAAGTGCAGGCCTGCCTTCAGCATGTCGCTCATAGTGATCTGAGCCATGGTATTGCTACCTCTTTCTTTGTCGGTTCTTGCCTGGTCATGCGTTCCTGCGTGCAGCCAATGCCTTGCAGGCATCAGCCGACCGACACAGGTCGTCGCGAGCATGACGCGAATTGGTTGCGCACCGGTTGACAATAATTGGGCGGTTTGAAGCACTCGCGGCAGCGCTTCTCACCAAATTGGCGCACAAATACTAAAAATACCATGGGCCACGTCTTTCTGACGTGGCCCCATGGTTGAATCGTCGTTCGCTGTTTCGATCACTTGCGATGGGTGCGCATGTAACGCATCGCCTCGCGGCGTTCTTCCTTTTCCAGACGATCAAGATAGACGTGACCGTCCAAATGATCAGTCTCGTGCTGCAGCATGCGGCCCATGATGCCATGACCTTCCAACACTACCGGCTTGCCGTCCAGATCAATGCCCCGCACGCGAGCATAATCGGCGCGACGAGTCTTGTACCACAATCCTGGAACGGAAAGGCAGCCTTCATCGCCATATTGCTCTCCGCTGGTCTCCTCCAACACCGGGTTAAGCACATAGCCGATTTTGCCGTCGATATTGTAGGAAAACGCACGCAGACTCACACCGATTTGGTTGGCGGACAACCCGGCGCGTCCCGGGTCATCAACGGTATCCAACAAATCCTGCACCAGATGGCGCACCGCGGGCGTGATCTCCTTGATGGGATCGCATGGGGTGCGCAGCACTGGATCAGGTACGACTCGAATCTCACGGATTGCCAAAATTAACGCTCCTCGTTGTTCTTGGTTGCGGAAGGCTCGACGGACGGTGCCGTCTCGTCATCCGGTTCATCGGACTGCTTCTTGATTCTCTCCTGCATGGTATCAAATGCCTGCCGAACCTTCGGGCTGACGGATTCAGAAGCCTGCCGCATGCTTTCCGACGCCTGCTTGACGGTTTCGGTGGTGCGGTCGAGAATCTGGACGGTCTTCGGCAACGGCCTGTTGGAGGGTTTTGGCGCGTAAATCACGTTTTCGATGACGTCTGCGTAGCGCTGCAGCACCTTGGGACGAACAACTTCAGGCTTGCCGTCAAGGTGCCGTCCTGTTGGTTGAATTCCTCATCGAGAATCTCGAATTTTCGTACGGATTCCGCACGGGAAACGTTCGCGTTGGCCTTTTCGACATACTGCTGCACGAAAGCGCGCACGGCATCGTTTTCCGCTACCTGCTTCATGGACATATCGGCATCAAGACCCTGCTGGGAAAGCCAAGAACGAGTCATATCAGAATCCAGTTCAATCAAAGCGCTGATGAACGGCTTGCCATCGCCAATGACCACAGCATGGGACACGATAGGACAGGTGTCGATGATGTCCTCCATCGGGGCGGGGCTGACGTTCTTGCCTCCGGCTGTGATGATGATGTCCTTCTTGCGGCCGGTGATATACACGAATCCATCATCGTCGATGGCCCCCAGATCGCCGGTCCTCAGCCAACCATCAGGCATTTTGACTTCAGCGGTCTTCTCAGGATTCTTGTAGTAGCCAAGAAAAACATTGGGCCCATGACCTGCAGCTCGCCATCATCATCGGTGCGCACACCCATACCCGGCCCGGGCTTACCAACGGAACCGACGCGATTCGCATTTTGCCAGTTGACGATCATCGGAGCCGCGGTTTCCGTCATACCGTACCCCTGAATGAACGTGATGCCATCCATGCCATTGAAGAAGTGGGCAAGGTCGACGTTCAGCGGGGCGCCGCCGCATGCCAGATATTTCAGGTTCGGACCAAGCGCGGAACGAATGGACTTGCCGACGACGGACATGAAGAAGGAATGCTCGGCTCGGGCCACCATCGAATGATGTCCCCCGTCCTGCTCGTCCTTGGACCATTGCACGAAATGATCGAACGCCTTGGCGAAGACCCTGCCGCGAATACCCGCACCGGCCTTCTGCGAGGCAGCGTTGTACACTTTTTCGAACACACGTGGCACGCCAAGCAAATACGTCGGTTTGAAACTGCGCAGATCGGCGAGCAGATGCTTGGCTCCAGGCAGATAGCCGACCACGCCTTGTCCGCCAATCGCCACGTATTGGATATAGCGGGCGAAGCAGTGCGCCAACGGCAGGAACAGCATCAACCTGTTGGCTGGTACAGCATCTCGTCAAGAATGATGTAGCCATTGAGCACGATATGCGTGAAGTTGCGATGGGACAGCATCGCACCCTTCGGACGTCCCGTGGAGCCCGATGTGTAAACGATGGTGAGCATGTCGTCCGCCTTGATCCGGGCAATGACCTGATCAAGGGTATCGTCATCGACGCCCTCTCCGAAATCGGCGACTGCGTCAAGACCGTCCGCTTTGAAATTGAACACGTAACGCAGCCCTTCATGCATGTCACGAATCTGTTCGAGCGTCTGCGTGTGGACGGAATCTCCAGCGAAGGCAATAACCGGCTCCACCTCTTCCACGATGGAAGCGGCCTGCTTGGCCGAATCGGTTTCATAAATCGGAACGCTTACCGCGCCGATGGCCGCGCATGCGAAATCGACCACACCCCACTCGTAACAGGTGGGAGAGTAAATGACCACCATGCTTCCGGCCTTGACTCCAAGACCGATAAGGCCCTTCGCCACGGCGCGCACACGAGCGAGCATCTGGCCTGCCGTCACATCATGCCATTGCCGAGTCTCATCATCCTGCCATTGTGCGATAAGATCATCCGGATTCTTCTGCGCACGACGCGACAGCAACGCATATACCGTGTCATCATCCGTGGTGCTGTAGGCCGGCTCTGGTACAAATTCTCTCAACATGGTTCTCTATAGTAGTTCCCGTATGCTTAAGGCACGCTGAAAACCCTTGGCATCGACTGCGAACATCGACGCCAAGGCTTTTGCAGATTCCTACCGTATCATCGCATCAATGCGATCACCCGAAATCAGCCAAGACGCACTTCCACGTGGAGCCTTTGAGCCTGAATGCGGTGTTGCATCTCAACCGCGTTTCGCCGATGTTGAGCAAAGCCGCACATTCGAATTTCGTGGTCGAAGTCAACCAGCCATTAATGGCGGACACGTTGATGGGAAGCAGACCAATCTTGGCATATAGATTTGCGTCTTCCTTCATATAATGGCCTATTATGGAAGCTGCGATTTTAAGCCTACGCATACAGTCCTCCGTTAGAATACGCTCTACATGCGCCGGCTTTTGCCGACCACGGAAGATGTCGATGGCATCGCACGACATGCGCGCGCCCAATAACGCCAAGGAATAGGCTTGCTTCGCGTCCCACGGTGTGGAATCGGACCGGATAACATGGAAGGGCACCCGCATGCCGGATAATTGTGTTTCCAAAAACCCATCATATGAAGGAAGCTTCTCGACGGATTTTCCTATGCACTGCAGCCATTGGCCATTGTTTTCCGCTTCTTTAAGACCGACATACGAATCAGGGTCTGACGGTGGGATTTCGTCAGGCTCATTGCCTTCTATCTCCTTGTCGTCTTCCGGCTCCCGCTCAGAGCCGGACTGCCATTCCGGAGGTGAAACGCCATCGTCGGATAAGTCGTCCATTGCCATGGATCCCTCATTTCTTTACCTGTTTAATGTCATCCAACTCTCTTCACTGAGAAGGACCAAAAACATTAATACATAAAGACAATCCCCCCGTCAAGTCGACGGAGGATTGTGGATAACTTTTTTATCCACAGGACGAAGCTATCTGATCAGTGGCTCGAAGCGACCGTAACCGGACAACGTTGGAAGCTCTTCACATCGACATAACCGGTCGTGGCCATGGCTCTGCGAAGCGCCCCAACAAAATTGGTGGTTCCGTCGGCGTTATGGCTCGGGCCGAACATGACCTCCTGCAAGGAACCTACGGTGCCCACGTTAGTGCGGAATCCGCGCGGCAACGTCTGGTGGCGGGCCTCGGCGCCCCAATGCATGCCTTTGCCAGGAGCCTCGGAGGCGCGTGCCAGAGGCGAGCCCAGCATCACCGCATCGGCGCCCAGCGCGAATGCCTTGACGAAGCTGCCGGAATCACCCATACCGCCGTCGGCAATCACCTGCACATAGCGTCCGCCCGATTCGTCCATGTAATCGCGGCGGCCTCGGCGACATCGGCGATGGCTGTGGCCATCGGCGCGTGCACTCCAATCGTGTTGCGGTTGGCGGATACCGCACCGCCACCGAAGCCGACAAGCACGCCAGCGGCTCCCGTGCGCATCAAATGCAACGCAGCCGTGTAGTTGGCCGCGCCGCCAACAATGACGGGGACATCCAGGTCATAGATGAATTTCTTAAGGTTCAGGGGCTCATGGTCCTTGGAGACATGCTCCGCCGACACCACGGTGCCACGAATGACAAACAGATCGACACCGGCCTCAAGCACGGTGGAATAATAATCCTGCGTACGCTGCGGAGACAGCGCGCCGGCTACGGTGACGCCGGCATCACGAATCTCATGCAGACGTTCGACGATGAGTTCCGGCTTGATCGGCTCAGCGTAAATCTGCTGGATGCGTTCGGTGGCCTTGTCCGCAGGCAGCTGCGCGATTTCGTCCAGCAGCGGCTGGGGATCGTCATAGCGGGTCCACAATCCTTCTAGGTCAAGCACGCCAAGCGCGCCCATCTTGCCCATGGCGATGGCCGTGGCCGGGCTGGTCACGGAATCCATCGGGCGCCGATGACCGGCACGTCGAATTCATAGGCGTCGACCTGCCAAGAGGTGGACACATCCTGAGGATCACGGGTACGACGGGAGGGAACGATGGAGACATCGTCCAGCGAATAGGCCAGACGGCCCTTCTTGCCCAAACCGATTTCAATTTCCTGAGACATGGTTTCAAGGCTAATGCTCAGCTATGACAGTGCCTTCGCGCGTGTCCCCACGGTTTTGGACATTTCCATACGGAATTAACACACATGTAATAAGACGGAACCCATCACCTTCAATTCCGACAGGGAGGACAAACCATGGCCAAAATCAAGGTCGAAGGCAAAGTCGTCGAACTCGACGGCGACGAGATGACCCGTGTCATCTGGAAAGACATCAAGAACCGTCTGATCCTGCCGTACCTCGACGTGGATTTGGATTATTACGATCTGGGCATCGAAAACCGCGACGCCACCGACGATCAGGTGACCGTCGACGCGGCGAAGGCCATCCAGCGCGAACATGTCGGCGTCAAATGCGCCACCATCACCCCGGACGAGGCGCGCGTCAAGGAGTTCGGCCTCAAGAAGATGTGGAAATCCCCCAATGGTACCATCCGCAACATTCTCGGCGGCACCATCTTCCGCGAGCCGATCGTCATGAGCAATGTGCCTCGCCTGGTCCCGGGATGGACCAAGCCGATCGTCGTGGCACGTCACGCCTTCGGAGACCAGTACAAAGCCACTGATTTCAAGGTTCCGGGAGCCGGCACCCTCACCGTAACCTTCACTCCGGAAGACGGCTCCGAGCCGATTGAGCACGTCGTTTACAATTATGGCCCTGACGGCGGAGTTGCCAGGTGCAATACAACGTGAACGATTCCATCCGAGGTTTCGCACGCGCCTGCTTCAACTATGGTCTGATGCGCGGCTATCCGGTGTACCTGTCCACCAAGAACACGATTCTCAAGGCGTACGACGGCCAGTTCAAGGATACGTTCGCCGAGGTGTTCGAAAACGAATACAAGGACAAGTACGAGGCGGCTGGCCTGACCTACGAGCACCGACTCATTGATGACATGGTGGCAAGCTCCCTCAAGTGGCATGGCGGCTATATCTGGGCTTGCAAGAACTACGATGGCGACGTGCAGTCGGATTCCGTCGCACAGGGATTCGGCTCCCTTGGCCTAATGACCTCCGTGCTGATGACTCCCGACGGGCAGACCGTCGAAGCCGAAGCCGCGCACGGCACCGTGACCCGCCATTATCGCCGTTGGCAGAAGGGTGAAAAGACCTCGACCAATCCGATCGCCTCCATCTTCGCATGGACCGGCGGTCTGAAGCATCGCGCCGACCTTGACAACACTCCGGAAGTCAAGCATTTCGCCGAAACTTTGGAGAAAGTCATCATCTCCACCGTCGAAGGCGGACAGATGACCAAGGATCTGGCCATGCTCATCGGACCGGACCAGCCTTGGCTCGATACCGAGGGTTTCATGAACGCCCTCGACGAGAATCTGGCAAAGGCTCTGGCAGAGTAATCTATCTGAGCTGTCGAAAGCCCGTATGCGCAATCACACACGCGTACGGGCTTTTTGACGTCCGGATATTACAATCGATGGTCAGTATAAGGAACGTCTATTCTTCCGCAAAGGACATGGCATGATTCTGCATCGCACAATCCCGGCGAAACGTCTGCTCGCTCTGCTGGCATCGGTCTGCATGGCAACAGCCATGGGGGCCTGCTCGCCCAACGGTGATTCGCAATCGCAGCAACAGCGTCATCACAATCCAGCGCAACAGCCGATGCCGGCAATGTGGCGATTTTCGCTCCGACAGACAGCATCACCATCTCTCAACAGACGCCATTGAGCAAATGGGAAAAACTCGTTCCCGAAATCGTGTCCTCGTTGAAACGGACCGGTGTCAAAAGCGGCGACATCACCGTGAAAACCGCTTCGAACCTCGACAAACAAAGTCAAAGCGTCCAAGACTATGTGGTGAATCACATCAACGGAACCGAGCATTCGTCCACGAAAGCCAAAACCACCTTGGTGGTGGCGCCTGTCGCCGAGATGCCGGAATCCGACAGGCAATACGGCGACTATGCACGGCATGATATCACGTGGAACTCCGACGCGTCGGATGAGGACGAACAGGATTATGCGCAATCAGCGCAACGGCTGGTTTCGGCGTTGCAGCTTGCGCAGAATGAAGGAATGAAGGTCGTTCTGATCTCCAATACGCTTCAAGGGTATGCGCCGGACGTGTACGTGCCGATGACCACGGCCGAGCAGATTGGAGAACTGCAAGCCAAAGAGCTCGTCAACAAGCTCGAGCTCGACAAGGCATCGTCCGATGCCCCCAAGCAAATCGAGGTACTACTCCCCTACGACGCGGCCGACGGACATGATGCCAAAACGGACACGTCCTTCGCCCAGAACATGTTCAAAGGCATCTGGAAAGTGCTCGAACCGTATTTCAAGGACGGCAAAGCGGCATCTCCTTCCGAGACGCTCACCGCTTCGACCACCAAGGATGACTGGCGGTCCGTGGCATTCGATTCGTCAAAAGCCGAACAAATCAAATCGGTGCTTGCCGAACGTCTCGACGCGGACAAGGACGATTCGCACCCTGTCCACCTTGATGGCGTCATCTCCTGCAACGACTATGTGGCGAAGAACATCGCCGACGAGTTGGACAAACTCGGCTACACAGGTTCCTCAGCCGATATCAACCCTTCCATCTCAATTTCCGGCATCGTGGACAGCATCACGGGCAAAAAAGACCTGAAACGGCAGGCAGTGCCTGACCCTGCGAAGACGTCGTCATCGGATGACGACAGCGATTCCGATAACAAGGAAAACGCAAAATGGCCGATAATCACCGGCTATGGGGCCTATATCAGTTCCATGCCGAACATCGTCAACGGCAAGCAATGGATGACCGCCATGGAGAACCGCAAGGCGTTGGCCGATGACATCGCGCAGACATGCGTGCGACTGAACACTTCGGGCAAACTTTCCAAACTCGGTTTCATCCGTTCCGCAACGGTCGAGGGGAAGAAAATTACGACCATCCATGAGGAGACATTGGCGATCAGCGCCGACAATCTCAAGAAAACGCTGATTGAACCCGGCTACATTTCGCTGGCGGATGCGGGCCTATGATTCTTCCGGGATTCTTCCGGATATGGTGGGGGCCGATGGCATCACTCGGATGTCACCGGCCCCCACCATATTTCGAACATCATTCGGCGTGAGCCGCCGGCTTCCTCGGCACGTAGAGGACCTTGTCGATCAACGTCCGGTAATGTTCAACACTGCCTGCCTGCGGGCCTTCATGCTCGGCGTGACCAAACCGTTCTCCTCAGTGAACTCGTCGGGAACGATTTCGAACTTGCGGATTGATTCGGCACGTGAGGCGAGCTCATTGGCTTTGTTGACGGCACGCTCCACTTCCGCACGCACAATGGGGTTCTTCGAGGCTTCATCCAAATCAGCGACCTGTTCCGCTCCCTTGGATTCCAGCCATAGGTTCGTCTCCGCCAAATCAAGGGAGATGATTGCGGCGATGAATGGCTTGCGATCGCCGATCATGACGCATTGGCTCACCACCGGCGAAGTCATGATGGATGCTTCCATCTCGCATGGGGAGACGTTCTTGCCGCCTGCGGTGATGATGAGATCCTTCTTACGCCCGACGATGGAAACGAAGCCGTCATCATCAATGGAGCCGAGATCACCGGTATGCAGCCATCCATCGACAATTTGCTGCTTGGTAACGTCAGGATTGTTGTGGTATCCGGCGCATACGGCAGGGCTCTTTATGCACAGCTCCCCTTCTTCGTCGACCCCCATGGTCACGCCTTGCAGAGGCAAGCCGATGGTGCCGATCTTGTAGCCTTCGGTCGGATTGACGCTCGAGGGGGCGCACGTTTCGGTCATGCCGTAGCCTTCCAATAGCGGCAGACCGACACCGTTGAAGAAATGCGCGATAGAGGAATCAAGCGGCGCTCCGCCGGAGACCGCATACTCGACGTGGCCGCCGAACACTTCCATGATTGACGAATACACCAGCTTGTTGTACAGGGCATGTTTTGCGTTCAGCGCGAGTGGAATGCTCCCACCGGACTGCTGAGCATGCGACCAATCGTATGCCGTCTGGGTGGCGTCAGCGAAAACACGTCCCTTGAAACCGGCTCCGGCCTTCTGCGAGGCCGCATTGTAGATCTTTTCGAAAATCCGCGGCACGGCGAGGATGAACGTCGGTTTGAACGCCTTGAAATCGGCGAGAATGGTCTTCAGATTGCTGGACAGACCGAGTGAAACGTTTCCGGCAAAGCAGAAGAACTGCATGTATCGGGCGAATACATGGGCGAGCGGCAGGAACAGCAGCAGTCGACGATTCGGTTTCATGGCGATGTCCGGCATGGAGTTGACGCCGGAATAGGTGATGAACACGAAATTGGCATGCGTCAGTTCAACGCCCTTCGGGGTGCCAGTGGATCCCGACGTATATACGATGGTGGCTAGATCGGAGCCTTTGACCGTTTGTTCACGTTCAAGGAATTCGGCGTCGGAGACCGCGCGGCCGTATTCGATGATCGTGTCAATTGCACCAAGTCCGATGACGTACACGTCGCCAAGATCCGGGCACTGATCACGGACGGATTCGATTTTGTCGCGCTGGAAATCATCCTCAGCGAACGCCATCTTGACATTGGCATCATTGAAAATCATCTTCACCTGCGCCGGCGAATTCGTTTCATAGACCGGAACGGTAAGGGCGCCGATGGACATGATGGCCACATCAAGCGCGGTCCACTGCCAGCAGGTATGCGCGATAATGGATACCGAATCTCCAGGCATTACGCCACGAGCGATAAGTCCTTTGGCGAGGGCGACGACCTTGTTTTTGAACTCCGCAGCGGTGAACGCCGCCCATTCGCCTGAGCGTTCTTGTATTCGACAAGATTGTCGTCAGGAGTGCGTTCCACACGCTCCTCAAGTACTGAGAAGATGTTTTTGTCCGAGTCAATTCCCTGTTCCAAAGGGCGCGTGTATTCCTTGATCATAAGCTTCTCGCTCCTCGAAATCTAATGTACAGACAGCATTATAGCCGGAATACCGCACTTTTTCTTTAAGGCCACGACCCCAGGACAACGACAACACCCGTGGATATGGCCGTTACAACGGTTTCAGTTCAACCCGCATCGACCTCACTCTGCCCGACGGATCCGCATAATCACGTCCTCCGCTCTTGAGGCCCCAATGCAGGCATCCATCGGCGCAATGTTCCGAGCCACCTTCAACACGAGCGAAACGCTCCCCCTTGGCGATGACGGCCCCGACCGGTCGCGTAGTGACCGCGGGTTCAAACGTCGACGTCAGGCTTCCCGTTTCCGCACCGTGGCGAAGCGTTACCACGGATTTGCCCGCCACTTTGCCACTGAAGGCGACCACACCATCCGCGGGCGCGATGATGGCGTCTTGCGGCCGTGCACGCAAATCCAAACCGCGATGCCAGGCAACCATTGTTTAGCCGGCGCATCATATTCGCCGATTACTTGCGCGTGCTCCAAAGGCCACTGCATTGATGTGCGGCATGCCGCTTGTGCGACTTCATGCGCCACGTCATCAGCCGATTGCGCGTATGCCGACGCCGTAGGTTGCGCGCAGCATATCGTGAACGCGATATTCGCCAATACGCATACGGCCATCGCCGCGGCGCACCGGTGCCGGTTGCGCTTGTCAATGTCATCGGACATCTTATTGTGTCGAACACGACGACGGTATTCCCATTTGTTCATGAGGCCTCCTGTGGTCCGCGTCTCTATCGGGGAATCGATATCATGGCACGTTCGAAGACCGCCCGTCGACTTGGAACGACCTTGTGGTCGGAGAACAACACTTATCCACAGATGCCGGGCGTGTCGCGCCATGACATGCCAAAACGCCACCGAACGTGGCATACGATGGGACGCATGAGTGACAACACTACGCAACGCAAGGCATTGCAGCAGTTGGAGAGCGAGCCGTCCGAGGAACGCATCGCCTACTACCGCAAGCCATTCATGGTGCTATGGGCCGCCATTCAGGAGCTTCAAGCGAGCTGCAGGACGATTACACGCTTTCACCCGAATTGTCCCAGTTATGGGTTGGCGAGCAAATACGGCAGGTTTCGGATTCGCTAGTGGATCGGCTCGCGGAAATCGCCGTGGCGCATGGCGAGTCAAAATCGAATGTGGCACGTGCGGCCAACGCAAGTCCCGACAACGTCATACGTCGCTTCCCTCGACTCAAGGCTGATGCGGCACACGACCGCACACTCATTGACGACGTGCTCGATTCGTTGGAATAGCAGCGAAAAGTTCTTATGGAAACAAAAAAGCCCTTGGAAAACCAAGGGCTAAAAAGCTCCTGCGACTGGGCTTGAACCAGTGACCGTTCGATTAACAGTCGAATGCTCTGCCAACTGAGCTACGCAGGAATATGTTCCGGAGTACCCGAAACTGCGCTCCTGCGACTGGGCTTGAACCAGTGACCGTCCGATTAACAGTCGGATGCTCTGCCAACTGAGCTACGCAGGAATGTTCCCACCGGAAGACTTAGCTTCCGTGCACAAGTCACATATATTACACGAATCAGCCATTTACGCAAATCATACGTATCACAGCGTGTCGCAACGTCACCATTCAAGCTCTTCGATATCCATCGGATGCTCGTTGACCTCAATCGATGACACACGTCCATCATGCATGCGAATTACACGGTCCGCAATCGGCGCAATCGCAGAATTATGCGTCACGATCACCACTGTCGCGCCCTTCTTGCGGCTCATGTCCTGCAGAATGCGGAGCACTTGCTTGCCGGTGTTGTAGTCAAGCGCGCCGGTCGGTTCGTCACACAGCAGAATCTTCGGATTCTTCGCCACCGCTCGAGCGATCGCCACACGCTGCTGCTCGCCGCCCGACAACTGCGCGGGAAAATTGTCGACGCGGTCCGCAAGCCCTACGTCGGCGAGCGCCTGTCGGGCGTCTTGTGCGTCGGGAACGATTTGTGAGGCGAGTTCTACGTTTTCGCGTGCGGTGAGGTTGGCGACGAGGTTGTAGAACTGGAATACGAAGCCGATGTCGGTGCGGCGGTATGCGGTGAGTTGTTTGGGTGTGTAGTTGGAGATGTCTTTGCCGTCGATGATTACTTGTCCTGAGGTGTTGGCGTCCATGCTCCTAGGATGTTGAGCACTGTTGATTTGCCTGCGCCGGATGCGCCGAGGATGATGGCGAGTTCGCCTTGTTCGATGGTGAAGGAGACGTTGTCGTTGGCGGTGATGGTGGTGGATCCCATGTGGTAGAGCTTGGTGCTGTTTTTCATTTCGATGTATGCCATGTTCCGCTCCGTTTTCTTGTTTGGCGTCCATGCCGTTTTTGTTTGTTGTTTTTAATATACGACTAAAGTGGTGTTTGTGGTTCCACGCCGAGGGAAAGGATTTTCCATGGATGTCTCCGATGATGCCGACCGTTTGCAGACGTTGTTGTATAGTTCCTATTCCGCCGATGTTGTCCGGCAGTTGGAGCGTCCTTTGTTGGATGATGGTGTGCCGTTGATGCGTATGGCTGCTTCTGCGGTGGCTCGTGTGACGTTGTCGTTGCTTGATGATGAGGATTTGGATGTTGAGGATGCGCGGGTCACGGTGTTGGCTGGCGCTGGGGACAATGGTGGCGATGGCTTGTATGCGGGGGCTGAGTTGGCGCGTGAGGTGCGCAGGTTACCGCGGTTGCTGTTGGCCGTTCGTTGCATGAGGATGCGTTTAGGGCGTTTGTTCGTGCGGGTGGGCGTGTGTTGGTGTTGGATCCGGCGGCTGATATTTCTGGGTGCACGTCTGGTTTTTCCGCGGGTGAGGCTGGTGAGCGGCTGCAGGCTGCGGTCGAGTGTGCGCGGGGTGCGCATGTGGTGCTTGATGCTATGACGGGGATTGCGTGGTCGGCGCGTTGCGTGGTGTCGCTGGCACGTTGGCTTCGTCTTTGGGTATGGATGGCGTGTTGCCGGACAAGCCTGCGTTGCCGAACAATGACCCTTCCGCTGATTTGCCGTTGGTGGTGGCCGTCGATGCGCCGTCGGGTGTGGGTGTTGATGATGGTTCGTTGCCGGGGCCGTATATTCCTGCGGATGTGACGGTGACGTTCGGTGCGATGAAGCCGTGTGCGATGGTGCCGCCGGCTTCGTATGCTTGCGGACGGATCACGTTGGTCGATTTCGGTTTCGATGTCGATGATGCTGTTCCGTTTGCCGAGATGACGGATGGCGATTTTGTGGCGGATTCGGTTCGTCTTCCGTCTCTTGCGGATGGCAAGTATTCGCGTGGGGTGGTTGGTTTGGTGACTGGTTCGGCGCGGTATCCGGGTGCTGCCGTGTTGTCGGCAAGGGCCGCGGCGTGCGCGAATGTGGGCATGGTGCGTTATCTGGGGCCGCAGCGTGCGCAGGATATGATATTGGCCGTGTTGCCGGAGGCTGTGTTGGGCAAGGGCCGGGTGCAGTCGTGGGTAGTTGGATCCGGCGTGCCCGCCGAGGGTGACGTTGCTTCCGGTGATGACATGCAGCGTGCGACCATTGCCGCGCTGCTGGATCATTACGCGTTGGAGGATGGCGATGGCTCGCGGAACGAGCGGGCGGAGGGCATGCCTCCCATTGTGGTTGATGCCGGCGCGTTGGATTTGCTGCCGTGCCATGTTGTGCCGCAGGTCGTTATCACTCCGCATGCCGGCGAATTGGCCGCATTGCTGAATCGGTTGGATGCCGATATGGCTGATGTTGTTTCCAGGCAGTGGTGGAGGCCCGGCCATTGCGGGCGGCGTTGCGCGCGCATGAGCTTACGGGGGCCACGGTGCTGCTTAAGGGCGCGGTCACCATTGTGGTTGGAGCTGATGGAGATGGGAACACGCGGATCATCCTGTCCGGGCGCGCGCCTGCCTGGATGGCCACCGCCGGTTCGGGCGATGTGTTGGCCGGCGTGTTGGGCGCGTTGCTGGCGCAGCAGGACGACATGCTGTCCGACGATCCGGCTTTGGTTCCGGAGGTCGCCGCGGCCGCCGCGTATATGCATGGGCTTGCCGGCGCGATGGCCAGCGGGTCGGAGCAGCGCGGATGGCATCGTCCGCATCTGTATGGGCATGCGGGCAAGACTCCGGCGAGCGCGATCGGGCATCCGATTGTTGCCGGTGATGTCGTCGCGGCTGTTCCCCGGGCTTTTGGCGAGCTGCTCCGCTGACCGTTTCGTGGAGGGTCATTCCACTGATTTCAATGCTTCGAGCATGTCCACCGTTTCGAGCTGGCGGTATACGATCCAGCCGAGCACGGCTAGTACACGCCACGACGATGGCCGGGGCCGCCAATGCGATCCAGCTGATGGCGGGGTCGAACATGACTTCGTCGGGTGGCACTTCGGTGATGATGTATCGGTGCAGCCATTCTCCGAAGCCGTATCCGGCGAGTATGCCCAGCAGTGACAGCAGGATCGTTTCGCGGTAGATGTACATCGTGGTCTCGCTGGTGTGGAAGCCGAGCACTTTGATCGTGGATAGCTCGCGTATGCGTTCCGACACGTTGAGGTTGGTCAGGTCGTAGAGGATCACCACGGCCATCAGCACGGCCACGAGAATCAGCACTTCCATGATCTGGTTGAGCGATCCCACGATTGTGGACACCATGTTCTTCTGCGTCGTGTTCTGCACGACGCGCGCACGGCGGCCAGTTTCATGAATTTGGCGCTTGGCGTTCCGTGTTGGCGTTGCTGTGGTCTTTCAGTCCGACCATGTATGCGTTTGTGCTGTACTGGTCGCCGAACACGTGTTCGTAGCATTGCGCGTTCATGAATATGAAATGGCCGATGTACATTTCGCTGATGCCGGCGACTTTGATGGTGCGTTGCGCGCCGTTTTCGTCGTTTACCGTGAAGGTGTCGCCGACCGAGACGTTGAGCATTTCGGCGAGCCGTTCGGAGATTACCGCGCCATTGTTGACCAGTATCTGTGGTTGGTGTGTTTTGCGGTCGCGTAATGTCAGGTATTCGTTGAAGTTGTATGCGTCGTCGGTGGACAGCAGGGTGATCGACTGCTTATCGTTCTCCTTGCCTGCGGTTTTCGACAGTTCCTCGTAGCGCACCGCTGTCGAGGATTGGACGGTTTTGCCCTTCAGCGTCGTGGCGATTTCCTCGCGTTGCGCGCTGTTGGTGTCGGATTCCTCGGCGACGATCAGGTCGTAGTGGATGAGTTCCTCGAACTGTCGGTTTCCTATCTGTCCGATCGAGGATTGGACGGCGAGGCCGGCCGTCAGCAGGGATACCGCTCCGCATACGCCGAAGATCGTCATGAACATGCGTGTTTTGTATCGGAAGATGTTACGGGCGGTCACTTTGTGTGTGAAATTCAGACGGTTCCATAGTGGTGGGAAATGTTCCAAAAGAATTTTCGAGCCTTTGGCCGGCGGCTTGGGCAGCAGTAGGCTCGCCGGTTTTTCGCGCAGTTCCTTGGACGCGGCCAGCCATGCCGGCACGACGGCGCTTATCCATGCAAGTGCGAATGCGGCCATGGTGATCCAGGGGTGGAATTTGAGCATGATGTCCGGCATGGTGAATCCCGCGCTGTATGCGTGGGCGACGATAAGCGGCAGCAGCGTGTGGCCGGCGAGCACGCCGATGCATGTGCCAGGTGGATGCGGCGAATCCGTATACGATGAATTTGAGCATCACATCCGCGTTGCCGTAGCCGAGCGCCTTCAACGTTCCGGAATTGGTGCGTTCCTCGTCCACCATGCGTCCCATGGTGCTGAAGGTGACGAGCGCCGCGACGAAGTAGAGGAAGATCGGGAAGATGTCCGCCAGTTTCGCCACGATGCCTTCGATGACCATGTACACGCAGTAGCCTTGCGAGGTCAGGCCTTCGCGGCGGCCGCTGACGGAATAGGCCGGGACGGTGAGATTGTCGATCTTCTCCTCGGCGAGGGTTATCTGCCGTTCGGCTTCGGATATCTTGCGTTCGGCTTCGGGCTTCTGCGCGTTGAATTCGGCGAGTTTGCTCTGGTATTCCGTTTCGGCCTTGTCGATGTCCCTCTGGCCTTGGATAAGCTGCGTGACGCCGTCTGCGACTTGCTTGCCGGCCTGCGACACCGCTTTGCCGAGCTCGTTTTGTTTTTCGGCTATCTGTTTGGATGCCTGTGCGAGATTGTCCGCATTGCTCCGATACGCCTGCGAACCTTGGTCGAGCCGCGCTACGGCGTTCTGGTATTGTTGCAGTCCCGCATTGTAGGCGTTCAGCTGTCTGTTGTATTCGGCGCAGGCTTCGTTGTACTGGTTGATCGCCATGTCGTATTTGCCGCGTATTTGTTCGTAGAGTTTGCCGGTGATGCCGGTCTGTTCCCATTTGCCGAGCGTCGCGCCGACTTTGTCGAGCACGGTTTTGCTTGTTTCGAGTTGTTCTCGCGCCGCGTCCAGCTGCGTTTTGCCGTTCGCCAGCTGGTTCCATGAATCGGAGAGCTGGTTCTGTCCTTGAGCCAGTTGCGTCCGTGCCGCCTGCAGTTGCGTCTGTCCGGAGGCGACCGACGCGTTGGCCGAGGCCAGTTGCGCTTGCGCCGTGGCCAGCTGGGCCGCGGCCGCCAAGTCCCACATCGACCAGCGTCTGCACTGGATCGGCCGCGTTCTTGACGAGTTCGGAGGCGAGTTCCACGTTCTCCTTGGCGGTGAGGTTGGCCACCAGATTGTAGAACTGAAACACGAATCCGATGTTGTTGCGCCGGTAATCGGTCAGTTGCTTCGCGTTGAAGTCCGAGATGTCGACGCCGTCGATGATGACCTTGCCTTCGGAATTCGTGTCCATGCCGCCCAGGATGTTGAGCACCGTCGATTTGCCGGCTCCGGATGATCCCAGAATGATCGCAAGCTCGCCGCGTTCGATGCCGAAACTCACATCGTTGTTGGCGGTGATTGTGATGTCGCCCATATGGTAGCGCTTGAAGCTGTGCACCATTTCGATATATGCCATCGTCGGCCCCTTCCTAATGCTTTCCACTAGGACACCCGTCTATTCAGACAACATGTTGATTTAATTTCGGATTGATTGTATGTTCGAAATGGTCGGCATGACAATCATCACAATCTCCGAAAACGTCTAGATTAGCCTTTTTCAAAAACCCAAGCGAGCCTTTCCGCCCCAATGACTTTCAGGAAACGCCGCACGCGAAGACGAAAACGTCCTTCACGAACATGGGTACGGTACACTGGCGGAAGACAGACGCACGCTACAAGAAGGGTTTCCCGATGACCGTTGCAGTTCCGACCATCACCGACGTCGTTTTCGATTTCTGCGGAGTGTTGCTGGATTGGCGGACACGGGCATGCCTTGAAGGCAGATTCGACGACGCGACCGTCGACCGCATCTGCGCCGACGACGACCCCTGCGGCTTCTTCGGATACGAGGACCGTATGGACGCCGGGGAGGACTTCGATTCGATATGGCCCGATGTGGTGGCCGAGCAGGGAGAACGCGTCGCCGGGATCTTCCGTTATTACATCGCGCATTACGACGACGCGCTGCCACGCATGCTGCCCGGCATGGAGCGGCTGCTGCGCGATCTGAAGGCGGCCGGCTATGGCGTGTGGGGATTGACGAATTGGTCCCATGAGACGTTCCATTTCGCATTCGAGAAGTTCCCGCAGCTTGCCGAACTGCTGCAGGGCACCGTCGTCTCCGGCGTGGAGAAGATGCACAAGCCGAACGCCGACATCTACGAACTGGCGATGAGCCGTTTCGGCCTAAGCCCCGAGAGCAGCGTGTTCCTCGACGACACCGCGAAGAACGTCGCCGGGGCGCGGTCGGCCGGCATGCACGCCTTCCGTTTCGTCGACGCCGACCAGGCGCGCAGGACCTGGAATCCTTGGGCGTGCGCGTGTGAGCGCGGCGGACGTACGCCTGCGTCCCGCGGAACGGGCCTCGGCCATGCGCCCATATCATCGTCCGCTGTAGGCCGCACATCCACCGACCGCGTGTCCACTATGCAAAACGAAGCGCTATAAATCGTCGTTTCGTAAAGCGACGCTGGTATAAATGGGCGTTATGACCCTCCTTCAGCTGAAATACATCGTCAAAATAGTGGAATGCGGCTCCATGAACGAGGCCTCGCACGAGCTGTACGTATCCCAGCCCGCGTTGAGCTCCTCGGTGAAGGAGCTTGAGAACGAGCTCGGCATCGAGATCTTCACCCGTTCCTCCCAAGGCATCGCGTTGACCGTGGACGGCGCGGAATTCCTCACCTACGCGCGTCAGGTCCTCGATCAGGCGTCACTGCTGGAGGAACGGTACAAGAACGCGAAACCCCGCAAACAGCTGTGCTCCGTGTCCACGCAGCATTACATGTTCGCCGTGGAGGCGTTCGTGGAGATGATCGACTCCACCAAGTCCGACGAATACGAGTTCACCATCCGCGAGACCCGCACGAAGGACATCATCAACCAGGTGGCGAACATGCTTTCGGAGATCGGCATCATCTACCTGTCCGACTTCAACAAGGACGTGATCGGCAAGCTGCTGCGCGAGAAGCATCTCGAGTTCCATCCGCTGTTCCGCGCGCCGTTGCACGTGTTCATCTCGCGCGACAATCCGCTGGCCGGCAAGAAGAAGGTCACCATGGACGATCTGAAGCCGTTCCCGTTCATCCAATACGAGCAGGGCGAGGAAGGCAGCTTCTTCTTCGCGGAGGAGGCCGTCTGGCCGGAGTACTCCCCCAAGCAGATCAACGTGACCGACCGCGCCACGATTCTGAACTTCATCATCGGCCTGAACGGCTACACGGTGTGCACCGGCATCGACAACGGCGATCTCAACAACGAGAAGATCGTCACCGTGCCGCTCGACACCGATGAGACGATGCTTGTCGGATGGATCACCAATGAGCGCGCGAAGCTGTCCAAGGCCGCCGAAACGTACTTGGAGAAGCTCAAGTCGGTGGTCGCCAGCCACGGCTACACGCTCATCGACTGACCCCGGAACAGAGGAACCACAACGAAAAGGCACTGTACTGCCCGAAAGCAGCACAGTGCCTTTCTGTCATATCCGAGACTATGACAGCCGATGAGCGCGGTTCAGCGCGAACGCCGCAGTCAGGCGCCGTACTGTTCCAGGTACGCGTCGGCGGCGGCCTTGATCTCCGGTGTGACGTACGGGGTGCCGTCGGCGTTCTGGATGTGCTGGCCGGCTTCGAAGATCTCCTTCACGTTGGCGATGGCGAACACCGGGAAGCCGAATTCGGCTTCGACGGCCTTCACCGCGGACGTGTCGGAATCCTTGGTCTTCTCCATGCGGTCCACGCTCAGTACCAGGCCGATGACCTCGACGTTCGCCTCGGCCTTGAGCTTCGGGATGACCTCGCGCACAGCGGTGCCGGCGGTCATCACGTCGTCGACGAGCAGGACCTTCATGCCGTCCGCAAGCTGCGTGCCGACCATCATGCCGCCGTCGCCATGGTCCTTCTTCTCCTTGCGGTCGAAGGTGTAGCCGACCTCCATGCCATGGGCGGACGTCAGCGCGATGGCGGTGGACACGCCCAGCGGGATGCCCTTGTAGCAGGGCCGAACACGGTGTCGATGTCCTTGGGCAGGTTGCCCGCCTCGATCTCCTCGACAATCTTCTCGGCGTAGAACGCGCCGAGACGGGCGATCTTGCGTCCGTCGTTGAATGCGCCGGCGTTGATGAAGTACGGCGACTTGCGGCCGGACTTCAATGTGAACTCGCCGAATTTCAACGCCTGCGATTCCAGCAGGAACTCGGTGAAACGATGGTCGAGCGATGCGGTCATTTGCTTGTTCTCCTTACATTGATCGATTACGAAATTTCAGCGCCAGGTCTCGCCTTTGGCGAGCTTGTCGGCGAGTTCGGGACGTTCGTCGAGCAGATCGTCGAGTTCGCGGGCCACGCGCAGCGGCGCGGTCGCTCGAACAATGCGGCCGCGCCGACTTCGACGGCGTTGGCGCCGGCATACAGGTATTCGAGCGCGGTCTCGCCGGAGTCGATGCCTCCGATGCCGATGATCGGTATTTCTGGCAATGCGGCGCGCACGCGCCATACCGCGGCCAGCCCGACCGGCAGGACGGCCGGGCCGGACACGCCGCCGGTGACGTGCGTGATGACCGGCTCGCCGGTGCGGATGTTGATGCGCATGCCGAGCAGCGTGTTGATCAGGCTCAATGCGTCGGCTCCGCTTTCCACCGCGGCTCGTGCCGGCACGGTGATGTCGGTGACGTTCGGGGTGAGTTTGACGATCATCTTCTTGTCGGTGAGCTTGCGCAGTCTGGTGATGAGGCGGCTCAAAGCCACCGGTCGGTGCCGACGCTCATGCCGCCTGCGGACACGTTCGGACAGCTCACGTTGATTTCCAGCATGTCGGCCGGGGAATCGTCGAGCTTGGACACGACTTCCGCGTAGTCGTCGTCGCAGTGTCCGGCGACGTTGGCGATGACGGTGGCGTTGATGGCCTTGAGTTTCGGCAGATCGTCCTCAAGGTAATGGTCCACGCCGGGATTCTGCAGGCCGACGGCGTTGATGTTGCTGGAGGGGCCTTCCGCAGTACGGATGCCAGGATTGCCTTCCCATGGCACCGGAGACACGCCTTTGGTGGTGACGGCGCCCAGCTGGCTCACGTCATAGAACCAGCGCACGGCAGCATATTGGAACGTGCCGGAAGCGGTCGCCACCGGATTCTTCCACGGGATACCAGCCACCTGGGTGGGATGCTTCCATTCGTGCTGTTCGTACAGGTTCGCATGTTGTTCTGCGGTCATGCTCACTCCCCCCATCCCAATTGTTCGCGGGTGAACACAGGTCCGTCCGAGCAGACCTTCAATCGTCCTTCGGCGGTGTCGACGGTGCACAGCACGCATGTGCCGTATCCGCAGCCCATGCGCTGTTCCAAGCTCAGCTGTGCCTCGATGCCGCGTTTCGCCGCCCATGCGGCGACGGCCTTCATCATCGGCAACGGCCCGCATGAGAGGATGACCGGCTTCAGCTCGCCGTTCACCAGTTCATTTTCAATACGGTCAAGGAGCGTTACGACATTGCCTTCGGATTCGTCGATGCTGTATGTCTTGTCCGCGTACCGGCCGACGTATTCGTCTCCGAAACGCACGTTGCGGTATCCGAACACCGCGGTGCTCGTCGATCCCTCCGATTCGGCGATGGCCTGCGCGGCGCGCACCAGCGGCGGCACGCCGAGACCGCCGGCCACCAGCACGTAGTTCGCGTTCTCCTTGGTGTTGAAGGAGTTGCCGAGAGGACCCATCACCCGAATGGTGTCGCCCGCACGCAATTCGGAGAATTCGGCGGTGCCTTTGCCGACGACGGCGAAGATAAGGCTCACCTCATCGCCATCCACTTCGGCCACGCCGAACGGGCGGGGCATCAGTCTGCTCGGATTGTTGGAATACACGTCGACGAACTGCGCCGGCTTGGCATGTCCCGCGATGAATTCGTCGCGGAATGTCAATCGGTACACGCCATCGGCCAGCATGCGGTTGTCGACGATTTCGACCGTGTGCCTGCTGGGGAAGAATCCCGCTTCCCTCGCCTGGCCGACGGTCGGCATGAACGTTGCTACGGCGGTCATGACTCCCTTTCCTGTGTTTCGTTCGATTGTTCTGGTAGCTTACGGCAGTACCGCGCGCAGATTGTCGCGCATGTCCTTCGCGGCCTCGCGCGCCGATTCGGCGACCAAGTCGAGCGCATCGTCTGCGCTCATGGATTCGCTGTATTTGCCGGACTTCTTCCAGGCTCCGATGATGCCACGCGACGAATTGACGAGCGCGCCCATGCCGTCTTTGTCGAACATGCCGGCCACGCCTTGGGCGGTACCGCCCTGCGCGCGTAACCGGGGACCAGGAAGAACGTGTGCGGCATGCGCGCCCGCAACGCCTTGCCTTCCTCGGGATGGGTGGCTCCGACCACCGCGCCGACACGGGAATACCCGTTCGCGCCGATGGTTTCGGCTCCCCAGCCTTCCACGAGGTCGGCGACATGCTCGTACACGCGCTCGCCTGAGGCGAGTTCGAGTTCCTGCAGTTCGCTGCTGGATGGATTGGAGGTGCGTACCAGTACGAAGATGTCCTTGTCGGCACCAGTGGCGGCTTCGACGAACGGGGTGATGCCGTCGGTGCCGAGGTAGGGGTTCACGGTGACCGCGTCCTCATGCCACGGGTCGAAAGCGCGCTCCCCCGCGTTCACACCGCTCAGATGGTGGGCGTAGGCGGCTGCGGTGGAGCCGATGTCGCCGCGCTTGACGTCGCCGAGGACGTACAGTCCCTGCTGTTTGGCGTATTCGCAGGTCATGCTGTAGGCGTCGATGCCGGCTGGTCCGAGCGCCTCATACATGGCGATCTGCGGTTTGACGGCCGGGACGATGTCGGCTACTGCGTCGATGATGGCGCGGTTGAATTCGAAGAAGGCGACGGACAGTTGGGCTGCCGGCGCTTCCGTCGGATCCTCCACCTGTTCGGCGATTTCCTCGGCGAAGCTGGCCACGACCTGCTTCGGCACCAGCGCTTCGGTGGGGTCGAGTCCCACGACGCTTGGATTCTGCTTGTCTTCGATGGCTTCGATCAGACGGTCCATCAGTCCTCCTTGTCGATGCGGCTGAAGGCCAGCTTCGAGCCGATGATGGTGGCGAGCGGCCGGCCGGTGACCTGCCATCCGCCGAATGGGGTGTTACGTGCCGAGGAGTGGAACTTCTCCGGGTCGACGGTCCATTCCTCTCCGGTGTTCAGCACCACGAGATCCACCTGGTCGCTTTCGGGCACGCGGCCAGATCAAGCACGCGCTTGGTGTCGTCGTCTCCCGGCACGGCGTCGGCGTAGTCGTCGAGCACCGCCGTGATGTCCGTTTTGTCGTGGCCCATGAGTTCGGCCGGACCGGTGGACATGAGTTCGATGAGACGTTCGTCGGAAATGAATCCGCCGTCGACAAGTACCTTGTGCAGACGCCGTATGCGCATTCCAGCCCGATGATGCCGTTGGGCGCGTCGAGGAAGCCGAGTTCCTTCTCTTCCATGGTGTGGGGCGCATGGTCGGTGGCCAACAAATCGACCGTGCCGTCGGCGACGGCTGCGATGGTGGCCTGGCGGTCCGCTTCGGAGCGCAGCGGCGGGTTCATTTTGGCCAAAGTGCCGTACTTAAGCAGCGCCTCGTCGTTCAATGCGATGTAATGCGGCGCGGTCTCGCAGGTGATCGGAAGTCCTTCGGCCTTGGCTTTGCGGATGGCGTCGAAGGAGATCGCGGTGCTGACGTGCTGGAAGTGCACGTGCACGCCGGTTTTGCGGGACATGTCAATGTCGCGTTCGACGATTTTGAGTTCCGTGTCCTCCGGAATGCCTGGAACGCCAAGCTTGCGGGACACCGGACCGTCATTGACCGCGCCGGTGTCGTGGTGTTCGCAATGCTCGATGAGGTACAGTCCCGACTCCTTGACGTTTTCGAACACCTGTTCGAGAATGCTGGGGGTCACCGCGGAACCGTCATCGCTGATGGCGGTCACCGGATGCGCCAGCTGGTAGGCGTCCTTATGCTCGTCGCCATGTTCGGCAGGTAGCCGATCCAGTCGGCCACTTCGGTGGCCTCATGGCCGGCACGCCCCTTTGAGGCGCATACGCATAGGTCGTAGCGCACCGGCAGTTTCACGCATGAGCGGCCTCGTAATGCTGCAGGTAATCGATGACCGTGTCGTATTCGGCGTCGAGCACTTCGGAGGCGCCCGGCTGGCCGGCCTCCACCTTCACGCCATCCATGCCGGCACGGTGTTTGGCATGATGAGCACGTTCGTGTATCCGCCGGATGCCGCCGCCGCGCAGCCGGAGATCATGGACTCCTTGTAGGTCTGTCCGGGATCGCGGAAATGCACGTGCGGGTCTTCGAATCCGGGGGCGATGGTCATCGCCGAGGCGTCCACGGACGCGTCCGTGTCGGAGGGGACGACGAGGTCAATGACTTCGCCGGTGTTCCAGACCTTGATGTCGTGAAGGGTGAGGGTCATGATTTCAGAACTTCGCTTCCTCGTCGCAGTAGTCGCAACGGTATTCCTGACGGTCGGAATGCACCAGATGGAACATCTGCACCGCAGGCTCGGTGGTAGTGACGCAGCGCGGGTTCACGCATTTGATGATGTTGACGACATGTTCCGGCAGGGTCGGCTTCTTCTTTTCGACGATTTTGCCGCCGCGGACGATGCCGACGGTCGCGGTGCGCGCCACGAGGCCGAGCACGTCGAGGTCGATGGATTCGGTCTCATCCTCGATTTTGATGATGTCCTTCGTGCCGTACATGTGGCTGTCGGTGTTCATGATCAACGCGAGCTTGGTTTTGGACGGGTCGATCTTCAGATACTCAAGTACCTTGAGCGCGGTTCCGGCGGGCACGTGATCGATGATGATGCCGTTCTGAATGCTGGTGACTTCCATCAGGCTTCAACCTCCTTGGCTGCGAGCGGTTCGTATCCCGGCAGTTCGTCACCGACCACCGAGCTTTCCAATGCCATGCGCATGAGCATACCGTTCTTGACCTGTTCGAAGTAGGCTGCACGCGGATCGTCGTCGACTTCCACGGCGATTTCGTTGACGCGCGGCAGCGGGTGCAGCACGGCCATGTCCTTCTTGGCGTACGCATCTTGGCTTCGTCGAGGATGTAGGTGTCACGCAGACGCAGATAATCGTCCTCGTTGAAGAAACGTTCTTTCTGCACGCGGGTCATGTACAGCACGTCAAGATCGCCGATGACGGAGACCAGATCCTTGACTTCGGTGTAGGAGCAGGATTCGGTGGCGTTGATGCGGTCAAGCACGTACTGCGGGGTCTTGAGCTCGTCGGGGCTGATCAGCACGAAGTTGACGTTGCCGAAGCGGCACAGTGTTTCGATCAGGGAGTGCACGGTGCGGCCGAAGGTCAGATCGCCGCACAGGCCGACGGTCAGGTTGGTGACACGGCCGAAGCGCGATTGAAGCGTGGCCAGGTCGGCGAGCGTCTGCGTCGGATGCATGTGTCCGCCGTCGCCCGCGTTGATGACCGGCACGGAGGCGGCGCGGGATGCGACCAGCGCGGCGCCTTCCTTCGGATGGCGGATGGCCACCACGTCGACGTAGTTGGACACCGTCTTCAACGTGTCGGCGATCGTCTCGCCCTTGGTGACGGAGGAGAGCTGGGCGCCGGCGAAACCGATCACCTTGCCGCCGAGGCGCAGCATGGCGGTTTCGAAACTCAGACGCGTGCGCGTACTCGGCTCATAAAACAAAGTGGCAAGCACCCTGCCTTCGCAGGTGTGTGCCACTTCTTTACGATGGGAATCGATGTACTGCGCTTTGTGCAGCATTTCCTGAATCTGACGAATGGAAAGATCATCGAGAGTGATGACGCTTTTTCCGACCATCGGCGTTTCGACCGCCGGTTCGAGTACTGAGGACAACGGCTCACCTTTCATGCAACTTGTGGTTGAAGGTGGCCACTGAAAGTGACCTAGCCAACTATAGCCCGAAACACTGACCCGGAGCGTTCACCGCGTGTTCACCGAGCGCCCGCTCGAATCGTTTCATGAAAGGCCGTAGAACAGACGTTCCGTCACGTCGCGCGCCTTGCGCATTACGGCAAGCAGATCGTTTTCGAAATGCTGTCCGCGATTCGCGTCGTATCCGAGATAGACGGCGAGTCCTCCCAGCGAATACGTGTCATCCGGCAGGATATCCGCCTGGTTGACGCGCCCGCTCCACAGGTAGCTGCCGTTGCGCGCGGCCGTGCACATCCACCATGCGCGTCGCAATACGACGGCGTCGCCGGCGGAAACCAGCTTGCGCCGCTCCAACTCGTCCAACGCCTGCATCGTGCCGTTGACTCGCAGGTTTGCGTTGTCGCCGGCATGCTGCAACTGCAGCAGCTGAATCGTCCATTCCACGTCGGACAGACCACCTTTGCCCAGCTTCAGGTGACGGTCCCTACGCACGCCGCGCGGCAATCGCTCGGCTTCCATACGCGCCTTGAGCTTGCGTATTTCGGCGACCTGCGCCTCCGTCAAATCGATCTTCGGATAGCGCAGCGGGTCGGCGACGTTCATCAGGAAATCCTCGGCGAGCGCCGCGTCGCCTGCCGCGTAACGCGCACGCAGGAGTGCCTGGTGCTCCCATGTGCTCGCCCAGGAACGGTAGTATTCCTCGCAGGACGCGTAGGAGCGCACGAGGGGTCCGTTTTTGCCTTCGGGCCGCAGGTCCATGTCGAGTTCGATTTTGGGTTCGAGCGTGGTCGGTCCTTGCAGGATGGCGCGGAGGTCTTCCTGCACTTTGCGTGCGAAGAGGTTGGCTTGGTTGTCGTCGGCGTTATCGGACGGCCGGTAGATGATGATGACGTCGCGTCGGAGCTGAAGTTCACTTCCCTGCCGCCGTAGCGTCCCATGCCGATGACGGCGATTGCCGCCGGCGCTTCGTCGAGTCCCATTTCCTGCGTTTGGTGGCGGATGGCCCAGGTGAGCGATGCGTCGATGGCCGCGTCGTATACGTCGGTCATACCCGCGAGCGACGCCTTGTCGTCGATGACGCCGCTCATCCACCCTAGTCCGATGCGTTCGATTTCGTGGCGTCGCATGGCGCGGATGGAGTTGGCGAAGTCGTTGATGCTGCCTGCGTTGCGTTCGAGTGAGGCGTGTGTCTGCACGTCGAGGCTTTCGCGTGAGCGTGGCTGCAGGTCGTTGCCGCTGCCGAGCCAGGTGACGGATTCGACGGATTTGTTGAGCGCGTCGCCCAGGAACCGCGAATTGGACAGGATGTGGCACAGGCGTTGCGCGGCGGACGGCGAGTCGCGCAGGAAGCCGAGGTATTCGCTGTCCGTGCCAAAGTGTTCTTCGAGTTTGCGCCAGTTGAGCAGTCCCATGTCGGGGTTCTGCCTTCGCCGAGCCATTGGAGGGCGGCGGGCAGGAGGATGCGGTTGATTTTCGCGGCACGGGAGATGCCGGCGGTCAGTGCGGTGACGTGGCGCATGGCGGCGTCGGGGTCGGCGAATCCGATGGAGGCGAAGCGTTCCTGCATGGCGTTGGCGGACAGTTCCACTTGTTCGTCGTCGAGGCCGGCGTTGATGGGCAGCATGGCCGGTAGTAGATGTCCATGTGCAGGTGGCGCACTTCACGTCGGGTTTCGTCGTATTTGTCGACGAGTTCCTCGGGGTGCATGTGGAAGGCCCGGGCGAGTCTGCGCAGTTCGAGGTTGTGGTTGAGTTCGTCGTCGTTGGTGTCGCGTTTGCGTTCGATGCCGCCGAGACTGGCTTTGCCGAGGTCCGGGAACAGGTGGGTACGTTTGAGCGCCCACATTTGCTGGCGGTGTTCCATGACGCGTTCGAAGCGGTAGTCCCAGGAGAGCTTCTTGGCTTGTCTGCGTGAGACGTATCCGCCTTCGGCGAGGCGTTGCAGCGATTCGAGGGTGGAGCTGGTGCGCAGGGTCTCGTCGGCGCGGCCGTGGACGAGTTGGAGCATCTGCACGGTGAATTCCACGTCTCGTAGGCCTCCGCGGCCGAGTTTGATTTCACGGTCCTTCAGGGGCGCGGGGATGAGGTCTTCGACTCGTTTGCGCATCTGCTGGCAGTCGTAGACGAAGTTGTCGCGTTTGGAGGCGGTCCATACGAACGGTCGGGTCATGTCCATGTACGCTTGGCCGAGGTCGGGGTCACCGGCCACGGGGCGGGCCTTGAGCAGGGCTTGGAATTCCCAGTTTTCCGCCCACTGTTCGTAGTAGGCTTCGTGCGATTCGAGTTTGCGTACGAGCGGGCCGTCCTTGCCTTCGGGGCGCAATCCGCCATCGATCTGCCACAATGTAGGTTCGGCGACGCCCATGATGACGGATTGGCATACGCGCTGCAGGGTGGTGGCCATTTTGGTGCCGACACGGTTGAGGGTCATGCCGTTGGTGTCCGCGTCCGCCGGTTCCACCACGTAGATGAGGTCCACGTCGGATACGTAGTTGAGTTCGCGTGCGCCGAGCTTGCCCATGCCGATGATGGCGAAGCGCACGTGTTCGCTGCCGTCCACTTCGTTGCGGGCGATGGCGAGCGCGCCTTCCAGGGCCGCGTCGGCAAGATCGGACAGTTCCTGGCTGATTCTCGGTTGTATTTCGATTGGGTCGTCCGCGGTGGCGTCCTGCGCCATGATGGCGGCGAGCTGTTTTCTGTAGGTCTGTCGTAGCGCGGTCGCCGCTTCGGCGAGTGGTTTCGTGGCTTTTGGCATGCGATTGTCGGCCGGGTCGGCACCGACCGCTTCGAGGACATGCGCGCGGCGTTGCGCGTGGTTGTACAGATGGCTTTCGCATGAGTCGCTGGCTGCGGCCATGACGAGTTCGGGGCGGAAGCGCATGAGCTTGCCCATTCCGTCGGACACGCCGAGCACGGTGACGAGTCGTACGAGTCCGGCGTCGTCGGTGATGACCTGGTGGAAGTCGCGGCCTTGGCTTTGCAACGCTTTAATGATGTCGACGAGGTTGCGTAGCGCGATGTCGGGCTCGCAGGTCTGTTCCAATGTTTTCATCAGCAGGCATAGCCGGTCGTCGTCGATGCCGTCGGCGCGCAACTCGTCAAGCAGCGTGCGTGCCGTGTCCAGATCCTGCAATCCCGCCCGAATCAGATCGAGCACCCCAAACTGATGCGTAGAAGAAGCCATGGTTCCCATAGTAATCGTTCATATCCGTAAGTATGGCGAAAGGGATGGTTTCCGACAGTTGCCGGAAATCATCCTTTCGTGTTTGTTGCATCGTCTGAATCAGACGAAGAATGGTTTGACGTTGGACCAGATGCGCCGGCTGACGCATGGATGGTTCATCGTGTACAGGTGCACGCCGTCGACGCCGCGTGCCGCCAAGTCGCAGATCTGTTCGGACGCGTAGGCGATACCCGCCTCTTTAAGCAGCGCGGTGTCGCTCCCCCACTTGTCAAGCAGGACGGCAAGTTTTTCAGGAACACGCGATTCGCACATCTTCGACATGCGCAGCACCGACTTCGCGTTCATCACCGGCATGATGCCGGCTTCGATCGGAACGTCGATGCCGGCGGCACGAGCCTTGTCCACGAATCGAAGGAAATCCTCGTTGTCGTAGAACAGCTGGGAGATGAGGTGGCTTACGCCCGCGTCGACCTTCTTCTTGAGATTGTCGATATCCTCCTCAAGCGTGGCCGCCTGCGGGTGCTTTTCCGGATAGCAGGCGCCGTAGATCTTGAGATCCGGACGCTTCTCGCGGATGTAGGCCGCCAGATCGCTCGCATGGTCGAACACTCCCGCCGGTTCGGCTCCTTCCACACGGTCGCCTCGCAAAGCGAGCACGCCGGAGACTTTGGCTTGGTCGAACAGGTCGAGCGCCTCGTCCACGTCGTCTTTGTCAAGGTATTGCGCGGTCAGGTGCGCCACGGCCGGAATGCCGTATTCGTTCACCGTATGCGCGATGCGTGCGGTCAGCGTGCGGTCGGACGATTTGCCGGTGCCGTAGGTGACGGAGATGAAGTCAGGGTCCAGCCCCTGCAGGCCATCCAACGTATCGTAGATGGTACCTACAGGGCTGGTGCGCTTGGGAGGGAACACCTCCAGCGAGAAGATTGGCGAATGCATGTGATTCCTTGGAAATCTTGCCTGTTTATGCCTATGCCGGCCTTACTTGGCGAGTTTGGCGCGCACGGCCTTGGCCGCGGCGACGAGGTTCTCCAGCTCGGCCAGGTTTCGGCGTTGCCACGGGTCTTCAGGCCGCAGTCCGGGTTGATCCACACCTTTTCGACGTCCATCTTCTTCAGGATCTCGTAGATGCGGTCCTCGATCTCCTGTTCGGACGGAATGCGCGGAGAGTGGATGTCATACACGCCCGGGCCGGCTTCGGTTTCGAAGTTGCGTCGTGGATGGCGTCGAGCACCACAAGGTCGCCGCGGGAGGCTTCGAAGGAGATCACGTCGGCGTCCATCGCGTCGATGTCCTTGATGATGTCGTTGAACTCCGAATAGCACATGTGCGTGTGGATCTGCGTGGTCGGCTTGACGGCGGAATGCACCAGACGGAACGCCGGAATGGCCCAGTCGAGGTACTTCTTGTGCCAGTCGGTCTTCCTCAGCGGCAGCTTCTCGCGCAGTGCGGCCTCGTCGATCTGGATGACCTTGATGCCGGCCTTCTCCAAATCGAGCACTTCGTCGCGGATGGCGAGCGCGAGCTGCTGGGTCTGCTGCTCGTGGGTGATGTCCTCGCGCGGCCAGGACCAGTTGAGGATGGTGACCGGACCGGTGAGCATGCCCTTCATCACATGGTCGGTGCGGGACTGCGCGTAGGCGCTCCATTCCACGGTGATCGGGTTGGCGCGGGATACGTCGCCCCACACGATCGGAGGCTTGACGCAACGTGTGCCGTAGGACTGCACCCACGCGTTCTTGGTGAACAGGAAGCCGTTGAGGTTCTGGCCGAAGTATTCGACCATGTCGTTGCGTTCGAATTCGCCGTGGACGAGCACGTCGAGGCCGATTTCCTCCTGATGCTTGATGCAGGCGTCGATCTGGTCCTTCATGAATTCGTCGTATTCGGCCTTGGTGATCTCGCCCTTGCGCAGCTTGGCGCGTTCGGCGCGCACTTCCTTGGTTTGCGGGAAGGAGCCGATGGTGGTGGTGGGCAGCAGCGGCAGGTTCAGCGCCTCACGCTGCTCCTTCTGGCGTTCGGCACGTGCCGGCTGACGTACGAAGTCGCGTCGGTAAGGCTTGCGATTCGCTTGGCGACCGCAGGATCGGCGGCGACGCGGGTGCGTCGAACAGCGCCTGGTTGGCTGCGAGTTCGGCGGATGCCTTCTTCTCGTCGTCGGAAGCGTCGGCGAGCACGGCGACTTCGTGCAGTTCGTCGAGCTTCTGGACTGCGAAGGCGAAGTGCTTGCGCACGTCGTCGGCGAGACCGTCCTCGCCTTCGGTGCTGAACGGCACGTGCAGCAGGGAGCTGGCGGTGGAGACGGCCACGTTGGCGGTGACCTGCTTCAGCGCGTCGACCAGGCCGAGGCTCACGGCGTAGTTGTTGCGCCAGATGTTGCGGCTGTTGATCACGCCGGCGAAGATGGTGGTGTTTTCTGCCACGCCGTACTTTTCGACGGCGGCGAGGTTTTCGTCCTTGCCTTCGTTCAGGTCCAGGCCGATGCCGTCGAAGCCGAGCAGGTTGACGGTTTCGTACACGTCGGCGATATGTCCGAAGTAGGTGTTGAGCAGCACCTTGACCTTGCCTTCGCGGGCGGGCAGGATCTTGGCGTACAGGCTCTTGAACAGTTCGACATCGCCCGGCTCCTTGTCGAGCACGAGGTACGGTTCGTCGATCTGGATCCACTGCGCGCCCAGTTCGGCGAACTTGGCGACGACTTCGGCGTACACCGCGGCGACCGCGTTGACGAGGCCCTTGTCGTAGTCGAGCTCCTCGGCCTGCGGATTGCGGGCGAGCTTGAGGAAGGTGTACGGGCCGATGAGCACCGGCTTGGTGGCGATGCCGAGCGCCTTCGCCTCGTTGAATTCGTCGAACGGCTTGGTGCTGTTGAGCTTGATGTCGGTGGCGGAGTCGATTTCCGGCACGAGGTAGTGGTAGTTGGTGGTGAACCACTTCTTCATCGGCAGGGCGGTCACATCGCCCTTCTCGCCCTGATAGCCGCGGCCCATTGCGAAGAGGGTCTCTTCCGGGTTCTCGAAGGCGAGACGCTGGTAGCGCTGCGGAATGACGTTGAGCAGGATGGCAGTGTCGAGCATCTGGTCGTAATAGCTGAAGTCGTTGCTCGGAATCAGGTCGATGCCGGCGGCCTGCTGCAGCTTCCAATGCTTGGCGTGCAGTTCCTTGGCGGTGGCACGCATCTCGTCGAGGGTGGCGTTGCCCTTCCAATACGCTTCGATGATTTTCTTCAGCTCACGGTTCTGGCCGATGCGCGGGAAACCGGAGACGGAAGTAAGAGCGGACATGAATCCTCCATCTGATATGAACAATGCAACCCGCTCAAGCTATCACAAAACCGCCAGCTATAAGACATCAAGAAAATTTGAGTGTCGTTATAAACTGTCCTTATAACGCAGTCCGTATGCCGTCTATATTCACACATTTATGTTTATGGATCAATAATGCAGAACAGCCCGGCAAGCGGATTTAACGCAATGTCCCGTATGCGTCGGGGTCCACGGGTTCCAGCCATTCATTCGTCGCGTCGCCCGTGCCATCCGCAATCATGAACGCCAAATGGCTGAAAGCTTCGTGAGGGGCGGCGCCGTGCCAATGCTTAACATCCGGCGGAATACGGACGGCCTGTCCCGGTTCAAGCTCCTTCGGCTCTTCGCCTCAAGTTGGTAGTAGCCACGCCCTCCGACCGCAATGAGAATCTGGGCCGCGTGATGGTGGATATGCCAGTGGTTCCGGCATCCAGGTTCGAACGTCACATTGTGGATTGATACTTCAGGCACGTCAAGTACCGGCGCAAGCCAGCTCTGTCCGTCGAAATACTGGGCGAAACCGTCATTTGGTTCCCCAAGAGGGAACGCACTGGGATTGTTCATATGGGCTCTCCTATCCATCATTCTGAACATCGGTTCAGAAAGCACCATACAACCTTGAAGCCGCTTGAAGTCAAATCACAGCACTCTGCGGAATGCTCATCGTTCCGAATCAGCCCGGAACACGCAAGCCCTACTCGAAGTCTTTGGCGGTAAGCAGCGCGATGAGTTCGCCGCTGTGCAGCTGCCACTGGTTGAATGGCTCGTTCGAGCCGAATACGGCGATCGAGGCCGGGGACATGCGAGATTCAGCAGGTCAAGCAACGTCGGATCGGATTCGGTGCTGGCCAGCCATTGGCAGGCGATCGAAATGGTCGGTTCGTGGCCAAGCACGAGCAGCGTGCGATGCTTTTCCTTGGTTTGCGCGAGCTCGTCGAACACGGATTGCACGCCGCCTTCGTACAGGCTTTGCCGGTAGTCGACTTTCGGATCGTCGCCGAACACCTTGAGCATGCGATCGCAGGTCTGACGGGCGCGGGTGGCGCTGGAGCATGCGATGCGAGTGGGCACCATTTTGAACGCCGCCAATCCTTTGGCCACGGCTTTGGCCTGCTTACGTCCTTTGTCGGTGAGCTCACGTCCCACGTCGCTGCCGTTGCCGCCGAACGGCTCGGTTTTGGCGTGGCGCATCGCCAGCAGCACATACTTGTATTCCTTGGTCTTTTTGGCGACCTTCTTCAGGCTCGTTCCCATAATCGCACGCTCCGATCCGGTTCCAGCGCCGCATTTCAAATATCTAATATCCATTGTCTCAGATTTTCCGCTGGGACATGGCATGAAACGCTCTAAATCTACTCCTTTATGGCTTCGACCTGCGCGTCGAGGTCACGCAGCACCTTGCGCAGCTTGCGATCGGAAATGTCACGCAATTCCAGATCCTCAAGCTGTTCGGCACGCTCCTCGAGCGTCAACGAATCGATGTCGGTCGTCGTGTCCTTCGTGGCACGGTCGCGTTTACGCAACGCCTGAAAGCCCGGAGCCATCGCGCGAGAAACCATGAGGAAACCGGTGTGTCCAATCATCTGGTGATCGGGACGGATGGCCAGTCCTTGCGCCTTCCAATTACGTTCCAAAGTCTCCTGAATGTCCGGCTCGGTCCAGCAACCGGCCTCGCGCAACGCTTCGGCAAGACGGCTCAACTGCGTGGTGGTGGTGACGTACGCGACGAGCACGCCGCCAGGCGCGATCACGCGATACGCCTGTTCAAGACGGTTCCACGGGTCAAGCATGTCAAGCATGATGCGGTCGAAGGAGTGTTCCGGCAAACCAGCCGCGACCGAATCGAAATCGCCGGTCCTCAAATCCCACCATGCGGGACGTTCGCCAAAGTAAACCGTCGCGTTGGCTTCGGCGACGCGCGCGAATTCCGAACGCATCTCGATGGTGGTGAGGCTTCCGCCCTCCCCCACGGCATCCAGCAGATTGATGCTCATCGCGCCCGAACCGGCTCCGGATTCCAGCACGTTCATACCGGAACGAATATCACCGAGCTGAATGACCTGCGCGATGTCCTTCGGATACATGATCTGCGCGCCACGCGGCATGGACAGCACATAGTCAGCCAAGCGCGGACGCATGACGGCGAACTCCCAACCACCGATGGCACGCGTCCCCTTCCACGGCTTGTTCGCGTCGCGTTCCGGATGCGTCTGGTTGACCTGAGCCTCACGTTTCGCACTCACCGTCACGACAACGGATCCTTCCGTCTGGCCAATCACATCATCATGCAGGATGATGCCATGCGAAGTCTGCGTCACACCACCCGGCACCAGCTGATCGGTGATTTTATTCGACCTGCGGTCCGTAAACTGCACTTTTTCACCGGCGGCAAGCGGCCCTCGACGCATGGTTCACGCTCCTTCGTACGTTCGTTCAGTATACGATTTCACGACTATGGCTTACGATTGCAGACCGCATTATTCCACGGACAGCAACGAACCTATGCTACCGTATCCGCCGTCATACCGGCAGACGGCACGAAGCGACGGCAATGTGACGGCGACGTCAACATCACACCGCGTACGCGTTCCAACGACCATTCGCATGCGTGACCTTCAAATCCAAACCAAACACCTGGCTCAACCGTTCAGAAGTAAAACCATGCTCCAAATCACCCGTATACACGATAGTGCCCGGCGCCGGATCGTTGCCGGCCACATTATCCGCATACGCGTCCGCCTCGTTGCCGGTGATACGTCCCATGATCGCCACATGGTCGAAGCCTTGCGGAATCTCCTCAAGACGGTGCGTCACCAGAATCACGGCGCGGTCAGACTGCTCCGCACCAACACGACTCAACGCACGCAAAGCAATCTCACGCCCACCCAAATCAAGACCCGTGGTCGGCTCGTCAAGAATCAGCAAATCGGGATCCGCCATCAACGCACGGCAGATAAGCACGCGAGTGCGTTCGCCTTCGGAAAGCTTGAACATCATCTTGCCTTCCAGGTATTCGATGCCGAATTCACGCATCAATGAGCGGGCTTTGGCGTAATCCTCGTCAGTATAGGTGTCGCGCCAACGGCCGGTGGTTGCGGTCAGCGCCGTCACGATGGCGTCAAGAGGATCTTCCTGCGGTGGGAACGCACGTCCGAGTTCGGCCGAGCTCAAACCGATGCGGTTGCGGTAGGAGAACACGTTCACTTTGCCCAGACGGTTTCCAAGAATGTCGACTGTGCCTTCGGATGGGAATCCACGGGTGCTCATCATCTGCACCAACGTGGATTTGCCGATGCCGTTGGGACCGAACAGCACCCATTTCTCGCCTTTTTTGACTTCCAGATTGACTTTGGTGAGAATTACGCGCCTGCGGCGACGGAATTCCACATCGTCCAGTTTCAACGCGATGCTCTGTTCGTTCATGGTCCCCTCCATTTTCACAAACCACTTGGATGCGATGATGCCTCCTGCCAGCATAGTGCGTCGGCAGGAGGCATTTCAGGAATATTCTGGCTATCGATCAGCCGGATCGGTTATCCGCGATCAGACAGGTTCGGTTCTACTTCCGTTCGGCAAGCACGTCCTCGTAGACTTTGACGGTCTTGTCTGCGATGGACTCCCAGCTGAAGTGGTCGCGGGCACGCTCGTAACCGGCCTGTCCCATCCGCTTCGCCTTTTCAGGGTCAGCCATGATGCGGTTGATGGCGTCGGCCATATCGTGCACGAATTTGTCAGGGTTGGTGGGGGTGCCAGTGCCGTCATGCAGTTGGTCGACCGGCACCAGATATCCGGTCTCGCCGTCGACGACGACTTCCGGAATGCCACCGGTCGCAGAGGCGACCACCGGCAGACCGCATGCCATGGCTTCCAGATTCACGATGCCGAGCGGCTCGTAGATGGATGGCAGATGAATGCGTCACAGCCATGTTCGAGTGCGTTGAGTTCCGGCTTCGGCAGCATCTCCTCAATCCAGATGATGTTGCCGCGTTCCTCGTCGAGCTTGGCGAAGGCGGTCTTGACCTCTTCCATGATTTCCGGCGTGTCGGGAGCGCCGGCGCACAGAACGACCTGGATGTTCGGGTCCACGAAGTGCAGTGCCTGAAGCAGGTACGGCAGACCCTTTTGACGGGTGATGCGTCCGACGAACAGCAAGGTCGGTTTGCTGCGGTCGATGTTGTAACGTTCGAACACCTTCCAGCCCGGATCGTCATCCGCCGGGGTTTCAAACTGGCTCATGGTGATGCCGTTATGCACTACGACCACCTTGTCCGGGTCAAGGTTCGGATAGGCGGTGAGGATATCCTCACGCATGCCCGCGGATACGGCGATCACGCGGTCGGCATGCTCGTAGGCGTCTTTCTCAGCCAGGAGCTCAGATTGTAGCCGCCGCCCAACTGCTCACGTTTCCATGGACGGAACGGTTCAAGCGAGTGCGCGGTGATGACCAATGGGGTGTCATGCAGCATTTTGGCGAGATAGCCGGCAAGGCATGCGTACCATGTATGCGCATGGATGATGTCGGCATCAACGTCGTTGGCGATTGCAAATCGACGCCAAACGTCTTCAGCGCACCGTTCGCATCCTCAAGCTCTTTCGGCACGTCGTAGCCGACGACCGTGAGCGACCCTTTCGGGTCGGTTCCGGGAATCGCGGGAATGTCGGCGCCGCGCGCGGCCCGTCGAATGCGCGGACCGTCACATCGACACGTTCCGCCAGCACCTTGGAAAGCTCTTCGGCATGCACCCCCGCGCCGCCATACACCTTGGGCGGGTATTCACGCGATAGAATGTCAACCTTCATGTCTGTAATCTCCTCCTCGAGTCTTCCAGCGTTTCCTGTTCTACTGTAAAACATCAGACACGAAAAACACTTATTGTTTTCATCGTTTTTCAGAAAGTTCCATTCTTTTTCTGAAAAACGATGAAACAGCATTCTCGCATACCCTTTACGGTTAGTCGAAGTCAAGTAGCGCATACCTAAAATCCGATAGAAAAAGCGGTGAGACAAATGCTTCTGGTTGTCTCACCGCTTTCCATCGTTTTTGTGATCAGACGGCTGTTCCGTTTTGGTCGAGATTCGGATTGTGCTTCGGGTTGCCGGCCGTGAAGAACAGGCTCAGCACACCGACTGCGAAGACGATGGCGACTGTGGAGATGAGCCACATCGGATGCGACGGCAGCCACATGACCACGAGGAAGGCGATGGCCGACAGCGCAATCAGCACCCAGCTGGCCACACGGAACCATTGGCGGACGGAATGGGGTGCCTTGAACATCTTCGGATTCTTGTAATCAGGATTGGTGTTCAGCACGTTTTCCGTTTCCGTGATCGTACTGGCACTCGGCTTCCATGGCCCATCAGTGCCGTCCTGCAGACGACGTGACTTTTCCTGCAGCTGATACTCGTCCAACATGCCGGAACGTGCGCGGCCTTGGGTTTGGTCGTATTGCTGTGGCACTCCCCTGCGATTGCGCTTGGCTTGGGCACGTCGTTCTGCGCGATTTGGCATTAGTCACTCCTTTGTTGCATGGTGCTGGGATTACTTTACCGCATTTTGGGTGAAAAACAGGTAGCCCGGCTCACTATTCGCGAGCCGGGCCACCTCGTTCATACCCTTACAACAGTGTTGTCTATCGCGGCAGCATCATCGGACGCTTGGAAGCGACGATCGGTGCCGGCAGTTCGGTGGAGCCGGTAAGGTACTCGTCGACCGCGGCAGCGCAGGAGCGACCTTCGGAGATGGCCCACACGACGAGGCTCTGGCCACGTCCGGCGTCACCGCAGGCGAAGACGCCGTCCTGGGAGGTGGCGAACTTGTCGTTACGCGCCACATTGCCTCGACCGTCAAGGTCGACCGGCAGCTGATCCACCAGCGTGGTGGTGTCAGGGTGCAGGAAGCCCACGGAGATGAGCACCAGATCGGCGGGAATCACTCGTTCGGTGCCTGGCTGGCGGGTGAACGGCCCGTTCTCTCCTGGAGCGACGTTGACGACCTTCAGACCGGTGACATGTCCGTTCTCGTCGGCGACGAAGCCTTCGGTGGCGGTGGAGTTCTCCACCTTCACCTTGGCCTTGTCCTCGTCGGAGCCCTCGAAGTTGACCGAGTCGGTGTTGTACACGTATTCGGCGCGCTGCGTTTCGAAACCTTCCTCCATGGAGGAGGTTTCCTTGTACAGGCGGGCGAAGGTCGGCCATGGCTGGTTGGCCGGACGCTCCTTCGGTTCCTGCGGCATGATCTGCAGCACGGTGACGTCCTTCGCGCCTTGGCGCAGGGATGTGCGAGGCAGTCGGAACCGGTGTCGCCGCCGCCGATGATCACCACATGCTTGCCTTCGGCGGTGATGTCGTTGACCGGCTTGACACCGTACACGCGACGTGTGGCATCCGGCAGGAACTCCATGGCGAAATGGATACCCTTGAGCTCGCGGCCTGGAATCTTCATGTCACGCGGCACGGTGGAGCCGATGGCAACCACCACTGCGTCGTAGCGGGAACGCAGGTCATCCCAGGAGATGTCCTTGCCGATTTCCACGCCGGTGCGGAACACGGTGCCTTCGGCTTCCATCTGCTCGACTCGGCGGTCGATGAGGCGCTTGTCGAGTTTGAAGTTCGGAATGCCGTAACGCATCAGACCACCGATGGCGTCATCACGCTCGTATACGACCACGGTGTGGCCGGCACGGGTGAGCTGCTGGGCGCAGGCGAGACCGGATGGGCCGGAACCGACCACGGCAACGGTCTGGTCGGTCAGACGCTGCGGCGGCAGAGGCTTGACGTAGTCAAGGCTCCATGCCTGATCGATGATGGTGCGTTCGTCGTTCTGAATCATCGTGGCCGGCTGATGGATGCCAAGCACGCAGGCGGCTTCGCACAATGCCGGGCAGATGCGACCGGTCACTTCGGGGAAGTTGTTGGTTTCGGACAGACGGTTGTACGCGTCCTCCCACTTCTCCTGACGGACCAGATCGTTGAACTCCGGAATGATGTTGCCGAGCGGGCATCCGCTCATGCAGAACGGGGTTCCGCAATCCATGCAGCGGGCCGCCTGCTCGGTGGTCCAGGACTGCAGGCCGGATTCGGTGTGAACGTCGAACCAGTCCTTGATTCGCTCTTCAACGGGGCGTTCGGCCAGTTCGCGACGGGTACGGACCTTCAGGAATCCACGAGGATCTCCCATGTCAGCGCGCTCCTTCCATAACCTGCTCGTACACCTGTTCCCAGACGCCAGGCGTATTGAAATCGATGTTCTTCTCCTCGGCTTCCTTCATCGCCTTCTGCATGGCGAGGAAGTGCTTCGGAACGATGTGGGTGAATCGCTTGGCGCTGTTTTCCCAGTCGTCAAGCAGGGCCTTCGCGAAGGCGGAGCCGGTCTCTTCGGCATGCTGCTTGACGAGACCGTGCACCAGCTTGTCGGCATCGGCGTCAAGCGGCTCGAACAGCAGCGCGCCGTTGGTGGCGGCCGCCGGGTTGACCTGCTTCATGTCGAGGTCGAGCACGTACACGTTGCCGCCGGAGAAGCCCGCGCCGAGGTTACGGCCGGTGGAGCCGAGAATCACGACCGTACCGCCGGTCATGTATTCGCAGCCGTGGTCGCCCACGCCTTCCACCACGAAGGTGGCGCCGCCGTTACGTACGGCGAAACGTTCGCCTGCGCGGCCGGCCACGAACATTTGGCCGGAAGTCGCGCCGAAGCCGGTGACATTGCCTGCGATCACGTTCTCGTGCGGATCGAAGGTGATGCCGTCCTCTGGACGGACCACCATGCGGCCGCCGGACAGGCCCTTGCCCGCGTAGTCGTTGACTTCGCCGTAGACGCGGATGGTTTCGCCACGCGGAATGAACGCGCCGATGGACTGGCCGCCGGCACCATGGAACGTCATGTCGATGGTGTCGTCCGGCAGACCTTCCTCGCCGTAGCGCTTGGTGATCTCATAGCCGAGCATGGTGCCGAGCGTACGGTACACGTTGCGGATCGGCATTTCGATACGCACGGGCTCCTTCTTGTCAAGGGCGGGCTGGGCAAGCTCGATGAGCTTGTTGTCGAGCGCCTTGTCGAGCTCGTGGTTCTGATCGATCGTCTTGTGCAGGATGGTTCCCGGAACCGGGCCCGGCTGCATGAGCACGTTGCTCAGGTCGATGCCGTCGGATTTCCAACGCTTGATGGCTTCGTCCTGGTCGAGGCATTCGACATGGCCGACGGCCTCTTCCAGCGTGCGGAAGCCGAGCTGCGCGAGCAGTTCGCGGACTTCCTCGGCGATGAACATGAAGAAGTTGACGACATGTTCCGGCTTGCCCTTGAAGCGTGCGCGGAGCTCCGGATCCTGGGTGGCGATGCCCTGCGGGCAGGTGTTCTTCTGGCAGGCGCGCATCATGACGCAGCCTTCGACGATCAGCGCGGCGGTGGCGAAGCCGAATTCCTCGGCGCCAAGCAGCGCGGCAATCACCACGTCGCGACCGGTCTTGAGCTCGCCGTCGCACTGCACGGTGATGCGGGAACGCAGGCCGTTCAGAACCAGCGTCTGCTGGGTTTCGGACAGGCCGATCTCCCACGGGGTGCCGGCATGCTTGATGGCGTTGAGCGGAGCCGCGCCGGTGCCGCCGTCATAGCCGGAAATCAGCACCACATCGGCATGGCACTTGGCCACGCCGGCAGCGATGGTGCCGACGCCGAATTCGGAGACGAGCTTGACGTGGATGCGGGCCTTCGGATTGGCCATCTTCGCATCGTTGATCAGCTGCTTCAGATCCTCAATGGAGTAGATGTCGTGGTGCGGCGGTGGGGAGATGAGCTCCACGCCCGGGGTGGCATGACGTACCTTGGCGATCCACGGCGGAACCTTGGCTCCCGGCAGGTGGCCACCTTCGCCAGGCTTCGCGCCCTGGGCGAGCTTGATCTGCAGGTCGGTGGCATGCACCAGATAGTCGCTGGTCACACCGAAGCGGGCCGAAGCAATCTGCTTGATCTTGCTGTAGCGCAGCAGATCGTTGATACGATCCTCGGATTCGCCGCCTTCACCGGAGTTGGAGCGTGCGCCAATCGTGTTCATGGCAATGGCGAGCGTCTCATGCGCCTCCTGGGAGATGGAGCCATAGCTCATGGCGCCGGTGGAGAAACGCTTGACGATTTCGCTGGCCGGCTCGACTTCGGAAATGTCGATCGGCTTGCGAGTGGACTTGAACTTCATCAGGCCACGCAGCGTCATCAGACGGTTGGAGGTGTCGTTGATGTGGTTCGAGTACTTCTTGAACAGGTTGTAGTCGCCGCGCTGGGTGGACTGCTGCAGCAGGAAGATGGCTTCCGGATCGTTCAGATGGTCCTCGCCGGTACGACGCCACTTGTAGTCGCCGCCGGTACGCAGGTTGCGGTGCGGGCGGGCGGTCCATTGGGTCGGATACGCCACGCGATGGCGGCTGGCGACTTCCTCGGCGAGCTCGTCGAGGCCGACGCCGCCCACACGGGACGTGGTGCCGGTGAAGTACTCGTCGATGACGTCCTTGTTGAGGCCGACCGCTTCGAACAGCTGCGCGCCACGGTAGCTCATGATGGTGGAGACACCCATCTTGGCCATGATCTTGAGCACGCCGGTGGACAGCGCGCGGGTCAGGTTCTTCACGGCGGTTTCCGCGTCGACCTTGAGGTAGCTTGCGGGAGAGTCTTCGACGGATTCGAATGCCAGATACGGGTTCACCGCGGCAGCGCCATAGGCGATCAGCAGTGCCACATGGTGGATTTCGCGCACATCGCCGGCTTCGACCACCATGGAGATCTGCGTACGCGTGTGGCGGCGCAGCAGATGGTGCTGCACTGCGGAAGTGAGCAGCAACGATGGAATCGGACCCCACGCATAGTTGGAATCGCGGTCGGACAGCACCAGGAAGTTGGCACCGTTCTCAATCGCCTCGTCGATCTCCTGGAAGATCTCGTCAAGACGGTCCTTCAGTGCCTGTCCGCCGCCGGCCACCTGGTAAAGGCCCTTGACGATGAACGGCTTGTAATAGCCACCGAGAATCTTGGCGCGGTCGAGGCGCTTGAGCTGTGCCATCTCGTCGGAGTTGAGCACCGGCAGCGGGATGAGGATCTTCTTGGCGTGCAGTTCGGAATCGGCCAGCAGGTTCGGCTCGGGACCGATGGCGGATTCGAGGCTGGTCACGATCTTCTCACGTTCCAGTCGAGCGGCGGGTTGGTGACTTGCGCGAACTTCTGGGTGAAGTAATCGAACAGCATGCGGCTGTGCTTGGACAGCGCGGCGAGCGGCGTATCGTTGCCCATGGAGCCGAGCGGCTCCTTGCCGGTGTTGGCCATTGGGGCGAGCAGCAGCTTCAGATCTTCCTCGGTGTAGCCGAAGGCGCGCTGACGACGCTGCACGGACTGACGGAGTGGTTGACGTGCTCACGCTTGGCAGCTGACTCAATTCCACAGAGTTGCCTTCCACCCACTTGCGGTAGGGGTGCTGGCTGGCAAGAGTCTTCTTGATTTCCTCGTCGGGGATGATGCGACCCTCGTCGGTGTCGACGAGGAACATCTTGCCCGGTTCCAGACGGCCCTTGGTGACGATATGCTCCTCGGCGACTTCCGGCAGCACACCGGTTTCGGACGCGAGTACGACATAACCATCATCGGTGACCTGCCAACGTCCCGGGCGGAAGCCGTTACGGTCAAGCAGAGCACCAACCTGGGTGCCGTCGGTGAAGATGATGTGCGCCGGGCCATCCCATGGTTCGATCAGCGTGTTGTTGTATTCGTAGAAAGCCTTGACGTCCGGATCGAGCTGGTCGTTGTTCTCCCATGCCGGCGGCAGCATCATGGAGATGGCGTGCGGCATGGAACGGCCGGCGAGGTGCAGCAGTTCGAGGCATTCGTCGAAAGTGCCGGAATCGGAATAGCCGGAGGTGGCGATCGGCAGCAGCGGCTTGAATTCACCGAGCAGTTCGGAACTCAGTCGGCCTTCACGTGCGGACAGCCAGTTGCGGTTGCCTTGGATGGTGTTGATCTCGCCGTTGTGCGCCAGCTGGCGGAACGGCTGTGCCAGCGGCCAGCTTGGGAACGTGTTGGTGGAGAAGCGGGAATGCACGATGCGATTTTCGCCTTCATGCGCTCGTCGGACAGGTCCAGGAAGAAGGGCTTGAGCTGCATGGTGGTGAGCATGCCCTTGTAGGTGATGGTGCGTGCGGACAGGGACGCGAAGTAGATGCCCACCTCATGTTCCACACGCTTGCGGATGCGGAAGGTCTTGCGATCGAGCTCGATGCCACCGAGTTCGCCTTCCGGATCGGCCACGACCAGCGTCTTGAACGCCGGCATGCTGGCCAACGCCTGCAGGCCGAGTCCGTCCGGATTGGTGGGTACGACGCGCCATGCGAGCACTTCGAGGCCCTCTTCGCGCACGATCTTGGAAATGGCCTGCTCCTGCTGGCCGGAAGTGGCGATGTCGCGATCCAAGAAGGCGATGCCCGCGGCGTAATGGCCTTCTTCAGGAAGCTCCACACCGGCGGTGGCACGCATGAATTCGTCAGGCATACTCATGAGAATGCCTGCGCCGTCGCCCGTGTTCTCCTCGGCGCCCACGGCACCACGATGGTTCAGATTGACCAGCACCTCGATGGCGTCATCGACGATCTTGCGTTCCGGACGCTTGTTGAGGGTGGTGACCATACCCACGCCGCAAGCGTCATGCTCGGCTCCAGGATCGTACATACCTTGGGAATCATGGATCGTCAGATCTAACGGGGCGTGGAAAGTCACCGAAACCACCTTCAATGTTTTTGGGCAAGAAAAGTCTTGCGGTTCTTTAATGCGTGGTTTAGAATACCGCGCCCCTGTATCAAATACGTTTCGCGTGTCCATATAACGAATACTCGGAAAAGTCAAGACTGTTTTTTCTTGGGAAAATGTGGAGGATATGTGTTGGGTTGTGGTGGTTGCCGGTATCGATGCGTGTCGTTATGCTGGTGGTTGTCCGAAGAGTACAGGGGAGCCGATGTGGCTGAGATGGGCGTTTGCCCGGACCCTTATGACCTGAACAGGGTAGTGCCTGCGTAGGGATGTTACGAACGGTGCGCGTGCGCGTCTTCTCTGTGCTGACGGCTGGTGTTTGGCCGTGTGTTTCGTGGAAAGAGAAGGGATTTGGCGTGTCTGATGCGTCGCAGGTGCCTGAGCAGCTTGGTTCGGGTTCGAAGAAGTTGACTCCGAAGAATGTGCTGCTGGGTTTGCAGCATGTGTTGGTGTCCAATGTGTGGCTTGATCCGGTGTTTGTGGCTGGTGCCATTGGCTTGCCGTTGGCGTTGTCGTCAAATATGGTGAATGCCATTTTCATTGTGTCTGGTTTGGTCACATTGATTCAGGCCACGAGGTTGGTGCGTTTGCCGATTGTGCAGGGTCCGTCCGCCGCGTTCGATGCGTTGATGATCGCTGCGGGCACTGCTGGTTCGTTGGCTGCCGCTGGTACGTCGATTTTTGTCAGTTCGCTGATTTTCTTGGTGCTGTGTCTGACCCGTGTGATTGAGAAGATGCGTTTTCTGTTCGCGCCGATAGTGTCGGGCGTGATTATTTTTCTGGTTGGCGTTTCGCTGTCGAGTTTCACGTTGAGCGAGTTTCTTGGTGGCGCTCCCGGCGATGATGGTTTTGCCGATCCGAAGACGTTGGCCGTGTCTATCGTGACTTGCGTGCTGGTGGTGGCGCTTTCCCAGTTCGGCAAGGGTATGGCCAGGGCGCTTTCCTATCTGATTGCTCTGGTTGCCGGCACTGCGCTTTCGATGGTATTTGGCATGGCTGATTTTTCCGGTGTCGCGTCGAGCTTGGTTTGGTCTTCCTCAGATTATGCCGTATGGCGGTTTTGACTTTGATGCGGCGGTGTTTGTGCCGTTCTTCATCGCATATATGGTTGCGATTATGGAGGCGCTTGGCGTGTATCAGGCGGCCAGTGAGATCCAGGGCGTCAAGCTTGAGGATCGTCAGGTTCGTTATGGTTTGGCCGGCGAGGCTGCCGGTTCCGCGATTTCTTCGATGATCGGCGGTTTCACCACTACCGCGTATCCGCAGAATGTCGCGTTGCTTAAGGTCACGGATGAGGGCAAGACCCGTACCCGTGTGCCGGTGATCATCGCCGGCGTGGTATTTGTGGTTCTTGGTTTCATTCCGAAGGTCCGGAGCGGTATTGTCGTTGATTCCTTCCCCTGTGATCGGCGGCATTTTCCTGCCGGCCGCGGCAAGCCTGATCAGCACGGGCTTCAATACGCTGCGCAAGGTGGAGTCGAACGACCGTTCCCAGGCGGTCATTGGATTGTCCCTGCTGTTGGGCATCGCGCTGCCGAGCGCGTTGAGCGGCTTGGAGGGCGGCGCTCACGTGTTCTTCTCCAATTCGATTCTGGTTGGGGCGTTCTGTGTGGTGATTCTCAAGGCACTGCTGATCGACCTGCCGATCTGATCAATCGTCGTAAAGGAAACAGCGAAGCTGAAGTTCCGTCGCAGATCTGATTTGCTTTCGAATATCAGTATCGTTTATAGAAAGGAATACCGCATATGACATCAATGTCGTTGGGTGCCGACGCGCAGGAAGTCAAGGCAAACGTGCTTGAGTTCATCGAAAAGTATGGTTGCGAGGTCGCTCCGGATGAGGCGTTCGACGCGCTCGCACATAAGATTTTCGCTTTCCAGTTTGCCCATAACATGCAGTATCGCGCGTATTGCATGTCTCGTAGGGTGACTCCGCAGATGTTGTCGGATTGGATGGATATTCCGCCGATGCCGGTGGATGGGTTCAAGATGCTGACGCTCACTTCGGTGCCTGAAGATGATTGCGAGGCAGTGTTCATGACCAGCGGCACTACGCATCCGGGTCAGCGTGGACGCAACTATCATCCTGATCTTGAGGTGTGGGATGCGTCGATGATCGGCCCGTTCCGTCATTTCATCATGCCTGACCGTGAGCGCATGCGTATCGCGGTGCTCTCCCCTGCCTGGGAGATGAATCATAATGGTTCGTTGGCCCGTTATCTGACGCGTGCGGTGGAGCAGTGCGGCAGCGAGGCAGCGGCTTCTTCTTCCATGAGGATGGTTGGACTTCGCTGGTGTGGAAAGTTCCTTGATCAGTCGGTGGCAGACGGCGAGCCGGTGATGCTGATGGGCGCTTCGTCCGCGTATCTGTATCTGCTTGACTATCTTGCCGAGCGGGGCAAAACCTATGCGTTGGCGAAGGATTCGCGTGTTTTCGATACCGGTGGTTTCAAGAGTACGAAAACCGATATGACCGTCGATGATTTGTATGCGAAGTTCCTTGAGGTGTTTGGCGTCGCACGCACGCATTGCGTGAACATGTACGGTATGACGGAGTTGAGTTCGCAGATTTACGATCAGAATCTGCTGTCGTACTATACGGATGGTTCGTCGAATTATCTGAAGGCGACGCCGTCGTGGGTTCGTTCCGTGTTCCTCGATCCGGCGACGCTCACGCCTGTCGTCGATGGCGAGCAGGGGGTGATCGCGCATTACGATTTGGCGAATTGGAATTCCTGTCTGGCGATTTCTGACCGAAGATCTTGGCATGCGCACCGATTCCGGTTACGAGCTCAACGGTCGTGCGAAGGGTGCGGAGGCACGCGGCTGCTCCATCGCCGTCGACGAGGTGATGGCGGCAAACGCATGAGCGTCATCGACATTTTCCATGCGCCGCGCGGCTTCGTATTTGAGGATTTCGAAACACGCGGCGTTCTCACCGACCGCGGTGAGGTCACGTTGCGTTATCCGGTACTCACGCCTGAGACTGTCCAAGATTTGTGCGAGACAACGCGTTGCAATCGATCGCAGACATTGGCAGCATATTCCGTCGAACACATCGTCGACATCATCGGCGAGGCGGTGGAATTGTGGACGAATCCCGATTATGAGGTCGCCAGATAGCGGAGTCTCTGATTCCCTCCATCACCGGCTATGACGCGACGATGACGCGTATCGAACTGAAACGTTACATGCGCATGTTCCGCAGACGCGAACTATTGCGTTTTCTTGATGACGAACTGCCAAGCCCGCGCATGCTGGACGAATACCGACCGAACAAGTCCGGCGGATACACGCGCCTGTACGGGCCGGACTTGACATTCCACGTGTTTTCCAGCAATGTTCCCGGCATTCCCGTATGGAGCATGACCATGAGTCTGCTGACGAAAAGCGCGATCATCGGCAAATCATCGTTCGACGAACCGCTGATGCCCGTACTGTTCGCTCGTTCTCTGACACAGATCAACCCGGATCTCGCCGACGTATTGGCCATAGTGCCGTGGCGCGGCGGCACGGTAGAGCTTGAAGACGTGGCGATCGGCGAAGCGAACGCCGTGATCGCCTACGGTTCGTCGCACACCACCGAGGCGATCCGTCCACGCGTGAGCGCGGGCAAACCGTTCCTCAGCTATGGCGCACGCATCGGCTTCTCACTCATCGGACGTGAAGCGCTACGCGCGGACACTCACGTGCAAACCGTGCACCGTATGGCCGTGGACGTGGCCACCTACGACCAGCAAAGCTGCCTGGCGCCGCAAACCATCTTCGTGGAACGCGGCGGAGCCATCTCCCCCGCTCAGACGGCGGAACTGCTCGCCAGCGAGCTCGACTCGCAACAACGCAAATATCCACGATCAACCCCTTCCGACACGGAATCCCTCGCCATCCGCAGGGCACGCTCTCAAACCGAGATGCAAGCGCTGTTCATGACGTCCATGACTCCAGACGGCGCCGCACAGGCCGACCCACAGGCACCGTTCGTCATCGAATCGCCGCAAGGCACCGACTGGACCGTGCTCTACTACCCCAATACCAGCAGTCTCCCCTCGTTGGGGACACCGCTCAACCGCACCATTAACATCGTCGCCGTGGACCAACTCAAACACGCGCTGCCCACACTGAAACCCTACCGCGAGTGGCTGCAAACCTGCGCGATCGCCACAAGCTCATCCAGACTGTTCGCACTCGCGCAACAAGTGGGCGAATACGGCATCGACCGCATCTGCCCCGTCGGAGAAATGAACCGCGCGAAATCCGGATGGCACCACGACGGCGGATTCAACATCCTCGACCTCGTCAGAGCCGTCGACATCGAACGCAACACCGACCGTTACGCCGACACCTTCGACATCGACTACGAATAATCCCAAAGGACCTTACGTGAACCAGCAATCCGAACACCGGACACTCACCGGCAAAACCGCCATCATCACCGGCGCAAGCCGAGGCATCGGCGCCGCAATCGCACTCAGACTCGCACAACTCGGCGCCAACGTGACCATCGACTACCTAAGCAACGACGAACGCGCCCAACACACCAAGCAACACATCGAAAACGAAGCGGACGCACAAGGACGCGTCATCACATGCAAAGCCGACGTGACCGACGAAACCCAAGTCAACGAACTCGCACAAACCACAGCCAACACCTTCGGCGGCATCGACATCCTCATCAACAACGCGCTCAGCCACTACTCGTTCGACCCACGCAACCGCAACACCTTCAGCAACACCAGCTGGAACGACTACGCGACCCAACTCGAAGGATGTCTCAAAGGCACCTACAACACCTGCACGACCGCGCTGCCTACATGCGACGCCAATCATGGGGACGCATCGTCAACATCTCCAGCAACCTCGTAGACAGCCCGATCGTCCCCTACCACGACTACATCGCAGCCAAAGGAGCACTCATCGGATTCACGCGCTCGCTGGCGCAGGAGGCCGGAGCGTGGGGCGTCACGGTGAACGCCATCGCGGCCGGTTTGACCGTGGGCACGGATTCGAGCCGCGCCACCACCGAAGACGTCCGCGAGCGCATCATCGCGCAGACGCCTTTGGGCAGGCTTGCCACGGCTGATGATATTGCGGGCGGTGTGGCGATGCTGGTTGGCGAGGACGCTCGTTTCGTCACCGGTCAGACGTTGCATGTCGATGGCGGACTCACGATGCGCTGATTACGAACATCCGGTGACAGCCTCGTTCTAGGCTCTATGCCATCGGGCCTGGAATGCAACAACCTGCATCCGAGGCCCGTTTCAATCTGCACACTGTATCCACCCATACCAAGATGGATCATCTAAAACCAATTCGTCAGAGGATTATCGGCATTACAACGAGCAGGCGTCGAAGAAACGCTCGATGACGGTGTCGTTGAGCAAGCGTCCGGTTCGGGTTGGAATCACACGTCCGTCACGGATAACGATAAGGCCTTCGTCTTCCATGGGCTGGATGCGAGCCATATCAACCATGTTTCCAAGGCGACTCAAATCCAGACCCTCACGTATGCGCAGACCAAGCATGATGATTTCTTCGAGGTTCTCCTCGTTGGAGATTCGTTCGCTTCCCGACCATGGCACATTATCATCGTTGATAGCCTGCCCCCACATGCGAGGATGCGCAATATCCCAGCTGCGCAAGCCCGACGATTTGACCGTTTCAGATGTTTCAGCCGACGTGGACTGTTCAACATCCATCACATTGCCGTAATGGTGTGTGCGAGGGACCGAGCCCCGCCCAATCAACATTGCGCCAATAGCCAAGATTATGTTGCGATTCATAACCAGGACGTGCCCAATTGCTGATCTCATACCATTCAAGACCGGCTGCGCTCAGTAGATCGTCGCAATCTCATACTTGGTCGCCTCATCGTCATCATCAGGCGTAGGCAAGGTTCCAACAGCAATCTGACGTCCCATTTTCGTGTTCGGTGCGACGGTCAACGCATATGCCGAAATATGGTCAACACCCAAGTCGATCGCCGTACGTACGGAAACACGCCAATCGTCGAGACTCTCCCCCGGCGCACCGTAAATCAAATCCACGCTGGAACGCATGCCGGCAGCATTTGCCGCTGCGATTCCCGCCGCCACATTGGCCGGGGTATGCGTACGATCCAATGTTTTCAGCACGCTTGGCACAGCCGACTGCATGCCGAAAGAGATGCGGTTGAATCCGCCGTCCGCGAGTTCCTTCACGTAATCGGCGTTCACCGTGTCCGGATTCGCTTCGGTGGTGATTTCCGCATTGTCGGCAATGCCCCACGTGTCACGCACGGCATTCAACATGGCGACCAGATCCGAGGCTTTCAGAATCGTGGGAGTGCCACCGCCGAAAAAGACGGTGGCCGCTTCCGGTTCGTTAACGCCATGCGCGATCTGCCAATCATGGACGATTGACATCTCGCGAATCACCATATTGGCGTAATTGCCACGCGAAGCGCCCGCTCCCATGTCGACAGCGGTATACGTGTTGAAATCACAGTACCCACAGCGCCGTATGCAGAACGGCACATGAATGTAGGCTTCGAACATCAGCCTTCGGTTTTCTGGGCGGCGCGAATCTTGTCTTTGGTGTCGCGGTCGTTGCCTGCGTCTCCGGTCGACATGCGGCGATGAACGCCTCCTGCGGCACCTCGACATGGCCGAGCATCTTCATACGCTTCTTGCCGGCCTTCTGCTTTTCGAGCAGCTTGCGCTTACGGGAAATATCGCCGCCATAACACTTGGCGAGCACGTCCTTGCGCAGTGCGCGAATGTTCTCACGTGCGATAATGCGGGAGCGATGGCGGCCTGAATCGGAATTTCGAACTGCTGGCGAGGAATGAGCTCACGCAACTTCTTCGTCATCATCACGCCGTAGGAATACGCCTTATCCTTATGCACGATGGCGCTGAACGCATCGACCTTCTCACCCTGGATGAGAATATCGACCTTCACCAGATCGGCGGACTGTTCGCCGTCCTCATGGTAGTCGAGCGACGCATAGCCTTGGTGCGGCTCTTCAACTGGTCGAAGAAGTCGAACACGATTTCGGCCAACGGAATGCGATAATGCATTTCCACACGGTCGGCGGAAATATATTCCATAGTGCCATCTGTCCACGATGGTCCTGGCACAAGTCCATAACCGCGCCGATGAATTCCTTCGGAGTGATGATGTCGGCGGCAACCACCGGTTCGACGATCTGCTTGATCTTGCCGTCGGGGAATTCGCTCGGATTGGTCACACGATGCACGGAATTGTCTTCCGCGGTGACCTCGTATGGCACGTTCGGTGCGGTGGAGATCAAGTCGAGATCGAATTCGCGGCTCAGTCGTTCGGTCACGATTTCCATATGCAGCAGGCCAAGGAAGCCGCAGCGGAAACCGAAACCCAACGCCACGGACGTTTCCGGCTCGTAGATCAAAGCCGCGTCGTTGAGCTTGAGCTTGTCGAGCGCCTCACGAAGTTCCGGATACTGCGCGTTGTCGATTGGGAACAGGCCAGCGTAGACCATGGGCTGCGGGTCACGATAGCCTTCGAGCGGATCGGCCGCAGGCTTGAGCGCGGAAGTGATGGTGTCGCCCACCTTGGACTGGCTGACGTCTTTCGCGCCGGTGATAACATAACCGACCTCACCCGCACCAAGCGCCTTCGTAGCATCATGTCTGGCTGAT
>ENA-OQIM01000004-OQIM01000004.1-human-gut-metagenome-genome-assembly--contig:-NODE-4-length-60709-cov-3.083688_pt1 | contig 60709 bp, 75 predicted proteins | sample MGYA00242579_ERZ504744 | MGnify/ENA primary metagenome ERZ504744 (study PRJEB26092, sample SAMD00036441) | human gut metagenome | host: Homo sapiens | study: EMG produced TPA metagenomics assembly of the...
CCGCCTCTATCACCCCTCCCCCGCGCAGGCACAGGCCTACGCGGCCGGAGCCGCGGCGCAATATGGCTGGACCGGGCAAAAACTGGACCGATCTGGTGAAACTGTGGACGCGTGAATCGAGCTGGCTGTGGTATGCGGAAAACGCATCTTCCGGAGCCTACGGCATCCCGCAGTCGCTTCCTGGCAGCAAAATGGCGGCATTCGGCGCAAACTGGCGTGACGATGCGGCCGTGCAGATCGACTGGGGCCTGAGCTACATCGCGCAACGCTACGGCAGCCCGTCGAAGGCATGGGAGCATTCCGAGCAGGTCGGATGGTATTAAACAACGCCGATCGCAACAATACGCAAACGCAACAGCGCACACTTTTCATACCAGTTGAACGGATAATGAGGTAATGACAGAACACGCGAACGAAACCAACGCAACCGACGAAACCGCGCAAGGCCGCCTGTTGGGGGCTGCCGACATTCGGCGTATCGCGGCCGAGGCCGGTATCAGCCCGACGAAAAAATTCGGGCAGAATTTCGTAATCGACCCGGGCACGGTTCGTCGTATCGTGCGCGAGGCAGGTGTGACCGCCGACGATCATGTGCTGGAAGTCGGACCTGGACTCGGTTCACTGACATTGGCGATTTTGGAAACCGGCGCACGATGACCGCCGTGGAGATCGACCCGCCCGTTGCGGAACGACTGCCCGGCACCATCGCCGAATTCATGCCGGATGCGGTGGATCGTTTCCGCGTGGTCAATCGCGATGCGTTGACCGTGACGCCGGAAAATCTGCCTGATTTCCAAAATGATGATTCGTTTACACTGGTCGCCAATCTGCCATACAACGTGGCCACGCCGATTCTGCTGACCTTGCTGGAACGTTTCGACAATCTCGGCACGTTCCTCGTGATGGTGCAGAAGGAAGTCGCGGACCGACTGAGCGAAAAGCCCGGTTCAAAGATCTACGGCACTCCAAGCGTGAAGCTCGCTTGGTATGGTACCGCGGAACGTGTGGGCATTATCGGGCGCAATGTGTTCTGGCCGGCACCGAATGTGGATTCCGCGCTGGTGCTGTTCAAACGATATGAGGGCGGGCACACGCCTTCGGCCAACAATCCCGACGGTTCCGTAGTGGACCGCGAAAACGTGTTCCGTCTTATCGACGCCGCATTCGGCCAGAGGCGCAAAACCCTGCATGCCGCGTTGAAGAAGATCGTGCCCTCCGAAGCGTTCGAGCAGGCGGGCATCGATCCGACGCGCCGTGGCGAAACGCTTGCCATCGACGAATTCGTGGCATTGGCACGAGCCGTGGGCGAGGTGTCGCAAGCATGAGCGACACTAATACCGCAATCAACACGGTCAGCGTGGACTGCCCGGCGAAAACGAATCTGACCCTGCACGTAGGCAGGCCACGCAGCGAATGGGGTGGCCGACACGAGCTCGACACCATCTACTGCGCCGTCGGCGTGTACGACACCGTCACCACCAGTCGCAAAAAGCCCGGATCCGGTTTCTCCCTGAATCTTGAAGGTGCCTATCTTGGCGATCTGGCCTCCTCCGGCAGCGACATGCGACGCAACCATGCCGTGCTCGCCCTGTTCGCCATGGCCGAAGCGAGCGGCCATGAACCGGATGTGGCGTTGAACATCGAAAAACGCATTCCCGTTGGCGCGGGCATGGCAGGAGGTTCCGCGGATGCGGCCGCCACGATTCTGGCATTGAACACGCTATGGAATCTTGATTGGTCCATTGAACGGTTGCAACAGGTTGCCGCCACATTGGGCGCGGATATGCCGTTCTGCCTGACCGGAGGCTATGCGCGAGGCACCGGCTTCGGCGAGCAGATCGAACAACTCAGCGAAAACAGCGACGCCGTGCTGGAACTGACGGATCAGGCTTTGCAGGCCGTCTGCTGGTCGGCGCGTATCAGGCGGAACTGCGCACGCCGGAAGTGTATGCCATGTTCGACCAAATCGGCGCCGGCGCAACCGACAACAATCATCTGCAACAGGCGTCGATCTCACTGCATCCACGCAGCGGACAGGCGATCGACGAAGCGTTGCAGGCAGGCGCCAAGCAGGCGTTCGTCTCCGGATCCGCCCTTCCGTAATCGCATTCGTGCCAACCGACGATGCGGCACGCGCCGTGCAGTCGGCATGGCAACAAAGCCGTTGCGTCGACCGCATCATCGCCACCAAGCACCGGCCCATCCGATTGTGCATATCATCGCGTAACAGTAAGGTTGAAGTCAACCGATTTTTGGAGAAGGACTCGTACATGACTCAGGCTAACGACGAGCGCGCCGCGCGCAAACAGTACATTCGCCGCCGTCAAAAGGTGGTGTTCACCATCACCGGCACCATTTTGACGATCGCATTGGTGATTTCCCTGCTGTTCTTCTTCCATGTTGGAGGATTGGGCAATGTCAAGTCGGCCGCGGTACAGCCGAATTACGGCCAGCAGGCCCCTTGCGCAGCACAGGAACAGGACGGCAGCAAAGGCAAGTACGTGGAAAACCGCAACATCACCGTGCGCGTGCTCAACGGCACTGAATTCGCCGGCTTCGCGCAAGCCGTCAGCAGCGCGTTGCAGAACCGCGAGTTCAACACCCAGCAGCCGGCAACTACACCAGCTCCAAAGTGGAACGCACGATGATCATCTTCGGCAAGAACGCCATCAATCAGCGTACACGGTGAACAGCAACTTCACCGACGCGACGATGGTGATGGACGATCGTGAGGATATGCTGATCGACGTTGTGGTTGGCGCGACTTTCGACAATCTGCAGAATCAGAAGAAGGTGCCGACCGCCGGCAAGGAGATCGACAGCTTCGAGGGATGTGTTACCGTCGACAAGATGACCGACGTACAGAAGGCCCCCGAACACGACGCCGTGTGATTTGCAGATTTTTTGATTTGCAGATTTTCGGATTGACCTCACGATTTCGATTTTTCACTGAAAATCAAGATCGTGAGGTCAATTCTTATATTCGTGGGTTAAATCGCGGGCAAAATCCTCCAGAGAGCACCCCCGAAACCGCACTTTTCGGAACCGACTGACCGCACGATTCTATTTTTTGCCCGAAAAATCGAATCGTGAGGTCATAGAATCCAAATCGTGAGGTCAGCAAGCAGACTACTCGGCCTGCTGTTCCTCATACCAACGGTTCAACTCGGCAACAGCGACATCACGCTCGACCGGGCCGTTATCGAGGCGATATTCCAGCATGTGCTTGTACGCCTTGCCAACCAGCGGCCCCGGGTCAATGCCGAGCAGCTGCATGATTTCGTCACCGTTCAGATCAGGGCGGATCGCGTCGAAATCCTCCTTCTCCTTCAGATCGCGCACGCGCTGTTCCATCTCTCCATCGCCGACGAGAACACCATGGCCTTGCGCTTGTTCTGCGTGGTCGCGTCGGCACGCGTAAGGCGGTTCAGCGCTCATACAGCGGACCCGCATCCTTAACGTAACGGCGGACCGCGGAATCCGTCCACGGCTCCTCCACGTAGCCGTGGAAGCGCAAGTGCAGATTGACCAGCTCGCTGACGTCCTCGACCATATGATGGTCGAAATGCAATGCCTTAAGGCGCTTGCGGGTCATTTTCGCGCCGACCGCATCATGATGATGGAAGCTCACCTTGCCACCCGATTCGAAACGACGCGTCTTCGGCTTGCCGATATCGTGCATCAGCGCGGCCAAACGCAACGTCAGATCCGGTGCCGGCACAGGGCCGTCCGGGCCGGTTTCGAGGGCAACCGCACGATCAATGACGATCATGGTGTGCTCGAACACGTCCTTATGACGATGATGTTCGTCGATTTCGAGCTGCAATGCCGGAATTTCCGGGAAGACGATATCGGCAAGACCGGAATCGACCAGCGCTTCGATACCTGCGCGCGGGCGATCGGACAGCAGCATTTTGACCAGTTCGTCGCGTACGCGCTCAGCGGAAACGATTTCAATGCGATCGACCATGTCGGTCAGCGCTTCAGCGGTTTCCGGTTCGATACGGAAGCCCAGTTGCGCCACGAAACGTACGGCGCGCATCATGCGCAGCGGATCGTCGTCAAACGACTGGCGAGGATCGACCGGCGTGCGCAACACGCCCTTGGCCAAATCGTTCGCGCCGCCGAACGGATCGACGAATTCCAATTCCGGCACACGCAACGCCATGGCATTCACCGTGAAATCACGGCGGGAAAGATCGCCTTCCAGCGTGTCGCCATAATTGACTTCCGGCTTGCGCGAGTCGGGGTCATACGTGTCGGAACGGTAGGTCGTTACCTCAACCTGCACTTCCGTGCCATCCTCACGCCTGCGCATGGCGCCCAGCGTGCCGAATTTACGGCCCATATCCCAAAAACCATCGCGCCCGAAACGGCGCAAAATGTGTTCAAACTGCTCAGGACGCGCCGATGTGCAAAAATCCAAATCATGCGATTTGCGATGCAACAGCAGGTCTCGAACGGGACCTCCCACCAACGCCAATTCATAGCCTTCCGCGGCGAACATACGCCCTAATTCAATGGCCTCTGGCCACACTTCGAAGTTCACGCCATCCCTTTCCGGCACACAAGTTTCTGCCTTACCAGCATACCGTTACCCCACCTGCACACAGAATTGAGTATGGTTGGAATCATGATTACGCCCGCAGACCTTGCACGCATGCTTGCCCATGCTGCGGACGACCATGCCCAAAATCCGATGGAACCGGACAAACTGCTGTACACATCGCAGTCCGTTTCCTTGCGGCAAGAGACCATCATCACGCCCAACGCACCCACCCCGGCAATAATGCCGCAGCGGCGCGCCACGGACGGTCCGACCACGTTCGCCTCGCTCGACGCGCAGGAACTGCCGGTAGTGCGCGAATATTCGGCGGGAGGTCTCGTATTCGACGACAAGGGCCGTGTGGCGATCATCGCACGCCACTCGCGTAGCGACATTTGGAATGGTGCCTGCCGAAAGGTCATATCGAAAAAGGCGAAACACCGCAGCAAACCGCCGTTCGCGAAGTTCACGAGGAAACAGGAATCCTAGGTGAAGTGGTCGATTCCATCGCCACCATCGACTACTGGTTCACCGGAACCAGCCAGCGCGTGCACAAGCTGGTGCATCATTTCGCATTGCGTCAGATCGGCGGCGAGTTGACGGTGGAAGGCGACCCGGATCATGAGGCGGAAGACGCGATTTGGGTGGATTTTGCTGATTTGGACGACGTTCTCAGCTACCCGAACGAACGAAAGATAGCATGGTTGTACGCAAGGAAACTCAACAGACAGGCGTGAAGGTGAATCAACCCGCACAACGGAACGTTCCGCACGGCATGCGTGCGCTTTCGGCAATCCTCGCCATGGTTATGACCATGGCGTTGATGTTGTTATACGCACCTGTGCCGAAAGCCGAAGCCGAAGAAACACAGGAATCGCAATCCGACACCATGCTGTCGATCGACTCCTCCACCGCCGTGCTGACCGACACTTCCGGCTATCATTTGAGCGCGACGGTGACCAACACCACCGATCAGGAAATCCCTTCAGGCACGCTCACCCTTGCCATGAACGCCTTCTACACGTTCGTGTCGCGCAACGATATCCAGGAATGGTCGGAAGGCATCGGGCAGATTCCCACGCCCAATATCGTTGGGCAGAGCGAGGTTCCCGCGCTTCAACCGGGAGCTTCGGCGAACGTGCACATCGACGCGGACTCGAATCAGGAGACGCTGGCGTCCGTCAACTCCTGGGGGCCGAAACCGGTCACGCTCAGTTATGAGCCAATGGCGTTCAACAAGACGAAGCGCACACTTTCGCAACACGGACCGGAGCTGGAATCAATACCCCCGACACGCCCGCGATGAATATCACCATCGTGCAGCCGCTCGAAGCGCAAGGATGGACCACCGACAACACCATGCTGGAACAGCTCGTCAACAAAGGTGGCGTCACCTCCGCGGAACTCTCGAAAATCGCCGTTCCCGGCAAAGAAGACGAGGCACGACTCAAGTCGCTGGAACAGACGTTCACCAAGCATGACAAACTGCAGGTGGTGGCCGATCCAACCTATCTGAAGGCGATGCCGATGCCGACGCAAGTCGACGGCATCACGCAACCGGCCCTGTTCGACATCACCGCCTATTCCGCGCTGAACGACAGCAAAACCTATGATTCGGCAGGCGTCGGCACCTCGCAATGGAACGCCGAACAGGCCTTGAAAAACTATCAATCGGCGTTGGGTGACCCGAACGCGAGTATGACACGTATGCATGGCAGGGCACCGGCAATTGGACCGCCGACGCGCTGGCGAAAGCCAAGCAGCAGGGGTACGACACCGTCATCGCCACGCATGATTTCGAAGAGGATGATGCGGCCACCGCGGAAACCGGCAAGACCGTAGTAACCACCGACGCCGGCGACATCACCGTACTGACCGCGCAAAGCGTGCTTTCCAACCTTGCACAAGGCAAGGCGACCAGTGCCGACGCCGAAGCGGACGGCGAGGGAACAACGGCCGGGCGTCTCGCGCGATTCGTCGCGCAAAGCGCGTTCTACCAGATGGAGCAGCCGTATTCGGAACGCAATCTGCTGGTCTGCCTGAACGGCAACTCTGATCCGGCCGTCGTGGACGCACTGATGACGGACGTCGAACAATCGCCATGGCTGAACATCACCGATCTGAACACGCTCAACAACGCCGACCCCGCCTTGAGCGGCGACGATGCAGCCTCGATCGTGCCGCAATCCGACGGAATCAATGATGCGACGCAAGCCAATCTCAGGCAGACGCTCAACACACTGGCAGCCTCGACAAACGACATCAAACGATTCAACGCATCCATCCTCACCGACGTCGCCGACGATGCCAAGCAGACCCCCGCAGGCCTCAAAGCGTGGCGCAGGCAGCTCGTCAACGCGCACGGCATCATGGCCCTGCACGCGCTAGGCGGCGAAAATCCAGCCGGAAGCACCATGTGGAAGGAGCCGGGCAACTGGCGTCCCTGCTCATCAACGGCGTGGCCATCACACCGACGGAAAACGTCAACGTGGTCAGCGAAACCGCGCAAATGCCCGTTACCATCAGCAACAGCCACCCCTATCCGGTCACGGTAAAAGTCTCATCATTGACTAACTCCATGCAGATCGTCACTTCGCGTTTCGACACCGTGGAAGTGCCCCGCGCACGGCGAAGCCAAGTGGCGTTCATTATCCGCGTGGCCACCTCCGGCACCGCGGACGCCACGCTCAGCCTGCAGGACAGGCAGGGCATCACATTCGGAGCGACACAAACCACCCACATCACCAGCGCATTGCAGATCAGCGACAAAACCGGCTTCATCATCATCGGCATCGCGTGCTGCTTGGAGCTTTGGGACTGTGGCGCCAATTCCACCGTAAGAAGGATCCAGACGAATGAGTTCTTCCGTTGGCCGTAATTCACTGATCATGGCCTCCGGCACCGCGGCCTCGCGCGTGACCGGGCAAATCCGTACCATTCTGCTCGCTTGGGCTTTAGGCACCACCGGCTATGCGGCGAACGCCTACCAAGCCGGATCCATGATTCCGCAGGTGATCTACACCTTGGTTTCCGGCGGTATTTTCAACGCCGTGCTCGTGCCGCAGATCGTGCGCACGTTGAAGCAAAAGACGCCGAAACCAAACTCAACAAGCTCATCACGCTTGCCATCACCATGCTGTTGGCGGTGACGATCCTGATGGCCCTATGCACGCCGCTGCTCACCAAGCTGTATGTGAACGGTAGCCCCGAAACCATGGCGTTGGCGACCTCATTCACCCTGTGGTGCATGCCGCAGATCTTCTTCTACGGCCTATATACGGTGGTCGGCCAGATTCTCGCGGCCAAAGACCATTTCACTGCGTATGCGTGGAGTTCCGTGGGTGCGAACATCATCAGCTGCATCGGCTTCGGCACGTTCATCGCGCTATTCGGCCGTGCCACCGAGCATCCGCTTGATTTTTGGACCGCCGACAAAATCGCCCTGACCGCAGGCACGTGGACGTTGGGCGTGGCATTCCAGGCGCTGGTACTGTTCATTCCACTGACCAAAATCGGATTGAAATACCGCCCCATCTTCGGCCTTCGTGGCATTGGATTGCGTTCCATGGGACCGGTCGCGGCTTGGAGTGTCGGCATTGTCGTAATCGACCAGCTCGCCAATATCGTAATCACGCGTACCTCCACTAACGCGCCGATGCTCGCGCAGCAGCAGTTCGGCATCAATCCGCTCTACGTGGCCGGCAATGCTTCATACCAGAACGCGTACACGATTTACATGTTGCCGTATTCGCTGATTGCCGTTTCGCTGGCAACCGCGATTTTCCCGAAAATATCCCGTGCGGTCGCCGATCATAATATCGCCGAAGCGCGCATCGATCTCAGCCAGGCGCTGCGCAATATGGGTGTGATCATGTGCTATTTCGCGGTCGCTTTCGTGGTGATGCCCGTTCCGATCATTCTCGCGTTGCTGCCGTCTGTGAGCGTCAGAGAGGCGATTCTTATGGCGGGACCGTTGGTCACGCTTGGCGTGGGACTTCCGTTCGCCAGCGCGTATCTGATTATCCAGCGCACGTTCTATGCATTCGAAGACGGCAAATCGCCGTTCATTTTCATGCTGTTCGCCATGGGCATTCAAGCGGTAAGCGTGATCATCGGCGCGAAACTACTCCCCCCTACCGAATGGACGACAATGATCGGCATGGTAGGAGCCATGAGCTACATACTGCCGATCCCCATCCTGTATGCCATGCTGCGCAAACGATTCGAAAACAATATCGACGGTCCGCGCATAGCCATCTCGTATCTGAAATCGATTGGCGCGGCAGTAGCTACCATGTTCATCGGCGTGACGGTACGTGACAGCGTCTACCAGCTTGTCGGCGCCCAAATCGGAGCGGTGGACGGTCATATGAACTGGATTCAGGCAGTGGCGTGTGCCGCACTGCTGGCCATAGTGGCCTTCATCGTTTACGTAGCATGTTGCGGCTGCTACGTTCCGAGGAATTCAAGGAGGCGATCGCACTGATTTCCTCACGTATTCCCGGACTTCGCAAGCCGACCAGCCCCAACGATAGACTGGAACAGGGCGACGCCGAAAACGGCGAGTGACCATAGGCAGAACAAACGTTTACAAAAAGTTGAAGGAACCCATGAAACCTCAGCTGGGAGATACCATCAGCAATCGCTACGTGCTCGTTTCGCCATTGCGCGAAGAAACCGGACTGCAGGTCTGGAAGGCCAGCGACCATGTGCTCGCACGGGATTGCCAGCTGTTTATTGTCAGCAGCAGCAAGGCATTGCAGGAAGTCAACGCAACCGCTTCCATGCTGGCTATTTCGCATGATTCCCACTTCACGAAAGTGCTGCAGCTCCAGCATGCCGGCCAGGTCGCGCTGGTGGTGACGCAGCTTGACGAAGGCATGACCCTCAGTGAATATCTTGCGCTGAACGCCAACCAGCCGTTGAGCCATACAGCCATGCGCTCCATCATTGGCGAAGTCATCGAATCATTGCATGCGCTGCAAAAAGACAATCTCACGCATTTCTCCATCAGCACCGACACGGTGCGACTGACCCGTTCCGGCATTCAGATCGCAGATGCTCCAGTGAGCATCATGCTTGCCGACACTTCCCGCGCGCAGGCTTTGGAAATCGGGAACAGCTTGCGATCCGTCAAATCTCAGCGCTGTTGTACGCTATGCTGATCCGACGCCCGTCCACGCTGTCGACGGATTTCCGTCTTGAAGCGCTCGCGCCGACCACGCCGATGGAATTCCGCGTGATCTGCAAGCGCGGTCTCGAACTTGAAGAGGACGACGGCTTCCCCACCGTTCCGATGGCAACCATTGCGGAATTGGAAGCGTTGCTTGGCGAGTATCAACCGCTGTCATCGTTGGGAAGCATGGATATCACGTTGCCTTCCATGGATTCGGAATGCTCAATCGCCAATGTTCCGTTACTGCAGATTCTTGAGAAGGATGTGCTCCCGCTGCCGGATACGCTGGCAGCGGCTGGAAGCATTCCGGAAATGACGTTCACGGCTCCCGAACCGCATAACGATTTTTCCGATGGCAAGGAGGCTTTGGCGAAAAGCGTCGCGGCACCAGTGGAGCGGTGAAATCGTTGTGGAGCAGCGGCCGTGAACTGCTGAGCGAAGAAGACATCGATGGCGTGACCGACACCAGCGATTCTCCCTTCTCCTTCCCCATCAGTTTCCGTACCGGACGATGGCATGTCATCCGACGATTCCCAGTTGGAAAAAACCGGTCGCATTCCAGTGATCGCGCGGATGGTCAGGTCATTCAGCCCGGCGAGGAGTCCGCCCGTGCGTTGAAAGCAGAGCAGGAGGCGATCGATGCCGCGTATGCCGCCGGTCGAGCCGCGGTTCCGCCGAGCTTCACGCCAAAGAATCCTTCTTCCGCTTCGGCGAATACTGACGTTGCCGACGCGAAACTGTTTGGCAAGCTGAAAACGAAGGTCGTTGCGATTATCGTGGCGGTCATCGTTGTTGCGGTTGCGCTTGGGTTTGCAGTTCATGGTTTGATGCAGCCTTCAGATTCGGTTACGACTGATTCAAAAGGACCATGGCCGGAAATAAATCTTGACGAAGTGCCGTTCGGCGAGGGAGATCAGTCGGATGCGAATTCCGCGGATTCTTCCAATTCCGATACGTCCGGCAATACCGATTCGTCCAATTCCAAGGATTCTTCCGATGCTTCCGCCAATACGCCGGCATCCGGCGAGTCTACGGCGTCCAAGCAACCCAAGAAAACCGAGGACAAGGTCGTGACCGCCGATAAGCAGTCGAAGAAAGTGCCGGATCCGAAGCAGCCGGAAAACACGACCGCGTACGAAATCGACAATCGTCAATTCCTGTCGAATCCTGACGGACAGCAGGGCTACGGATATTACGTGCATCTGAGCCAGCCGCAGAAGGCGTATCGCATGGTCATCAAAATTCGTTCTTCCGGTGGTCAGGGATATATTCGCGTGAATGCGACAAACAGCCCGTCCCAAGGCGAACAGGTGGCGCAGTTCAAGTTTGACGCTTCCGGCACGACCGACATCAAGTTCGACAAGGCCGTGGAAACGCAGGACATCATGCTGTGGGTCCCACTTGATAGCCTGCCGGGCAACCAGCTGTACATCGAAAGCATTCAAGTGTTCTGATCGTCAGCACATCGCAATATCCGATTACTTCTGAAGATTGCGATACGAAAGAGCTGCCATGCGTCACCTCACGTATGGCAGGCTCTTTTCGTATTTATTTTTGGAATATGGTCGTAGTCGAAAAGCGATGGAACTTGGCTCAAGAATCGACAACCAACTTTTCGCCATTTTTATCACTCTGATGTCAGAACTCTAATGTCAGATTCGGGAGCTTGCTCGCGGATGATTTTATGCTGCGCGACGGCTACCCCCGTCTCTACAGTTCCGAAATGCCGCTTGAACTCTTCTTTTCGTCATATCTCAGCACATATGTCGAGCGAGACGTGGCCGGTTATCTCAATGTGCGAAACGTGACCGCTTTCCACAAATTCCTGCGTCTTTGCGCTCTGAGCGGCGCTTTGTGGCGGCTCGCGTGGAATCAAGTTTTCAAGCCAAAGACGAGCAGGTATATTCCGCCGCAGACTGGCTGACGCGCTGAAACGTCTACCCCAGCATTAGTCTGACCCATGATCTGGTTTGGCTGACCTCATGATTGTGATCTGGCGACCTCACGATTTCAATCGGGGACACTCTTTTCCAGATCGTGAGGTCGCCAAAACAAAATCATGAGCCAGATAGAAGAAATCGTGCGGTCAACTGACAAATCATGCGGTCGCTCACATAATCCCGTCCGCACAACCCGCACCTAAAACCGATTACCAGAGTCACACGGACGGAATCGCAGCTACCGCCAGCACACCCCTTACTCCGGCCAGGATTCGAAGAGGGTGAGGAGCGTTTCAACGTTGGTGTCGCTCCAACTGTCGATTCTGGGACCAGCATACGTACTGTTGTACGGCTGATCGAACACGACCACATGCTGCCCTGCCTCACGCAAAGTTTCGATATTCGCCGGCGAATCGTCAATATGAATCGTGGCCTGCATACTGTCTTTCAGCCAGTAAAGCACAGACTCATGTACGGAATGCGGTTGCTGTCCAGCCATTGCGCAGTGTCGGAAACGACCATCTGATGCTGGCCGGACACGAACAGCCGGTGCGTGACAATGCGAATGTACACGTGCTCATTCGCCAATCGCTGCAATGCCTGCGCGACCCCCGGAAGCGGCTTCATCGTCGCATACAGATGCTCACGCTCCGCGGCTTTGTGCGTTTCGATGTAATCGTCGAGCGTCTCGAATGGCCATCCGTCCTCGCGCGTGAGATTGTAATGCGCGGTCTGCAGCGCACGTTCCGGCACGTCAATGCCCTGCCGCTGCAGGTAATCGCGGATCGCGCCCTTGTAATCCGCGCAAACGCCGTCCAAATCGAGATTGAGCACGCGATATCCCTGCACGCCCACGCGCTGGCTCTCATATTGTTCAGGAATAGTCGCCATATCACGTTCCTTTCTTATGCCCGACACCAATCAGCCTGTCGAACAGCCACATCAATCAGCCCAGCCCAATCAGCCCGATATCAATCAATGTAACCTGACATTCGCCGGCAACAAGCGCAAATACTCCCGCAAATAAGGAAGATAGAAAATGGATAGAACAATGCTGACCTTGCGAAAAGTCTTACGGGAGAACGATTTTGAGACTTTCATAGAAAAGATAGAAAATCTGAAGATCACGCCGCTTCTTTTGAGACGGCAATACTGCCCTGCAATCGACGATTGATGTTCATCACAGCATCGTTACGTTTATTTCAAGATTAGCCGATGAAAATACAAAAGAATCGACGATCGTTGCATGACATCGACGGTTGAGCCTGCCTATGATGAAGGCACAACAGAACAAAGAGACACGATGCGGCAGGAACCGGAGAGAAAACCGGAGCCGCACCCCACACGCGGGGAAACGGCAACGCCACCCGCGCTGAACATAACCGAAAAACAACAGACTTACGGCAGCGGCCAGAGGAAAGAACAGAAAACAAGAACGCCGCCAAGCCGAACGAAAGGAAACATCATGAAGAACAACACTTTCAACCAGATCATCAACGCCAACCTCGCTTCCGTCGATCCGGGCTTCGGCCAGTCGCACTCGCCAAGGCCAGCGCCGATCTGTTCAAGAAGGTCATCAACAAGTGATCCAAGGCCTGCACAGGCAGGCGTCACATTAACACGACCGAAGGGCTTGCGCTCCATGTGGAGCGCAAGCCCTTTCTCATGTTCCGATCAAGCGTCGCCAAGAATCCAGCCACCCCAGCAACTGCACACACAGCACCGCACGCAACCACGCACAACAGCTGGTGTTTCACGTGAAACTCTGTAGATGATCCGGCTCGGAAAGCACTTGATAATACGCCATAGGAAAAAGAAATGCGTGAAATCGTGCAGTGCGCGGCCGTTCGCTTTGGTGGTTCGCTACAGTGGGAATATGAATGATTTGCGAGATGTGATTATTGTCGGATCCGGCCCTGCCGGATATACCGCGGCCATATACTTGGGCCGGGCTGGATTCAAACCACTGGTCATCGCGGGTGCGCTGACCCCAGGCGGCAGCTCGTCAACACCACTGAAGTGGAGAATTTTCCAGGTTTCCCCGACGGCGTTATGGGACCGGAACTCATGGGTAATATGCAACGCCAGGCTGAGAAGTTCGGCGCGGAAATCGTTTGGATGATGTTGTTTCCGTGAGCAACAATGACGTCACCGGCGTGAAAACCGTGAGCGTCGATCAGGGAGACGTTTTTGAAACCCATGCTTGATCATCGCAACCGGATCGGAATATCGCAAACTCGACATCCCCGGAGAGGCGGAATATTCCGGCAAGGGAGTGTCATATTGCGCGACCTGCGACGGCTTCTTCTTCCGAGATGAGCCGATTATTGTGGTCGGCGGCGGCGATAGCGCATTCACCGAGCTGATTTTCTTTCACGATTTGGATCGTCGGTGACGTTGATTCATCGTCGTTCTGAATTCCGCGCATCGCAGATTCTCGTGGAACGCGCTCAGCAGAATCCGAAGATCACCATCGTCACGGATTCCGTGGTGGAGGAAATCTTGGGTGACGACAATGGAGCCCAATCCGTGAACATTCGCAACGTCATCACCGGAGAAACCAGCACGATTGCCGCAAACGGCATTTTTGTGGCGATCGGCCACTCCCCCGCCACAGCTTTTATTGACGGCATTGTGCATCGAGATGCGGGTGGATATATTCAGGTGGACGGCGCCAGCACACGCACCAGCACTGCCGGCATTTTTGCAGCTGGCGACTGTGTTGATAGTATTTACCGTCAAGCGATCAGTGCCGCCGGCATGGGCTGCCGGGCCGCCCTCGATGCCCAAGCCTACCTCCAGCGGTAACACTTCCCATCACGGTCATACCCTACAAAAACTTGAAAAACGAGCGGAAGGGGCGGCATATTCTGTTCACGACTGTAAGCTTGGCCAAACGGCTTGAGTGTGTCGCGAATGGTATATGTTGGCCGCGCGCGACCGAGCTGAGAAGAATCGCTCTCAGCAAATACACAGAAATATGAGATTGTCTTACACTGTAAGTAATTAAATATCGTAAGACAATTCAATAGGACTTATGTAAATCATTAATCGCAATTCGATCAACTCATGTAGTTGATCCAACCAATCCATCAATCGCAAAAACTTCAAACGCAACACAAGAGAAGGAATCCAAGCATGTTCCGCATTATGCGATACCTCTCCAAAGCGGAGATAGGCCAGATGCTCATTGCACTGGTCAGCATCGTCGGGCAGATCTGGCTTGACCTGACCCTGCCGGACTACATGTCCGACATCACCACCCTCGTGGAAACCCCTGGCAGTGAAATGCACGATATTTGGATCGCCGGCGGCAAAATGCTGCTTATTTCGCTTGGATCGGCAGCATGCGCCATCATCACCGGCTATTTCGCGGCACGCATCGGCGCATCGTTCAGCCAGCGTCTGCGTTCCATGGAATTCCGCAAGGTAGAATCGTTCGGACCGGCTGAAATGAGCCGATTCTCCACAGCCTCGCTGATTACGCGTTCCACGAACGATATTACGCAGATTCAGATGTTCATCACCATGGGATTGATGATGATTGTCAAATCGCCGATTATGGCGGTTTGGGCCGTCTGCAAGATTGCGGGAGACGGTCTCGAATGGACGCTCGCCACCGGCATCGCGGTGGTGGTGCTGCTGGTCTCCATCACGATCCTCATGGTTCTCGTCATGCCGAAGTTCAAGTCCATGCAGCGACTGACCGATAACATCAACCTTGTGGCGCGCGAGAACCTCACCGGCCTGCGCGTGGTGCGCGCCTACAATGCCGAGGATTACCAGGAAGCCAAGTTCACCAAGGCCAACAAGGAACTCACCGACACCCAGCTGTTCACCAACCGTGCCATGGCCTTCATGATGCCGTTGATGAACACCATCATGAACGGTCTTATGCTTGCCGTGTACTGGATCGGCGCCTACCTGATCGACGCGGCCGACGCGGCCGACAAGCTCACCACCTTCTCCAACATGGTGGTGTTCTCCAGCTACTCCGTGCAGGTGATCATGAGCTTCCTGCTGATGAGCATGGTGTTCGTGCTGTGGCCGCGAGCGGACGTGTCCGCACAGCGCGTGCTCGAAGTGCTCGACACCGAACCGCTGATCACCGATGGCACCCGCAGCGATGCTGGCGAAGCAGGCAAGCAGGGCGAAATCGAATTCCGCAATGTTTCCTTCACCTACCGGATTCGCGTGAAGCCATGCTCGAAGGCATCAACTTCACTGCCAAGAAGGGCGAAACGGTCGCGTTCATCGGCTCCACCGGCTCCGGCAAATCCTCGCTCATCAACCTCGTGCCGCGTTTCTATGACGCGACGCAAGGCGAGGTGCTCGTCGACGGCGTGAACGTGCGCGACTACACGCTCAAGGCATTACGAGACAAAATCGGATATGTGCCGCAACAATCCTTCCTGTTCAAAGGCACGATCGCATCCAATGTCAGCTATGGCGACAATCCGCTCGACACCACCGATGCCGGCATCGTCGACATGGCCGATACCTCGACCGCGGCCGGCAGAAAGCGCGAAAAAGAGCTGATCGCAACGCAAAACGAGCATCGCACACTCACTTCGGAACAGCGCGCCGACGTGCGCAACGCATGTGAAGTTGCACAGGCGACCGAATTCATCGCAACCAAGGAAAAGCAGTACGATTCCGCGATTTCGCAGGGTGGATCGAACGTGTCGGGCGGGCAGAAACAGCGTCTGTCGATTGCACGTGCCGTCTATCGTCATCCGGAAATCCTGATTTTCGACGATTCCTTTTCCGCACTTGATTTCAAAACCGACCGTGCCGTACGCGATGCGCTCGCCAAGGAAGCGAAAGATTCTACCAAACTGATTGTCGCGCAGCGCATCGGCACCATTATGGACGCCGACCGCATCGTGGTGCTCGACGACGGCAAGGTGGTCGGCCAAGGCACGCATAGCGAACTGCTGGAAAACTGCGATGTGTACCGTCAGATTGCGCAGTCTCAGCTGAGCGAAGACGAATTGAACGGCGGCAAGTCGGGCGAAAGCAAGCTGCCGGGCGAAACCGGCAAACCGATTGAAACCGGCAAGCCGTCCGTCGAAAGCGAATTGAACGAAAGCGAGGGTCGCTGATATGCCAGGAGGACCTATGGGACGCGGCCGCGGAGCCGTTGAAAAACCGCAGGATTTCGGTGGTGTGATGAAGAAACTGGTGCATTTCTGCCGCCACTACATTCCCGCCATCATTGTGGCGCTCGTATTGGGCGCGATCGGCACGGTATGCCAGATCGTCGGTCCGGACAAGCTCAAGGACATGACCAACGAGATCGCCAAAGGCCTGCCTGCGCTAGTCAATGGCAAGCCGGTGCTCGGTGCGATCGACATGGACGCGGTCACGCACATCGCATGGCTGCTGGTGGCGCTGTATGTGGGGTACGCGGTGCTGTGCTACGTGCAAAGCTGGATGATGGCGAACGTCACGCAGCGCACCGCACAGGAGCTGCGCGAAGCCATCAGCGTGAAGATCAACAAGCTGCCGCTCAGGTATTTCGACAAGGTCAGCTACGGCGATGTGCTCAGCCGCATCACCAACGATGTGGACGCCATCGGCCAGACGCTCGGCCAGTCGGTCGGCTCGCTGATCACGTCGGTCACGCTGTTCGTGGGCGCGCTCATCATGATGTTCTACAACAATGTGATTATGACGGTGTGCGCCATCGCTTCTAGCCTGGTCGGCCTGCTCATCATGGGCGCAATCATGAAGGTTTCGCAGAAGTACTTCTCCCGTCAGCAGATCGCATTGGGCGATGTCAACGGTCACGTCGAAGAGATGTACGCCGGCCACACCGTGTCAAGGCGTATTGCGGCGAGGCTGATTCGATTCGCGCGTTCGAAAAGTACAACGGCGATTTGTACGATTCGGGATGGAAGAGCCAGTTCCTTTCCGGCCTGATGATGCCGTTGATGAATTTCGTCGGCAATTTCGGCTACGTGGTTGTGTGCGTGGTCGGCGCTGTGCTTGCGATGGATGGCAAGATCGAGTTTGGTGTGATCGTTGCGTTCATGATGTACATTCGACTGTTCACCCAGCCGCTTTCCCAGTTCGCGCAGGCATTCCAGAACCTGCAGCGTTGCGCGGCCGCTTCCGAGCGCGTGTTCAGCTTCCTTGAAGAGCCGGAGATGGCCGACGAATCCGACAAGCAGGCGCTGCTCGGCGTGAACGGCAAACCGGTGCGCGGTGACGTTGAGTTCAGTCATGTGAAGTTCGGTTACGATCCGAGCAAGACGATCATCAACGATTTCTCCGCTTCGGTGAAGTCCGGTCAGAAGGTTGCGATTGTTGGTCCGACCGGTGCCGGCAAGACCACGATGGTGAATCTGCTGATGCGTTTCTATGAGATTTCGGGCGGTTCGATTGCGATTGATGGTGTGGATACGAAGTCCGTGCCACGCTGGAACGTGCATGACCAGTTCTCCATGGTATTGCAGGATACGTGGGTGTTCCGTGGAACAGTGCGTGAAAACATCGCGTATTCGAAGCCGGACGTCACCGACAAGCAGATCGAGGACGCATGCAAGGCCGTGGGGCTGCACCACTACATCATGTCGCTGCCGAATGGCTATGACACAGTGCTTGACGACAAGGCCACGCTTTCGCAGGGTCAGAAGCAGTTGCTCACCATTGCGCGAGCCATGGTTGAGGATGCGCCGATTCTGATTCTCGACGAGGCCACCTCTTCGGTCGATACGCGTACGGAAGAGCTGATTCAGAAGGCCATGGACGCGCTGACCGTGGACCGTACGTCGTTCGTGATCGCGCACCGTCTGTCCACCATCCGCGATGCGGACATGATTTTGGTCATGAACCATGGCGACATCGTGGAAAGCGGTACGCATGAGGAGCTGCTCGCCAAGGGCGGCTTCTACGCCGACATCTACAACAGCCAGTTCGCCCTCACCGACTGATTCACGGGGTCGACTGGTTCACGGAGCCGCACGCTCCCCAAAGGCGTGCGGTCTTTGTTTATTTCGGCTGTTATTCGGCTGTTATGCGGATCGCAGGAAAAGTTCGGCCGGGAAGTTGCGGCTGGCTGCGATTTGACGGGATTCGTTCAATGTTGCGTATGCGAAATCGAACGTGCGCTGCAATTGCGTTGCGTCGGAAACGAACAAGGCTGTGGCCAGGCCGTCCGCGACGGCGGCGGGGTAGTCGCGCGCAATGTCGGGAGTTGCGTTTGCCGACTTATCGGCAGTATGGTGCAACTTGTTGAAATGCTGCGGATTGCAGGGAATGTATGCCCAGCTGGCTTCGGTCTGCTGTGCTGGCAGTCCGTCGATGGCATTGAGCAGATGATGAATGGCGATTTGGGTGCGCTCGTTGACGGCTACGTTCCAGTGGCGTCGGCTGGGTGCGCTCGCGCACAATGCACCATTTACGATGTGTGCAACTCCAATCGCACGAGATGAATCTTCCGGATCCTCAAGTGCGATGGAAATAGGCTGTTCCGCATGAATCAGCAAATCACCCCCCGCATCAATCACAAACTGTGTCGACCGCAACATGCGCCCAAGCAAATCGACAAGATAGCCTTTGCCGCATGCGCCGAAATCCAACTGCACCGGGCCGCGCGTGACCAGTGTTGTTCCGTGACGCTCCACATCCTGCCCCCATGTGGCGCGTCCACGCAATGCCCCCAAATGTTCGGGTGCATCCTGCGTAACCGTGAAACTCATCGACGCATCGTATCCAAGTCGGATCAAATCCTCGCCGACGCATGGATCAATCGCACCGGAAGTGGCGGAAAATAGCGCATCATACAGGTCGAACAGCGGCGCGCACCAATCCGGAAAATCGAAACTTCCGCCATGCTCGGTCTTGCCAATCGTTGCGATCAGCGAATTATTGCGGAATCGAGACAGCACGTGTTCGTAATCCTCAATGAGCGATTCCATTGCGGAACGCACCTTGTCGTCGATCGGCGAATCCACGGAAATCACCATACCGGTGCCGAGCGCCCTATAAAACGCCGTGACAAACGGCATGCGTTGCGTCAAAGAATCCATGCCTCCGATGCTACCCGCCATTTCCTCCAGCTGCTGGGGGAAATGGGACTTTCGCGATGGGGCGCATGGTACAGTTGCCGGCAGGGCGTCAACATGGAGGTTGATATGGGGAACGTCGAGAATGCAAGTGCAGCCACGCGCACAACAAAAACGGTGAAGAGCCTGCCGATGCCCAAAGTCTGGGCTTTCGCCGTCGGCCAATTCGGCTGGGCGCTACTTTCCGGCATTATTTCGAATTGGCTCGTCTACTTCTACCAGCCTGACAGCGAAACCATCTCGCAAGGGCAAACCGTGTTCGTACCGCAAGGTCTTGCCGTACTCGGCGTGGTGACCGTAGTCGGCGGCATCACCGCGTTCGCCCGCTTCTTCGACGCATTCGTGGATCCGGCCGTGGCAAGTCTTTCCGACCGTTGCACATCAAAATCCGGTCGTCGCATGCCGTTCCTCAAATTTGCGGCCCTTCCGCTCGCCCTCGTCACCGTGCTGGTGTTTTGGAGTCCAATCAACGATACGAGCTGGATCAACGGCGCGTTCCTGTTCGCCACGGTGATCGGCTACTACATTGCGCTCACGTTCTACTGCACGCCCTACAACGCGCTGATCGCCGAGCTTGGTCACGATTCCAAACAGCAGCTCACCATCTCCACCGCCATTTCGTTCACGTGGGTGGCCGGCACCGCCATTGCATACGTGGCACCGGTGATTTGGGCTGGTTTCGTGCCGGGCTTGGGGCGTGTGAACGCCATTCGTTTGACGTTCACCATCATGGCGGCCATCGCATTCGTGTGCATGCTGGTTCCGCCGCTCACCATCAAGGAACGCGATTACGTCAACTCGCAGCCCACGTCCGAATCGACCATCGAATCGTTGAAGCAGACGTTCGGCGACGGCGAATTCCGCAAGTTCGTCTGCTCCGACGTGGTCTATTGGGTTGCGATCACTACATTCCAGACTGGTTTGCCGTTCTTCGTGACAAGCCTGCTCAAACTTCCCGAGACCACGACCACCATCTATTTCGTGCTCATGACCGCAGTGTCGGTGCTGTTCTACATGCCGGTGAATGTATTGGCGAATCGTGTTGGCAAGAAGCGGATTCTGCTGGTCGCTTTCGTGATTTTCACATGTGCGTTCGCGTTTGCGGGCGCGCTTGGCTCCGGTCTGCTCGCTGCGATTCCGCCGATGGCGCAGGGCTTGATTCTCTCGATTGTCGGCGCGATTCCGATGGCCGCGTTCGGCATTCTTCCGCAGGCGATTGTTGCGAATATTGCCGACGCGAGCTCGAAAACGACCGGTCAGGATCGTCAGGGCATGTTCTATGCGGCTCGCACGTTTGCGATGAAGATGGGTCAGTCGGTGGCGATGCTGCTGTTTACCGGCGTGAGCACGATTGGCATGGCGTCGGGCGCCGGCTATCGCATTGCGGCTGTTTGCGCCGCGGTATTGTGCGGCATCGGCGGTGTGGTGTTCGCGTTCTACAACGAACGCAAGGTGCTTGACGTGCTCGAATCCTGATTCCGTCCATGCGCCCGCTGGCCTCACGATTTTGTTTTTCGTTGCTTTTTCGGAATCGTGAGGTCACCAGGCGGAATCGTGAGGTCAGAAAGTCCAGCTCCATCCCAAATCCCCCAATTCCCGAATCTTCCAATCGCACGAATATGCATGGAGAGGAACGGCGAAAGCGCCTCAAAAAATCACTATGTGAGACGACTCGCGCGGATTACAGAAAAGAAGAATGGCGGAATTCCGCCATTTTAAAGGTTTCTACAACAAAACTGCCAAAAAATCAAGACTGTTCTTTCGATTTTTTTCGTTTTATCTTGTGAAGTCGGTGCGCACTGTGTGTATGGCAAAGGTGGCGCACTCGTGAATCGGATTGTGAACGGTTGAGAGAGGAAGCGGTCTTATGTCATCCTGCGATACGCAGCGGGCTACAAGTGTGTCCGGTCGCCTTGTCGCGTTCATTGCGGCATTGATGATCGCGTTGACCACGCTTTTCGCGACTACCGCAGTTCCGCAGCCGGCAATTGCCGCCGATGACGGTCAAACGAATTTTGATTCCTGACTGCCGCTGCGAAGAACATCGAAGACCAGCTTGCGACTGCCGAAAAAGACTACAATGACGGCAATTACGGTCAGGCCGGCACCGATTTCCAGACCGCGCATTGGATCGGTTACGACGCATCCAACTTCTCGAAGTCGTCAACGACACCATCAGTGCCGACAAGCAGAAGGAACTGCTGCAGCAATTCACCGATCTTGAAGGTCTTGCCTACCAGCAGGACCAAGGCGACGCCATCGCAGCCAAAATCGACGCGCTGACCGCCGAAATCAACGCAACCGCGCAAACGCTTGACGCGAACGCCGACCTCGCCAATCCTAAGGAATATGCGAAGCAGCGTGCCGCGCAAACCGCGGAAGAGCGCAAGAAGCTCGACGCGGCCAAGAAGAATTCATCCAAAGGCAAAGGCGACCGCACGTGGAGTGAGGTTGCCAGCGAAATGACCGTCATTCTCGACCAGGCATACGAGGCTGCCGCTGCCGGCAAGGGCGACGAAGGTGCCACGCTGGTCAACAACGCCTACTACCAGTACTACGAGAAGCTCGGCTTCGAAAAGAACGTGATGAACGTGATTTCCGGCGATCGTGTTTCGCAGGTCGAATACCAGTTCAAGATGACTCGTAAGATCATGCGCGACGGCGGTTCCGACAAGGAAATCAAGCAGCATGTCGACGATTTGAAAAGCTGGCTCGTGGAAGACGCGGCCACCCTGGACGGTGGCGCGTCCGGCAATGTCAACGGCTTCACCAAGCTCGTCACCAGCTCCGCCGGCCAGGCGTTCCTCATTCTGATCCGTGAGGGCCTCGAGCGCTGCTGGTGGTGGCTGCGGTGATCGCCTACCTGGTGAAGTCCGGCAACAAGCGTTTCGCCAAGTGGATCTATCTTGGCGTGGTCGCAGGTCTGGCCGGTTCCGGTTTGGTCGCCGTACTCTTCACGTTCCTGTTCGGCGGTTCCGGCCCGGTTCAGGAGATTTCCGAAGGCGTGTGCGCGCTGATCGCCACTCTCATGCTGCTGTGGACCAGTAACTGGATGCTCAACAAGAGCTCCGTGGAAGCGTGGAACAACTACATCAGGAACAAGACCGAAGCGGCTGTGGCCGGCGCGCAAAGCAAGGTCGAATCCGGCCAGGGCCTGGGCTTGGGCATGATCGCCTCGCTTGCCATGCTGAGCTTCCTCGCCGTATTCCGTGAGGGCGCCGAAACGGTGATCTTCTACGAGTCCATCTACTCCATGAGCCAGGATGCGCACGGCATGTGGGTTGGCGGTCTGGCCGCCGCCGCGGTGCTGATCGTTATCTTCCTGATTCTGCGATTCACTTCGGTGAAGATTCCGATCGGCCCGTTCTTCCTCGTCACTTCGATTGTGATGGCCGCATTGGTTGTCATTTTCGCGGGTGGCGGCATCCATGCGCTCATCGAGGGTGATCTTATTGAAGCACCTACTTGAGCAGCGTGCAACTAACGATTGGATCGGCTTGTATCCGTACGTCGAAACGATTACGGCGCAGGTGATTGCCGCGATCGCGGTGGTTGTGCTGTTCGTGGTCGGTTTCATCAAGAAACACAGGATGAAGTTGGCCGCGCAGGCGGAACAGGCTAAGTAAGCGCCAATCAATAATCACAAGTAAAGATTTAGAGATTTCCATAAGTTTCCAACGTTCCTCAAGGAACCAAAGAAAAGGAAGAGAACACAATGAAGAATAAGAAGATCGCCGCCCTGCTCGGCATCCTGCTGGCCGGCTCCATGGCCTTCTCCCTGTCCGCATGCGGCAACTCCAACGATTCCGCATCCGATGCCAAGTCCGACACCTCCACTTCGGACACCACCGACAAATCCAGCGATTCCAGCGCTGATGACAGCAACGGCGCCGGCTTCGAAGAGATTCAGGTCGACGAGAAGCACTCCGATCAGGATGTTGACGCTCTGACCGTCAACGCCGTGTACTTCCAGCCGATCGACATGGAACCGTCCGGCATGGGCCTGAAGGCCGCCGACGCGAGCTTCCACCTCGAAGCCGACATCCACGCCAACAAGAAGGGCACCGAGCTCGGCTATGGCAAGGGCGACTTCGTGCCGGACCTCACCGTGAACTACGAGATCATCAACAACGCGAACAACGAGACCGTTGGTTCCGGTACCTTCATGCAGATGAACGCTTCCGACGGCCCGCACTACGGCGCCAACGTCAAGCTCGACGAGGCTGGCTCCTACAAGCTCGTGCTGAAGATCGAATCTCCGGAGAAGAAGGGTTGGATGCTGCATGTTGATCCGGAGACCGGCGTTAAGGGCCGCTTCTGGACCGAACCGCTCGAGGTCACTTCCCGGAGTGGAACTACACCCCGCAGGAGTGGTGATCTGAAACGTGAGTTCCGGCACATGCCAAGCGAAACGGTTTGGATGTAAGCCTGAATTCATGTTGAGATTCAACTCGTGGTTAACGCCGTTCACGTATCGCGAAACGTATGCAAGTAGCGCGAATATGGGTACGCGTTCGCGGTTGCCTGGATAGTCGTTCGACGCACTCAAGGCCGTTTGGCCGAGCCTACGGTCGAACAACCATCCAAGCAACCGCTCTCTTGCGTTTGAGGGGATACGCTTTTGGGAGATAACGCGCTTTTGGGGGAATCTTGGTAAGGGGGTTCCTTTTGCGTGCCGAATTCACTAGGCTTTGACAGGGATATATAACGAAAGGTGTGAGATGCTGACGCAGTACGTCACGGTGTTGCAGGGAACGCTGGCACCGGCTTTGCTGATTATGGCGCTGAACGTGATGCTCACGGTCGGTGAGGGGCGTGACAAGCCGTTGAGCGCGTACTGGCGTCTTGCGGGCTTCATTATTGGATTCGCGGGTGCCATTGTGTTCGCCGCGTTGCGTGCATCCGCGATGATCAATCAGCGTACGTTCGTCAATTACCCCACGTTGTGGTGTTGTGTGATTTTCGATATCGCAGTGTTCGTTGTTGTGCTGTTCGCACGTCGCATCACTACGAATTGGCATGATCATCGCGCGTTGCTCGATATTGCGAATGCGATTGGCGCTCTTGCGATTGCCTCCACCACCTTCCGTGCGTTGCCTGATGTTATTTTGCGTTTGACGATTTTCGTGGAGCCAGGAGATCCGATCTTCACTTCGGATATGCTGCTTCGTGCGCTTGGTTTCGCATTGGGTGCGGCCACTGCGATTGTTGCAGCGTTGATTTTCCGTACGATGCGTTCCACTGCGATTCGTTGGTCGTTCACCACGGCCGTGCTGCTGCTGATTGCGCTGCTGTTTGTCTCGCATTTCACTGATCTTGCGCAGATTCTGCAGTCCAAGCGCATCGTTCATTTCCCTACGGAAGCGTTCCTGGCGTTGGTGTGGTGCATCAATCATCAGCGTCATATGGTCATTGCCATGGTGTTGGTGTTCATCATTCCGGTGGTCGCCAGCATTGTGATGGGCTTCAAAATCAAGCGGAAGGCGCAAACGAGGCCATTGTGCGATCGCATATCGCGTTCCGTCGCCGTGCGAAGGCGGCCGGCGCATGGAGTCTTGTTGCGATGATCGGCATCACGTTCGCGCTCACGTATGGTGTGGCGCAAACGAAGAAGGTCATTACGCTGTCTCCGCCTGAGGATTATTCGCTGAGCGACGGCGTGGCCACCATCAAATTCAGTCAGATCAACGACGGTCACCTGCATCGCTTCCAATACAAGGCGAAAGATGGCACGGTAATGCGTTTCATCATCATCAAAAGAATGGTGGAGCGTACGGTGTCGGTCTTGACGCATGCGATAACTGCGGTGACGCGGGCTATTACGAGAAGGATGGCAAGATCATCTGCAAGAAGTGCGATGTCGCATCAACCTCGCCACTATCGGATTCAAGGGCGGCTGCAATCCTGTGCCGTTCGATTATCAGGTTGAATCCGGCAAAATCGTAATTCAAACTTCGACGCTCGACGCATTGTCGACGCATTTCCAGTGAGCGGAAAGAGGTAGTCATGTTCTTTTTTCGAATGATTTTCCGCTCGTTCAGCAGGCAGTTCAAACGCAGACTGCTGATCGCGGTCACCGTGTGCCTGTCGGCCACGGTCAGCGTGGCCATGCTGGGTGTGGTGTTCGACGTTGGAGACAAGCTGAACGCGGAACTGTCGACGTACGGTTCCAACATCACCGTGCAGCCCAAGGCCGATGCCGTCGTCAACGACCTGTACAACACGGGGGGTGACGCGAATAGCAACGCTTCCGGCACTTCCGAATCCGATCCGACCACATTTCTGAAGGAATCGGACGCACCGAAGATCAAAACCATCTTCTGGGCGTTCAACATCACGAATTTTGCCCCCGAACTTAATATCCATGCTGACGTGAACTGCGCGTCCGAATCGGTGGATTCCAGCTCCTGCAAGCTTCCGGCGTGCCGATCGTGGCACATGGTTCGCCAAGACCCTGCATATGGATTCCGGTGAATCCACGGTGGCGGGCATGAACGGCATGCGTTCGTGGTGGAAGCTTGACGGCTCCTGGCCGAAAGACGATAGCGCGCAAGGCTGATCGGCACCACGCTCGCATCCAAACTCGGCGTGACCAAGGGAGATACCGTAACCCTCTACAAAACCACCGCCGACGGCAGCCGCAACAAGCAGCGGATCACCATCACCGGCATTTACGATTCCGGCGATAGCGACAACAATGCGATGTACATTCCGTCATCCACCGCGCAGGTGCTTGCGAATCTGCCTGATTCCATCGACAAGATCGAAGTCAAGGCTCTGACCACGCCAGACAATGATTTGGCGCGTAAGGCGTCGAAGAATCCGAATGCGCTCACGCAAGATGAGTGGGAAACATGGTATTGCACCGCGTACCCTTCGTCCATCGCCTATCAGATCGAAGAGGTCATTCCCGGTTCCGTAGCCAAGCAGGTGCGTCAGGTGGCCGCATTACAGGGCGATGTGCTGCAGAAAACGCAGGCGGTGATGGTGCTGATGACCGTGCTTTCGCTGGTTGCGGCCGCTATTGCAGTGGCGAATCTGATGGCCGCCTCGATTGGTGAGCGCGGTTCAGAATTGGCGTTGCTGAAGGCGATTGGTGCCACCGATGGTGCGGTTTCTCGCCTGATGCTCGCTGAGACGGCTGTGATTTCGTTGGTTGGTGCGATTGTCGGTGCGCTGTTGGGTTCCGGTGTTGCGCAGATTGTGGGACATGTGGTATTCGGTTCCGGCATTACGATGCGTCCGATGGTGTTTGTGCTGGTGTTTGTGCTGCTGACGCTTACCGTGCTGATCGCCTCGTTCTCGTCGATCCGTTCGATTCTGGGACTCAAACCTGCGGAGGTCTTGCATGGCCGCTGATGTCAACTTGGGTTCCGTAAACTCGGCCGCGGCTGCGGCCTCGGTCACGAACGGCACACTGTGCTGTTCGTCTGCGGAGGTGTTGCATGGTAGGTGAGTTCAAGACAGTCCGTAAGGGGCATGAGATGACTAATCGCAAGATGTTCTTCACCATGCTGTGGGGCGCGGTGTTCCGCCGTCGTTCGCGGGCCGTTATGGCCGTGATCGCCTCCATGGTGGGCGCTGCCACGCTGTTCTGCCTTGCGGCGACGTGTATTGCCGTTCCACAGCAGATGAACGAGGAAATGCGTGCGTATGGCGCGAATCTTATCGTCACGCCGTCCGAATCAGCCGAAAAGTCCCACGGCATCGACACCGATACCGTCAAAGCGTTGAACCAGATGGTGAAAGGCTCGTACAGCGCCCGTTCCGCCGCTTACCGGTATGAAAGCGTGCGCATCAATTCTGCGCCATACACGCTGGCTGGCATCACAACCAAAGACGTGAAGGCGCTCAACCATCATTGGAACGTGACTGGCGATTGGCCCAGCAAAGGCAACGTGATGCTCGGCCGTGACGTGGCAGACGCGCTCGGTGTCTCCATCGGTTCGACCGTAACCATCGGCTACCGCGCATCCGACGATGCGCAGGATTCCGGCGCTCTTAGCCAAACCGAAGCGCAAGCCAAAGAAAACGGCCGCGTTTCGTCCGACATTATGGAAAACACCGGCACTGAATTCCGTGTCGGAGGCATCGTCGATACGGGCGGCAGCGAAGACGAAATCGTCTACGCGGTCAACGCTGACGTGGCCAAACTGGCCGGTTCCAAGCGTGGCGCGGACGTGATCGAATATTCCGTCAATGCGGTAGGCAGCGAACTCAACGATGTCGTCAAATCGATCAATGCGAATCCGTCAACCGGCGTGAAAGCGCAGACCGTCACCAAAATCACCTCATCCGACACTCGTATCATCGCCATGCTGCAAACCCTGTTCTGGATCGTGTCGCTGGTCGTGCTCGTGCTGACGTTTGTGGGCGTGGGCACCACCATCAGTTCCATCGTGTCTCAGCGACGCAACGAAATCGGCTTGCGCAAGGCGTTAGGCGCATCCTCGCGCGCCATCGGCATCGAATTCTATGTGGAATCCGCCATCTACGGACTGATTGGCGGCCTGATCGGCACTGCCATCGGCTACCTGCTGGCCCGCGTGCTGTGCGTATCCGTATTCGAACGTGCCATTGGCTTCAACTGGCTATTGGGCGTCGCTTCGCTGCTGTTGAGCGTGCTCATCGCCATCATCGCATCCATCCCGCCGGTTCGCCGCGCAACCCGTATCGACCCGCCATCGTTTTGAGGGAGGAATAATCATGAGTTCCGAACATACGTTGAATACGTTGCTTGAATTGGATCATATTTCCAAGATTTACGGCGATTTGCGTGCCGTCGACGATTTGACTTTGACCGTTCCGCAAGGTGAATGGCTTGCGATTGTCGGTTCGTCGGGTTCCGGCAAAACCACGCTGATGAACATGATTGGCTGCATGGACACGCCTTCAAAGGGTTCCGTCATGCTGGAAGGCCGCAAGTTGGAGGATTTGAACGCCAAGCAGCTTGCCGACGTGCGTAAGAACATGATCGGATTGGTGTTCCAGAAGTTCTATCTGGTACCGCATCTGACGGCTGTGGAAAACGTGATGGTGGCACAGTACTACCATTCCGTAGTCAACGAGCAGCAGGCGTTGGAAGCATTGGAGCGCGTCGGTCTGAAGGAGCGTGCCCACCATCTGCCCGGACAGCTTTCCGGCGGCGAACAGCAGCGTGTGTGCATCGCACGTGCGCTCATCAACTGTCCGAAACTGATTCTTGCGGACGAACCGACCGGCAATTTGGATGAGAAGAACGAGAAAATCGTGCTTGACCTGTTCCGTCAGCTGCACGAGCAGGGCACTACCATCATCGTTGTGACCCATGATGCGCTCGTCGCATCCTGTGCCCAGCGCGAGATCATGCTCAACCATGGCGTGCTCGTCGGTGAGAAGTGGAATGATGAGGCCGCACGGAAGGTCTATGAGCAGGCGGGTGGCAAGCCGGCATACACCGGTTCCACTACGGAAGGCGCACAGAATGGCGAGACGGCCATCAGCTTCGCCGATCCGACCAAAGCCGCGAAAACCGGCGGTGAGGAATAAGCTGAAATCAGCCGAACAATCCAAGCATAGCACTGACGAATCGTACGGAGCGAACATGATCAACGAATCATCGAATGCGATCAAAGTGATCGCACTGTCTGCGGCAAGCCTTGCGCTGCTGTCGGCATGCGGCGAACCCACGGCGACACCGATGGACGATGAATATGCCGGAAATTCCGGCGAAAGCGTGCAATCGCAGGAAGAAAATTCGAAGAACAGCGGTAGCGCCACCGACTCCGGCGATTCTGCGGATTCGGACGACAAAAACCATGCCGACGATCCGAACGGCACTACATCCGACAAGCAAGACACCGGCAACTACGCCGACGGTACCTACTCGATCAACGGCCAGTACGGGCCGGTGGGCGAAGACACCATCGACGTGCATGTGACGGTCAAAGATCAGACCGTCACCAATGTGGAGGTTATCGGGCATCCGTTCACGTCCATCTCCAAAAAGCACCAGAATGCGTTCGCCGAAGCCATCAACGGCGTGGTGGACGGCAAACCGCTCAAAGACCTCAAGGTAGACAAGGTGGCCGGTGCCAGCTGGACGTCGGAAGCGTTCAACAAGGCGTTGGACGTGGCCCGTCAGGAAGCGTCGATCCAGTAGGTCCAGTAGCGGCGAAAAGTCTGCAAACGTACAATGAGCGCCTCAGCTACAGCCTCACTCAAAGAGTGATTAAAGGCCGTAGCGGGGACGCCCATGAGTTTCAGATACTACTACGTGCAACTCTGCTCTGCAATGCCTTTCAGGCGGCCATAACGGGCCACAGAACAGCCGTCATGTTCTCAGGCCAAGGAATACTCGCGTCGCCATGCAACGCCTTACAGGCGAGCATGGAGCCGAGTATCGTGCTGAACAGGAATTGCGGATCCAATCCATTACGGAACATTCCGGCCTTCATGCCGCGATCGACAAACTCAGAAAAACGCTTTTCCGCGGGAACGAGCACCTGATCCGCAATCGCATTCAACGAAGGATTATCGGAAGAAAGCACCACACCGACGGCTTTCAAACCAAGCTCACTGTCGAAAAAACAGCCCTGAATGCGTTGCAGTATCGTCAGCAGACCGTTTTTCGACAACTCGACATCGCTGAAATCCGGCAATCCCGCAACTTCCAACTGCACGCGGCGCAACAGATCGTCCGCATTCTTATAGCGACGGTAAATCGTGGTTTTCGCAACACCGGAACGACGGGCGACCTCTTCAATGGTCACCGCACCGACACCATCGGAAATCACAATCGCAAGCGTGGCCTTCATGATCTTATGATCGGTCTGCTCACGAAGCTGCTCGCGCCGGCTCTGCGCCTTGCGAACAGCCGCATGTACGTCACTGACCGCGTCGGAAACCACATCGGAAACGGCTCCGGAAACCACCTCATGCACTCCGGTAATCATGCGACCACCTTGGTGCTTTCCACCTTTGCCACATACCACTTATTGAATTTGACCAGCGGAATACGCAGCAGCAAGCCAATCAGCAGCAGCGGAATCAGGAACAGCAACAGCGAACCGATCGCATGCCAATAATCATTGTTGTAAATACCGGCAATGGCCGCACGCAATGCCGTAATCGCATGCGTGGCCGGCAGGAACGGGCTGATATCGCCGATGATCTTCGGCAGCACGGCAAGCGGATACGCGCCGTTCGCGCCGGAAATCTGCAACACCAGCGTCAGCACGCCAATGGCCTTGCCCACGTTGCCGAAGCTCGCCACCATCGTGTAGGTGAAGAACGAGAATACGAGGGAGGCCACCCAGCCGGTCAACATGAACAGCCACGGGTGCACCGCCTGAATGTGCAGGAACAGCAGGCCGCCGCCCAGCGAGAACGTGCTCTGCAACAGTGCGATCACGGCGAACACGCCATAATGGCCGAGGAACAGCTGATGCGGTTTCGGATTGTCGAGCTCCTCACGATTCTTGCGCGACACCGTGGTCTTGAGTGTTACGGCCATAAGCAGCGATCCCACGAACAACGGCAGAATCGTGTAGAACGGAGCCAATTGCGAGCCGAAATTCTCCACAGGGAACACAGCCGTGCGCTTCACCTGGACGGGAGCTGCAAGAGCCGCCGCCAGCGAATCGGTGTTGTTGCCGAGCACGTCTTTGAAGGTGTCCATATTGCCGCTGTTCAGCGCGTCGGAAAGCGTGCCGTTGAACGAGGCCAGCGCGGTGCCCGCTTTGTTCAGGCTTTCGGCGGTGGAATCCAACACCGTGCGAATATTGGTCAGCTGCTTGTCGGCCGACTTGGTGGTGCTGTTGAGATCTCCCAGCGCGCCCTTCAGATCGGTGGCCGTGCTGCTCAGTGCGGTGGCCGTGCTGCTGATCGAATCGGAAATGTCGTTGAGCTGCGGCTTGAGCTGGCTGTCGAAATCGGTTTTGATGCGTCGATGGAGGCCTTCGCCTGCTGGGCAAGCTGGCTCACGCGCTCGCGGTCGGCTGTGGTGTCGCTCACTTTCGCGTCGATATTGTCGGCGCTGGTGTTGAGTGAGTTCGCTAGATCGTTGAGTTGCGTAATGGTCGCGCCCACGTTGGTTTTGAGATGATTGATGGCGATTTTCGCGACTTCCGGCACCAGATTGTTGTTGCTGAGCTCGTCGAGGGCATCGTAGATGTTCTGATAGCCTTGCGCCTGCTTGGATACGTTCGCAGCCTGATTGCGCAGGGCGGTGGCCGTATTGCCGGCTTGGGTGCCCGCATTGTTGAATACGCTGTCAATATCGGTGGAGACAGCGCCGAAGCTGTTCGACGAGCTGCTCAACGCGGTGCTGAGCGCATTCGTGCTGGTTTTGACGGCTCCGGTCAGATCGTTGATGCCGTTCTTCGACTGTTTGAGCTCGTTGACGGCGTTCTTCGCGCTGCCGCTCACGTTGGAAAGCAGGCTGTTGGAGCTGTCGAGCAGGTTCTGCGCGCTCAACGTCAGCGAGCTGAACGTGGTCAACGCGGATGACGTGTCGTTCAGCGTGTTCGCGAAGTTGTTCATATTGTTGCTGAAGTTGGTGAGCGTGGCCTGTGATTTCGGTTTGTCAAGCTCATCGGCCAGCTGCGAGGCGATGTTGAGCGCGGTGCTCGTCAACGTTGCGGAGAACATTTCGTTGATCTGTGCTGCCACGGTGTCGGCTCCCTGGCCGGTGATCTTCGGAGCGAGTGCGTTCTTCTTCTCGTTGTTGTAGTAGGTGAGTGTGGCATGGTCGCCGTCCGCGGTGAAGAATGTCATCATGCGGGTGCTGAAATCCTTCGGAATCACCACTGCTGCATAGTATTTGCCGGATTTGGTGCCGTTGATGGCTTCTTTTTGGTGGTGAAGGTCCAGTCCATCTGTCGTTGGCGCGCAAGGTGTTGACCACCTGATCGCCGATGCTGATCTTCACGGGAATGAGATCGGACTTGTAGCTTCATCGTCGTTGGCGACGGCGAATTTCAGATTGCCGGTGTTGGCGAATGGATCCCAGCTTGCGCTCACGTTGAACCAGGAGAACAGGCCAGGAATTACCACCAGTCCGATGACGATGATGATGGAGACGATGTTGCTGGTCAGGCGTCGAACGTCGCCGACGAACAGTTTCCAGATGTTTTTCATGCGTTGCTCCTTTCGCTGTTACCGTTGGGATTGGTGTTGCTCGCTGTGCCGGTGTTGCCGGTCGCGTTCATGGCCTGTACCAGTGTTGCGATGCCGTCGGCATCGGCTTGGCTGGTGTCTGCGACGTTGGCGATCGCCTGTTTGGTTTCGTGTTTTCTTCGTTGTGCCTTGCGCATCAGCTTGTCTCGCCTGATTTGTTGCGCACGCTTCTTGCGGCGCAGCCTTGCAGCTTGGCGTTCCACCAGTTGTTCGCGAATCGCTTCGTCGCTGAGGCTGCCGAGTTCCACCTGGCGTTGCAGGCTGAAACGCATATATTCGATGACCATCAGGAATCCGATGATGAGCAGCACCCAGATGATCCAGGTGGCAAGCACCACGATCTTCTCGCCGTTGGTGAAGGAGAAGATCAGCACCAGAATCACCGGCACAATGAAACCGGCAACCAGCGCGCCACGCTTGAGCTTCGGATACAGTTCGGCGAAGCGGCTCGCACGTTCCTCGATCGCCTCACGGTAGCCGCCCTTATCGGCGAGCACTTGAATGGCTGGGACACGTTGTAGCCGCGTTCCGGAAGCTGTACCTCCTCGCCGATGATCATGTCGCTTTCCTTGATCTGACGGGCGAACAGGCGGTTGAGATTGACCAGCAGCGGGCGAATCGCAAGTCCGATGAAGAACGCGACCACGGCGAACATCAGTAGCGCGCCAATCGACTTGAGCCAATGCCCGTCGTAGAAGTCGGCAATCGTCTCACGGAACGCGTCAATCGAATAACTGAATGGCACGAACGGGTAGACCATGCGGAAGAATTTCGGCATCATCTCAATCGGATACAGGCCGGAAGCGCCCGGAATCTGCACGATGATCAGCGCGACGCACAGTCCCTTGCCAATATGCATGAACGAGGTCGACAGCGCGAAGGTGATGCTCAGATATACCAGCGACGTGATGACGCCGGTAAGTATGTACAGCGGCGCGTTCACCGTCTGCACGCCGATGATGAGGTTGCCGATGGTGGTGATCGCGCCTTGGATGGCGCCCATGATGCCGAGCAGCATGTAGCGGGCGAAATATTTTTCGGAAGTGGTCAAGTCGAGGTCTTCGAGGCCTTCATCGTCGACCTCCACCTTGAAGATCACCACGAAGGCGAACGCGCCCACCCACAGGGCCAGGTTGGTCATGAGCGGAGCCATGCCGGAACCGTAGGAGTTCATCGGATACACGTTTTTCGTGTCGATCACCGTGGGGGACTGCATGAACGAAGCGATTTTCTCCGTGTTGAGGGAGCTGTCGCCGGTCAGGCTTTTCAGCATGTCAACGCTGCCGAGCGCTTTCAGGTCGGTGCTGACGGTGATGAGCTTGTTCTCCACCTGCTCGAGCTGCTTGTCGGTGTTCTGCAGCGTGGTGCGGGTGTCGTTCGCCACCTGGTCGAGTTGGTCGAGCACGGCGGAGGTCTGGTTGACCACGGTGGTCTGGCTGGTTACGGTGCCGGACAGTGTGCCGGCGGTCATGGCGAGCGAGCTCAGACGGAGTTGAGCTGGGGGAGCGCACCGGAATTCAACGTGTTGCGGGCATCTCCCATGCTTTTCAGCGAATTTTGCGTGCTGGTGTTGAAGTCGGTGGCGAGTTTGGACACGCTGTCGGACGTGGATTGTGTGTTCTCGCTCAACGTTTTGAGGTCGTTGAGCGTGCCAGCGGCCGTGTTGTTGGTGTCTTCGAGCTTCTTGATGATGTCTTGGTACTGCGCGTTGTCGCTGACGTTCTTGAGCTTCTCGATGAGCCGGGCGTTGCTGTCGGTCACGCTTTGCATGTTGCTGACGGCCTGCTGTGCGGTGCCGCTTGCGGACGAGACGGCCGTGGTCACCTTGTTGATGCTGGTGGTGGTGTCGCTGGCGGCCTGCGAAATCAGGCCGGAACCGTTCTCCAAAGCGGTGTTGGCGTTGGACGTGAAGGTATTGAGGCCGTTTTGTGCGGTGCCGATGGCGGTGGCGGTGTTCGCCAGTCCCTTGCCCGCACTTGCTGCGGCCAGCTGCACGTCGTTCATTGCCTGACGGGCGGATTGCGTTTGTTGCGGCACGTTGGCGAGCTGTGCGTCAAGATCTTCGATGGTGGAGCGGATGAGGCTTACGTTCTTCTGGGTTTTGTCGAGTTCTGCTGTGGTTTCGTTGACGAAGGAGTTGGTTTTGCCGTTGATGGTGTCATTCGCGGAGTTCACGGCTTTAGTGAGTACTTCGCTGACGGTGGAGACGAAGGTGTTGTTGACGGTACGATCAACGGTGGTCGCGCCTTGGTCGGTGATTTTCGGGGAGATCGGGCTTGATTTTTCGTTGACATAGTATTCCAGCGTCGGCCGGTTCTTGCTGTCGGTCACGACGTTGGCGAGATCCTCGCTGAAATCGGAGGGGATGATGATCGCCGCATAGCAGTCGCCGGACTGTACCGCTTCCATCGCTTCGGCCTTGCCCATGAATTCCCAGCCAAGCTGGTCGTTGTCTTTCAGCGTGTCTTCGATCTGGTCGCCGAGGTTCATTTTGCCGAGCAGGGCGTTGTCGGTGCCTTTGTCGACGTTGGCCACGGCAACTTTGATGCCTTGGGTATTGCCATACGGATTCCAGAATCCGTAGATGTTGAACCATGCGTACAGCGGCGGAATGATGGTTATACCGATCATGATGACCCAGGCGGCAGGTACGGTGACGAGTCGTTTGAGGTCACGACGCAGAATCTGCAGTACGTTGCGCATTGTCTCCCCAGTCCAATGGATGTTCGACCGTGTTCGCGCGTAGCGATACGTTATTCGTAGCGCTACGCCTTCCGTATCGTAATACCCGCTCTCGGACAAATTTGGGCACAGGCGTAAATGCGCTCCGTCCATGACTGAAATAAACACGACAAACCGCGGCAGGACTGTGAATCTTGCTGTTGGAGACCGCGCAACTTGCCTTCTGTGTCTGCGCAAGTCGAGTCTGCTGTCTGCACATCTTGTGATTGCGGGATGACATGTGACTTGCGCAGGCAGAAATCGCAGGTTGTGCGCGTTGCGCGCAAACAATCATCTCGTGTAGCGCACTGCGATCGGGTTTTGGTAGCGTTGTGCAGGGAAGGACGAACAAGCATGAGCAAGATTGAAGATGTGAGCGAAGCCATCGCCGACGAAACCGAAATCGCAGCAATCGAAGAGGCCGGCATCATTGCGCAATCGCAATCGGCGGAAGATGACGGCAATCCTGCTGACCGCAGGCTGCCGCTGATTGCACGTATTTACGGCATCGTCATGTTGATCGAAGGCGTGGTGACGTTGCCGATCATCGTGATTTCCTGCCTGTATGCAGTCCACGCCGCGCTTTCCGGCAAACTGGCGTTTGGCGCGCTGAATCTCACCACTATTCTGTCGGTTATTCATGCTGCAGTGCTGCTGGTCTCCACCGCATGCCTTGCGATTTTCGGCATGCTGCTGATTCTCAACAAGCGTCGGCATATCGCGCAATGGACGTATCTGATGATTCCGCTCACGCTTGCGGAAGGCCTATTGTCGTTGTCGTTGCAGGGTTTGGGCGTGAATCTGATCAGTCCGACCGTGCAGCTGCTTGTATTGGTTGCGTTGCATATCACGGCTGATCCGTCGCTGCGCGAGGAGCGACGTTTGCAGTTCGCGCTTCGTCGTTTGGATGCGCGCAGCGAGTATGAGACGGCTGTTTCGAAGGGTATGGCCGGCGTGATCTGACCGGCAAGGGCTATATTTCGCTTGATTTCTTCAACCTGTTTTGGCTGTTTGTGGTCGGATGCGTGTTCGGTCTGGTAGTGGAGACGCTATACCACTATGTGCTGTTCGGCGAATGGCAGGATCGCGCCGGATTTTTGTGGGGGCCGTTCTCGCCGATCTACGGCTTTGGCGCGGTGATCCTGACGGTATTGCTCAACCACTTGTGGCGGTCGAATTGGATGCTGATCTTCTGCGCCAGCGCGGTGATTGGCGGCGCGTTCGAATATTTCACCAGCTGGTTCATGGAGGTTGCGTTCGGTATTCGCGCGTGGGATTACACGGGTCAATGGCTGTCGATTGATGGGCGCACATCCGGCAAATACATGTTTTTCTGGGGAATACTCGGCTTGGTGTGGGTGAAGCTGATTCTGCCGCATTTGCTTGCGATGATTCAGCGTATTCCGTGGAAGATTCGCTATACGTTGACGGCGGTGTGTTTCGCGCTGATTTTCGTTGACGGCGTGATGACGTTGATGGCGCTGGATTCCTGGTATTCGCGTATGGCGGGTATTGCGCAGGATTCGCCCGTTTCGCAATTCTTCGCCACGTATTTCGACGACGACTTCATGGCCAATCGGTTCCAGACCATGACGCTCGACCCGTCCACGGCCAGCCGCATGTAGCGTCTGACTGTTTTATGGATGACTGCTTTATGGGTAGATGGCGAAGCTTTGTGGAAGAACGTGTATGGTGCGTCCGCTATTGGTTGCGCCGTGCACGGCTGCATGTGACCTGTGCCCGCACTGCCTTTGTGGACTCGGTGCCCTGCGACTTCTACGCGCTTAGGCGGCGAAGCTTTGCGCGAGCTGGCGGATGAGATCCGGCCTATGTCCACTCCATGAGGAGTTCGGTGAGATGACGACCGGAATCTGCTTGAAGCCAGCGTTTTTGATCTGTTCGAAGGTGGACGGGTTCTTCGTCAGATCAACGGTGTCGTAACGCACGCCCAGCTTTGCGAGCTCTTGTTCGGTGGCTTCGCATTGCGGGTTGCTCGGATTGGTGAAGACGGTCACGGTCATTCGATTTCCTCCCTATGCAAAAATGGCTTCCGTCGTTTGCGAAAGCCGTGTCGGCCACGTTCTTCGGTTATGCTCGCTTACGCAAGCCACTATCTAGCATACACACTACAGGTAGTGGTGTGTCGTGAGTTTCCTCACTGTATATAGTGGGGAATTCCCCAGAATTCCCCAAAATACGAACGTTTTGTTCGAATATGTCTAGTGTACCCCAAACCACGGAATTCACGTCCGCGCGCATGTCGTGCGTGTTTTATGGAGAGGGTTGTATATAGGGGGGGGGTGGCTTGGTGACGTCAATGCCTGCCTGATGGTACGGCGAAAACTGTTTATTCATATGTAAAACATCGGTAATATACCGCAAATGACCTCATGCTCTACCCCCCTAAATGATAAGTATGCGTAGTGCGAATTTGCGTGGGCGTGTTGAACAACTTGATGATTCCGATTTGCTACTGTCTTAAGGACTGTTGGGCTGACAGGAAATTCTGAGGGGGCTGTGAGCATATTCGCGGGAATTGGCTCTACGGTATGCTGAGGTTCGGCGGTTTTCCGCTGAATACAGGAAACCCCTGGAAATCGTACGATTCCCAGGGGTGGATGGTTGGTCGCTGGCTAGGGCAGCGCATCAGGGTGAAGAAGTGTTTTCGAAGGCTCTTCCTCACCTATCAACTGCGTTTGAGGTATAGCCCTCGCCGGCAGCCAGCCAAGTCTTATCTTATACACCCTTAGCTATGTCGGCGACTTATTGCAGGGTGTGTTCAATGAAGCCATAACGTGCCATTAAATACGGCAATTTGGCTCCGCGCAAGTACTCCAGGGGAAGTCGTTGCACGGAGCCAAATTAATCGCTTTCAGGCGAATGCCACCTTGACTGAGTTGGACTCAGGCGCGCTTGCGGAGCACGGTGATGCCGGCGAAGCCGAGCAGGGCGATCACGCGAACACCGCAACGCCACCAACGGTAGCGCCGGTGTTGCCGAGAACGGCCTTCTTGATCTTCTGGGCAACGGTCTTCTTGGTGTTGCCCTTGGTGTCATTCTTCTTGGTGGTGTCGGCCGGCTTGCTGTCATCCTTCTTGGAGTCGTCGGTCGGAGCGTCCTTGTACATGGCGTACACGGCCCAGTTGCCGGTCACGACCATGTCTGGATCGACCGGAACGTCGCCGTCGTTGGAGGCGAAGCCCCAGCCGGTGAAGATCTTGCCCTCGACGGCCGGTGCTGGATGCCCAGCGCGTACTGGGAGAACTTGACCTTGTCCTTGGCGTAGTAGCGACGGTCTGGATGAGCTGGTCGGTGCCTGCGTAGAAGGAGACCACGTTCTGGGTGGTGTCATCCTCGGTAGGAGCGTCCTTGTACATGGCGTACACGGCCCAGTTGCCGGTCACTTCTGCGTTCGGGTCGACTGCGACGTCGCCGTCGTTGGAGGCGAAGCCCCAGCCGGTGAAGGTCTTGCCCTCGACGGCCGGTGCTGGATGCCTGCGGCGTAGGTGGAGAACTTGACCTTGTCCTTGGCGTAGTAGCTGACGGTCTGGATCAGCTCGTTCTTGGTGTTGTAGAAGGAGACCGTGTTCAGAGTCTTATCTTCCGAAGTCGGAGTGTCCTTGTACATCGGGTAGACGGCCCAGTTGCCGGTCACTTCTGCGTCCGGGTTGACTGCGACGTTGCCGTCGTTGGAGGCGAAGCCCCAGCCGGTGAAGGTCTTGCCTTCGACGGCCGGTGCCTGGATGCCGAGTGCGTACTGGGAGAACTTTGCCTTGTCCTTGGCGTAGTAGCTGACGGTCTGGATGAGCTGGTCGGCGCCTGCGTAGAAGGAGACGGTGTACTGGGTGTTGTCATCCTGTGTCGGGGTATCCGCGTACGTCGCGTATACGGCGATGTCCGCGAACACCTGATCGGTGTCCTTGAGCATGGTGCCCTCGGAGTAAGCCCAGCCGGTGAAGGTCTTGCCCTCGATGGTCGGTGCCTGGATGCCGAGTGCGTACTGGGAGAAGGCGGTGCCTTTCTGCCAGGTGACTCCCTGGATGCTGTGTCCGTCAGCGGTGTAGAACGTCACCGTGGCGTATTCTTCTTTAGCCTGCGAGGAAGTTGCAGAATTCTGATTCTGGCAGTATCAGCCATTGCTACTGCCGGTGCCAAGGCGGCCAGAGTCGCTACAGCTGCAACGCCCGCAATATCTTTGCCAAAGACATTGGGGAACCCTTCTTAGTTACGTAACTAGTTGCCCCAAAGCGATGCCTTCGAAATACCGCCCTGAATGCGTGGAGTTCCCCCTCATAAGAATTCCGAAGGACCATGATAGCTGCCCCCTAGCGACTTTTTAAGAGTCTAGGGCGTGTTCGTTGGAATTGCAATCTTTTCTCGATTTCCCACTTTCCTATTGCCGCTGTATTGGCGGAAGCCTTTTGGAATCGGCAAGGCGCCATCCCGCAAGGCGTCTTGCCTGTAAGGGTGAGGAATCCGATGATGGCGACGGCAGGGTGTTTACCGGCGCGGATGATGATGTGACAATCCGTGTTTGGGGCGCGAACAATGTGAGTGCGACTAATTGCGTCTGGAGCCAAAAAATCGCGGGAATTGAAAACCCTTGGAAGCTAATGTTTCCAAGGTTTCGCGGTGCCCCCCGTGGGATTCGAACCCACAACCCACGACTTAAAAGGACGCTGCTCTAACCGTTGAGCTAGAGGGGCAACAGAGAGACAGTATACAGCATATTTACGCAAAACGCCACACAAATCAGTTGTAAGTAACGAAAAACGTGGATTATCACCAAGTCATTGCCGAATCATCATCGAATTCCCGCGAATCGCAATATCATTTCTGCATATCTGCTCGTACAGTGGAACGCATGTCATGTACCACGATTCTTGTAGGCAAGAAAGCCAGCTACGACGGCTCCACCATCATCGCACGCGACGATGATTCCGGTTCCGGACGTTACGATCCCAAGAAATTCATTGCGGTAGCACCGCAAGACCAGCCGAGACATTACGCAGTGTGCTCAGTCATGTCGAAATTGACCTTCCAGACAATCCATGCCGATACAGCATTGTGCCGAACGTGCTGCCGAATCGCGGAATTCTCGCGGAAGCGGGCGTCAACGAGCACAATGTGGCGATGAGCGCCACTGAAACCATCGCAGTCAACGAGCGCGTGCTAGCCGCTGATCCGCTCGTTGAACTGCAACCGGCGAACGAAGCCGCTGATACCCCTGAAATTCCGGCGGAATCGGAGAGGAAGACATCATCACCCTTGTGCTGCCTTACGTAACCACGGCGCGCGAAGGCGTCGCACGTCTCGCCGAACTGCTTGAAACATACGGCACCTACGAATCGAACGGCATCATCATTTCCGACGTAAACGAAATCTGGTACGTCGAAACAATCGGCGGGCACCATTGGATCGCCCGCCGCGTGCCGGACGACTGCTATGCGACCATCCCCAACCAGCTCGGCATCGACGATTTCGACTTCGACGACGCCTTCAGCACCCAACGCGAGTTCATGTGCAGTGCCGATCTGCGCGAATTCATGGACGCGCACCACCTTGACCGCACTATGAGCGCGGCAGCAAGTGGCGGCTTCGGATTCCAGTCGACGAGCGCTTTCGGAAACGGCGGCATGAACGGTGGCGGCAATAGCAGTAGCGGCGCGGCGCTGGGTCACAACCATTTCAATCCGCGCACAGCCTTCGGTACCGCCACCACCAAAGACCATATCTACAACACGCCGCGTGCCTGGTACATGCAGCGCTACCTCAATCCAAGCGAGGATTGGGATTCGCCGGCCGCCCGCTACACGCCCGCGTCCGACGATATTCCGTGGTGTCGTGTGCCTGAGAACGCTGTGACGCTCGAAGACGTCGACTTCCTGATGAGTGCACACTTCGAGGGAACCCCTTACGATCCGTACGGTACGCTCGGGACGCCGGAAAGCCGCCATCGCTACCGTCCGATCGGCATCAACCGCACCGGGCATATGGTGGCCATGCAGATTCGTCCGTACGCGCCGGAGGCAAGCCGTTCGATCATGTGGATCTCATACGGTTCCGGCCCCTTCACCGCGGCCACGCCGTTCTATGCGAACGTCGACGATACGCCCGCCTACCTGCGTGACACCACGCCGGAAGTCTCGACCGGCAACCTGTACTGGGCGAACCGTTTGATCGCCGCGCTCGCGACGCGCATTTCTACGAAACCAGCAATGCGATCGAAGGATTTGCGGAATCGGCCCGCGCTTACGGCCATCGTCTGGTGGAACGCACTGATGCCGAATTGCGTGAGATGTCCGCGCAAACGAGCGCGTCCGAATCGCAAGAGCGTGCAGGGGCCGCAGAGATTGCGGAAAACGCAAGTATTGCAATTATCGCAAAACTGCAGCAGTCCAACGAAGAAATGGCGGAATACTTGCGCACTCACGTTACGAAACTGCTCAACGACGTGCTCTACACGTCCAGCAATCTCATGCATAACAGTTTCGCCATGTCCGACCGCTGGAACTAAGCATAAAGCCCCGAAATCCGGCAAAACCCGTCCCAATGAGCCAAGGTTTCCGCGCTCGGAGCATTCCGCATGAACGCAGGCTGTTGGAAGCGTCAGTACTGCTCCCGACAGCCTCACGGCTGCATCCGCATCCTCGTACGTCAGTTTTTGCCCATATCTCGCTTATATATGGCAGATTTCGAGAGCTGACACGAGGCATTTCGCTTATATATATGGCACTCGTGCTTGTAGGCAAGGCGATTTCGGGGGTAAATATACCCTCTAAGTCACCTTGCTATCAAGGGCATCTGCCATATATAAGGCAGATAGTGCTATCTAGACCGTCGATTGACCATCAAATCGTCGGAAATCGCGATCAGTTGAACCCGACGACGTGTTCCGCCACGAAATACCCCTTGCGAATCACGAAACGACCGATCGACCCGCGCAAATTCAACGCACGAGACATGGCCTTCTTGCGCACATCCTTGTAAATAGTGGGGGAGTACGCCTTAATGTCATCCCACATATCCTTTTTCTTCTCATAATTTTCCGGATCGCGAGACAAAATCATGAACACACTTGCCACGGAACTTTCAATCGCCAGGAAGTGGATCATATAACGGTACAGGCCGTCCGGCACCGTGCCGCGTTCCGGAGTTGCACGCACCATGCACTGGTTGACGAGGCGCAGCTGGTCGACGCGGCGGATCATCACATCGGTCTGCACGCTCTGCCCGTCGCGCCCGATGAAATAGTGGTAGAACGGCGTATCCAAATACTTCATGGTCTTCACCCACGGGAACGGTTGGTACGCGTAAATGAAGTCCACGTAGAACGTGTGCTCCGGCAGCTGCATGCCGGACTCTCGCACCACGGCGGTGCGGTACGTCAGCGCGTGCATGAGAATGTATTCAGCCAAGCCGAAATGCCCAAGATCGTTCCAGGTCAGGCGCTCGCCGGCCTTCATGGCATGGCGGAAGTTCACCACATGCTTGTTGCGTTTGCCAACCTTGTCATACACATAATTAGTGACGAGCATGTCGATCGGCTCGGTGGAATCGGCCTCTTCGCGCAGCACGGCCATGACCTGTTCGAGCGATTCGGGGCCAACCCAATCGTCGGCGTCAACAACCTTCACGTACATGCCGCTCGCCGCCGCGATGCCGGTGTTGACGGCTCCGCCATGCCCCTTGTTCTCTTGGTGGATGGCGCGCACGATGCCTGGATAGCGGGCTTCGAATTTCTGTGCCATTTCCAGCGTGCGTCGGACGAGCCATCATCCACGATCAGCACTTCGATGTCGTCGTTGCGCTTCGCTGCGATTAACGACATGACGCATCGTTCCAAATATTCGGTCATGTTGTACGCGGGCACCACGAAGGTGAGCGTCTTCTTCTCCTGCATAGTCTTCCTTGGTAGGACGAGGTGACCTGCCGCGCGCGGCGCGTGGTCACTGCGTAACGAAACTAACGTAGCACCTTGTTTGCTTCAGGGGAACGGTTTGTACGCAATAGGCACCCTGAATAGCGCAATCTGCACCTGAAATTTCCCTTAAGTACCGTTGTTGACAATTTGTAAGTTTTCGTCGATGCTTGTTGGCTTGTGCGATGCTTGCGATTCCCCTGTTGCTGGTACTGTTCGATTCTTGCGTCTGGCGCCTGTTGGCGTGGGCTGCGATGCTTGCGAGACTGGGGGCGGCTGGGTTGTTACGACTGCTGTTCGGCTTGCGTGCCTTGGCTTCCGGCTGCGTCTTGTTCGGTATTCTGTTCAGCGTTCTGCTCGGCTGGGCTTTCCGTATTGTTTTGTGATTGTGCCTCTTTTGCGGCCTTGCGCTCGCGTTTCGCGATTTCCTTGATTTCGCGCCTTTCCTGCTTTTCCGCCTCTTTTGTGGCTTTGTCGCTTTCGAAACGCAGTTCCGGCTTGGCTTCCATGCGGCTCAAGCCATGCCAGGCCAGATTCACGATGTGCGCGGCAATCTGTTCTTTACTGAGTTTGCGCTGGTCCGCCCAATACTGGCAGGTATATACGGTCATGCCGATGAGCATCTGCGCGTAGTATGGCACGCCCTTGGCCGGCAGATGCTGGCGTTTGAACGCTTCGGCGAGAATGTCTTCCACGCGCAGGGCGATGTCTCCCAAAAGCGAATTGAACGAGCTGGCCGGATCGGTTTTCGGCGAATCGCGGGTGAGCACGCGGAATCCTTCGGCATTCTCCTCAACATAGGTGAGCAGTGCCAGCGCCGTGCGTTCCACGATTTGACGGGGGTGCGCTTGTGGGTCGGAGAGCGCGTTGACGAGCGTGTCGGTAAGCGCGCGCATCTCACGGTCCACCACCACAGCGTACAGGCCCTCTTTGCCTCCGAAATGCTCGTACACAATGGGTTTCGACACTTTCGCGGTGGCGGCGATCTCCTCCACGCTCACTGCTTCGAACCCCTTCGACGCGAACAGCGAACGACCGATTTCGATGAGCTGCTCGCGCCGCTGATACGACGTCATTCTGGATGTATTGGCCATGCCGTCCAGTTTTTCATGCCCCGTGGATAGTCTGTCCGATTCTGGTGAATCGGACAACTGTGGTGCGTATGACGTTGTCTACTTGTCCGTTTCTCCCGAATCGGTCATCTGAACGTCGGATTCGGATGGTTTGTTGTCCGATTCTGCAGAATCGGACATTCGTGGTGCGTCCGCGGGGCGGAGCCGGTGTGTCCGTTGCGCTTTTTAGGCTGGAGTCATGGATACGAATGTGATTATTGCGATTGTCGCCGTTGTCGTCATCGCGGCAATTCTGGTGATTGGCGGTTGGTGGCTCGGTAAGACCCGCAAGAACGCCGTCGATAAGTCCACGGAGGATGCGAAAGCCAAGGCTGACGCCCGTCTTGCCGCGGAAGCAAAGTCGGCTGCGGCTGATTCTTCCACGGTGAAGCCGTCCGTTGATTCCAATGTTGATGCAGCTGAAAAAGCTCCGGCTGAAAGTCAGCAGAAGTCCTCAGCTCAAGCTTCCTCTTCCGAAACGGCAGCTCCTGCACCAGCCACCGAAGCCAAGCCCGAACCGGTTCATGAAACCCCCGAATCCGCCGGCACGCGCATGCAGCGTCTTAAGGCGCGCCTGTCGAAATCCGGCAATCCGTTCGGCAAGGCTCTGTTCAACATTCTTGCGAAGGATCAGCTTTCCGAAGCCGACTGGGAAGACGTCGAAGACACCCTTCTGCTTGCCGATGTTGGCGCGGAAGCCAGCGAACAGCTCGTCGAGGAACTGCGCAACGACGCCCGAATCGCAGGCCAGTCCGATCCGGCCGAAGTGCGTGCCGCGCTGAAGGACAAGCTGTTGAAGCTCGTAGGCACTGACACGGATCGCCGCCTCAATGCCAATAAGGAAGACGCGAACAAACCAAGCGTCATCATCATGGTCGGTGTGAACGGCACGGGCAAAACCACCACTGCGGGCAAGCTTTCCCGCCTGCTTGTTTCCGAAGGCAAGCAGGTCATGTTGGGCGCTGCCGATACCTTCCGCGCGGCGGCCGCCGACCAGTTGGAAACTTGGGGTGCCAAGGTCGGTGTCCCGGTCGTGCGTTCCGACAAGGACGGCGCCGATCCGGCGTCCGTCGCATTCGAGGCCAGTGCCAAGGCCAAGGAAGAGAACGCCGACGTGCTCATCATCGACACTGCGGGCCGCCTGCAGAACAAGGCGAACCTCATGGACGAGCTCGGCAAGATCCGCCGCGTTACCGAAAAGAACCTTCCGGTCGACGAGGTGCTGCTCGTGCTCGACGCCACCACTGGCCAGAATGGCATGACCCAGGCCAAGGTGTTCGCCGAAGCCATCGGCATTACCGGTGTGGTGCTCTCCAAGCTCGACGGCTCCGCAAAGGGTGGCATCGTGATTTCCGTGCAGAAGGAGCTTGGCGTGCCCGTCAAGCTTGTCGGCCTCGGCGAAGGCCCGGACGATCTCGCCCCGTTCGATCCGGAAGCTTCGTCGACGGCATCCTCGCCTGAGCTGATTGCGCTCCCGAGAAAGCCTCCCCGCGTGGGAGGCTTTCTTTTTACCCCCGACCAGTCCTATTTCGCCTATATATGGCAGATTTGCCGGTTCGTCCGCTGGTTTCTCGCTTATATATGGCAGATGCTTTTGGAGAAAGTTGACTTAGAAGGTATATGTTTACCCCCGAAAGCACCTTTTTTGCGAGTGAGAGTGCCATATATAGGCGAAATGTCTCGTGTCAGTCCTCCAAATCTGCCATACATAAGGCAGATACGCTGAAAAATGGGCTGATAGTGGTTTGGCCTGAGAGCGGTGCGCAATCTGAAACAAAACGTGCCAGCCGCTTTATTCCGCCGTTTTCGGTTGACGTAATGGCGAGATGGCGTTACCTTGCTGTAACACGTCGTAACGTTTTCAAAACGCGGGCGGCGTTCCATACCGTTTTGTCAGCCCCATACGATGGGGCCGGAAATGTGAACTCAAAAGAAAGAAAGAGGAGGGTGACATGGGCCAGCTTGATTCTGGAAATGCCGCGTGGATTTTGACGTCCGCGTCCCTTGTGTTCCTCATGACGCCGGGTGTGGCGTTCTTCTACGGTGGCATGGTCCGCGCAAAGGCCGTGCTGAACATGATGATTATGGAGGCGGCCGCTCTGTCCGTCACAATGGTGATCTGGGTGCTGTGGGGCTGGTCCATCGCCTACGCAGGCACTTCGGTCGGCGGTGTCTTCGGTGATCCGGCCACAGGCTTCCTGCTGAAGGATTCCATGGTTTCCGACGGCGGTGTCTTCACGTCGGCTTCGCTGAACTCCAACAACTACCCGGTCAGCGTCGATGTGGCGTTCCAGTCCGCATTCGCCATGATTACCGTCGCTCTGATTTGCGGCGCTATCGCTGAACGTGTCAAGTACTCCACGTGATGATTTTCGTCGCGCTGTGGATTACCTTCGATTACGCTCCGCTCGCCCACATGGTGTGGAATGGCGGTCTGCTGAGCGCTGACGGCGCGATCTCCCAGGCTATCGGCGCTGCCGCCCACGATTTCGCAGGTGGTACGGTCGTGCACATCAATGCTGCAGTCGCCGCTCTGGTGATCGTGTTGATCATCGGCAAGCGCAAGGGCTTCGGCACCCAGCCGTTCCGTCCGCACAATGTTCCGTTCGTGATGCTTGGCGCTTTCCTGCTGTGGTTCGGATGGTTCGGCTTCAACGCTGGTTCCGCGTTTGCCGCCAATGGCACCGCAGGCTACGCTTGGGTTTCCACTTCCGCTGCAACCGCCGCCGCAATGCTCTCTTGGGGCTTCACTGAGAAGATCCGCACCGGCCACTACACCGCCATGGGTGCCGCTTCCGGCATCGTCGCAGGTCTGGTTGCCATCACTCCGGCCGCCGATGTGGTTTCCCCGCTGTGGGCCATCGTGCTCGGTGCCATCGCCGGCGTGCTCACCTGCCTCGCTTGCGGCCTGAAGTTCAAGCTCGGCTACGATGATTCTCTCGACGTTGTCGGCGTCCACGGCGTCGGCGGCTTCACCGGCACTGTGCTTATCGGCTTCTTCGGCGAAGGTACCGGTCTGTTCGCGGGCGGCGACTGGAAGCAGCTGGTTGTGCAGCTCATCGTTGCCCTCGTTGCCATCATCTGGTCCGCTGTTGTCACCGGCATCATCGCCTTCGCTCTGGAGAAGACGATTGGTTGGCGTGTCACCGAAGCTCAGGAAGTCGGCGGTATCGATCTTGCCGATCAGGGCGAACGTGCTTACGATTTTGCTGGTACCGCCAGCTCTGTTCTCAAGGAGGTGAAGTGAGATGAAGCTCATTACCGCTATCATTCAGCCGCATAAGCTTGACGATGTCAAGGAAGCCCTCGCTGCCGCAGGTGTTCACGGTCTGACCGTGTCTGAGGCTAACGGTTACGGCCGCCAGCGTGGCCACACCGAGGTTTACCGTGGTGCCGAATACACCGTGGATCTCATTCCGAAGATTCGCGTCGAGGTGCTGTCCGATGACGCCGATGCCGAGACTCTGGTCGGTGTGATCGTCAAGTCCGCCGGCTCCGGCACCATCGGCGACGGCAAGGTCTGGGTTGCCCCGCTTGATTGGTGACCCGCGTGCGTACCGGCGAGACCGGCTCTGCCGCTATCTGATAATTCATTCGGATAGATATTAAGGGCCCCGGGCTTGGGTTCGGGTTATCAATAGACAGATCCCCCGTACGTGCTTCGCGCCGTGCGGGGATTTTCATACGTTTTTCGCGTCAGATTGTCTGCTTCGGATTTCCCCGCTTTCGCTTTTATCTGCTCAGATTTGATTTGTTTTTGCGAAGATTCATAAGGATTTGCTATGACTTCAGCGGTTGATGGTCTTAAACAACGTTTCATGGATATAAGTCAGCCGGATGCCGACGGCGTGTACCGCAATGGTGCGGCGAAACGTAAGGCTCGTACGGATCTGCCATGGATTGCCTCAAACAATTGTGGCAGGAGGCTTGCCAGACGGTGTCTTTTGACGTTCCGCAGTCCGGCATTGGTCTTGGCGCGGTGGGTTCGTTGGCCCGCGGCCAAGTGGGACCGAGTTCCGATCTTGACTTGGTGGTCATTTATGAGCCTCACGCGCTCACTGACCGGCAGCTCAATGAGCTTGCCAACAAATTGTGGTATCCGATTTGGGATTCGGGTCTTGATCTTGACCAGTCGGTGCGTACCCGCGTGCAGTGCGAGGCGGTCACCGACATGATTTGCCTGCCGCGATGGGTTGGCTGGATGTGGTGCCGATCGCGGGCGATACGCAGCTGATTGAATCCACGGCCGTCTCCATTTTGGAGCGTTGGCGTAGGGCCGCCCGTAAGCGCTTGCCCGAATTGTTGGGTTCCGCCAAGTCTCGTTTGGATGAGTTCGGCCGTATGGCGTATAGCAATCAGCCTGATATTAAGGAGTCTCGCGGTGGTTTGCGTGATTCCGTGCTGGTCTCCGCGCTTGCCGCTTCTTGGCTTGCCGACCGCCCGCACGGCCAGTATGACGATGCCGTCGAACGGTTGTTGGATGTGCGCGATTGCATTCATTTGGTGGCCAATAAAGACACGAATATGTTGCTCGCTCCTTATCAGGCGAAGGTTTCGGCGATGCTGGGTTTGGCTGATCCGACGTTGCCGAGCGGCGAGCGTGAGGCGAAGTCGATTGATGATTTGCAGACGTTGCTTGCGCGTGTTGGTCGCCAGATCGCGTTTTCGCTTGATTCCACGGCTTCTCGCGCTGAGCATTCGTTGACTCATGAGAAGCCTCGTTTTGCGTTTTTCCAGGTGTTCCAGCCTCGTGGCGGCGGTAAGCGTCAGGCGCTACGTTTGATGTGGTCGCGCCCGGTATCGCCAAGCATGAGGAGGAGATCGTGCTTGCGCCGGGTGCCGATCCGAAGTCCGATCCGTGCCTTGCGTTGCGGGCTGCTGTTGCTGCGGCTGAGTTTGGTCTGCCGATCGCGCCCGGCACGTTGCAGAATCTGAAGTCGTGTCCGATCGATGATCGCACGTGGAATGATGAGTCGCGTAGTCTGTTCTTGCGTTTGCTTGCGAGCGGTCCCGCGTTGTTGCAGGTGTGGGAGGAGATTGATTTTGTCGATATTCCGGGTCGTTTGATTCCGGAATGGTTGGCGATTCGTAATCGCCCGAGTGCTTCGGCTGCGCATCGGTATACGATTGACCGTCATTCGGTTGAGGTGGTTACGCGGCTTGGTCGTGAAACACCTCGTGGAAACCGTTATGATGATCGGCATTATCAGGCGTTGCTGATGGCTGGTATTTTGCATGATATCGGCAAGCGTCCGGGGGTTGCCGATCATGCTGCGGAGGGTGCGCGTCATGCGTCCATGGTGTTGAAACGCATGGGTTTTGACCGTGACATTATTTGGTGGGTCACGTTGCTGGTGCGCGAGCATCTTACGTTGTCGGAGTTTGCGACTGGCCAGAATCCGAATGATCCGAATGTTGGCGACGAATTGGCCTCTCGTCTTGATCATGATCCGCTGCTGCTTGACATGCTGTTCGATCTGACTCGTGCTGACGGTTCGTCGTTGGGTGCCACGGCCGGCGAGACCATTTCCAAACAGTACGGCTGGAGTAAATGGCGCGAAACCCTTGTCCGAACAATGTACAACGCCACCCGCTACCACATGTGAGGCCGCGTAGGCTGTGAGCGAATGTCCGGCAAAGCGACATGGTTGCCGATATGGTACCCGCCGCGTCGGCGGAAACCCATCGTTTAAGAAAAAGTGGGGAACATATCACCTTCGGTTCACTTAAGCAAGTCACAACCAGGGGAATGGGCACCCGTACGAAAGATGTCCCCAAGTTGTCCACTTGGTTATCCCCATTTGGTGGATAACTCGATATGTTTTCCACATAGTTATCCCCAGTATGTGGATAACTCGGGTTTTTTCGGCTTTCTTATCCACAGCGAACAGATTCGCGCGTGTCGGGTGATTTCGATCCTGCCAATGCGGAGATTCCTCCAGAATCTCATCGCAACATCATTCGTGAAGTGGCACAGGTATTATGGTTTTTCCCGGTACACCACACATCGAAGAGCTGGAGAAGCATGGCGGAGAGCAATTCTTGGAACAACGGCCTGAATCAAGGGCAAAACCGTGGTTTTTCAGGCAATGGCAGCATTTCCGGCGCGTCGGGAACGGCTATTCGCGACGCCATCTTCGACCGTGTGCCGCCACATGACGACGCCGCCGAAATGGCGGTGCTCGGCGGCATGCTCATGAGCAAAGACGCCATCGGCGAAGTCTCGCAGATGATTGACATCACCGACTTCTACCAGCCGCGCAACCAAACCGTGTACGAAGCCATCATCAACCTGTTCTCCGCATCGCAGCCCGTCGACGCGGTGCTGGTGGCCAACCAGCTGCTCAAAGACGGCGACCTCGAAAAAGTGGGGGGATCCGACTATCTGCACAGCCTCGTCGCATCCGTGCCGACCGCAGCCAACGCAACCTTCTATGCCGACATCATCCACCAGCGTGCCATCCTGCGCAATGTGATCGCAGCCGGCACCAAAATCGCACAGCTCGGCTACACCGCCGAAGGATCCCAAGCCGAAGACGTCGTCAACCTGGCACAGGCCGAAGTCTACGAAATGTCGACCGGCAAAGTGAGGCAGGATTACGCGCGATCGGCACCGTCATCACCGACACCCTCGACCAAATCGACCGACTGCAAAACGGCGAGGTTTCCAAAGGCGTGCCAACCGGATTCCGTGACATCGACGACGTGACGCAAGGCCTGCAGCCGGGCCAGATGATCGTCGTTGCAGGCCGACCTGCCATGGGTAAGTCCACGCTCGGCGTTGATTTCGCGCGAGCTGCGGCGCTGCACCACAATATGACGTCCGTGATCTTCAGCTTGGAAATGAGCAAAACCGAACTTGCGCAACGAATCATTTCGGCGGAAGCGAATATTCCGCTGTCAGCCATGCGCCGAGCGGAAGAAATCACGCAGGAACGTTGGAATATCCTCAATAATCTGCAGGATAAACTGCAGAACGCACCATTATTCATCGACGATAGTCCGAACATGAGTTTGATGGAGATCCGTGCGAAATGCCGCCGATTGAAGCAGACGAACGATCTGAAATTAGTGGTGATCGACTACCTGCAGCTCATGACCTCCGGCAAGGCCGTGGAAAGCCGTCAGCAGGAAGTGTCTGATTTCTCGCGTGCATTGAAGCTGCTTGCCAAGGAATTGGAAGTGCCGGTGGTGGCGCTGAGCCAGCTGAACCGTGGCCCCGAAATGCGTCAGGATAAAAAGCCGCAGCTTTCGGATTTGCGCGAATCCGGTTCTATCGAACAGGACGCCGACGTGGTGTTCCTCGTGCACAGGCCGGACGCCTACGACAAGGAAGATCGTCCGGGCGAGGCCGATATCATCATGGCGAAGCATCGTAACGGTCCGACGCAGACGTTCAATCTCGCGTTCCTTGGCGCATACTCCAAGTTCAAAGATATGCCGCAGGACTACCAGAGCCAACAGGAGGTATAGCATGGCGTGGAACTCATTCGCAACGCCGTTGATCGGCAAGGCCGTGCGTGCGGCCTCCCGCCTGGCACATGGCGGCGGCAGCGCGTTCCCCGGCAAAATCGTGGAACGGATCGACCCGCAATTCCTCGCACGCACCCTGCAGCAGCTACCGCTTGGCGTGGTGCTCGTGTCTGGCACGAACGGCAAACCACCACCACGCGCATGGTGGCAAGCATGTTGGAATCGTTGGGATTGAAGGTATTCACCAATCCGACCGGATCGAATTTCACCCGCGGCGTGGTCTCGTCGCTGCTGGCCGAAGTCTCGCTCGGCGGCAAACTGGACGCCGACATCGCCGTACTGGAACTCGACGAAGCGTACGCGGTGCATTTCGTCAAACAAGTGCAACCCGACTACTGCCTGCTGCTCAACGTGATGCGCGACCAGCTCGACCGTTTCGGCGAAATCGACAATACCGCACGACTGCTGAGCAAAGCCGCCGAAGCGACCACCGGAACCGTGGTGCTCAATCGTGAGGATCCACGCATCGCACGACTTGCTGACGTCGCACATACTGAAGATGGTGTGGAAGTGCGCTATTTCGGTCTTGACGGGTCGTTGCGCAGCTTCTTCCCGTCCGACGACGACATGCGCACGACAGTCGATACTGCATCGTCCGAATCTGCAGAATCGTCCGCAAATATTGAGATTGACGATGCTTCGGCAATCGCGAAAACTGGGGAAAATGCAGAAAAATCGGAAGATGCGGCAATCGCGGAACAGCTACCAGCTGACGTGACCTTGCTTGCCGTGGGCGACCATCGTGCCAGTTTCGGCATCGACGGTGAAACGTACGAAACCGGTGTGAGACTGGAAGGCGTGTACAACCTGTACAACGCGGCGGCCGCGCTGGCCGTCGTGCGAGCGGTCGTGGCCGACGCGCAGGCAATGTTCCTGCCGTTCGAGCAGAACGTAACCGACGAACTATTGCGACAAGTGGGAATCTCACAGCGCATGATCGACTTCGCGCACTCCACCACGCAATCCATGATCGACGCGGCAGCCGAAGTCACTCCGGCGTTCGGACGCGGCGAAGTCATCGACGTGAACGGTTCGCCGGTGGAGCTGCTGCTCGTCAAAAATCCCATGGGATTCCGCCTCTCGCTCGCATCCTTCACCCCCGAAGGCTGCGACACCATGATCGCCATCAACGACGAATACGCCGACGGGCGTGACATGAGCTGGTTGTGGGACGTGGACTTCTCCTCGCTGCGAGACACCGGTGTGGCCATGGTTTCGGGCGTGCGCGCATGGGATATGGCGTTGCGTCTCGAATACGATCAGGTGCCGGTGAATAGCGTCAACACGGAACTTGAAGAGCTGTCTCAACGTTCGTGAACGCGAATCCGGGTACCCCAAGCATATCTACTGCACGTACACGGCAATGCTCAAAACGCGAGCCGCGCTCGGCAAAATCGCCGAAGTCGCCGACGCTGGCGTAGGCAAATAACGGCGCGTATTCGCGCAACCCGGCAAAACATGCGAAAACGCATGAAAATCGGCGCAACGCATGAAAACGCATGAAGAACGTATGAACCGCATGAGGGAGACGATATGAGCCAGACAATCGACATCGTGTCGCTATATCCGAAAGACATGAACATCTACGGCGACTCCGGCAACGTACTCACCATCCAGCGCCGACTCGCGCTGTACGGCTACGAACCGCACGTGCACGCCTACAATCAGGGCGACTCGTGGCCCGAACACGTCGATATGATTCTGGGCGGCGGCGGCCAAGACACCGGCCAGAAGAAAATCATCGACGACTTCTTCAAACGTGCCGACCTGCTGCGCTCGCTGGCCGCCGGCGGCACCCCTATGCTCATGATTTGCGGTCTGTACCAGCTGTTTGGCGAATATTTCGAAACGGTGGATGGCTCCCGACTCGACGGCATCGGCGTGATCGGCGCGTACACGGTCGGGCAGGAAGTGCGCATGATCGGCAATCTGACCGAGCATTCCGCCGATTTCGGTGACATCATCGGCTACGAAAACCATTCCGGCCAAACCTTCCTGCGCGAAGGCGTGCAGCCGCTCGGCACCGTCGACGCGGATAGCACCGGCAATAATGGCGAGGATCATACGGAAGGCGCCCGCGTCAACAATGTGATCGGCACATACATGCACGGCTCGCTGCTGCCGAAAAACCCCGCGATCGCCGATTTTCTGATCCGCACCGCCGCAGAACGCCGGTATGGTTCGTTCGATCCGGCTGCTGCAGGGCAGACGGAAGCGCAGCGTGCGGAACTTGATCGCATCAACACGATTGCCAGCAACGCGCGTCGCGTGGCCATGTCACGCCCGCGCTGATTGTTTTCGCGCTGTTTCGTAGTTTTCGCGTTTTCGTACGCTGTGAGCATACGGCAGCGAGTCTTCCGCAGAATTGTAACGATTGACTAGTTTCGTTGACGTTATTTGTGAAGAAAATGCGATAGAGTGGGTACCACCATCACCTAAGGAGGTAATCATGGCTGATTTTGATTTTGGTGACGGCCTGCGTAAGGTCTTCCTCGCCGGCGTTGGCGCTTTGGCGACCACGGTTGAGAAGAGCCAGGAAATCGTTGACGATCTCGTCAAGAAGGGCGAGCTGACCGTCGAACAGGGCAAGGCCCTCAACGCCGAACTCAAGCACAAGGTCGCGGAGGTCAAGGAATCCTCTGAAGCCAAGGCTGCAGAGGAAACCAAGGAAGCCGAACCTGAAGCCAAAGCCGAGTAACGTTCAATCGTTCACATCGCCGTCTGCTCGTCGCATCACGTTCAGACGGCGATTTGTTATGCGGAACTTGCGAAACATGCGAACGGCCGTGTGCGGAACGTAAGAAACGTGCGAAACATGCGAATCGCATGAAATACGCGGGACGCAAGTCTCCTCATGAATCCCACTCATCGTAATCCGACCAACGTTTGCGAGCAGCGATATGTCTTTGAATTCTCCGATCGAGCCGGATGCGGCCCGCCCCGAAAGCGTGGAGCCGGTCACACTTTCCGACCGAGTCAACGCGGTGATCAATCCGACGGCGAACCCCTCGTCCGACGCGGCTGCGGCAACGGCAGCCAAATCCGCGGGAAAAACGGGAATCCCGCAATCGCAAGGCAAGCAGAACGACGCAACCTTTACGCAACCCGAAACCATCGGACTGTTCGGCCCGCGTAAAAGACTCATTCTCGCAACGCTACCACCTGACTCGTCGAGGCAAACTGAAGAGACTTGCGCAAATCGCGCAAATCGTCAACCAATTCGACATTGTGCACGGCCTGACCCCCGTCAAAATGCGGCTCATGTTCGAAGCGCTTGGCCCAACTTTCGTGAAAGTCGGGCAGATCCTATCCATGCGATCCGAAATCCTGCCCCAATCGTTCTGCGACGAACTCGCCAAACTGCGCGCCGACGCCGACCCCATGCCGTACGGCACCGTCCTGCAAGTGCTGGAAGACGAATACGGACGCCCGGCAGGCGAAATCTTCGACCATATCGACGCCACACCGCTCGGATCGGCAAGCCTCGCGCAAGTGCATCGTGCGAAACTCACTACCGGAGAAGATGTGGCCGTCAAAGTGCAACGCCCGGGCGTGCGCGAAACCATGGCACAGGATGTGTCCATCATGCGCACCATCGCACGAATAGCCGCCAAAACCATGCCCAGCGCCCAAGTGGTCGATCTCTCCGGCGTGGTCGAAGAACTGTGGGACACCTTCGAAGCCGAAACCGACTTCATGATCGAAGCGCGAAATCTGGCGGAATTCAAACGATTCTGCGAACACTACAAATACATGGACTGCCCGAAGCCATACTCCGACCTGTGCACCGAACACGTGGTGGTCATGGACTACGTCGAAGGCATTTCCGTCTCGCATCCTGATGAGCTCATCGAAGCGGGCTACGATCTGAAGGAAATCGGCACCAAACTGGTCGACAATTACGCCACGCAAGTGCTTGACGAAGGCTTCTTCCACGCGGATCCGCACCCGGGCAACATCATGGTGCGCGGCGGCAGATCGTGCTGCTCGACCTAGGCATGACGGGCCGCTTAATGCCAAAACCCGTTCCGTCTTGAAAGACATGATTTTCGCGGTCGCCAAACAGGATTCGCCCGCGCTTGCCGACGGTCTGCTGCGTTTCGCCGGTGCCGAGGCCGATCCGGAGGATTATCCGGCGTTATTGGCCGACTTGGACGTGATCGTCAAGGAATTCGGCACAGTGGATTTGGCCGAGCTGGATATCGCCGCCATGCTCACCGCGTTGACGCAAATGGCGCAACGACACGGCATTGAAGTGCCGAGCACCGTCACCACCGTCGGGCGTGCGCTGGTCACTTTGGAAGGCCTGCTCGACGAGTTCATTCCAGACGTGAATATGATTCAGATCATCTCCGACCATATCGCCGCAAGCACGTCGAAGAAGGATTTCGCCAAGGATGAGGCGAAATCGCTGGTTATCGAAGGTCATCAGGCGCTGCACAGTCTGCTCGCTGCCGCCAATGAGCTGAAAGTGGCCTCCCGTATGCTTACGCGCGGCCAGTTGCGCGTGAATATGGAGATGGTCGGCTCGCAGGAACCGATCCATCTGCTTGCCAACATGGTGAACAGGCTTACGATGGCGCTGATCGTCGTCGGATTGTTCATCGGCTCGTCGATCGTGTACTATGCGGGCATCAAACCGGTGATTTTCGGTATTCCGATCGTTGGTTTCCTCGGCTATGTGATCGCGTTCGTTTTGTCCGTCTGGATCGTGTTCGACATTTACTTCAAGGGACGTTCCAACAAAAAGCGATGACGCTAGTCTAGGGGGAGAGTGGATTCGCGTTGGATGAGGCGGCAGGGGAGGTATTCCGTGCCGTGGTGGGGCTGGCCGTTGATGGCGTCCATCAGGTAGCGGGCAGCTTTGCGGCCGATGAGTTCCGTTTCATTGTCGATGCTGGTCAGCGGCGGGCGGGAGCTTTTGGTGAGCACGTCCCAATTATCGTGGCCGATCACCGCCACATCCTCAGGAATGCGTAGATGCTGCGACTTCAACGCGTCAATGCATCCTCGTGCCAGCTGATCGCTCTGGCATACCACGCGTCGAACTTCACGCCTTGGTCGAGCAGCAGTCTGGTGGCGGCACGCCCCCAATTCTCGTCCCAACGGCCATAGCGAATCGGGCCAGCCGGTTCCAAACCAACCTCGGCCAACGCTTCCAACGCGCCCTTGGTGCGGTCGGTGGAGGCCGTATACGTTTCATCGCCGCCAATAATGGCGATACGGTTGCGTCCGCACGAAATCAAATGATTCACGGCCATGCGCCCGGCGTCCACATTGTCACACGTCACCGAACAATCGTTGATATCGGTGGAAGGACCATACACATACACCAGCGGCACGCCCCAATCACGCCCCAGCGACGGGCGCGGATTCGTCTCGCACTGCACAATCAGCAGGCCGTCCACTTTCAGCGACAGCAGTTTCTCTACATGGCTGCGTTCCAGCGCATCGTCACCGCGAGCATTGGCGAGTAGTACCGATGTCGATTGTGCGCGCAGCTCGTTTTCGGCGCCAATAAGAATAGGCGTGGAGAAACGGCCTTGCAGATCGGAAGTGACCAAACCGATGGTTCCGCTTCTGCCGCTTGCCAACGATTGCGCCAGCTTGTTCGGGGAATAGTTGAGTTGCCGCGCTGCCTCCATCACGCGCTCGCGGGTGTCTTCACTGACGCGCGGTTTGCCATGCAGCGCCTTTGAAGCCGTTGCCAAAGACACGTTGGCCAGCGCTGCTACATCTTCAAGCCTTGCTGTTGAGTGAGTATCTGCAGTTGCCATGATGTTTCCCCCTTTTTACGGTGTGGCGAAAACGTTGCTGCGCGTCGACGCGCTTCGCCGCCCTTGTATTGCGTAATATTATACGACAAAACTGCGAAAGTTTTCGCATCGTGTCAAAAAGTGGACAAAACGGCTTTATGTAGCCGATTGCTGACATTTTCACTTGCAAATGCGAAACTTTCGCATTTGCGAAAATAAACACATTTTTCTTTCGCATTTTCTGCATCTCACGTCATTTTTGCTGTCATAAACGATTCTTAGAATGCTAAGAATCGTTTATTTATAACGGTTTTATCGACGTGAATACCTTTGCATTTTGATGTGCGAAAGCGATTTTGCAAAATCTGGAGAAAACCATATACTGAGAAAAGGCTTTCGCATTACGGTTCAATCGAAGGAGAACAACCGGAAATCGTGAGGGCAGACGGCGGAAGGCCCGCCGGATGGCTCAAAGCTGAGCGATACATAGAGAAAGAAGTTAGACATGGTGTCTTTCAACAAGGTCACTCGCGTTATTGCCGGCATCGCGGCAACCGCGTTGCTTATTCCGATGGCTGCATGCGGCGGTGGTTCCAGCAGTGGTGGATCCGCGGCTCCGGCCGATATTCCGGCAGCCGGCACTGATGACGGCACTGAGATCACCCTGTGGACCCGTTCTCCGCTGGAGCGTCAGGCCAAGAACGCGGTGAAGGCCTACAACGCCTCCCACAAGAACCAGGTCAAGCTGGAAATCATTCCGAACGACGATATGGAAGGCAAGGTCGGTGGTGCCTCCCAGACCGATTCCCTTCCGGACATTCTCGCCGGTGACGTGGTGCGTATTCCGTACTGGGCTTCTGAAGGCATCTTCACCGACATCACCAAGCAGATCGACGGACTCGACAACAAGTCCGACCTGCAGCAGGGCCACATTGAAGCCGGTACCGTGGATGGCAAGGAATACACGCTGCCGTTCATCACCGACGTTTCCGTGATGGTATGGAACAAGAATCTGTACAAGGAAGCAGGCCTTGACCCGGAGAAGGGTCCGAGCAGCATCGACGAGTTCGTTGAGCAGGCCAAGGCGGTCGCGGCCCTCAACAAGGACGGCGTGGCAGGCTCCTACTTGGCCGGCCAGTCCGGTGGCGCCTCGTGTTCGACCTGTTCCCGTCCGTGTGGGCTGACGGCGAATCCGTGATGAACGCAGACGGTACCGAAGCCACCCTCAACAACGATTCCATGAAGCCGTGCTCGACGCCTACAAGGAACTCGCCAACACCACCAACGGCTTGGGCGCAGGTTCCAAGGAAGAAACCGGTGCCACCTGGACCGCTCCGTTCGCCAACGGCAACATCGGTGTGATGCCGTATCCGAACACCTCCTCCACCGCACTGTTCGAAGCTGAGAAGGACGGCGGATTCGAAGTCGGTGTCACCCCGATCCCGGGCACCAAGGAAGGCAAGACCTCCACGTTCCTCGGCGGCGATGCCATGGGCATCTCCAAGGACTGCAAGCACGTCGCTCAGGCTTGGAACTTCCTCGCATGGCTCATGAGCGATGACGCCCAGAAGGAAGTCTTCGCAGCCAACGGCGACACCGCATCCAACATCCAGACCTTGAAGACCGCCTACGACGATGCGGATCCTCGCGTCCAGACCATCAACTCCGTAATCATCGACGGCAATGGCCAGACCCCGAAGTCCGCAGCTTTCAATGAGGCCTTCAACGCAGCCGGTTCCCCGTGGCAGCTGCTCATCCAGAACGCAGTCTGGGGCGATGGCGATCTCAAGGCCGACAACCAGGCCATCACCGACGTGCTGGGTCAGTGAGGTGAGCCACTGAAAACGAACTTCTCCTCCTTTTTCTCCTTTCCCCGATTTACATAACTTAAGAACAACTGAATATCGAATAACTGAATATCGAAAACAAAAATCGACAGACCACAGTTGTGGTCTGCCATGGAGATCGACAATAATTCAAAAAACAATGTCGGTCTTCATGGCGGATTTCAACGGCCGCACGAGACGGAATCGCACTTCCAAACGCATATCCAATCGCTTGGCCATTTATGTCGAAAACCCCGAACGATTCAAGAGAGAGTCGCCAAAAGTGTTCCAAGGAGGGAATATGACTACTGTTTCCAAGAACGCTGCGCCAGTGAAGACGCATCGTTCCAAGGCCAAGGCGGAGGCAACCCGTCGTGGCCTGCTGTATGCGCTGCCTGATTGGCTGATGATCATCATGCTGTTCTTCGTGCCAATCGTGCTGCTCGTCATCATGGCCGGTTCCCGCTGGTCGTTGATGGGCGGTAACCGTGGTTGGAATTTCCCTGAGAATTTCGTCAAGGTTTTCGAAAATAAACTGCTCGGACAGTCGGTGTTGTTCACACTTGAATACACCGTGATCGTCACGATTTTCCTGCTGGTGCTCGGCCTTGGCCTGGCGCTGATCGTGCAGGAAAGCACCAAGTGGAACAATATGCTGCGCACGTGCTTCCTGCTGCCGTCCGCAACCGGTCTCGCCTCTGCTTCGCTGCTGTTCTACGCGCTGTACTCCCCGCAGGTGGGCCCCGTCACCAAGATCCTGAGCTTCTTCGGATTGATGGATGAGGCGGCTCCGTGCTCGCCACCGGCCAGAGCGCGCTGTGGGCCACCATTATTGTGATCGTCTGGCGTTTCTCCGGCTACTACATGCTGCTCATGATGATCGGCCTGCAGGCCATTCCGGGCGACCTGTATGAGGCCGCGCGCATGGACGGTGCTGGCACGTGGCGC
>ENA-OQIM01000005-OQIM01000005.1-human-gut-metagenome-genome-assembly--contig:-NODE-5-length-53091-cov-13.042482_pt1 | contig 53091 bp, 51 predicted proteins | sample MGYA00242579_ERZ504744 | MGnify/ENA primary metagenome ERZ504744 (study PRJEB26092, sample SAMD00036441) | human gut metagenome | host: Homo sapiens | study: EMG produced TPA metagenomics assembly of...
CGAGTAGCCAGGAAAGCCTAATAACAGGACAATGCGGTGTCCAGCAAATACAAAGGAAGAATGATTCTGGTTGTATTAGCAGAGGATGGAGCAAGAGCAGTCTTAACACCAGCAAAAGAGAATGTTCGTCAGAACGGCAGACGTATGAAAGAACCCGAAGAACCGATGTTTACAATTACTGCAACCGATCGTCATGGCATCTTGTATCACGGCAGAATAAGAAGGTTAGTTCCGAGGGAATGTCTGCGACTGCAGGGTTATTACGACTGGCAGATTGATAAGATCATAGACAGCACTTCTGACGCACAGCTTTATAAACAGGCTGGAAACGGAGTAACTGTCAATGTTATCGAGGCAATTGGCAGATTGTTACAAAAGGCAGACTCCGAACTTAACACACAGAAAGTGTCTGAGAAAGGAATCCATTAGGCATGATCGGAATAAAAGACCAATACTTTGGCACAGAAATCGAAATGACAGGGATTACCAGACAACGTGCTGCAGAAGTTGTTGCTGAAATGTTTGGAACAGAAGCATATTATGACGGCACTACTTATGGAGTCTGGTCAGTGATAGATCTGGAAGGAAAAAAGTGGAAATTTATGTCTGATGGGAGCATTTATACACAACGGAAAGTATACGGTCGAATTGTAGACGCAGGTGGAGAATATTCAACAGAAATGGTATCACCGAAATTATCCTATGATGAAATGGGAAAGTTACAGGAAGTAGTACGATGTCTGCGACAGCATGGAGGTTTTGTAAATGAGTCCTGTGGTCAGCATGTTCATGTAGATGCATCGAATCATACACCGCAGAGTCTGAAAAATGCACTGACAATTATGTATGCAAAGGAAGATATCCTGTTCAAAGCACTGAAAGTGCAGGAGAGAAGAGCAAATAGTTATTGTCAGAGGGTGCGACCGGAGGTATTGGAGAAAATCCGAAAAATACCAAATAAATCAATCACAATGGACCGAGTAAGAAATGTCTGGTATGGAGGCAGGGATGGAAGTCATACCCATTATGATCATACCCGTTATTATGCTCTGAATCTTCATGCTGTGTTTTCCAAGGGAACTTTGGAATGGCGTTGTTTTGAAAGCACACTACATGCAGGAAAGGTGAGAGCAAATATTACACTGGCATTAGCCATTTCCGCACAGGCAATCAATCAGAGATCGACACAGATGAAAAAGACACTGATATCAGAAAACCCGGCATTTACATTTCGTACATTTTTATTGAGACTTGGGTTAATTGGAGACGAATATAAAAATGTTCGAAAACATCTGCTGGCAAATCTGGATGGTGATCTTGCGTGGAGATATGATAAAAGCACGTATGAGTGTCTGAAGAAAAATCAAAGGACAGAAGGAGTCAGATAGAGGTGAGAAAAAATGAAAGATAGATATTACTTCGCTTATGGCAGCAACATGAATCTGGAGCAGATGAAGTACAGGTGTCCGGCTGCGGAAGTTGTGGAAAACGTCCGGCTTGAAAATTATCGGCTGGCATTTCGGGGAAGGGCTCCGGGCAATGGGGTAGCAACGGTTCTGCCGGAAAAAGGAAGCTATGTCGAAGGAGTCTTATGGAAAATCACAGAAGCGTGTGAGAAGAGTCTGGATTTTTATGAAGGATTCCCAAGTTTTTATGGGAAAGAATCGATTCGGGTAAAAAATCAGGATGGTGTGGAGAAAGAAGTGTTTGTATATATGATGAAGCTCCGCACAAAGATGTTCCGGCAAAGCCATCGAAATTTTATCTGGATGGAATTCTGGAAGGATGTAAGGATAACCAGATTCCAACGGAGTCTGTCATGGAAGCGGTAAAACGTACCAGACAGGAAGTAAAAAAGAAAAAATCGATATGCAAGATAAAACGTACCGCAGAGGAAACATCTTCTGCGGTATTTTACTGAAAAATCTATTTATAATAGGAAGGAAAAGCACATGAAGGTTAGAAAATTAAAGACCAGAATTGCTGCTTTTGGACTGGCTGTCCTGATGGGCATCAGTACCTTGAGCAGTGCGAATGCGTTTGCGGCCGAACAGACAGGCTCGGAACAGCAGACGGAAGTACAGGCATCTGAACAGGCGGTAACAAGCCAGAAAGATACATCAGTTACAGCAGATGATATCACAAAAGCAGTTTCAGATGATACATTTGCAGTGGAAACCAGTATGGAAGGAATCCATTATGATGCAGAAAAAGAAGATGTTACGCTTGTAAGTATCAAAGATGAGAATGGTGGAGAGTATCATTCAGACAAAGCAGGAACATATATTGCCACTTATATGGTCGTTCCAAAAGATAAGAGTGACAGCTATACCATCACCCGTAAAGTGACTCTGACGGATACCGAAGGACAGGCACATTCCGAAGAAAATGGTGGAGAGAAACAGAAGTCAGATACAGAATCTGAAGATGATTCGGATTCGCCTGTGCAGAACTACACAGATGTAGAAATTGAAACATCCGAAGAAGATGCATCTGCACAGGCAATCAAAGAACTGAAAGAGGACATCGAAGAGGGAAATGTGATGGTATTGTCTGCGGCTGAAAGAGCTACAAGCAGCGGTTCCACAGTTACATTGACAAAGGGGAGAACTATTTATTATCCAAGTTATATTGGAAATTATCTTACTTGCCTGTTTACAGTCAATGGAAAAATTGCATACTGCCTTCAGTCCCAGAAAGCATCCCCACCGAGTGGAAGTTATGTAGCACAGGTACTGGACAGCAATAAAAATCTGCAGAAAGTCCTTTATTATGGTTATGGCGGGGCAGGAGATCTGACAGGAAGTTATCTGTCTGGAAAAACGGAAGATGAAAAGTATGTGTATACACACATTGCAGCCAGCTATGCTTATGCAGGAGAAGCCGGATTTACAGGGTGTAATTATAATGACCTTGTAAATGCAGGGGTTATCGCATATATCAATTATCTGTTTGGACAGGAAGAACCGCAAAAAGGTGAACTGAGCCTTTCAAGCACAAAGCTGAATGCAGTACGGGATGGAAACATCCAGAAAACACCAAATATCACACTGTCTGGAGATCACAGAAACTATGTGACACTGAGTGTACCAGAAAATGTGACAGCACATAATCTTTCCAAAGGAACAAGTGTTACAAATGGAAAAATCCAGATTTATGGTGGAGATACATTCTATCTGTCCGCAGATTTATTACTGACAGGCAGTTATGCTTCCGGCAACTTATATGGTTCTGTCGGAAAGACATGGAGAAAACTGGTGTTGACAACCGGAGATTCCAAGCAGGATATCGGTGTATTTGAAAGCGAAATAGCAGCGCCGGTAAGCTTCAGTGTACAGTGGCTGAATATGACACGCATTGAACTTATGAAGAAAGATGTCAATACACAGAATCCACTGTCAGGAGCAGTTTATGGTATTTATACTGATAAGAAGTGTGAAAATCTGCTGATGACAATGTCAGCAACCGGAACAGACGGAAAAGCAGTCAGCGATTATTTTGATTCTGCACTGAAAACAGTGTACGTGAAAGAGATCACTGCTCCGACAGGATACAAACTGAATACAGAAGTATATAAAGTGGCTGTTACTGCCGGAAAGACAATGACTGTAACAGCAACAGATGAGAGAGTCACCGGAAAGGTGAAAATCGCAAAGATCGATAAAGAAACACTTGCATTTAAAGCGCAGGGGGACAGTGTTCTTCGTGGTGCTGTGTATGGTCTGTATGCAAAAGAGGACATCGTGCATCCGGATGGCACAACAGGGGTTCTGTATAAACAGGACAGCCTGATTGCACAGGGAGTCATCGGAGATGACGGAACACTGGAATTTTCAGAATTATACCTTGGAGAAATGTATGTAAAAGAGATCACTCCACCGGAAGGATATACACTGGATACTACCAAATACGAGGTATCAGTAACTTATGAAGGTCAGGATGTTGCCGAAGTGACAAGAGACCTTACGGTAAAAGAGCAGGTAAAGAAACAGGCATTCCAGTTAATCAAAATCAGTGAAGATGGAGAGCAGACAGAAACAGACCTGGTTGCAGGAGCAGGATTTAAGGTATATCTGATCAGCGACCTGACACAGGTAAAAAATGGAAAACTGAAGCCAGCCAATGGAGAAAGCTATACAGCAAGCGATTTCAAAAATTATGACTTCAGCAAAGAGCAGGTTGCAGTTACTTACGAGAATGGAACAGCCGTACCAGTACCAGAACTGATCACTGATACAAAAGGATATGCAGTCAGCCCGGAACTGCCGTATGGAAGTTATGTTGTAGTGGAAAGTACTACCCCTGAGAATTTGAAAACCATTGATCCATTTGTTGTAAATGTGGAAAATGACAGCAGAGAGCCAATGCAGTGGAGAGTATTTGATGACCGCCCGTTTGAATTTTTGCTGAAAATTGTAAAGAAGGATGCACAGACTGGAAATACTGTTTTAAAGGCTGGTGCTTCTTATAAGATTTACGATGTGACAAATAAGAAATATGTGGAACAGGTTGTTCAGTATCCGAAGAAAGAAAAGATCAGTGTATTCGAAACAAACGAGGAAGGATATCTGATCACACCGCAGGAACTGAAGTGCTCTACCTACCGAATCGAAGAAGTGAAAGCACCGGAAGGATTTGTAAGACAGGGAAGCGAGGAGTCCCTGTATGATGGAACAACGATTATTTCACCATTAGAACAGACTACAAAAGGAACATATAAAGAAAATCCACAGAGTGGTATTGTAATTACAGTATCCTCAAACACTGCACATCAGATTGATCCAGATACAGGAGCTGCGATTGTAGAGGTAGAACAGAAAAACGATGAACAGGTAGGAAGCCTGCTCCTGACGAAAAAGGGAGAACAGCTTACCGAAGTAACCGGAGATTCTGTTCTGGCAAAAGTAAAAGCACTGGTTTCAAAAGTAAGAAATGCCGTATCTGGAAAAGAAGAAACAGGTATTTATAAAGGCTTTAAATATGAAGAAACCGGAGTAGAAGGCGCTGAATTCGAAATATATGCCAAAGATACCATCTATTCACCGGACGGAGCAAAGGACGAAGCAGGAAATCCAGTTGTCCGATATGAGAAAGATGACCTGGTAGCCAAACTGACTACAGATGAAAATGGAACAGCAGTTATCAACAATCTGCCACTGGGAACGTATTATCTGAAAGAAGTTGTAGCAGGAGAGAATTTTGTCCTAAATACAGAACAGAAAGAATTTACCCTGACAGCAGAGGATGATACACAGGCAGTTGTTTATGAAGGCGTTACCTATAAAAATGAAAGACAGAAAGTTTTCGTATCAGTAGAAAAGAAAGATTCTGTCACAGGCGAAAAGCTGGAAGGTGTTATTTTTGGACTGTATGCTGCAGAAGATATTCTTTCTAATCAGGGAGAGGTTCTCGTAGAGAAAGATACCTTGCTGGAAAAGAAAGCAACGGATGCAAAGGGAACACTTACTTTCGACAGTGATCTTCCACATGGAAAATACTATGTCAAAGAGGAAGTCAGAAAAGCTGGATATCTTCCAAATGAGGAAGTATGGAATGTAGATGCAACTTACGAAAATCAGAATCTTGCAAAGATTGAACTGAACAAAGAAGTTGAGAATCAGCGACAGAAACACGCATTACAAAAACAGATGCAACTACCGGAAATGAGCTGGAAGGAGCCAAACTGCAGGTCATTGATAAAGACGGAAATGTTGTGGAAGAATGGGTAAGCAGTAAGGAAGAACATGTCATTTACGGACTGCCGGAAGGAAGTTATACCTTACATGAGGAACTGGCTCCTTATGAAGATGGCTATGTGTCTGCCAGCGATGTGATGTTTGAAGTCAAAGAAGATGGCAGTGTGACAAAGGTTGAGATGAAAGATGAATATTCCAAAGTGGAAATTTCAAAAACAGACCTTACAACCGGAAAAGAACTGGAAGGGGCAAAGCTTCAGATTATCCGCAAAGACGGAACTGTTCTGGAAGAGTGGATTACAGATGGAAAACCACATTCCGTTGAAAAACTCCCAGTCAATGAAGAACTTACTCTGCGTGAGATCACAGCACCGGATGGTTACGAGATTGCGGAAGATGTCACATTTACATTGAAAGATACAATGGAAGTCCAGAAAGTAGAAATGAAAGATGCCAGAACACCGGAGAAAACAACAGAAAAAACAAATGCACCAAAAACAGGTGATAACCAGAAAATATGGGCGTTTGTTCTGCTTGCACTGGCATCTGCTGGAACAGCTACAGGAGTGACTGTATACCGCAGAAAGAAGTCAAAAATGACAGACAACAAAAAAGAAACAGAAGAAAAATAAAATAAGAATTACAGGATAAACCAATCTGACAGGGCAGGAGATGTGCATAAAGCAGCTTCTGCCCTGTCTGTATATAAGGAGAAGAATGATGAGACGTTTTTATACAGCAGAATCAGTAACAGAAGGACACCCAGACAAAGTATGCGATCAGATAGCAGATGCAATCTTAGATGAATGTCTGCGTTACGATCCATCTTCGAGAGTGGCGTGTGAAGTCCTTGCTACAAGAGGAAATGTGTTTGTAGCAGGAGAAATCACCAGCGGATATGAACCACCAGTGTTTGATGTGATCCGAAAAGTTTTAGAAGAGTGTGGATATTGTACAGATGGGATAGAAATGGATACGTTTGTACACCAGCAGAGTCCAGATATTGCGAAAGCAGTGAGTGTGTCGAAAGAATTTCGGGATAATATCGGCGCAAAATTAAGAGATAGAAGCAGGGGAGCTGGAGATCAGGGTGTTATGGTCGGATATGCGTGTGATGATACTCCGCAGCTTATGCCAATGCCGACTGTTCTGGCACACCGGATCACACGTGAACTTTCGGCTTGCAGAAGAAGCGGATATATCAAAGATATCTTTTCGGATGGAAAAGCACAGGTAACCGTAGAATATGAAGATGGAAAGCCAGTGAGACTGGAAAGTGTTGTTGTTTCCTGCCAGCATGGTGCAGAAAAGAGCCTGAAGAAGTTAGATGCCGAAATCAGAGAGAAAGTGCTTCGCTCAGCACTCAGATTACTGCCGCCGGATGAGGATACGAAGATTCTGATCAATCCGTCAGGAAAATTTGTGTGTGGAGGGTTTGATGCAGATACCGGACTGACCGGAAGAAAGCTGATGGTGGATACTTATGGAAGTATGGTTCCGCATGGCGGCGGTGCATTTTCAGGAAAGGACTGTTCGAAAGTAGACCGTTCGGCAGCTTATATGGCAAGGTATATCGCAAAAAATATAGTAGCTGCTGAGTTTGCAAGCAAGTGTCAGGTGTCTCTGGCTTATGCAATCGGAGTAGCAGAGCCGGTTATGATTGAGGTGGATACCTTTGATACAGGGAAAGTGTGTGCGGATGATTGTCTGGCGGCAGCAATCCCACTGGTGTTTGGAGTGACACCTGTTCAGATCATGGAATCCCTTCGACTGAACGTCCGATTTTCCGGCAGACGGCAGTTTTTGGTCATTTTGGAAGAAAGGAGTTTCCTTGGGAGCGGACGGATAAGGTACTGGATCTTCAGGATGCAATTCTGTAATGCCCTGGGTAACGGAAGAAGAGATTCAGGCAGCAAAAAATATGACTGCGTATGAGTATTTGCGGACGCATCAGGCACAGCGGTTGCAAAAGACAAGAACCAGAAATGAATGGCAGTTGACGGACCATGACAGTTTTAAAATCAATGAACTGTCCAGCAAATGGCATTGGAAATCCAGAGATATCGGTGGCGTGTCCGCACTGCGGTTCCTGATTGAAGTAGATGGAATGAAATTTACAGATGCCGTAAAACTGTTGTGCGAAGAGAGTCCGTCTTTTATTCCGACACAGTCTGCGAAAAAGGAAAAACCACCCTTTAAGCTGCCGGAGAGATATTGTAATTGCAGACGAATCAGGCTTATTTAAACCACAGAGGAATCAGCGATGAAGTGATCACGTATTGCATTTCGCATGAAATCCTTTATGAAAGTGTCCCGTACCATAACGCTGTTTTTGTTGGAAAAGATGAATCCGGAAAAGCAAGATATGCATTCCTGCGAGGAATCTATGAAAAAAACGGGAAAGGATTCAAGATGGAGCAGACCGGGAGTGAAAAAAAAGTACAGCTTTTGTATTCCACCTGAAAGAGAAACAAAACGAGTTGTCGTATATGAAGCGTGTATTGATGCACTGGCCCACATGACACTGGAAGAAGGAAAGAGGGATAAATATCGTCTTTCCCTTGGAGGAATCGCTGCTCCGAAAGAAAACACACAGATACAGAGTGAACGTTTTAAAAAGCTGCCGGATGCACTGGAAGAGTTTCTGAAGAACCATCCGGAAATCAAAGAAATTGAAATCTGCACCGATAATGACTTTGCCGGGAGATGGGCGAAAGAACAGATGAAAAAACATTACGAGGGAACGTATCAGATTATTTGCAATCTGCCGGAAAAAGAAGGGGCAGATTATGCAGACCTTGCGAAAGAAAAAAAGCAGACAAATAAATGCAGGGACAGACCATTAGAAAGAAGGTGATAGAGAATGGAAGAAAAAGGAACGATGCACGTACATCTGTTGACGGAGCTGACTGGAAATCTTTATTCAGAAGAATCCGAATGGGAAGAAGAGTGGTCGGAGAGTGATGAATATGGAATGCCATTAGATGGAACAGAACTTGCCGATTATGAAGAAGTCATCCGAGAAGAACTGGAACGCTATGGGGAAGATGATCTCATGCAGTATTTTGACGGAAGTGAGTCCATTCAGGAAAAGATACAAAGTGCAGTTGTTACGATAGAAAACAAAGACGGAATCCTGTACGGCTGTACCAAACTGGAATTAAATGAATTTTTAAGTCAGGAAGAACTACAGGAATTCACCGAATACATTACAGGGCAGTACAGTGACGGGTGGGGTGAAGGATTTGAACAGAGGGATATCAAGGTAGATGGTGGAACGATGAATGTGCATTTTTGGCATCCTAATATGGAACAGCCGAAAATGTATGAAAAGAAAACAGAGCAGATTCCGACAAAGCCTGAGAAACAACGTCCCAAGTTACAGCTCCTTGGACATGATGGGAATATTTTTTCCATTATGGGCGATGCCTCAACTCTTTTGAAAAAGAATAAACAGACAGCAGAAGCAAAAGAAATGCGTAAAAGGGTATTGGAAAGTGGGGACTATTACAAAGCACTTTTGATTATCAGCGAATATGTAGAAACTGAGTTGAGTCCGCCGCCCAAAGAAAATAAAAAGACAAAGAAGAAAAATCAGCCGGAACGCTGAGAAAAGAAAGGATGATGCCTATGACAAATGGCCTGAGTTTGGAAGAACTTATGAAAGAGGGAACATACCCGGAGGAATATACTGAAGGGGAAAACTGGAAAATATTACATGGAGATACATTAAAACTGGTCAAAGCATTCCAGCCGGGAATCTTTGATGCAGTTATTACCGATCCGCCGTATGCATCCGGTGGAACAAAACAGAATGAAAGAAATCGTACTACAAATCAGAAATACAGCAGTATGAGTGCTGCCAATGCACTTCCGGATTTCGATGGGGATAACAAAGACCAGAGATCTTGGACGCACTGGATGGCTGAATGGCTCTATGATGTGCGGAAAGCCTGCAAGAAAGGTGCTCCGATCTGTCTGTTCATTGACTGGCGTCAGTATCCATCGATTACCGATGCATTGCAGTGGGCAGGATGGATCTGGCGAGGAACAGCGGTGTGGGATAAGGGAAACTCCCGTCCACAGAAAGGCCGTTTCCGCCAGCAGGCTGAATATATTGTGTGGGGCAGTAACGGACCGATGCCGATCAACCGTCCGGTATCTTGTCTGCCGGGCGTCTTCCGATATGGCAATCCGCAGAACCGGATTCATGTGACAGAGAAACCGTTGCAGCTTATGAAAGATGTGATCCAGATTTGTGAACCGAGAGGGCTGATCCTGGACGTTTGTCGGAGCAGGAACAACTGTCCTTGCAGCGGTTATGACAGGTTATCGTGCAGTGGGAATTGAGGTAACAGATGCCTACTACAAACTGGGAAGTGACAGAGTGAAAATTGCATTAGAAGCAGAGCAGAAAGAGGATGAAAAGTAGCCGGGATGTCCAATTGGACATCTTGTTTTTTATAGAGAAAATGAGTGGCATCCAACTGGATGCAGGAAGGAGATGGAGCGTATGGAACAGGCGCTGGCTTATGTGTGCTGTTCAGCAGAAGAAAGCCGGGTAAAAGTGCAGAAATATTGCAGAAAAATCTATGAACTTGGGTATGTACCAATCTGTCCGAGATTTGTATTCTCACCATTCTTGGAAGAGTCTGATGCAGAAGATATGCAGGGATATGAAGAATGTCCCATATCCTTTTACGGAGATGCCGGATGGTAGTCGTATGTGGGAAAGAAGTGACAGGAACAATGAATACCGAAATCAGTATGGCAGACAGACTCCATATCATTTGTACGACACTTGATGGACTGGTACAGATAAAAGAATCAAAATAAATCAGAATCGAGTCAATCCGGTGCTACAGAAACTGGCGGTACTCGTTTTGCAAGCATAGCGTTTGGATATCCAAACGCACTTTGGGGAGAACCCCAATCCCCCGGACACAGACGGAAATGGAAAGGAAGGATCAAGTCATGTTAAGAAATGGAGTAATGATTGTAATCGCATTGATGAGCGGAGGATTTATAGGAGTGATAGTGACCTGTTGCATGGTTGCAGCGAAAAAATCCGATGAGGAGCTTGGCGATATGATGAAAGAGAAAAGAGAAGGGACGGTGATGCAATGCGAAAACGAAACCATGTGATCCCGGTGCGGTTAAATGCAAGGGAACTCAGGGAATTGGAGGAACAGGTGGAAAAAAGCGGACTGAGTCGGGAAGAGTTTATGCGTTCGCTGATCTTAGGAGCACAGGTACACGCAAAACCTTGTGAACATCACCCGGAACTGCTTAGGAAGATAGCGGGTCTGTGCAATAATGCGAACCAGCTTGCCCATGTTGCGAATGCTTCGGGAATGGCAAGTGAGCAGAGTGTACAGGAAATGCTCCGGCTTACCAAAGAGACATGGCATCTGGTAAAGGAAGAGTGGTAATGACAGATGGCTTATACAAGTGTTATCCCCGTCCACCGCCTGGACCGTTCCATCGAATATGTGAAAGACAAAGAAAAAACCACACAGAAAGCAGACTCTCTGGAGGCTGCCATTGATTATGCCATGAACCGGACAAAGACGGAACAAGCGGTCTTCGAAGATACCATCGGATGCACCAATGAAAATGCGTATGAAGATATGCTGACAACGAAAAAGAGATTCCATAAGATGGGCGGTGTGGAAGGATACCATCTGGTACAGAGTTTTGCAGAAGGTGAGGTGACACCGGAACTGGCACATCTCATCGGGCAGGAACTGGCAGACCGGCTCTTAAAAGGACAGTTTGAAGTAGTCATAACAACACATCTTAATACCAGACACTATCATAATCATATTGTCTGGAATTCTGTAAGCATGGTGGACGGACATAAGTACCATAGTAATGCTAAGAGTTATTATACGGAGATCCGTAAGATTTCCGATGACCTGTGCAGAAAATATGGTCTGTCTATCATTGAATCCAATCAGAAAAAATCAATCCCTTATGTACAGTGGAAAGCAGAACAGGAAGGAAAACCGACATGGAGAATGGCGATCCGTTTGGATATCAGGGAATCGGTACAGGAAAGCTACTCCTGGTTACAATTCCTAAAAGAGATGGAAAAGCGGGGTTATACATGGAAACTTGAACGAGGAAATACATTTCTTTAAAAGCTCCGGGAATGGAGCGGTATATCCGTCTGCGTTCTCTCGGAAAAACTATTCCGAAGAGGAAATACGTGGGCAGATACTACAGCCAAAGGTGAAACGAGTCTATCAAAAGGCAGTACAGATTCATCCCAAAAAGAAACTGACCGGGATTCAGGCACTGTATTATTCCTATTTATATCAAATGGGGGTACTGCCAAAAAGACCGAAAAGGAGTCCATACGCTGTCAGAGAGGATATCCGGAAACTGGACCGCAGGATTGAACAGATTGAATTTCTACTGAAACATGACATCATAACCAGAGAGCAGCTTGCCGCGTACCGAGAGCCATTGCAAAAGCAGATTGCGGAACTTATGAAAGAACGCAGAAGATTGTATCGGAATGGGGGCAGGGAGACTGGGGAAGAACGATTGTCCGAAATCAATGAGGAATTGAAGCGACTCCGTAAGGAAGTTCGTATGACCGTTCAGATTGAGAAACATTCCTTGGAAATCGAAGCGAGACTTCAGGAAGCGGAAGAACAGAGCCAGAATGAAAAACGTGTGGAAGATAAAGAAAGAATGCAGAAAAGTCAGGAGGTGAGATAAGTATGAATTACGGAGCAGAACCGGCAGATCAGGTGGTACGGTACAGTCTGGAAGGGATGGAGTATTCGCTGAAGATCACCGGGAATGTAGCAAAGCATGTGGCAGTCTTTATTGCTGCCGCCTTGAAGGACCAGAAAAAGACAAGAGGGAAAACAAGACTTACCAGAATGTTAAAGGAACAGCGCCCGATGAAATTTTTTTACCGTTCCGGGTGACCGTTTAAAAGAATTTGCAAAAGAAGCCAAGGCGAGAGGTATCTTATATGTAGTCATCAAAGATAAGGTGAATCCGGACCAGACAGAGGTCATGGTATTTGCAGATGATGCAGCGAAGATGAATCGGGTATTAGACCGGATGAATCTGGATTTTGTAAAAGCAGAATCAGGCTCTATGGTTACGGAAGCAGTGGAAAAAGAGACTGCACCGGAAAAGGCAGAAAACCAGATGGAAAAAGAAACCGGGGAGAATGTACGGACAGAGACCGTTGTCCTGCCGGAAGGCAAGATAGAATTTGAACTGGACGATGCGGAAGAAATGTTCCAGATCGGGGATGAGGCTTTCCCGGAAGGAAATTTTACACAGGCGCAGGAGGGGGAAGAAAAGAATCCATCCGAACCTTTCTCGCGCAACAGAAATACTTCTTCCGATCGGGAAATTAGCTGGAAAGAAAAGAATGAAAAACCATCTGTGCGGAAAGAACTCGGAGATATCCGCAAGGAACAGGAAGAGAAACGTAAGAGGCCGGACAGACGGAAAAATGCCAGAGAGAGCCGGAAGAAACGTAAGAATATGAAAACGAAAGGCAGGTAATGTATATGGATTTAACAGATATGATTTCAGGGGGAACGGAAGAACAGCAGGTTCCTGAACAGAAATTGACGAAAGAAGAATATGCAGCCAAAAACAGCAGGAAAGAGAAGAGGTATGGGCTGAAGTAGATTCACAGGCACAGGGAGTTTTTCAGGATGGAGAAAAACTGAAAGGCTTTCTGGACTTTATGGCAGAGTGTAATACCCAGAGAACACCGAATCTGCTTTTGATTTACGGACAGCATCCAGATTTTAAGGTGGTAAGGTCTTATGAACGCTGGAGAGAAGAACACCGTTCGGTCAAAGTCGGGGAACATGGCATTACTTATATGATTTCCACTGAATACGAAAAAGACGGAGAAATGCGGAGAGGGTATACGATTGGAAAAGGATTTGACATCAGTCAGATGTCTGGAAAGCCATTGGAAGAACGCCCTCAGCGAAGTCTGACAGACTGATAGGAACTGTCTTAAAAGACCAGTCGGTACGTGTGCAGATTGAGGATGATCTGCCAGACAAAGTGCAGGCCCAGTACAATCCGAGATACCGTACCATTTATATCCGCAACGGAATGAGTGAAGTAACGACATTCCATGCACTGAACAGAGAACTGGCGTGTGCAGCACTGGACCAGCATACCGGAACCTACAGCCGACAGAAAGTCAGTGCACAGGCTTATTGTGCAGCCTATGTGATTGCGAAACGTTATGGTGTGGATGTTACCGGATTCAATCTGGAGTATATTGCACAGAGAAATGAATGTGGAAAGAAAGATCCACAGGAACTGAGAGACTTTTTAAATGATGTCCGTCAGGCTTCCTATAGTATCCGAAACCATATCGAACGGAATTTTGGTGCAAAGGAACAGGAGTATGTAACCGATGAGTTCGCAATCGGAGACCATGTAAAAACACCGGAAACCAAGGATGAAAAAGCATCTGGAAAAGAGAAAAAAGCAAAGAACCAGCCGGAACGATAAAAGTGAAAAAGTTGGACGGTTGGAGTAGCTATTACGGAGGTCTTGTGATATGGTTGGTGTAACAAAAAAGGAGGTCAGCCAGATGACAAAATACTATTTGAAGATGGATAACATTATGAAAAATATGTTCGTGGTGGCACTGAATGATGAGCTACAGGCGCAGAGTGAGCAGGATGAATGTTTGGAAGAAACGAAAGCTCTTCTGAAAAAAGTAAGTGAATACGACCTCGCTCAGAAACGACTGCAGATTACAGCCGGGGAACAAAGGCAGATCCGTAAGGCACTGAACAGACTCAGAAGTAAATATCTTGCAGCCGGAAGATACAGTGATGGAATAGATAAAGTTATTATTCAGGTTGCAAAACCGAATACTAGCAGACACATGTTCTGGTAGAGAAAGGAGTGGTTGATTGGTCATTTATTCAAGAGAAAAAGTGGCAAGACTTAGAGAACAGTATCCGGCAGGAACAAGAATCTGTCTGAATTCGATGGATGGAGAAGCGGGTATGCCGCAGGGACTGGAAGGAACTGTGCAGTATGTGGATGATGCAGGCCAGCTTGGTGTTAAGTGGGACAACGGCAGAAGTCTCTCACTGATACCGGGAGTGGATTCCTTTCATAAGAAAGAAGGACAGGGACATCCAGAAGAAAAGCCACGCAAGAAAAGAGAATCTGACTTGCAGAGATAAGTACAAAAAAGCAGGACTGGGTTCTGTATCTTGTCTTTCTGCCATTTGTCTGGTGGGCGGCAGCGATTACCGCTTGTGCCATTACACCGGATAAGAATTTTATTCAAATCTTAGAAACGCTGAGCGAAAAACTCGAACAGCCGTTTTTTATCACGTATACACCGTATACGTTCAAATGTATTCTGATATTCACAGCAGCCTATTTCTTAGGCATTGGTATTTATGAATCCCAAAAAAGAAATTATAGAAGAGGCGTGGAACATGGTTCCGCAAAATGGGGCAACGTGTCCGAAATCTGCAGACGTTACTGCGAAAAGCAGTACACGAATAATCTGCTTCTGACACAGCATTTCCGCATGGGACTGGATGGATATAAGCATAAACGAAATTTAAATGTGCTGGTAGTCGGAGGTTCCGGGGCAGGAAAGAGCCGGACCTATGCGATTCCGAACATCATGCAGTGCAACTGCTCGATGGTGATCACAGATCCGAAAGCGGAACTTCTGCGCAAAACAGGAGGTGTTCTGGAACGGAATGGATATGAAGTCCGGGTTTTTGATTTGATCAATCCGGAGACTTCCTGGTGTTATAATCCGTTTGCGTATGTCCGGGATGACAAGGATGTGCTGAAACTAATTAACAACCTGATCCGCAACACGACACCGAAAGGTGCACAAAGCTCGGACCCGTTCTGGGAAAAGTCAGAGACTGCACTTTTACAGGCACTTATGCTGTATTTACTGCATGAAGCTCCACCGGAAGAACAGAACTTCCCGATGATTATGGAAATGCTTGGAAGCGCACAGGTCAAAGAAGATGATGAGGATTACCAGTCACCATTGGACATTTTGTTTGAAAGACTGGAAATGCGGGACCCAGAGAGTATTGCGGTCAAGCAGTATGCCATTTATAAGCAGGCGGCCGGAAAGACCGCAAAGTCTATTTTGATATCGGTTGGTGTCCGTCTGGCAGCGTTCAATCTGAAACAAATCGCCAACCTGACCTGTACGGACGAACTGGACTTATACAGTATTGGGGAGAAAAAAGTAGCACTGTTTTGCTGTATTCCGGATGCAGACACCAGCATGAATTATCTGGTCGGCATGATTTACAGTAATCTGTTTCAGACACTGTATTATGTGGCAGATCGGAAGTACGGAGGAAGGCTTCCGATTCCGGTACACTGCATTATGGATGAATGGCCAAACGTAGCCTTGCCGGATGATTTTGACAAGATTCTGGCAACCATGCGTTCCAGAGGGATTTCCTGCAGTATCATCATCCAGAACATTGCACAGATGAAAGCCTTATTTAAAGACTCGTATGAGAGTCTGATCGGCAACTGCGATGAATTTTTATATCTGGGTGGAAATGAAAAAGAAGGACATAAGTATGTCTCGGAATTATTGGGAAAAGAGACATTGGATACCAATACCTACGGACAGACAAAAGGGCGTAGCGGCAGCTATTCGGTGAATTATCAGCAGACAGGAAGGGAACTTTTAACACCGGATGAAATACGGCTTTTAGATAACCGCAAAGCGATTTTGTTTATTCGTGGGGAGCGTCCGATCATGGACGATAAATATGATTTAAAAAAGCATGTGAATTTCAGATACACAGAGGACGGTGGTGCATCGCCTTATGATTATGCGAAAACACCACTGGCTCACGACGACCTAAAGATTGACATTAACAGATTAGACGATTACGAACTGCTGTCTACCGAGGACATCCTTGGTGAATAGCAGTTTTTTGATGGATTGGAGTGATGTGTATTGAAGAAACTTCTCACAGGAGAAAAAAATAGAACAAAAAAGAATACAACTGAAAAAATGATAACCCCGATGCCGATGGGGAGAAAACAGAAAAAGTGGATGAGCCTTTATATGGCACTGGTACTGACCGTAACGGTTGGAGCAACGACCGCATTCGCAGCCGGAGATCCGTTGTCCGTTATCAATAACCTGTCTACCTTTATTTTTTCTCTGATTCGTGCGATCGGTTTGATTTTGCTTGGATTTGGTGTTGTGCAGGTTGGTCTGTCTTTAAAAAGCCATGATCCAAGCCAGAGGGCAAATGGATTTCTGACACTGGCCGGAGGGGTAATTATTACGTTCGCCAAAGAAATCTCGATTTGATTATGGCGTAAGCTCTTTGAAAAAATATATCAGGAAACAGCAGGAGTGCCGGAAGGTACTCCTGTATTCAAAAATATGTTTAAGGAGGTGAGAGTTTTTGAGTGATAACTGGATTGTACAGAATCTAAACTCAGCACTATCCACATGGAGTGAAAAGATGGCAGAACTGTGGACTCTGCTGACCGAAAATCCGGCAACTTTTAAGGGCGGCGGCATCTGGCGGATTATGGTAAATATTAATGATGCACTGACAGCCATTGCTTATGGATTACTGGTATTATTTTTCGCAGCCGGAATCATTAAAACGTGTGGCAGTTTTACAGATCTGAAAAAGCCGGAACATGTGCTAAAAGCATTTATCCGGTTTGCACTTGCTCAGGGAGCAATTACATACGGGATGGAACTTATGCAGGCACTGTTTTCCATTGTGCAGGGAATCGTGACAACCGTAATGAGTGGCTCCAGTATGGCAGGAAGCGTGACGGAACTGCAACGGAGATTGTAGATAAGATTGAGAGCGTGGGAATGCTGGAATCCATTCCGTTGTGGATTGTTACACTGCTTGGCAGTCTGCTGATCACTGTATTGTCATTTGTAATGATCCTGACAGTGTATGGCAGAATGTTCAAAATCTATATGTATACGGCAATCGCCCCGATTCCGATTTCCTCATTTGCAGGAGAACCCACGCAGTCCATTGGAAAGAACTTTATCCGTTCTTATGTAGGCGTATGTCTGGAAGGGGCAATTATTGCACTGGCATGTATTATCTTTTCTGCTTATGCAGCAAGCCCTCCGGCTGTCGGAGATACGGAGTTGAGTGCAGTTACAATCGTGTGGAACTATGTCGGAGAACTGGTATTTAATTTACTGGTGCTGGTTGGAGCAATTAAGGCATCTGACCGTATTGTCAGAGAAATGATGGGACTTGGAGGTTAAAAATATGGATATAAAGAAAACATTAAGATATAACTGGGAATTTGGACGTGAGACAGTAGCAATACGAGTGAGCTCTTATCGGAACAATGGAAATTTATATGTAGACTCTGCCATAAGGAAGGGAGAGAATGGGAAGATTTTGGAGATGTAACCATTAATCTGCCCTATCAGTCTTAGAGCCAAATGAGGCTTTTATAACAGGAGATTTTACCAAGGATATGCTTCATTTTATCAAGGAACATAAACTAGGAAAAGTGTTGAATGAAACAGGAAGATCAGGATATGCAACCTATCAGAAGGTAGCGTTTGATCTAGCAAGACTTGCGGAATTTGATCCGGAAGGCGTTGCAGAACACTGTAGATTTGCCGGGATAGAAGTACCGAAAGAAAAACCACAGAAAACGAAGAAACAAAGCAGAGGAAAGGAGCGATAAGTTATGGAAGTCAAGATGAATAAAGAAATCCGGGACTATCAGGAATCCATGTTTATGGGACTGGACCTGAGACAATGTGTGTGTTCTGTTCTTGCGATTCTTACAGCAATCGGAATTTACTTTGGAATGCGTGAAATTACCGGACAGGAAATAACCGGATGGCTGTGTGTGCTTGGTGCTACTCCATTTGCTGCCTGTGGCTTTTTCAAATATCATGGTATGACAGCCGAACAGTTTTTATGGGCAGTGATCAAATCCGAATTGCTGTATCCGAAGAAACTGGTGTTTCAGTCGGAAGATATCCACTACTCCTGCATGCAGGAGACCATCTCGCTGGGAGAAAAGAATCAAAAGGATGGAGCGGAAATCATAAAAGAGCGGGAGCAAAGAGCAGAAGCAAAACAGAGAAAGAAACGCAAGGGAAGGAGTGATGCCTTTGATTAAAACCTTAAGTCAGGCACTTCGGATGGATAAGGAACGCTTCAAAGTTCCGAAATCAGTCCAACAGGCAATTCCCATCCAGCGAATCTGGCCGGATGGAATTTTTCAACAGGGAACGAAATTCTCAAAAACATATCGTTTTACAGATATCAACTATTATATTGCGAGTAAGGACAATAAGACAGAAATGTTTCTGGATTATTCCGAACTCTTAAATTCACTGGATTCCGGCATTTCTGCCAAAATTACCATCAATAACCGGAGAATCAATAAAGAAGAATTTGAAAAATCAATCCTGCTTCCAATGAAGGAAGATGGACTGGACCACTATCGGAAGAATACAACGAAATGCTCCTGTCTAAGATTACAGGAACAAACAACAGCATCTATCAGGAACGGTATCTGACTGTCAGTGTACATAAAAGATCGATTGACGATGCAAGAACCTATTTTGCACGTATCGGAACAGACATCGTAACACATCTGGCAAAGTTATCGTCCACAGCAGAAGGACTGGACGCAGAGAGCCGGCTCCAGATTTTCAGGGACTTCTTCAAGGGAGATGTCCCACAGGCATTTCCGTTTGATCTGAAACAATTTGCCAAGAAGGGAACAAGTTTCAAGGACTGGATGTGTCCGGATTCTATGGAATTTGAACGTGACCATTTTAAAATCGGTGACAGGTACGGAAGAGTCCTGTATATGCAGGATTATGCAAGTTATGTTAAAGATGACATGATTTCAGAACTGTGTGACTTCAGCCGGAATCTGATATTGTCGATTGATATCCTGCCAGTCCCTACGGATGAAGCGGTAAGGGAAATCCAGAACCGACTGCTTGGTGTGGAAACCAACGTGACCAACTGGCAGAGAAGGCAGAACGCTAATAATAACTTCTCGGCAATCGTACCATACGATATGGAACTTCAGAGAAAAGAAACCAAGGAAATGCTCGATGATCTGACAACCAGAGACCAGCGTATGATGTTCGGAATTTTGACAATGGTACATCTGGCAGACAGTAAAAAACAGTTGGATTCCGATACGGAATTATTATTGTCGATAGCAAGAAAGCATCTGTGCCAGATGGCAACATTAAAGTGGCAGCAAGTGGACGGACTCAATACAGTGCTTCCTTACGGACTGCGAAAGATCAATGCCCTGCGTACATTGACAACGGAATCAACGGCTGTTTTAATCCCGTTCCATACACAGGAAATCCTGCAGCCGGGCGGTATCTATTATGGGCAGAATGCAGTCAGCAAGAACCTTCTGGTAGCCGACCGGAAGAAACTGATGAATGGAAACAGTTTCCGGTTGGGCGTCAGTGGATCAGGAAAGAGCTTTTCGGCAAAAGAAGAGATTGTGCATCTGGCATTGAGTACCGATGACGATATCCTGATTCTTGATCCGGAGTCCGAATTCACAAAATTAGTAGAGGCTCTGGTGGACAGGTTGTAAAAGTATCTGCGACATCAGACAATCACCTGAATGCAATGGATATGGACGCAGCCTACGGCAATGAAAAGAATCCACTGATTGAAAAATCGGAGTTTATTCTGTCTGTATTTGAACAGTTGGTTGGAGCAGGAAACCTGTCAGCAAAAGAAAAGTCAATCCTGGACCGCTGTGCTGCAGATGTGTACCGGGATTATATCCGAAGTGGTTATACCGGAGAAGTTCCGACATTGAAAGATATGTACCGACAGTTGATGTTACAGCCGGAAGAAGAGGCAAGGGGACTTGCACTGTCATCCGAACTTTTTATCAATGGAAGCCTGAACACCTTTGCACAGCCGACCAATGTGAATAAGAAGAACAGGATCATGGATTATGATATCCGGGAACTGGGGGAACAGCTTATGCCACTGGGAATGCTGGTTACCTTAGACAGTATTTTCAACAGGGTAATTCAGAACTGGAAAGAAGGAAAAACGACATGGATATTTGCCGATGAGTTCTATCTGTTATTCCGCTATGAATACAGTGCAAATTTCTTCTACCGACTGTACAAGAGAATCAGAAAATACAATGGATTCGTGACAGGTTTAACCCAAAATGTTGAGGAACTTCTGAAATCGGACACTGCAAGACTGATGTTGGCAAACAGTGAGTTTTTGATTCTTTTGAATCAGGCAAGTACAGACAGGGAAGAATTGGCAGCTCTTTTGAATATTTCCGAAAACCAACTGTCCTATATTACAAATGTATCGGTTGGCAGTGGCCTAATCCGTTGCTCTGGGAATATCGTACCATTGAGAATACGTTCCCAAAGAATACAGACCTTTATAAACTAATGACAACAAAACCGGGAGAATCATAATGAAGAAAAAAGAAGAAGTAACGATAACTTTTTATGCTGCAGAGTGCGGTGAGTTCCATGATTTAGGAGAATATACAAAATGCAGAACGCTGGAAGAGGCATATAAAAAGTACCAGAAATATTGTAGAACATCTGCCAATATGTGTCCGGCTATTGAGTTTTCTATTCATGATCCAGAATCAATTTATTCAGACATGGAATATCCATTACCGTTGTCATCAAAAGACAGGGGAGACTTGGAACTTGTGCCATATTACAACGAACATCCACTGGTAAATGAGGCAATCAGACAGGTGGAGCAGTTGCAGAAACAGCAGGAAAAAAAGAAACATCGGGATGTTGCCCGATGAGATAAGAGATACGGAAAGAGGGTGACCGGATGAAAGATATCAAGGAACGGGTAAGGGATAAGAATCCGAAGATTCGAAATCCGGCTGCCCGACTTCCGAAAGAACTGGTTCGCTCAGCGGTTCTGGAAGCAAAAGAAAAGCCAAGGGAACTACATGAAAAAAGCAGTGGGCAGTCAGAATCCCCAACACAGTATGGAACTGAAAAAATAGAATCCGTACAGTACAGAGCGGCGAGTGTGGCAGGAAAAAGTATAGGGAAAACCACATATCAAGGTGGAAAAAAACTTGCTGGAGTGACCTACAGGAAGATAAAGGAAAGAAAAAGCAGACAGGAAGAAGCGAAAGCTGCCGAAGAAGCAATGGAGCAGGGGGCAGAAAGCGGAAAGAAATTAATCAAGTTGAAACCGGAGCAGGCAGCACTTGCCAAGGAGAATGGTAAACGGCAGGTGAAAGCAGCACCGAGAGTGGTAAAAGTATCCGGTCTGTCTCAAGAAAAATAAAGACACAGGCATCCATGCAGAAACAGCAGATGGAAAAAAGTCTTCAGGCGATGCAGAAAGCAAGAGCAGCCAGATGGCAAGAAGTCAGCACAGGCATCGGCAGAAGTGGAAAAGCAGTCCTTCAGGTAACTGGAAAGGGTTCAAAGTTATCCGTACAGGGAATTACAGCAGCGATTCAAAAAGGGGTAGTAGCTCTTGAAAAAATGGGAAAATGGATTGCTGCCGGAGGTAGTGCATTTCTTCTGGTATTTATTCTGATTGTGGGAATCATTGCAGGAGCAGCTTTCAGCAGTAATTCGGAAAGCTCCGAATCCCTAAGTGAAGAAGTGCTTGCGTATACTTCTGTGATACAGCAGTATGCATCCCAATACGGCATTCCGGAATATGTGTCTGCGATACAGGCCATCATGATGCAGGAATCTGGAGGCAGGGGAACAGACCCGATGCAGTGTTCGGAAAGTCCATATAATACAAGATTCCCACACACTCCTGGTTCTATTACTGATCCGGATTATTCGATAGAGGTTGGAGTACAGACCTTTGCAGACTGTATCAGACAGGCAGGATGCAGCAGTCCACAGGATCTGGACAAGCTGAAACTTGCATGGCAGGGATATAACTATGGAAATGGCTACATAGGATGGGCATTGCAAAGAGGCGGTTATACAGAAGCCAATGCATTGCAGTTTTCACAGGAACAGGCAGCTTCGCATGGATGGAGCAGTTACGGAGATCCCCAATACGTTCCCCATGTGATGCGGTATTATTCCGGTGGCAGCCTGTTTGCTGGTTTGTTTGGTAATCAGCAGATTGTGTCGGTTGCAATGGGGCAGCTTGGAAACAGTGGCGGTCAGAAGTTCTGGAGCTGGTACGGATTTGACAGTCGGTAGAATGGTGTGCCTGTTTTGTAAGCTGGTGTGCGGATCAGAGCGGTCTGATTGCAAGTGGGAATGTTCCTAAATTCTCATTGTGCAGTGATGGAGTGTCCTGGTTTCAGGGAAAGAATAAGTGGCAGAGTGGCGGAACAACTCCGACAGCTGGAATGATCATCTTTTTTGACTGGGATCATGATGGAACATCGGATCATGTAGGAATAGTAGAAAAGTGTGAAGGTGGAAGAGTTTACACGATTGAGGGAAATTCCAGTGATCAGGTACGGCAGAGAAATTATGCAGTAGATTACAGTTCTATAATGGGATATGGGGTGATAAATTGATGGTTTCTTTCATAATTTGTTAAGGATTTTATAAGGGAGTTAATGAATCCTTTGGAAAATAGTCACAAAATAGACACAGTTGATTGATAAATTGTTATTGTAACTTCTAGTGATAGACATATAAAGAGTTAGAAATCTTTATAATTGACTTGAATTAGGAGGTAGTGAATATGAGTGATCAGAATGTAAAAGCAGCACAAAAATATTTAAATGCGATGTTTGGTGGACATAAGGATTGGGTAAAACTGGATGAAGATGGAAAGACCGGAACAGCCGTGATGCAGGGAATCATTCGTGCATTTCAGATTCAGAATGGAATCTCAACGATTACAGGAACGGTTGGACCACTTACTATTAATACCATGAAGAAGTTAGCCATTATTACAAAAATGGATCCGAATGATACTCCGCAGGTTAATGTATGCTTGATTCAGTGTGCTCTGTTTTGCAAAGGATATGCTGCTGGAGGAATTACTGGAATTTATTATACATCAGGAGTAAATGCAGTTAAAAAGATGCAGGAAAATGCAGGACTGGAAGTTACGGGCAAAATTGATTGGAAAGTTTGGTCTGGATTGTTATCCCTAAACTGGTTTACAAAGGTTTCTGGTGGGGATTCCAATATTGTTCTTATTCAACAGCAATTAAATAGTGACTGGTCAGATGTTATTGGTGTTGGACCTTGTGATGGAATTGCCTCAAGACAGACAATTTTGTCTTTAGTTGGTGCATTGCAGGCGGCTGAAGGAGTTACAACTGAATTAATTACAGATTTGAATTCAGTTAATTTTGGCGATGCAACAACAAATGCGTTTCCGGGTACATTACAGAACGGACAGAACTCGACGAAATATGTTCCATTTAATAAGATTGCTCAATACGGACTATATTTTAACGGATATAATCCGGGAAGATTCGATGGCGTGTTTGATTCGACTACAGAGTCAAAGGTGTCAGAATTTCAGGAGTTTTATGGTCTGACAGGAATTGGACTTGTAACAAAAGGAAAAGTAAATGTTTCTACTATGAAATCATTGCTTACGAGTAAAGGCGATACAAACAGGGCAGCAAAAGCGTGTGACTGTGCAACAGTATTAAATAAACAACAGGCATTAGATATAAAAAATGCAGGGTATACTCATGTAGGACGTTATCTGACAGGTTCTGTTGGAAAAGAACATACACCGAAATATTTGACATCAACAGAAGTGAAAAACATTGAAAATGCAGGATTATCGGTATTCCCGATATATCAGGATGGAGGATATGAATTAAACTATTTTAAGGATCCGTCCCAGGGAAGTGTTGATGCACAGACAGCAATTTTAGCAGCCGAGAGAATCGGTATACCAAGTGGAACGACTATATACTTTGCAGTGGATTTTGATTGTTATTCATATCAGATTGATACATTTATTATACCTTATTTTGAACAGATTCACATGATCTTTTTCAGTTCGACAAATGATAAAAATTATAAAGTCGGCATTTATGCACCAAGATATGTATGTACTAAAGTTTATGAAGCAGGATTGGCAAGTAAATCATTTGTGGCAGATATGTCAACTGGATTTAGCTGTAATTTGGGATATTCGATGCCGAAGAACTGGGCATTTGATCAATTTTGTGAGTTGAACTCATTTTCTTCATCACCTTCGTTCCCACTGGATAAAGATGCATATTCAGGGAGAGATACTGGATTTAAAAAGTTCGATGCCGTATCGACAAAAACAGATGAGGAAATAGCGCAAGAAAATCTTCGGGCAAAGGTAAAAATAGCACGAAATCAATATGTCTATAATGTAATGGAGCCGCTTGGTTATCTGAATAAAATTATGGATGTGGGTGTGGAGTATGATAAGGAAATTTCACTGGGAACAATGATGAGTCCTCAAGGAGCAATTGATATTTCTACTAAAATATCCACATCGCTTGAAAGTTCAACTGGTAAAATTTATAATATAAAAGTGGATATAGGAAATGATGGAGAATTGACACAAACTTGCAAAAATCAAATTATGGAGATTTCATCAAATTTATCAGATACAGGTATAGAGGGAGCAGATAACTTTGGAAATACGATAGAAAAAATTGCTTTATCGGTTAAATCTGGTAATATTGCTTTTGAAATAAATAATGTTTTTGCCAATAGTGTAGAGTTTTCCATTGTATTTAGTACATCAGATTTGCTGCCAGAAGAGGAAAAAGAGTGGACAATATCGGTTGCTTTGATTTTTACAATGACATTAAATTCTAATAGTGGTCTTGAATTTAATGTTGTAGAATTCACAAAAGAGCATAGTAATATACTGGCAGGAGCCGTAATATTAGTTCTTGCGGGTGCATTAGTTGTAAATGCAATTCCGTCAATTATTGCTTTATTTTCAGCTGGAGCAGGTACTGTTTTTGGTTTGTTGATTCAAGCGCTGTAAATTGTAAAAGAATAAAAGAGACAATGGCCAGAGGTTCGATTTTATAAAGAGGACCTCTGGCAAAAGGGGGATTAAGAAGAATGCATATTAAATCAATTGTGTCAGATGAGGATAGGGAAGAATTAGAAAGAATGCTTTCGCTTGGGTTTATAATTCCTAATCAATTATTTAAAACAAGACAGAAAAGTAGAATGATTATCTATATTTTTACACCTGTAGAATTTTTACTGTCGATTAATTGTTATCTGTCGGAAAGTTATTTGATGTTTGGAATAGGGATTGGAACTTGTGTGGCTTGTGTGGCTTGGATTATTTGGTATCAAATGATTGGTAAAAATTTTGAAAAAAATGTTCATGAATTTGTCTGGGGTAGATCAGGATATGAAACGGTGGATATCGATGAAAACGCAATTAAAATAGATGAAGATCAAATTTATGAATTTAAAAATATTGATAGAATGTTCTTATATAAAACTTCTTTTTTTCATAACAAATGAAAAGAAAATATTTATATTTAAAACGACAGATATGGAGTCGGATGAACTTATAAAAATTATTAAAACAACAGGGATTTTATTTGAAAAAAAAGAAAAACCATTTAATATTTATAAGTATTGTAAAAAAGGAAAAAGTTTTTAAAAATAAGCAGAGGATGGTGGATTTATCATCCTTTTAGAGAAGAGCATGTATTTTAAAGGGAATCTGGTTTTGCAGGTTCCCTTTTTGCCATCAAAAACGTTGATGTTTTATCAAATGACGCTAAAAATAAAAAGAATAATGCAGGGGGTGACATTATTAGTTATCGCTGTAATATTTGGATAAAATATAAATAAAACATAAAAAATATAAATAAATTATAAAATGGCGACAGTTTTTTCTTGTTCAAGTGTTTATTATATAGAGGACAAAATAAGACAGCAAAGGAAGTGGTGCTGTTGCATCGGAAAAATGACACAAAATTAGTGATGTCCATTCGGGAAAAGAATTGAAGGGGATTCTTTTCCCCATTTGTCGTGTTACGAAAGACTGAGGGTAAGAAAATATGCTAGAACTTGCAATCTGTGATGATGACATCATCCTATGTAATTGGTTAGAACAGAAGCTGCTCCATTATGGGAAAGCGAATGACTGTCAGATATCTATAGAAATATACTATTCTGCGGAGCAGCTTCTTAACAGGCTGGAAGAAGAATCCTACGATATGTTATTCCTTGATATTTGTCTGGAACATGAGAATGGAATTGATATCGGAACGGAGATACGAAAGAAAAATTATGGAAAAGAACTGCGGATTACCTATATTTCAACATATCAGGAATATGCTATGAAATTATTCCGTATTCATCCATTTGATTTTCTTGTAAAGCCAATCCGAGAGGAAGAACTTTTCCGGGTGATAGGTGAATTACGGGAACTGTTAAAAGAACGGAAGAAAATATTTGAATATACGGATACAAAAGGAATCCACAAGATTTCTTATGACAAGATCCTGTATTTTTATAGTCTGGGAAAAAGAGTACATATCGTGACATCGGAAAAAGAATATGAATATCGAGGAAAATTAAAGGATGTAGCGGATGTAACAGAAGAATATTTCTTACTGATTCACAAGTCCTATCTCATCAATATGGAACACGTGGAGCATTACGAATATGACAACGTGGTTATGAAAGACAAGACACGTCTCAGTATCAGTAAAGCAAATCGCAAGAAGGTCAGGGAAAGACTATTACAAACGGAGAAGAAAAGATTATGAATATCCATTTGATCACTTATCTGACAAGTAAATTATTCTGGATTTATACTGTGTTCCGTTACAATACCATCCTGTATCCAAAAAATGAGGATACACAAAAGCTATTTGCATATTTTTGTGCGTATCTGCTTTCATGCTGGGAAAGCATGCAGTGGGGAACGATGTACGGAGATCTGATCTTTGAGCTGATAGCTCTGTTAATTATAACAGTGGCATATCAGGCAGACTGGCAACATCATGTCTGGAATACACTTATGGTATATATTATGGGAATTTTATGTGATGGGATTCCAATCGTGTTCTTTCAACGGTATGCGGTAGCAAGAAATCCGGTGCATCATCACATGGGACCGGGAACTATTGTAATGGGAAATTTTATATTCTTTTTACTGGAAGTCATTATTGAAAGAAAAGTAGGTGTAAAGAGAAGTTATTATATAAAGAACCGTCATTGGCTTGCTATGCTTTCTGTCCCGGTGATCAGCATTATAGTCTGTATCAGGATATTGCTGCCAGACAGAAGAGGTGTGCGGTCTACGATTGTATTATTCTTACTGTTTATCAATGTGTTTATTTTCTATCTGCACGATGAGGTTCAGAAAAGTTATATTGAAACAGCAAAACAGGAAGAGATGAAAATTCAGATGAGCCAGTATGCAAAAGAACTGGAGATGATGATGAAATCACAGGACAGGCTGAATAAGATACATCATGATTACAAGCACCATCTTACAACAATAGGGGCAATGGCAAAAACGGGAGGAAATGAAGAGATTCTATCGTATCTGAAACAAATGGAGAATATAGCCGGAACAGCCTTATGTCATCATTTATATACAGAAAACCGTAATATGAATAATCTGCTGAATTATATTTTGGAAGATTCGAAATCAGTAATTGAAAATCCGGAGATTTCTGTAGAAATACCGAATCATATAGGGGAAGAATTATTTGATATAAGTATAATAGTGGGAAATCTTATGGATAATGCTATTCGTGGGACAGCAGCTTCAGATGAAAGGAGATTATCGTTTCAGATGTATTATGGAAAAGGAATCATGAATATCCAGATTGAGAATAGCATAAAAGATACACCAAAAGTGCGGAATGGAATTTATCTGACAACGAAAAGCAGGAAAGAAGGACATGGAATAGGATTACAAAATGTGAAACTCGTAGTAGAAAAATATCATGGTCAGATGGAGATCTGCCATACGGAGAAATCCTTTCAAGTGAAAATATTATTATATATGAAATTAGATGAAAAATAGTAAGGCGATGGTGTCTTACTATTTTTCGACCGATTTCGTCTATTTTTGCCACCTCAAGGGGCATTTTTACCATTTATGAAAATTTTGTGATTTTTTAGATTATAGTAGTGCCAAAGTCAGAAAAAAGGAGGGTAGCGGTTATTTTGTAAAGGAATTATAGAAAAAGATTACAAGAGGGAGAAAGAGACTATGAAGAGATTTCGAAAGTCGCTATAGCCTTAGTACTTGCACTCCTGATGGCACTACAGGGAACAGAGCCTATTTTTGTACAGGCAAAAGAGGCCATTGAGGATGTACAGAAGAATGCAGATTTCTCCAGACCAGAGGCTTTGACGGAAGAGGAAGCAGGGATTACAGATTCCACATCTGGAGAACAAGATAAGAGTCAGCAGTCTGATGCGGACGTACAAAATGAAACGACGCCATCAGAAGATACAGAGACGCAGGAAGAACAGACAACTCCAGCGGAAGAAACAGAAGAAAATCCGCAGGAAAAAGAAGTGGAGTTGAAAGAACCACAGGATTACTATCCGATTCCAGAAGAACCGGAAGGTGAACTGATTGATTATGATGCCATTTCCAAGACTTATAAGACAGGGGACAAGCAGTATACAACCGTTTATGGAGGTTATGTCGGAACTTATAAGAATGAGGATGGAGATACCGAGCTGGTTGATAATACACTTGTAAAACCAGAAGAAGCAGATACTCCGGCATCCGAAGAAGCACAGGAAGCCAGCAGTGTAGTGGCAACTGAAGAAAAGGAAGAGAAAACAGAAGTTTATCAGAACAAGGCAAACGATTATGCTATCCTTCTTCCGGAACAGATGTCAGAAGAGAATGGTGTAACGATTGAAAATGGAAAGACCAGAATCGGGATCATTCCGGTAGATGGAGATTATACACATTCCGTTATTAAAGACAATGCGATCCTTTATAATGAAGTTTACGAGGGCGCAGATGTTCAGTATACAGTACTGGATTCCAGCATTAAGGAAGATATCGTACTTCAGCAGCCAACAGACAGGGAAGTCTATGAATACGAGCTGCAGATTCCGGGGTATCAGGCAGAAGTAAAAGACAATCAGGTCTATATCTATCCGGAAGGGAAGACAATCAAAGATGCGAAGTATCTTCTGGAGACGCCATCAATGGAAGATGCTGCCGGGGAAATCAGTTTCCTGATCACATTGGAACTTCGGGAAGAAGATGGAAAAACAATCCTGACCGTAAAACCAGATAGGGATTGGCTTTCGGCAGAAGAACGTCAGTATCCGGTCAGGATCGATCCGACACCAGTAGAGATTCAGAAGAGTTCCTTTAACATGATCGGTGTGGAAGAGGGAAGTCCTACCAGTCAGATTGGTGACAACAATTATCCGTATGTCGGATTTGATGATGGTATTAAGTCTGGGAACCTTGCAGGATTTGGTACTGCACACCAGAACTGCCGGACTTATATCAAAGTAAATTCAAATTTTAGTCAGATTCCGAAAGATTCCAAAATTGACAGTGCAACATTTGCAGTCAGTCAGAAAACTGCATACAGTGGTGGTGCATCCCAGTTTGGACTTTATCGTGTAGATCAGTCGTGGAACACCTCCATCACATGGAAAACAAAACCAGTAAATCTTACGTTTCAGGATGTACAGAATGCAAGTACCAGCAGGAACAGCTATATCAATTATGACGTCAAAGATCTGGTCAATGACTGGGTGCAGGGAACTCATGCGAATAACGGATTTGCACTGGTAGCCATTGCCGAGGCAAATAACCTTGGAGCTTCTATGCAGTGTGAGGTACTGAATAACAGGGCATCCGTTTATGGACCGAAACTCAGCATCCAGTGGTCACCGGCTGAAGATCCATATCTGCGAGATATGTCACTGGATGAAACAACGATCCTGCTTCGCCCGATGACAGAAAAGAATACAAATGGAAAGCTGAAGTTTGATGCCGTATTTGCAGACGGAATTGCAAAGAGCAAATCTACAGTAGAATATTATCTGCTTCCAGATGAGGAAAATGAAGAACATCACGAAACAGATGCAAAACCATTGTATTCCTATCCAGACAGTACTGAATACAATAAGCAGTTCCCGGAGGCGAATAAGTATTACAGCAAAGATTCCAACTGGCAGAGTGCACTGTATTCAGGGCTGACGAAGGACAAGCTTTATAAGATCAAAGCAAAAGCATCGAAAGAGATTGATGGAAAGCTGGAAACAGGAAAAGAAGTGACCAGTGACAGCTTTGTGATCTATGAAGTGAAGCAGTTTGATACATTCCCGAAGATTGCAAAATATTATGGTGTTCCGCTTAAGAACATTATGAAAGACAATCAGGTTATGGACGCACTGGTAGTCGCAAATAACACGATCTTTATCCGTAACCCACAGACAAATGTTCCATATAGTCCTGCACCGCTTACCGATCAGGATAAGATGCGGATTGACGGAGCATTGATGGGAAGAGGCCTGCACTGTGAATTTGGATTTGAACCAGTCAACTTAAATACTGGTAACTTCTACATGGATCAGTCCGATGCGACGATGAATGAACTGAATGGAGAATTCTCCATTACAAGAAGCTACAATTCCAAAGGAACAGACCAGCATTCCATGTTCGGACGTGGATGGAGCTTTAACTATGACCAGTCACTTTCTCAAATGGAGGACGGAAGTCTTCTGTATATGAGAGGGGACGGAAGTTATCTGATCTTTGATAAGAATGAAGATGGAAGCTACACTACTCCGGATGGTTATGTATATGATTTAAAAGCAGTCAGCTATAAAGATACAGACCATGACTACATCGGATGGGAACTGACAGATGCGGATCAGAGCGTCTGGTCATTTGATAAATATGGAATTTTACGTTATGTAACGGATGTGAATGGATTTAAGACAGTATTAGATTATGACGATGATTATAATCTGAGTAAGATTACAACACCATCCGGAAAAACATTCGGGGTAAAACAGGATAAATTCGGGCATATCAAGGAACTGTCTCTTCCAGATGGTGGAAAAGTTTCTTACAAATATGATGAGCAGGGAAATCTGATATCTGTAACAGATCCGAATGGAACAACAAAAGAGTACAAATATGATGATGACAGCCGTATGACAAGCTGGAAAGATGAGAATGGCAATACGGTTGTAAAGAATACTTACGATAAAGAAGGAAGAGTTGTAGAGCAGACTGATGCAGAAAAAGGAACGGCAACTTTCAAGTACGGAAAGAGTTCTACTACAACAACGGATAACGAAGGAAATAAGACCGTTTATCATTATGATGATCAGTACCGCACAACATCCATTGAATATCCGGATGGAACAACCTGTGAAAAGACTTATAATGCAGAGAATCAGCTTGCTTCCGAAACGACAGCAGCCGGAACAAAAACTTACACTTATGATACATTTGGCAATGTAGCAACGGAGACAAGAGAGGATGGAAAGACAGCCTCTTATACTTATAATGAGCAGAATAAGCTGACCAGTGCAACTGGATATAACGGAGCAACGGTTACTTACAGTTATGACGGTAATGGAAATATGGTCACATCTACAAAACCGGATGGAACAGCCATTACCTATACTTACGATGACAAACATCGTATGGTATCCCAGACAGACGGCAGAGGTGTCACAACAACGTATTCGTATGACGGACCGAACATGACCGGATATGTGGATGGAAATGGAGCAGCATGGGGATTCACGTATGACGCGATGAATCGTGCAGTTACCATGACAGATCCACTTGGAAATGTAACCTCGAACAGTTACGATGCGAATGGCAATCTGACTTCCAAGACAGCAGCCGATGGCGGTGTGACCGCTTATACGCTGGATGGTGTGGGAAATATTACAGCAAGTACTGACGCACTGGGGAATACCACCACTTATACTTATGATAAGATGTACAACATGACCAGTGGTACAGATCCGAAAGGAAATCAGATCAGCTACGTTTATGATAAGAATTATCAGCAGGTCAAAGCAACCGATGCAAAAGGAAATACAATTACTTATAAGTATGACAGCATGGGACGTGTCATAGAAGAGAGTAATAAAGATTTTGGAACAAAGCTCTATGAATATGACAAAGCAGGAAATCTGAAAAAATATACCGATGGAAATGGAAATGCAACCGTATCCAAGTTTGATTCTCTTGGACAGGTGCTTCAGTCCAAAGATGCAGTTGGTAATATAACCAAATATGAATATGACGCATTAGGAAATGAAACCAAGATTACTTATGGAGATGGAAGCAGCCATTCCAAGGAATATGATAACTGCGGAAGACTCGCTAAAGAGACAGATGAATTAGGTGCAGTTACCACTTATACTTATGATGCGGCAGACAATCTGGTATCAAAATCAGATGACAGTGGAAGAACCTGGACTTATACCTACGATAATACAGGAAACCGCTTAAGTGAAACCAACCCAGAAGGTGGAACTACCACATATACTTATGATAAAGCAGGAAATCTGGTATCTTCTACCGATGAAGAGGGAAGACAGATACTTATGCTTACGACAAGGCAGGAAATCTGACTACATCCAAAGATGCCCTTGGATATACCGTATCCATGAAGTATGACTTAAATGGAAATCTGGTATCCTCTACCGATGAAAATGGAAATACCAGTACCATGACTTACGATGGTAATGGAAACATGACATCGGTAAGCGATGCAAAGGGCAACATTACAGCAATGAAATATGATTCCACCGACAATCTGGAACAGACGGTGGATGCCCTGAAAGGAAAGACCACTTACGAATACGATTCACAGGGCAACAGCACAAAGATGACAGATGCCCTCGGCAATGCGTATAGTTATGTGTATGATAAAGAGGGAAATAACACATCCATAATACTGCCGACAGGGGACAAGGTGCTGATGGAGTACGATGCCATCGGACAGCTTGTAAAATGTACGGATGCACAGGGACTCGTAATTACCTATCAATATGACGGAGCAGGCAACCTGATCCATTCCTCCGACAATGGTGGAAACAGTATGGATTATACTTATGATGGTGCCGGAAATGTACTGACACAGACCGATGAACTTGGCAGGACAGCAACATACAAGTACGATCAGTACGGCAGACTCCTGAAACTTACTGAAGCAGACGGAAGTATCACATCTTATGAATATGATGTTATGGACCGCATTACAGCGGTAACGGATGCGGAAGGTCATAAAACAACCTTTACCTACGATAAAGTCGGCAACCAGTTATCCATGACAGAAGAAGAGGAAGCCACATATAAATACGCTTACGATAAGAAAGACCGGGTTATTTCTCAGACAAATCCACTGGGAGCATCCAGCACCTTTAAGTATGACGGAAATGATAATGTGACGGAATCTGTCGATGAAAACGGTACGGTTACCAAGTATGCTTACGATAAAAATGACAATCTCGTATCCCAGACAGACGGAAATGGAAATACGACAACCTACCAGTATGATGAACTGGACCGCAAGATCGGTGAGACTTCTCCGTTAAAAGAAACAAATGAATACCGTTATGATGCCATTGGAAATCTTACCAAATCAAAAGATCCGATGGGACTCATTACCGAATACAAATATGACAGCCTGAGTAACATGACGGAACAGATTTCTCCAAAGGGAGCAGTTACCAAATATGATTACGACAAGCATGGCAATGTCATTTCTGTAACGGATGCAAAGGGAAATGAGACACAGTACAGTGTTGACCTGAATGACAATGTCACAAAGATGACACAGGCGAATGGTGGAGAGTATACCTATAGTTATGATAAAGCCGGACGTCTGAAGAGTATGACCAGTCCACTGGGTTATACTAAAAATTTCTCTTATGATAAAGTGGACAACGTGGTAAAAGAAAGCGACAGCTTAAAGAGTACCACTACTTATACTTACGATAAGCTCCATAACATGAAGTCTTCTACCAATGCACTGGATGGAACAACCAGCTTTTCTTATGATAAGTATGGCAATCTGGTGAAGGAGACAGATCCGCTTGGACGGAGCAATACCTACAGTTATGACCTGGCAGGTCAGATGACTTCTGCAGCTGATCCGCTTGGTAAGATAACTGCTTACACTTACGACCCGGCAGGAAATATTACTGAGATCACCAAACCGGGTGGAAGAAAGACCAGCTATGGATATGATAAGAATTATAATGTTACATCTGTAACAGATCCGATGGGCTATGTTGCAAAGACAGTCTACGATAAAGACAACCGTGTAACAGAAGAGACCGATGCACTGGGGCAGAAGGAATCCTATACCTATGATAAGGACAGCAGGGTAACTTCTATTACAGACAAGCGTGGATTCACAACGGGATTTGATTACGATGCACATGGGAATATTCAGGTTGTTACAGATAAGACCGGATTAAAGAGCCATCTGGAATATGACAAGAATGACAACCTGACCAAAGTAACTGATGCCCTTGGCGGTGTAACAACTTATGGTTACGACAACATGGATAACCTGGTGACCTTCACCAATGCAGCAAATAAGACAACGAATTATACTTATGACTTAGAAGGCAACCTGACATCCATCAAAGATCCGGCAGGAAGAACGGAGAAATTCGACTATGATGAAAAAGGCAGACTGACCGGACATACACAGGCAAGCGGCAAGAAAACCACGTATGATTACGACAAACTGAATGACCTGTTGGAGAAATCTTATCAGGACGCAAAAGGCGAGACATCCGAAAAGGACGTGACCTACGCATATAACAGTGCCGGGGAACGGGTATCCATGAAGGATCAGACAGGCAAGAGCAGCTACGAATACGATGCACTTGGAAGAATCACCAAAGTGACAAGCGGTTCGAAAAAGGATGTCAGCTACGTTTATGATGACGCAGATAATCTGCAGGCAATCGTATACCCGGATGGGACAAAGATCAGCTATGAATACGACTTAAATGATAATCTGGTAAAACTGACAGACCGTAATAGAAAAGTAACCACTTACAAGCATGATGCACTGAACCGTGTGACAGAAGTTACTAGAAGTAATGGAACAAAGACGGAAGTATCTTACGATGCAGAAGATCATATCACAAAGATTGTGAATACCTGTGGTTCCTGCGGCAAAGTAATCAGTACTTATGAGTACAAGTACAATGATCAGGGATATGTAGTTGGAGAAACAGCTACGGAACTGGAAGCTGGAACAAGAAAGACGCCAAGCTGGGAAGACTGGTACAACTGGGCGATACACAGAAAGAGACAGACAAAGCAGACTGTGAGCATCAGGAAAAAGAGATCCAGACGACACGTACCTATGAATACGATGACAACTGGGAACTGACACGCTGTACAGAAAAAGCAGAGGGCGGTAAAAAGACAGTCCATAATTATACTTATGACAAGATTGGAAACCGGACCTCTTACGAGAAGATCGAGGATGGTGTCAGCAAAGCAAAATATAACTATAAGTACAACGATTCCAACCAGCTCATCAAACGCACCAATGCAAAGATCTGGGGCGATCCGGGAACAACCTACAGCTATGATAAAGATGGCAATCTGATCCAGGAATGTGATAAGACAAACAGTGCAGATCCGGTTACTTATGAATACACAGCAGAGAATCGTTTGGCAGTAGTAAAACAGGGTGGAACAGTCCTGATGGCAGCCATGTACGATGGAGATAACAACCGGGTATTCGAACTTGATAACACCTATAAATGGGAAGACTGCTATGGCGATGAAGTCCTGATCCCGGCGAACCAGCGTACCGAAGATGGAAACAGCCCGAAAGAGCAGCTTGCCTCTCTGGTAAAAGGCGGTTCCAATGCCAAAGGATACACACTGACAGAGTATATCAACGATATCAATCGCGAGAATACAGAAGTCCTTGCAGAGTATGGAGCAGACGAGAAAGTACGTCAGGCTTATACTTATGGAGAAAGTGGAATCGGAGAACGGGTAAGCGTTGATAAATCGGAAGAAAGCAGTTATTATTTATATGACGGAAGAAACAGCGTGACCGGAATCCTGACCGAAACAGCTAATCTGACGAACAGTTATCAGTATGATTCATACGGTAACCTTACATCAGGAACAGCAGACGGTGTCAATTACTACGGTTACAATGGGGAGTCCACAAATGTAAAAACAGGACTTCAGTATCTGCGGGCAAGATACTATAACGCAGAGAACGGAACCTTTACAACTGAAGATAGTGACCTTGGAACGACAGAAAATCCATTGACCAGAAACCGCTACGATTATACGACCAATAATCCGCTGAATTACAGTGATCCGACAGGACATTCATTGTGGAGCAGGATTAAGAGTACAGCTAAAAAAGCAGCGAAAGCAGTCAAGAGTGTCGGCAAGAAAATCGTTAATACTGCGAAAAAGGTAGTCAAAACAGTAGTAAATACAGCTAAGAAAGCAGCAAAAACTATTGTTAACACAGTGAAGGGGGTAGCAAAAACTGCCAAAAATGCAGCTAAACATGCAAAACAGACATATCAATCTGTGAAAAATCGTGTAACCAGTAGCAGTACATATCAAAAGATCACATCCAGAGGAAGTCAGTTTATTCGTTCTGTAAGCAATGGGGTACAGAAAATTGGAAAAACTTATACATCTTTCAAATCCTATGTTTCAGAAAGAACGGCAGAAATCCGCTCAGAAGTGGTACGACATATGTGTACGACAACAAATCGTATTACAGATAAGCTTGGAAAAGTAGACTGGAATGCGGTGAAAAAAGTAGCCATTGGTATAACTGCGGTTACAGTTTCTGGTCTTGTAGTTGCTGCAACAGGCGGTTTGGCTGCAGGAGCAGTTCTGGCAGCATTGCCAGCAATGGGTGGCTTAGGAACGGCGATGGTTTCAGGAGCAGTTATTGGAGCTATTGGTGGAGCTTCATATAGTGCAGTGAATTCAGGTTTGTCTGGAAATAGTCTGAAACAAGTAGCAAAAGATACGTTAGTCGGTGGTATTGCAGGAGCAGTGACAGGTGGCGTTATGGGTGGCCTTAGTTATGGGGCTGGGAAACTTTTGAATGTAGTAAGGAGTGCAGGAAGTACCATAATGATGGGATTGATAAATCGTTTAAAAAATTAGTTGCAGAAGTAACCGAAACAAAATTGCCAGAAGGCACTTGGGAAAAACCACCATTAGAGCGAGGAGATATTATTGACAAAGCTATGGGAAATAACTTGGGACACAATTTCCCGACCATAGATAAAGTAGAAAATGGTGTTGTGACTAGTGTTAAAAGCCGAGACTTAGGTGCAAAGACTTATCAAAATGGTAATAAATTGGAAAAGGTAATTGTCAAGGACATTAATAAAGTTTCAGGATTTATAGGAGAAACATTTAATGGTAAATTTGTTAATGCGGAAGAAATAGTGGGTAGACAATTACAAGTAGTTGTTCCAAATGTAACATTAAGCGAAGCTCAGATAAATGCAGTTAATAATGCTACAAAACATGGTATTGATAAAGGTGTTAAACTCATTATTACAGTAGGAAAATAATAGCAAAGTAAATAGCTTAAGGGGAATATTTTATTCCCCTTAAGTAATAGAGAGGAGAAAACGGATATGATTTCTGTATATTATAATCAAAAATATGGTTTCTTAATTGTGCCTAATGCCATTGAAAGGTTTATGGGATGTTATATTTCTATCGAACCTACAATTGAAATTATGGCTGAAGAAACAATAGATAAGATAGGCTGTGCAATTAGAAAAGGAATAAAAATTGCAGAAAGTTCCCCAAAAGTAGACGAATCTCAATTAAACAATTTTTGGAAACAAACAAAATATAAAAGTTTTCCAACATTTTCCAAGAATTATCAAAGAATTGATTTGAAACAAAATGGAGATGAATTAGAAATTAGAAGATGGGAACGGAATAATAGAGGGGGATATTCGCGAAAAACGGAAGAAAAAGATTATATTAATTTTATAGAAATGTCGGATTATGAATTGGGCTTGTTTATAAAAAAAATGTTTGAACCATGTGAAATTAGAATTGATGAAACAGAAAGATTTGAAACATTAGAGGGGAAAATAATTAGTTATTCGATTCCAAATGAGCATTATAAAAATATTGGTGATGGTCATACAGATTCTTATATGACATATAGAAATGAAGATTATGATAAGTTGTATATTTCTTTTTTGATAGGTGATGGAACTGATTGTACAGATGAAGTAAGCATAAAAAATCATTACAAAAAAATATACAAGCAAATGTCGAATATTAAATTTGAAAGTAAATGTAATAAAAAATATGTACATTTTTTAACAGAAAATGGAGAAGTATTGCTGAGTTTTATTGATAATGGTTATGTGGAGTTTTTTATGTGCATTCCATATAATATTGAAAGAAAAGTTCAAAAGGAGTCAATAGAACAGTATTTAAAAATGTTATTTTCGATAAAAATTGAAGATAAATAAAGCGTGAAGGAGAGAATATGCAAAAGAAGAATTGTGTTTTGTGCATAAGTATAGGAATTATAGTATGTATATTGTTATCAGCTTGCTCCAGACAACCAGACTTTGATGCCAAATCCTACGTCCAAAGTTCTCTTGATGCACACTATCATGGAGAATATAAGGACTATGCGAATCTGTTAGAAATCTCGGAAAAAGATGCCAAGAAAGAAATCGAAGAGGATTTTAATGAGAGTATCCAACAGCAATTTGATGATTCCGATAACATTACGGATAAAGGAATTGCTGATTATGCGGAAAAACTGACAGAAGTAAAGAAACTGGCAAAATACAAAGTACAAGATGTGAAAGAAGAGGATGGAGTCTATACAGTAAGTGTACAAGTTGAACCATCCAATGTATTTCAGACATTGCAACAAAGCTCTACAGAGGTAAGCAATGAAAAAATAAAGCAGGGATTGGATGGAAATGATCCGGAAGTCTTTGCAGCTGTATTAACAGAAAGTGTCCAGAAGAGTCTTGAAAAGAACAGATATGGAAAAGCTGTTACTGTAAACGTATCCGTGGAAAAAGATAACTCAGGAAAATATGGTCTTTTGGATACAGAGATGAATAAGTTGGAAGCAGCGATGTTCCCAACAGAATAAGAATGAATGGAAAGCTATCAGAGGAAAAAAACTGGTAGCTTTCTTTTAAACTCCAAGACAAGAAAACTTGTTAAAAAAGCTATTGTAATAGTAGAAAAATTATAATAAATAATGGATGACAAGAGTCTTTTATTCATTATGAGAAAAAGAAGGAATCTCCTATGAACCAACAAGAAATATTCACGTAAGATGGAAAAAAGTGCTGTAATCGAAGAGGTTGCAGCATTTTTTTCTTCGACATTTTTCGAACATTATAACGTACCTATCCGGTCACCGCCATGCTCCGATTTGATTTCTATATCAAAAATCAGATCGGAGGAAAGATAAATGGCTTATAACAAGACAAGTGAAGAACGAAAGTGGAATTATTGGAAAGAACAGGAAGAAAAGAAATTGCGTGAACTGGGAATGGAAGAAGAGAAGATCCAAAAGCTGCGCCAGATGGACAGGGAAGACTTTCTGGAAGAGCGCAGATACCGGGAACATCTGGATGAAACGATGCAGGATATGGATTCCATAAAAGAAAAGGACAGCGAGCTGTTTGCAAGGGATGTAAAGGAGCTTCTGGATCACATAGGTGATAAGCGAATCTATGAACTATTGAAAGAAACGGAGCATCAGACACTGGAAATCCTCTTACTCAGTACATGGGGATATTCTGGAAGAGAAGTTGCTAAGATTATGGGAATGGCAGAACAGACGATTTATACCAAAAGAAACCGTTTGAGAAAAATTTAAAAATTTTATCAAAATGAAATAATTATGGCGTTTTTCGTCGGCTATTATAGCGTAAATTTTGCCAGTGTACTTTGACAACCTCATACCAGCATTACAGGTACGTTCCCGTAAGTAGAAGCGTGGCAGGAAGACGCGAGGACAGATGAAAAGGGCATGGAAGAAATTAGACCAGAAAGTGAGAGGCAGAGTTCTTTTGTGGCGTTTTCGTTTCGAGCGAATCATCTTTAACTGAAACAGGACCGTGGCGGTCTTTTGCGAGGATCACTTACGAGGGGATAATGATACATAGGAACTGCCAGTGAGCAGAGGATGGACTTTGGGTTGTAATCAGCAAGACTTTTAGAAAATCCGTGAGCGGTGCAATGCCAAGCATCCGCCTGTAATGTTCCCGTAAGGCAATGGGGGAGTCGAGGACAAATACAACGCCAAAAATCAAAAGTATAAGAAATCAAGGAAGAATGTGTCGTTGATATCAGATACATACGCTGTAGGGAGAAATCCTTTACAGCCGTATTGATGTGATATCAGCACGCATATCAGGTAACAAATTATGTATTACACAAGAGAATATCTCAATAGAGCGCATCGAGAAATTGATACTATTTTCCGAGTGCTGTTCCCGGAACATGGAATGGCAGTAAGGGAAGAACAGATTATGTTATGCCACAAAATGCTGGATAACCTGCTGGGAAGAAACATAGCACTGTGTGACGCGGGTGTCGGTATCGGCAAGACGTATGCCTATCTGGTGGCCTGTGTTCTGATGAGAAAATATTCCCTCCTTGCAGAAGGATGTTCCCCTTATGAGCAGCGTCCGGTCGTGATATCCACTTCCAGCATTGCACTCCAGAAAGCAATTCTTACAGAATATATCCCTTTTCTCTCCCGGATTCTTCAGGAGAACGGGACGATTCAGGCCCCTATTAAAGCTGTGATACGAAAAGGGAAAGAGCATTTTGTCTGCGATGAGAGGTTGGAGCACCGAATCGTTGCAATCGAAGAAAAAAACAAAAATGCGTTGCAGAAAGAAGCTCTGCTGTCGTTGAAAGAACATTATGATATGGACGAAGTGTCCAACTTAAGTGGGTTTGACAGAAGGATGGTGAGTGTACCGAAGTTCTGTTCGGGAGACTGCCCGAAAAGAGGCTCATGCAGGTATCAGCAGTATCTGGAGCGTTCCAGAGATCATGAAATGTTCATTCAGATCTGTAATCACAATTATCTGCTGGCTGATGGTTATCACAGGCTGCAGGATTACCGCCCGTTATTAAAAGACTACCGAGCATTGATTGTCGATGAAGCACATAAGCTGCCGGATGCGGCAAAGCAGATGTTTGGGAAGAGCCTCTGTTATGACGATATCCGAGAAATCTGCTTTTATCTTGGGAATGAGTACCAAGGCCCGGAGATAAGAAAACTGTCCGGGACGATCCGGATGGTGCTGGACATCATAGGAGAAAACCACAGAACCAGATATGGGATAAAAGAAGAATTCCACATGACAGAAGAGTGTGCAATGTATTTATATGAGGGGATACAGACCATGAATAAGATCATAGAAAAATTAGAAAAGAAGATTCCAAAGTGGATCAGAAACAAGCTGGAAGAAACCAAAAGTGTGCTGGAATGCTTTTTCCATCAGGATAAGAAGTATGTGCTGCATCTGAAGCAGGACCATGACCACCGGATTATATTGTGTGCATCCAGCAGACGGATTCCACAGTATCTGGACCAGATGTTATGGAGCAGAGGAATGGGAGCGATTCTGACAAGCGGAACTTTAAAAACCGGACAGGGATTTTCCCACATTCGGAAAATGACAGGATTACAGAGAGTGCGGAGAGTCCGGGAATATGTGGCAGACTCCCCGTTTGAATATCAGAAGAACTGTCTGTTATATCTGCCAAAGAATTTGAAGACATGCAGAAGAGAAAGTCAGGAAGAGGCAGAGATGATAGCAGGCCATATCCATTCACTGATCTGTTCGACTTACGGGCATACGCTAGTGCTGTTTACATCTTATCATTTGATGGGAAACGTTTACCAGATGTTAAGGGATGAAATTCCGTTCCCGATGATAGAGGTGTGGAGACATTCACCGGAAGAGATCACAAGATTTAAACAGATGGACAATGCTGTCCTTTTTGCAGCCGGCTCCTGTTGGGAAGGAGTAGACTTCCCTGGAGATATGGTATCTTCGCTGATTATAGTAAAACTGCCCTTTGCTGTTCCTGATCCCATCAGTGAAGCACAGAAGAAGGAATATGCCAGCCTGAAAGATTATATTCAGGCAGTGATTGTTCCAGACATGCAGAAAAAACTAAGACAGGGATTCGGACGTGCTCTCCGCACCGAGACAGATACTTGTGTCGTGTCCATTTTAGACGAGCGTGCAGGAGAAGGTGGCAGGTATCATGAGGAAGTAATGTGTGCGCTTCCGAGCTGCAAGATGGCAAAAGATATCAAGGATGTCCAGCACTTTATTCGAAACCGGAAAGGCGTGGAATACTACCTGTAACCGTTCGTGGTTCTGCTACAGAAAAAGCAGATTTTGCACGAAAAGTTTGGTGGTATTTCAAGGGCGTTTTCGGTGGGATTGTTGGTATTGATGAATAGCTATTTCGGCATGAAGTGGGTATACTGTGTATAGCGTTAGAGGAAAGGAGGCAGCTTATGATATACAAGGTGGAAACGATAAAAGATGGAACAGAAAAATATTTTTTTCATCAGAAATCTGGAAACAATGAGTATTGAAGAACTGCCAAGTAAATATCTAATGCATAAGATTAAATGTAAACGTTCACCAAATACAGTGAAACGCACAGCATTTTCAATCTGCTATTATATGAAATATATGGCAGAGAAAGAAATGGAACTCACAGAAGTCTATCAGTTAGATTATGAAAAACAGACAGAACACTTTGTGGAATTTTTATACTGGCTTAAAGCCGGAAACCATACAGAGCAAACGGCTGGAGAAAAGAAGTGTCCGAATGAAGGAACCTGCAACGCATACTTAAAAGATGTGTTCAGGTTCTATTTATTTATAGAGGCAGAATATGAACAGTACGGAAGTCTCAAAACCTTATCGTATAACCAGATTATAGCGGTTAATCAGGTGGGAGTAAAAAAGGTACTGCGGAATCATTCTTTTAAAGCCTATCTGAAGGAAGAGGAACATCGTGGGAGAACAGCAAAAGAAAATCAGATTATTACAATTTTACAGGCCTGTACGAACCGAAGAGATCAGCTTCTGTTACTTATGTTAGCAGAAACCGGATACAGAATTGGGGAACTACTGGGAGTAAAATATGTCAAAGATATTGATTATAGGAATCACATGATAAGGGTATGCTTCCGGGAAGATAATGAAAATGAAGCGAGAGCCAAAAATGCGGAATACAGAAGTGCCAAGATAAGTAATGATACGTTTGAATTTCTCATGGATTATCTGGCAAAATATCGGAAAATCCTGCAACATCAGGATTACCTGTTTGTGAATATCATGGGTGAGAACATTGGAAAGCCATTAAGAGTGGACAGTGTATATGATATGTTGGACCGAATGGAAAAGAAAACCGGAGTTAAAATCACACCCCACATGTTACGTCACTATTTTGCAAATATGCGAAAGCAGGCAGGATGGGAACTGGAAATGATCAGTCAGGCATTGGGGCATAAACATTTGGATACGACTATAAAGTATCTGGACTGGCTGGATGATGACTGATAGAAGCAAGTAATGAGTTTTATGCACAACACACTGCTATTTATGGGGCGGAACGTCTGCTGGAGTAGGGAGGTGTGAGAAATACCTATATATTTATTGCAACAGGCAGAACACATAACAGAATCTGAAGTAGATATTGAGAAGAAAAAGCAGGAACTATATTCAGAAATTGATGCACTTGGAATAAAAAGCGATTCAAGAATTAACAAATTGAAAAAGTTCTTGGCAGATAGAAAAATCTGGCATCTGGAAGAAATGGATTATCCTTTGCGAAATTCGTATGAACAATATTTAAGAGGACAGATACGATCACAAATTGTATCTTTCTATTTGAAAATATATGATACGGTAAAACAACAACATATCTATCAACAAATGCAGACGCTAAATGGAAAGCGGATATATGAATGGAAATATCAAAATAAAATTTATTTTCTGAAGTATTATCCGGAAAAGGAAATAGCTGAGACCTTTGAAACTTCTTATAAAACAAACCTATTGGTGTGGGATTTTACACAAAATTGTTCAGAAGTTTTAAAGAAACAAATTTTTTATACGTTGAGTCGTATCATTGCCAATACTTCAATGTCTAAGGCTTATAGAAATGTCAGGTTAAAATCCTTAAAACTTCTTTATGATTCTTGTGTTCAGTTAAATATTACGGATATTGGATTGCTGGAAATGGAACAAGTGGAAACTATTTTAAAGAATTTTCCCGAAACGAGTCAACGAAGTATTTTAGGTGAATGCAGAAGAGATGCGTTTATGCAGCAGGAACAGATCCAATGGGAAGCAAATGTATGGTATCTGGAACGATTACATCTTGGAAAACATCGGATAGACGAAAGTAAATCCTTAATTAGCATTTCTTTTATGGAAGTCAAGGAAATACAGAATCGAGAAATTTTACAGGCATACATGAAATATGAACTGGGAATTACTGGACAGGCAGTCAGCACGATTGTACGAAGATTTGTATGTATTAGAAATTTTATTGAACTGCTGGAACAAGAAAAGATACTGGCGATTCATGCAACTGTCGCAGAAGTAAAAAAGTATGCAGACGGCTTGCGAGAACGGGGAATACAGGCAAAGGGATTTAATGAAAGAATTTTCGGTATCGGTCATTTTTATAAATTCATGGAAGTTAAACAGTATATTACAAGAATGCCATTCCGAATTGAATATTTCCAACAAAAAGAAGTAATAGTACATCATGATCGTAGCGTTGAGGAAACAGTATATATGGAAATTTTGAAAAAATTATATCTTTTTCCAGAGCGATTACGATGTATGTTCCTACATCTGTGGTGTCTAGGATTACGGGCGAGTGAAGTGTGTACATTGAAAGGAAATGCTTATTATCAGCAGGGCGAGGATTATTGGATTCAGGTGTATCAGGTCAAAATGAAGAATTATAAAAGGATTCCAATCCCACAGGCACTTTATCAGATTATGAAAGTATACTTGAAAAAACATGAAATTCAGCCTGAAGAATTCATTTTTAAAAACAGCAGAGGTGGTGCTTGTCTATATGGTACATTCCGAACTCAGATGATAGAAGCGTGCCGGGAAAATAAGATTGCAAATGGAGAATATTTATTTCAATCACACGATTATCGACATACAGTAGCAACTATGTTTTATGACAGTCATGTATCACTGCAAAGTATCAGGGATTATCTTGGACATACTTATGAAGAGATGACAAGACAGTATATTGATTATATGCCGCAAAGGATTGCAAAAGCAAATGATGAGTTCTTTGAAATGCAAGGAAGTAGTTTAGCATCATGGCTAAAGAAAGAGGAAAAAGATGGAAAATGATATTATATACTTCAGCGATTTCCCCAATTTACAAGAAACAGGGACACGTAAGGATAATGGAAAATTTGATTTAACGTTGCTTCCAACGCAAGAATTAAAGGAAGAGTTTCGAGGTTATATTATGTATCGCTGCAAAAACGGAACGTTTAGAGCATTGATTCAGGATCGAACAGCTTATAATCATATTGCAAAGTTTTTGAACAGCAGAATAAATCGGAGAATCAAAAGCCTTGGAGATAGAAATCCAGAAAAATGGATATCACTTTTAAAAGGCTGGATGTTAGAACAGGGAATAACTATTGTAAAAGAAAAGAAGAGTGTGTATGGTACAGTAAGCTATGGCGAAGCAGTGACGATATTATATTTCAGAAACGTACTGAAATTTTTAGGGCCAGAAGATTTACGGGATGAGATAGAAAAAGATGTTTGGGAACTAAAAAATCTGGATATTAAAATCAGATCCAATCCAATTTATAATGTAAAAACACTGGATTTCAGAAAAATATATCAGCCAGATATCAGGGAAGAATGTAAGAAAGCTGTTTATATGAATCTGCAGTATGAAGCAATAGGAACTGTACAGGGAGAATTGACAATAATGAGGATATTCTCAGAATATCTCCAAAAAGAGTATTCCAAAATAAAAAGCTGCAGTGAAATAGACAGAGAAGTGTTGGAAGAATTTTTGATACATCTGTCAACAAAAGATACTTCCCATAGTGCGAATAGTTCTTATGTAATTTCATTAAGACGACAGTTAGAGACAATCGGAAAAATTTACAGCTATGAAAGATTGGAGCATTTATTTATTAATACGGATATTCCACCGGAAGTAAATGCAGAATTTAGAGTGTATTCTGATGATGAAATGAAACGACTGAATGCGGAAATTACACAGATGGATGTACAGATTGCAAGATGTCTTCTGATACATCAGATGCTTGGAACTAGGATATCAGATACCCTTACACTGAGACCAGATTGTCTGACGAGAGAAAATGGCCAAGATATGATTGAAATATATCAAGTTAAAACTAAAAGATATAAAAAACCGATCAGTAAAGAACTTGCAAAACTGTTACAGAGTTCTATTGAATATACACAGGAAAAGTTCGGTGATACAGAATACATATTTGTTAATGAAAAAGAACCTGACCGCCCGATGCAGTATATGGCTATAAAAACAAAAGTCATGTCCATGATACAGGAAAAGCAGTTGAAAGATGATCATGGCGAATTATTCGGGTTTGGAACGCACATGTTCCGGCACTACTATGGCGTCAAACTTACAGAAATGCATCTGGATGACTGGACGATAGCGAGACTATTGGGGCATAAAAGACTGAATAATGTACAGCATTACCGGAAAATGAGCAATCAAAGAATGGCAGACGAAACCAGAGAAGTAAGACAGAGGATGAGTGACATCATATATATGAGTCTGGCAAGATGGGGTGAAGAATATGAGCAAATACGACAAGATGATTGAGGAAAATCAGAGAAAAAGTAAAGAGAAAATTGAACTGGCATTGCAAGCAATACAAGATATGCTGGCAAATAAAGAACGTATCAGCGTTCCAAAGCTGATGAAGAAAACTGGATTGTCGAGAGGATTCTTTTATAAAAATCCAACCGTCCGGGATACATTGAACCAAGCAGTAGAGCAACAGGCCGGAATGATAGATCCAAGAAGAGAAATTCTGAACATGGCGATGGAAAAACAGATTGAACTGTTGAACCAGAAGGTGGCAGCTCTGAGCAGAGAAAATAAGGAACTGAAGAGAAAGAACGAAAAGTTACAGAAGGCATTACGGAAACAGGATTTGAATTTTATTAAGAACTTATAACATTGAAAATAATAAGATGGAAGAGATGTGTGCAGACACATCTTTTCATCGTTGAGGATAAAATATATAGAATGAGAATGGGATTGTTTTATGGTATACTAAAAGTGAAATGCTAACTTTGATATGAGGTATAAAACAATATGACAGAAATACAAATTAAAAATTTAATTAAAGAATATGAAAAAGAATATATTGAGTTTATGGAAATTGAGAAATTACCACAGTATAAGATAGATTTTTTTGAAATTAATGTTGAGGAAAGCGATGCAGCAGGATTCGCTTCAGCCGCCCAAGCTTACTATAATACGAAAACAGATGAACATATATTAAGGATATGCAAAAGTTCGGAAATACCAAGGTATATTGTGTTTCATGAATTTACGCATATTTTAGATACGGAAATGTATGCAAAGCAAGATTCTTGGAAATATATGGCTTTGTCTGGTTATACAGAATATCATGCAGCACAAGTTGAATTGATGATAATGTTAGGAGCAGATAGTATACAAACTCAAGATTTTTCATTTACAGTTGATGTTGAAATAGGTAATAGTACAGTTAGGAATTACCTAAACTCAAGACATCAATTAGTAGTGAATATGATGAATAGAACAGATTTTCCAAGAGATATTGAAGCATTAAAAACAACGGTAGGTGTGCTATATAATTATTTTGGAGTGCGTTCTATATGTAAAATGTATGCGAAAGATTATACTGAAGAAGTGGATAACACAATTATTATTCAGAAACTTTCAAAAGTATTATTTGAAGAGATAAATAGCTTTATGGTTGGATGGTTTAATGAAGCACAAGTAGAGCTGAGCTTTGTGTCATATATGAAAATAATGTGGCCTATGCTTCAAAGCTATTTTGGAAAAGAATGAAAGATAGTAACAGTAAACACAGTTTTGTATACAGTTAAACCCAGTAAAATCAACGCATGAGGGGAACTGGCTACATTTTAAATTATGTATTGGTGGTGCCGAGGAATGATCTTATCATATTTCGGATTCCTGTTTATCTCAAGCCCTGTAACGGTAGGACTTGTAGCAGGGTTACTGATGGGACAGCCAATGCAAGGATTAATTATCGGTGGTGGTATCGCACTGGTATTTGCAGGTATTTTTGCACCAGGAGCGAACCTTCCAACAGACGAGTGTCTGGCAGCAACATGCGTTATTCCGATCGCGATCGGATCAGGAATGAATGCAACAACAGCGATCGCATTAGCAGTACCAGTTGGATTACTCGGATCATTCGTAACCAATTTAAGAAAGGTGATCAACACATACTTTGTAGCAAAAGCAAATAAATATGCAGAAGAAGGAAATGCAGATGCTATCTGGAGATGCGCAACGATTTATCCAGCGTTATTAGCAATTCCACTACTATTCTTACCAGTGTTTATTATTAACATGGTAGGTCAGGATGTAGTAATTAACATTATGAAGGCACTTCCAACATTTGTGACACATGGATTAGAAGTAGCAGGAGGAGTTTTACCAGCTTTAGGATTCGCACTGATCATGAATATGATCGGAAAGAACAAACTGATTCCTTTCGTATTTTTAGGTTATATCGTAGTATCCGTTGGAGGAGTAAACTCATTAACAGCTGGAATCATCGCAATCTGTATTGCATTTATCACAGTATTCCAGAGACAGGAAATTGCAGAGGAGGTAAGAGAACATGAGTAATGAAATGAATACACAAGAAGAAAAGAAAGTCTTAACACAAAAAGACTTAAATAAAGCAATGTTCCGTTGGTACATGTCCGCTGAGATGCCTCTGAACTTTGAAAATATGCAGGGAATTGCATTTTGCGGAAGTATTTCACATATTTTAAAGAAATTATATACCAAAAAAGAAGATTTATCAGAAGCCTTAAAACGTCACCTATTATTATATAACTGTAATGTAACAGCAGGTGGTCTGATCCTTGGAACAACTATCGCAATGGAAGAGCAGAGAGCGAAAGATCCATCTAAGATGCCTGATATGGCAATCACAGGTTTAAAAACAGGATTGATGGGACCTGTCGCAGCTTTAGGAGACAGCTTTGACTGGGGAATCATCGGAACATTGATGAAGATCGCAGCAGCAACACTTGCGGCAGCAGGAAATCCACTGGCATTAGTCGTATTATTACTGTTCGTTGGATATTGTATTGGTGAATTGATCTTAACAACAAATATGACATACAAAAAGGGAAGAGAATCTATTAAAACGATCATGGGATCTGGTTTAATGCAGGATGTTATCTCCGGAGCCAATGTACTCGCCATGTTTATGATGGGTGCTATGACCGCTTCCATGGTAACATTAAAAACTGTGTTAAAGATCAGTACAGTCGTAGTACAGGATAAGTTAGATTCTATTTTCCCAAATGTATTCCCACTGATCGTTTTATTCTTGATCTACTGGTTGATCAGAAAGAAAAAAGTAGGAACCGGAAAGATCGTAATTGGAATCATCGCAGTTTCCATTTTGCTTTCTTTTGTAGGAATTTTTTAGAAAATTAAAGTGTCATGTAGTTAAAAAGGAGATTTAAAATGAAAGTTATGAATGTTGCAGTAGTAGGAGCAGGAATCTATGGAATTAACCATGTAAATGCATATACGTGGAATCCAAACACAAATTTAGTTGCAGTGTGTGACTTAAATAAAGAGATCACAGATCGCATTGCAGAACAATACAATGTAAAAACATACAATGACGTAAATGAAATGTTAGACAACGAAGAAATTGATGCTGTATCTATTGCAACACCAGATGCTTTCCACATGGACCCGGCATTAGCAGCGATCCGTCATGGAAAACCAATTCTGGTGGAGAAGCCATTAGCAACAACATCAGAAGATGCAAAGAAAATTTTAGCAGAAGCTGAAAAATACAATGTAAGAGTTGCGGTCGACTATCATAAGAGATGGGATCCAGCGGCGATCAATGTACGAAATGAACTTCAGAACGAAGAATCAGGAGCACCAATCCGTGGATATATGTGCATGGATGATATCATTGATGTTCCAACAGAATGGTTCAACTGGGCAGACAAATCAAGCCCTGTACATTTCTTAGGAACACATTGTTATGATCAGGTTCGTTGGTATATGGGATGCGAAGTAGAAGAAGTATACGCAGTAGGAACAAGGAAAGTGTTAAAAGCAAGAGGAGTTGATACATACGACTCTATCCAGGCAACACTGAAAATGGAAAATGGATGCTACTGGACAGTAGAAAATTCTTGGATCTTACCAAAAGGATTCGCAAAAAATAATGATGGAAGAACACAGATCCTGTGCGAAAATGCAATGTTTAGGATTGACTCTCAGAATCGTGGAGTAGAAATCTATAACAATAGCAAATTACGCACACCAAACTCTTATTTCATCTTAAATAACTGTGGACGGCCAAGTGGATTTGGAATTGAACCAATTAACGATTTTATTTACTGTTTACAGAATGATCTTCCATTTATAGCTGATGGAAACGATGGATTACAGGCAGAATTGATCGCAGAAGCAGTTCATGAAAGTCTTGAAAAAGGTGTGGCAGTGAAATTAAAGAGAGATTAAGACTCTTTCGTCTATGGCCCTATGATAAAAAGAAAAGTCTGGAAAAGTATTAGAATTTTTCCAGACTTTTCTTTTTTTAGTTCAAACGGATCGCAGCAAGAGCTTTCTTAAATTGTACAGAAAACAAGATCGCTGTAAATGTTACTGCAATAAAATCAGCAACAGGTTCCGCCATATAAACAGCCATGGTCTGATCTGTTGTAAAAATATGAGGCATGATATAGATCAAAGGAATTAAAAGTACAAATTTTCTCATAACAGCAACAATAATAGAAGAAATTGCTTTTCCAAGAGAGTTAAATGCCATCTGGCAGGAAATCTGAATTCCAAACATAAACATAACTGCCATGTAAACACGAAGAGCCTTCTTTGTAAATATAACAAGAGCTGGATTTGAAGTAAAAATACCAGCAAATACTTGAGGGAATAACATGACGAGTCCCCATAAGATGACAGAGTAAGTCAAACTTGCCTTTAATAAGAGGAAGAAAGTACCCTTTACACGATCCGTATTCTTTGCACCATAATTATAACTCATCATCGGCTGTGCACCCTGTCCAAGTCCCTGAAGAGGAAGCATCGCAAACTGCATTACACTAGTAAGGATCGTCATTGCACCAACAGCCACATCCCCACCGTATTTAAGCAAAGAAGAGTTAAAGCACACAGAGATGATACTCTCGCTCGCCTGCATGATAAACAAAGAAAGACCAAGAGCCAGACAAGGCAGGATCACAGGAGCTTTCAGTGCCAGGTTTTGTTTCTTGATACGAAGTGTCGATCTTGTCCCAAATAAGAAACTCAATACCCAGATGCAAGAACAAGCCTGAGAAATAATTGTAGCCAGTGCGGCACCACGAACGCCCATATGGCATGCGAAGATAAAAATCGGATCTAAGATGATATTGATTACGGCGCCGATCAAAACAGAATACATTCCAGTTTTCGCAAATCCTTGCGCAGTGATAAATGCATTCATTCCAAGTGTTAACTGTACAAAAATCGTGCCAAGAGAATAAATATTCATATAACTGACTGCATATTCGATCGTATTCTCACTGGCTCCAAATGCCATCAAAAATGTACGGCTGCCAAAAAACATGATCAAAGTTAAGATCACAGAGATAATGATCTGCATCGTAAAACAATTTCCAAGAATATTTTCCGCAGAATCAAGATCTTTCTTACCCATCAAGATCGAAGCACGAGGGGCACCACCATTTCCAACAAGAGCGGCAAATGCCGAAATGATCATGATCAGCGGCATACAAACTCCAACTCCAGTCAGAGCTAAAGCGCCACTTCCAGGAATATGTCCAATATAAATACGGTCAATAATATTGTAAAGCATATTGATCATCTGAGCGGCCAAAGTCGGAATTGCCAGTCTTAAAAGCAGTTTCCCAATGGTTCCGTTGCTAAAAATTCTTTATCATTATTCATAATAAAATTACCAATCCTTTCTTAAGCATAAAATTCATTTTAATCACAAAATCCTAAAATGTATAACATATAATATTGTATTGTGCCTAAATTTAATCGATTTGAATTTTTGA